>Ga0307372_10001923_pt1 | contig 35204 bp, 21 predicted proteins | sample OX1MG_FD_202533 | JGI IMG/M metagenome (GOLD analysis project Ga0307372, IMG submission 202533) | Soil microbial communities from Risofladan, Vaasa, Finland - OX-1 | ecosystem: Environmental > Terrestrial > Soil > Coastal area > Acid sulfate soil | place: Finland: Risofladan, Vaasa | collected...
GTCGCGCAATTTTCTCCGCGCTTGTCTCTTGTGCCACACCGACACATTAGCTGGCTCGCGCATGAAAACAACTGCATTCTCAGGCATCTGAGAATGAATGTGCCCAGACGCTAAACAAATACGAAAATCCTTGCCTCAAAGCGGCGCAACCCCGATGCTGACACGACCGGGTTGGAGCATGAGATTGACCGTCTCGTCTATGAACTGTACGGTCTGACCCAAGAAGAAATTGCCATCGTAGAAGGGATCGCTGGGAAACAAACCGCTCGAATTCCAGGAACGTTGGCACCGAGCCTCTGACAACACTGTGAATGGTTGCGGCGATTCGATTGCATCCAAAGGCTAACTAACGACGGCTACCGGGGCAATGCTCAAGCCGCATCGACTCTGATGACCTTCCTTGACGGCTGCGCTAGCACACGGCTGCGCCAGTCGCAACTGCCTCTCCTGTCACACCCGTTGCCTTCCGCTCGAGCCTCTGACTGCTGAATCTTTCCGTCCTCCTGTGGCCCATCCAGAAGAGAAAGTAGAGAGGGACACCTGAAAGCTGAGCGGCAGCTCTCCGGCGGCAGTGCAGCACTCGGCAAGGTCTATTGGTGTACCAGCACGACCTGATCCGCTACCTTTCGCTCTGAGATTCCTGGATTATAAAATCAAGGAGCTGCGTGAGCTAGAGCGTGGATTCGGGGAAAGCTAGAATTGTTCTGGGTTCGCCGTCATTTTCGCCGCACGACTAGTTTCCGCGTTTCCTTTTCTCGGCGTGCTCAAGCCGCATGAGAGCTTCGGCATATTCCTCAGGCATCTCCTCAAGTGGCACGACTGTGCGCCCCGGCCTGGACATAAGCCCATAGCGCAGCGCATCGGGCGCGTGGTCTTCGCCATCAGAATCGGCGTCCTCGGGATTGTGCGAGTCAAAGACCAGCGCGGGAAGCGTCCGAACCAGGTTCTCACATGTCGAGAAAACCTGTAGCTGAGGCTCACGGATTAATTTCCCTTCCGGGTTCCGCTCCCACGCCAAGTATTCCCGCATCCTGGCCCAGCCGTTCGTGCGGTCATTGTCCGCCTTGGTGGTTCCCCATCCTGCGATGCCCAACTGCTCCGCGATGGATGGCCCGTGGCTCGGGTCCCAGCACGCGGGGTCGAGCACCTTGTAGACAAGACGCTCGGCGTGGCTCAGTCTCTTTAGTTCGCCGGCGAGCCATTGGGTGTCTTTTTGCGTGACGTAGAGCTCTCGATACACGCACACGTTGCCCTCGGGAGAGACTGCGAACCAAAGCCCGCAGAACGGTTTCGTGTAGCCCCAGTCGCCTGCCCAGAAGCGTCGCCAGTAATCAGGGATCGCGTACGGCCTGACGACGTGCAGCTCGCGTCGCCATTCAGAGAAGAATTGCCCAACAAAGAGATTCCAGTCGCCTTCCGCGTACGCGCGTCGCATCGGTTCCGGCAGCGTGAGCAGGTCCGAATAGTAGCTCTCGGGGTTGTGCGGGTTGTCTTGCGCCCTGGCTGGAACGAAAACGAATTCATCCGCTTGGGCCTCCAGCTCTTTTGGGAAGTCCCGGTCGAGCCAGTAGCGCTTGACCCATCCGTGTCCGATGCCCGCAGGGTTCGTACCGCCGACAAATGGGAATTTGAAACCGCGAGGTAAGCCAGGCCACCGCAGGCGCTTGCGGAGCTGGTCGAAGACTTCGATCGTGTTCTTGGTGAGCTCGTCTACGGCGATAGCTGCGAATTCAACCGAGTCGTATTTGCTCGGATCATCGAGGTTTCGCGGGCATAGGATTCCGCCGCCAAACTCCTCGTTCAAATGAAAAGCATAGCCTTCCTCGCGCGTCTCGCGAAACACACCCAACCACGATGGAAGCTCAAATTTCATCTTAGATAGCTGCCGATCTCGCAAGCTGATGTAGTCCTCGCAGAACAGTCCCACACGCACATGCCTTGCCCCGAAGTCTCGGAAGATCCTGCACAGGAAATCCACGAGCCACCAACGGAGAACGTAGCTTTTCCCGCCGCCGGCTGCGCCACCGTAGAGCACGTATTTGTGCCGACGTGCAGCCTCGAGAAAATCGAGTTGCCTGGGAGTGGGGTCCATGCGCAGCTCAAGCTCGTTCATCCTGAGCTGGAGCTGCGCCCGCTGGCGCTCGCGCGCTTCCATCAGGCTGCAATACTCAGCCTTTTCCTCAAGCGTGAGCAGCGCGAGTTCTTGCTCGCTCAACAAGAACACGGAGTCGTTCATCGAGGTTCTCCACGGTGATCGGGATTGCGCCGCCGCCTGGGCCACCGAGCTCCATCATCTGCCGCGGCCTGCCTTCCACGCGGTCCGCGACGGCGTTGAAATGCGCGACGCTTCCTTTCGCCGCTCTTTTGACCAGCGCGTCGGCAATCACCTGAGCGAGCGTGCGATGGTGTGCGTCGCCGGTGTAGGGCTTGTCCAAGAGCTCACACAGTGCGTCCGTGAGCGGTGTTGTCTTCGGCCGTCCGCCAGGGTTACCACTTTGCCCAGGTTTGAACTGGTGGGGTCTGATTTTTTCAGGGTTGCCGCGCCTGCCTGATTTCGCGCTGTTCCCGCGCTGTTCTGAGCGCGAGCCTGTTCCGGCCTGTGGCGTGGTTTTTCGCTGTGGGTGTTTCGGGGGGTTCGTTTTCGTCATCGCTAGTGCCTTCTGAGTCGCTCCTCGTCGCTGCGGCGATAGAGAGGCTCCTGCTCGCGCCTGCGTGGTTTGTGCCGGTAGCGCCCGGAAAATTGACTGACGGCGCGTTGTTCCGTGGTACCACGGTATTCTGGGAGGCGTCCTTGCCAGCTTTTCGTCCGCAGAACCTGCATCTGCCGATTCGTGCTTTTCGTCGCACCTCGGCTATGTGTTCCCGTTTGTCCGCCGCGCGACATTCCACGCTGCAAAAGTGGTGATCGTAGTTCGGCGTGCCGTCCTTCCCCACGATGCGCTTGCCGCAGCCCTCTCGGTTGCAGACTCTTGGCATCTCAACCGCTTCCAGAATCAGATGTTTTTCGGGCAATGGAATCGTTCGTAACGGACCGCGCAAACTCAACGACTTGCGAGCGTACCGGCGAGGGGGTTTCTGGAATGCCCAGTGCTGGCCTTCGTTCATGGGAATGTAGTGACTTTTGTAGTGACCCTACGAGCAGACGGCCACACCCGCGCACATCCAGACACATGCTTCGCGCGTGATTAAGTCGAGCGTTTTCCGTTGAGGGAATGAAACAACACTGCTTGCCGGAGGTGGACTTCCTGCTTTGCAAGCAGGGGGTCGCCGGTTCGATCCCGGCCACGTCCACCAAATTCTTCCTGCATGCAAAAGATTTAGCAGAATCATCCTGCTCCAACGTATCCGTTTTTCGTGCTTCCGGCTCCTTTTCGGCGCGATTCAGCTTGCGAATTGAGTCGGCCCGAATCTGCCAGGCCGTGTGCTTCACGGTCGTGGCCTTCTTGCCCTTCCCGTATTCGCGCTCGTAGCTGCTGCTGACGAGCGTGCCTTCGACCAAGACGTGATCGCTTAAAGTAATGGGATACGTTCCTCTTCTTGAAGGTATAATCCATCCTTCGAAATGGCACTGATCCCGGGTAATCGCGTCGGGCCGTATGAAATGGTCGCGCCGCTTGGCGCGGGTGGCATGGGTGAGGTGTATCGCGCGCGGGATACGAAGCTCGGGCGCGAGGTCGCGCTGAAAGTTCTTCCTGAAGCGTTTGCCTCCGATGCGCAGCGCATGGCGCGGTTTCGCCGCGAAGCGCAAGTGCTCGCTTCGCTCAATCACCCGAACATCGCCGCGATTTACGGCTTTGAAGACTCCGGCAGCACTCATGCGCTGGTGATGGAATTGGTCGAAGGGCCGACGCTCGCCGACCGCATCAAACAAGGCACGATTCCCCTCGAAGGAGCGGTGCCCATCGCGAAGCAAATCTGCGAAGCGGTGGAATACGCGCACGAGCGCGGGATTGTGCATCGCGATTTAAAGCCTGCGAACATCAAGCTCGCCGACAATGATGCCGTAAAAGTTCTCGACTTCGGTTTGGCCAAGGCGCTCGACATCGACGTTTCCTCGGCGGACATTTCCAGTTCGCCGACGATCAGTCGTATGGCCACGCAGGCGGGAATCATTTTAGGCACCGCGGCGTATATGTCGCCGGAACAGGCGAAGGGCAAATCGGTTGACCGGCGCACGGATATTTGGGCGTTCGGCTGCGTGCTGTACGAGATGCTTACCGGCAAAAAGCCCTTCAATGGCGAAACCGTGACTGACACTCTCGCCGCCGTGATCAAGAGCGAGCCCGACTGGTCGCTGCTGCCCGCGAACACGCCGCCTCGTATTCGCGAGCTGTTACAGCGGTGCCTGAAAAAAGATTCGCGGCAGCGATTGCAATCCATCGGCGACGCGCGCATCGCAATCGAAGAAGTCCTCTCCGGCGCGCCGCAAGATTCGCTGCAGTCCACAGCAATTGCAGCGGTAATTCCGGCACCGCTCTGGCGTCGCGCGTTGCCTTGGGCGCTCGCAACCACTCTGGGGATTGCGCTGGTCGCATCGGGCGTTGCGCTTCGTCCGTCGGCGCCATCGACTCCGCAGCCGGTGGCGCGCTTCGCCATCACCATGCCAGTCGGCCAGGCTCCGGCCATTGATAGAGGATGGGTAGACATCGCTCTTTCTAATGACGGCGCTGAGCTAGCGTTTGTGGGCGGCCGCGATAACCCTCGACTTTATGTTCGGCCAATGGAAGAGTTGGAAGCCACAGCTCTCCCCGGAACCAAAGGTGCGAGTTCCCCGTTTTTCTCGCCGGACGGAAAATGGATTGGCTTCTTCGCCGACGGCAAGCTGAAAAAGGTCACGGTCACGGGCGGCGAACCCATCACCCTGGGCGACGCGCCCACCAACCGCGGCGGAGTGTGGCTTCCGGATGGATCGATTCTCTTTTCGCCCACACTGACTTCGGGCCTGATGAAAATACCCGCCGACGGGGGCACGCCGACTGCCGAAACCTCGCTGGATGCTTCGAAGGGCGAGCGAACGCACCGCTGGCCCCAGGCGCTCCCGGACGGAAAGGCAGTTCTCTTCACCGTCGGCGGCCTAAACAGCCCCACGAATTTCGATGATGCTCAGATCGCCGTGCTTTCCGTGAAAACGGGGAAATACACGGTCGTTCTCGACCACGCCGCCATGGCGCGTTATGTGCCTGTGGGCAGTTCCAGCGGCTACCTTCTCTTCGCCCGGGCGGGAAGATTGTTTGCCGCACGTTTCGATGCCAACCGCCTGAAAGTGACGGGCGAGTCCTTCCCGGCTCTTCAGGGCGTGACCGAGGCCGCCGGGAGCGGCGCTACGCTTTTCGCCGTGTCCCCGGACGGTTCCCTGGCCTACATACCGGGGGCGGAGAGCATTTTTGGTGGAGTGGGCTCATCGCTGGACTGGATGGACCGCAGTGGCAAACCCCGGTCGATTCCACTGCCCAACCAGTATTATTACCAGCGTCCCGCTCTGTCACCGAATGGGAGACGCATTGCCGTTGTTGCGGTCGGCACGGGGAACCCCGGCATATCCGATATCTACATTTGGGATGATGCACGCCAGGTATTGAGCCGTCTTACCTTTAGCGGTCAGGCCGACTCGCCCGTGTGGACTCCGGACGGAAAGCGGGTGGCATACCGCTCGGCGAAGCCGAAGCTGGGAATTTACTGGAAGGCCGCGGATGGCAGCGGGCGAGAGGAGCCGCTGGTGTTCGGACAAATCCAATACGGTTCAATCTCGTTTTCACCCGGCGGTAAGTTTTTGGCGTACACAATCTATGGCGCACAGACAAACAACGACGTCTGGATTCTGCCGCTCGGCGGAAATCGCAAGCCCTTTCCATTTCTCGACACCCCAGCGAACGAGGCGAATCCGCAGTTTTCTCCTGACGGCCACTGGCTGGCTTACACCTCCGACGAATCGGGACGGGACGAGATCTATGTGCGTGCCTTTCCCGGCCCTGGCGGGAAATGGCAACTCTCGTCCGGCGGCAAAGCGGGAACGCCCGTCTGGGCACGAGATGGGTGCGAACTTTACTACTTGGCTGGCGACAAGCTGATGGAGGTTCCGATTGAGACCAAGCCGGCGTTCGCTCCCGGCACTCCCGAACAAGTTTTTCAGAACGCCGGCCTTCTTGCGGGGGGTTCAACGGACGCCGCGTCCCTGGGTGGCGTTGCCGAAAATGGTCAACGGTACTTGATGCTGATACCCAGTCGGCCGGAAGCGCAATCTACCGCCGAACAAACGCCGATCGACGTAGTGCTGAACTTTGCCTCCGAATTGAAGAACTTAGCGCGAGGAGAGAAGTGATGCCGTTAAGTTCCGGCACAAAGCTCGGGCCGTATGAAGTTGTCGCGCCGCTGGGCGCGGGTGGCATGGGGGAAGTATATCGCGCGCGGGATATGCGACTCGGCCGCGATGTGGCGCTGAAGGTTTTACCGGAAGGAGTCGCACGCGATGCCGAGCGCATGGCGCGGTTCCGCCGCGAAGCGCAGGTGCTGGCGTCGCTCAACCATCCGAATATTGCTGCGATTTACGGATTCGAAGATTCCGGCGGCACGCACGCGCTGGTGATGGAGTTGGTGGAAGGGCCGACGCTGGCCGAGCGGATCAAAGCTGGCGCGATTCCGCTGGATGAAGCTCTGCCGATGGCGAAGCAGATCGCCGAAGGGCTTGAGTACGCGCACGAGCGCGGCATCGTGCATCGAGATTTGAAGCCGGCGAACGTGAAAATTACGCCGGACGGCGCGGTGAAGGTGTTGGATTTTGGGCTGGCGAAGGCGCTCGAAGGCGATGCCGCCTCCACCGACATCTCCAGTTCACCGACGATCAGCCGCATGGCCACGCAGGCGGGAATTATTTTGGGCACGGCGGCGTACATGTCGCCGGAGCAGGCGAAGGGCAAATCGGTTGACCGGCGGACGGACATTTGGGCGTTTGGCTGCGTGCTGTACGAAATGCTGACGGGCAGGATGGCATTCAGCGGCGAGACGGTGACGGACACGCTGGCGGCGGTGATTCGCGCGGAGCCGGATTGGTCGTTGCTGCCGAAGGATACGCCGACGCACGTACGGGTGCTGTTGCAGCGATGTTTAAAAAAAGATGCCAAGCAGCGGCTGCGCGATATTGGGGACGCGCGCATCGCGCTGGAAGAAGTGCTCTCCGGCGTGGCGAAAGAACAGATGGCATCGGTTGGGGCGTCGCTGCCTGTTCGCCGGCAATTGTTGCCGTGGGCGGTGGCGGCGTTCTGCACGCTAGTGGCAGTGGGGCTGGCGGCGTATTTGTATTTTGGACGAGCAACGGGCGGAAATGCGGGCAACGTGACGCTCGATGTTTCATTGCCCGAGGGCGTAAACGTGGTGACACGAGACTCGCCCAACGTGGCGCTCTCGCCAGACGGGAAAGAAATTGTGTTCATGGGAGCAAAGGAAACTGTGTCCCAACTGTATCGCCGCTCGCTGGATGAGCCCGACGCGGAACCACTCGCGGGAACGGAGAATGGCCTGAGCCCGTTTTTCTCTCCCGATGGGAAATGGATCGGGTTTTTTGCGGACGGTAAACTCAAGAAAATTCCGGCTGACGGTGGCAGGGCGCAGATTCTGACGGATGCGCCGAATCAGCGCGGGGGAAGTTGGACGCCCGATGGCACGATTATTTTTTCTCCTGAATATACGGCTGGGCTGGTGGCAATTTCTGATTCGGGCGGTACGCCAAAGCAGCTGATAACGCCAGATACGGCCAAAGGCGAGCGAACGTATCGCTGGCCGGATGCGCTGCCGAACGGCAAAGGCGTTATTTTTACCGACGGAATGTCGAACAGCGCAGCGAGCTACGATGATGCGGAGATTGCGGTGTATTCCTTCGGCACGAAGAAAATTCGCGTGCTGGCGCATGGGGATATGGCGGTTTATTCGTCGGCGGGATATTTGCTGTATTACCGGGCTGGAGCGTTGTTTGCCGCGCCGTTCAATGAGAGCCGGATGGAAATCACCGGCGAGGCGGTGCAGTTGCCGGAGCACGTAAGCGATGATCCGACGAGCGGCGCCACGTACGTTGCGGTTGCGGGGGATGGGACGATGGCGTACTTGCGCGGCGGAGCTGATATGTCAGCCCGGTTGGTCACAATTACGGATCGAAAAGGAGAGTCGCACGTGCTGCCGCTGCCGGCGCGTGGCTATTCCATTCCGCGATTTTCGCCGGATGGCAAGCGGCTGTTGCTGATCATCAATAGCGTGAGTAATAGCATGGTAAGCGGGCAGGGCGACCTATGGATATACGACTTCGGGAGCGGAAGCCTGAGCCGACTGACATTTGACGGCAATTAATGATTACGCAGCGTGGTCGGCGGATGGGACAAACATTTATTTTGATTCAAGCCGCGGGCAAGGCGGCAATCTGTATGTGAAGCGCTCGGACGGAACGGGAAACGAACGGCCGGTTTTGAGCGACGAGGGTGGCGGTTTTTTCGCTCCGGACTCCGTATCGCCCGACGGGAAGTTCATCGCTTTTACGCAACCCGGAGGGGCGTTGGGCACGCTGGGAACTGTTACGCTGGGAGGGACGCCAGTCGTCAAAATTCTTGAGAGAAATGCAGGGGCCGCCGTTTTTTCGCCGGACGGACGTTACATCGCGTACGGCTCCTATCAATCAGGCGTGTATCAGGTATTCGTGGGCACGTTTCCCATGGGCGGAGGGGAGTGGCAGGTTTCGGTGGACGGCGGCGCGTTGCCAAAGTGGAGCAAAGGAGGGCGCGAACTGGTGTATTACGACTCGCCGCAAAATCGCATGATGGCGGTGGACGTGGAACTGAAGCCGACGTTTCATGCAGGGCCGCCGCGGCCGCTGTTCAATCTTTCGGCGGCGGAATTCGCCGCGATGCAAACGAATCCGGCGGTGAATTACGATGTGAGCGCGGATGGGGAAAAGTTCGTTTTTCTGCAGTCGAGCTGCGGGACTGAGCATCCGACGGCGACGCTGAGCGTGACGCTGAATCTGCCGGCGCAGATTCGCGCGCTGATGCAGAGGTAGTTTTGGAGCCGGCGCATCCCACCAAAATTTTTGAGTTTACGAAGGCGATTCCAGCCCTGGCAGCAGCCGCTCTCTTGCTGCTGGGCGCAACTCGTTCCCCATTCATGGGATGAACCCCTATAGTGAGACAAAATCTTTGGGCACACTTGCAGGCTCCCGAATTCAACTCAAAAAATGTCTCAAGTAGGGGGTCGGGTCATCCCTGCAAAGTGTGCCCATGGGAACTGTCTCACTTCAAGGGTTCAGTCCACTATTTCGTGATCCTCCTATGCCTTCTGGCGGCTGGCATTGAGAGCCTATTCGGTCCTTTCTGGGCATTGCCCAACGAGTTTCTGACGGGTTATTCGGCGGCTGCCGGAATCGCCTTGATCAATTCCGTTGGAAGTCTCGGCGGCTTTGCCGGGCCGTATATGATTGGGGCGATCGCCATGAGAACGGGAAGCCTCTATGCGGGGCTAGCCATTGCTGGAGTCGCGATGTTTATGTCAGCGATTCTCGTGCTACTCTTGCCAAAAAGAGCAGGAACCATCGGCACCATCCACGATGAGCAAGCGGAGATTTAGCGGGATGCCTCGCTGTCACGTTTCAACGCGTTGATTCGACCCAACCCTGCGGCACTCAGGCCGGCCAGCGCTGCTTTGCTGTGGCTTGCGGTTTTCGTGCCGGGCGAAAGTATGAGTATAATCGGCGCCAACGATGCCATTAGCTTCCGGGACGAAACTGAGGCCATATGAGATTGTCGCGGCGATTTGCGGCATTCCTTCGTCCCTTCGCTTCGGGTCAGGGCAAGCGGGGCAAGCAGGCGGGATGGAATAGAAACGAATGCTGGCTGCGGGAAGCAAATTAGGTCCATACGAAATCCAATCGCCTCTTGGTGCAGGAGGCATGGGAGAGGTGTATCGAGCGAGGGACACCAAGCTTGGGCGTGAAGTGGCGCTGAAAGTTTTGCCGGAGGCGGTTGCCGCTGATCGTGAGCGCATGGCGCGGCTGCGGCGCGAAGCGCAAGTGCTAGCTTCGCTCAATCACCCCAATATCGCCGCGATTCATGGCTTTGAGGATTCGAGTAACGTCCATGCGCTGGTGATGGAGTTGGTGGAAGGGCCAACGCTGGCGGAACGAATCAAGCAAGGCGCGATTCCTGTTGATGAAGCGCTGCCGCTCGCCAAGCAAATTGCCGAAGGACTGGAGTACGCGCACGAACGGGGAATCGTCCATCGCGATTTGAAGCCGGCCAACGTGAAAATCACGCCGGACGCCGTCGTCAAAATCCTTGACTTCGGCTTGGCCAAAGCGCTCGCGGGGGAAACAACCGCTGCCGATCCTTCCACTTCCCCGACGCTGAGTCATTTGGCCACTCAAGCTGGCATCATCCTCGGTACGGCTGCCTACATGGCGCCAGAACAGGCGAAGGGCAAGGCGGTTGATCGCCGAGCCGATATCTGGGCCTTCGGCTGCGTGCTGTATGAAACGCTGACGGGCAAGCCGGCGTTTAGCGGGGAAACGGTCACGGACGTCCTCGCTGCGGTGGTGACAAAGGAACCAGACTGGAGTGCGCTGCCGGCGGCGACGCCGGCGCACGTTCGCGTTCTTCTGCAACGGTGCTTGCGGAGAGATCCAAAACAGCGGCTGCGCGATATTGGCGACGCGCGGATCGCGCTGGAAGAAGTTCTTTCTGGCGTAGCCAAGGAACAGATGGCATCCGCCAGGCCCACACTGCCCGTTTGGCGGAGAGCATTGCCGTGGGCCGTGGCGGTGTTCTGTGCGTTGCTGGCCGTGACGGTGGCGATGTTGCGCGGCAGCGGGTCGCGCTTGCCGCTGATGCAGACCAGCATTGTCGCTCCAAAGGGAACGCAATTCGAGACCATGTACCGCAACGGCGCGCCCGCGCTCTCGCCCGACGGCGCTCGCGTGGCGTTCATCGCCAGCAAAGACGGCGAGAACAGCATCTGGATTCGCGACCTCGACAAAGCGGAAGCGGGACAGTTGCCGGGAACTGAGGGTGCGTTTTATCCCTTCTGGTCGCCCGACGGAAAGTCCATCGGGTTCTTTGAAAACCACAAGATGTGGCGGATGGATCTGAGCAGCGGGACACCCATCCCGGTGTGCGATGTCGTGGAGCCGCGCGGCGGAAGTTGGTCGCCGAGCAACGTCATCGTTTTCGCACGCGACATAATCGGACCGATTTATCGCGTTCCCGTCAGCGGAGGCATGGCAACAGCGGTCACGGGTACGTCGCCTACAGGACAAAGTTCGGACCGCTGGCCCTTTGTCCTGCCCGATGGCAAGCACTTTCTCTACCTACACACTCCGACTGGCGCGGCGTCGGACCAGGACGAGATTCGCTTCGAGTCCCTAGACGGAAGCGCACCGAAGACGTTGCTGCGGGGGCGCTTCTACACCGTGCAATACGCGTCGGGGTGGCTGCTGGCAGACCTGGGAGGCTCCGTAAAGGCCTGGAAATTCGACCCGGACAACGGAACGATTTCGGGAGATGGCATGAACGTGGCGAACGGAGTGACGTCGGACGATATCATCGCCTCCGGAGCGTTCTCGGTTTCACGCGCAGGTCTGTTTCTCTACCAGCATGCGTCTTCGGCTGCGACCGGAGACCGCCACGTGTGGGTCGATGTTACGGGCAAGCAGGTTGCGCAGATCTCCGATCCTGGAGTGTATGGCAGCACTCGGTTGTCGCCGGACGGCTCGCGGCTGGCCACGCCCGTGGTGGACCCAGCGGGCGGTGCGCGCCTGTGGGTGTGGGACCTGGCGCGAGGCGCACGGGCCGCGGTTAGTCCTAAGATGTTAAGTTCGGGGTGGAATTGCCCGGTATGGTCACCGGATGGTGGCACGCTGTACTTCTCCAACCTTGCCAACGACATCGAAGAGGTGCCCGCCGATGGATCGGCACCGCCAAAGGTTCCTCTGAAGGGCCCGGACGACTTGGCGCCGGCGGACATCACCGCCGACGGCAAGTCGCTGCTCTACGTTGAATGGAAGCCAGCGGGCAGCTTGACCAGCGGACAGGCCAGCAATGCCGCGACGCTCAAACTGCTTCCGCTGCAGGGCGGCGGCCAGGAGAGCACGTTGCTGAGGGGTGTGGACCCAGCGAGCAATGCACGGCTCAAGCCAGAAACGAATGACTGGCTTGCGTTTCAGGCAAGCGATTCGGGCCGCTCGGAAGTGTACCTCACGAAATTTCCCCATCCCGCGGCGAGATACCAGGTTTCGCAGGACGGAGGCACCCAGCCGGTGTGGAGCAGGGACGGGAAGACGCTTTACTACCTTAACGCCTCGCAACAACTGGTGAGCGTGAGCGTGCAGGCTGCCGGCGACTCGGTGCAACTGGGCACGCCCAAAGTCCTTTTCCAAACCGGGGTGCGGACTTCGATCTCCTCCGACGGCTACGACGTGGGCCGCGACGGGCGCTTTCTGCTGGTCAACTCTCTATTTACCAATGCGGCGCCGCTTACTCTGGTTACGGATTGGACTGCGGAACTGAAGAAATGACCCTCACCACAGGAACCAAACTTGGCCCCTACGAAATTGTCGGCGCGATTGGCGCGGGCGGGATGGGTGAGGTGTATCGCGCGCGGGATACGAAGCTCGGGCGCGAGGTCGCGCTGAAAGTTCTTCCTGAAGCGTTTGCCTCCGATGCGCAGCGCATGGCGCGGTTTCGCCGCGAAGCGCAAGTCCTCGCTTCGCTCAAATTGAATTTCCGCTTGCTTTGCAAGCAGGGGGTCGCCGGTTCGATCCCGGCCACGTCCACCAAATTCTTCCTGCATGCAAAAGATTTAGCAGAATCATCCTGCTCCAACGTATCCGTTTTTCGTGCTTCCGGCTCCTTTTCGGCGCGATTCAGCTTGCGAATTGAGTCGGCCCGAATCTGCCAGGCCGTGTGCTTCACGGTCGTGGCCTTCTTGCCCTTCCCGTATTCGCGCTCGTAGCTGCTGCTGACGAGCGTGCCTTCGACCAAGACGTGATCGCTTAAAGTAATGGGATACGTTCCTCTTCTTGAAGGTATAATCCATCCTTCGAAATGGCACTGATCCCGGGTAATCGCGTCGGGCCGTATGAAATGGTCGCGCCGCTTGGCGCGGGTGGCATGGGTGAGGTGTATCGCGCGCGGGATACGAAGCTCGGGCGCGAGGTCGCGCTGAAAGTTCTTCCTGAAGCGTTTGCCTCCGATGCGCAGCGCATGGCGCGGTTTCGCCGCGAAGCGCAAGTCCTCGCTTCGCTCAATCAGACGAACATCGCTTCGATTTACGGCTTCGAAGATTCCGGCTCGACTCATGCGCTGGTGATGGAGCTGGTCGAAGGGCCCACTCTTGCGGATCGCATCAAGACAGGCGCGATTCCAATTGATGAAGCCCTGCCGATTGCGAAGCAAATTGCCGAAGGACTCGAATACGCGCACGAGCGCGGCATCGTGCATCGCGATTTGAAACCTTCGAACATCAAACTGGCGGCGAACGACGCGGTGAAAATTCTCGATTTTGGTCTGGCGAAAGCGCTGGAAGGCGATCCCGCATCGGTTGATATTTCAACTTCTCCAACGATCAGCCGCATGGCGACGCAGGCGGGGGTCATTCTGGGCACAGCGGCATACATGTCGCCGGAACAAGCCAAAGGCAAATCTGTGGACCGGCGCACGGACATTTGGGCGTTTGGCTGCGTGCTGTACGAAATGCTGACGGGCAAGATGGCCTTCAACGGGGAGACCATCACTGATGTTCTCGCTGCAGTGATCAAGGAAGAGCCGGACTGGAAAGCACTGCCGAAGGACACGCCGACGCACGTACGGGTGCTGTTGCAGCGATGCTTGAAAAAAGATGCGAAGCAACGGCTGCGCGATATTGGGGACGCGCGGATCGCGCTTGAAGAAGTTCTTTCCGGCGCAGCAAAAGAGGTCGCGCGGTCTGCGGGGGGCACGCTGCCGCTCTGGCGCCGCGCGCTGCCCGGGGCGCTTGCTGCGGCGTGCGTGGCCTTGGTCATTGTCTTGGGCGCGGCATATTTCATGCGGAGCGGGGGAACTTCGCGGGTTTTGCGCTTCGCCATCGGGCCGCCGGAGAACACCGAGTTAGGCACGTCGCTGGCGCTTTCGCCAGACGGCGCTCGGCTGGCGTTCGAGGCCACGGCCAACGGCAAACAGATGCTCTGGCTGCGACCGCTTGATTCGCTCCAGGCCCAGCCGATCTCGGGGACCGAAGACGCCGAATTCCCTTTCTGGTCGCCGGACGGCAAATCCATCGGTTTCTTCACGGATGATAAGCTGAAACGAGTGGATCTGGAGTCTGGCTCGGTGGAAACGCTATGCAGCGTGGCAACTCCGCGCGGCGGTAGTTGGGGCGCGAATGGAACACTTGTCTTTTCACCGGGGATATCGTCACCGCTGATGAAAATTTCCGCGTCGGGAGGGACTCCGGCGCCGGCAACGGCTTTCGATTCCGCGCGGCAAGATACCAGCCATCGCTGGCCTTTTTTTCTGCCCGACGGAAAGCACTTTTTGTTTCTTGAAGAGCGAGCCAACGGGAGCTTGCCTACCCTTGAAGCGGGATCTCTGGGCTCGATGAAAGCAATGCCGGTCCTGACCCTTCCCGCGGATTCGAGCGTGGTGTACGTGGACGGATACCTGCTGTATTCGAAAGGCGGCTCGCTCGAAGCGCAGCCGTTCGATCCGAAGAGCCTGAAGACGACAGGCCACGCCAAGACTATCGCCACGAATGTTTCGTCCGTTGGAGAGGTCGGCCCCACGGGCTACGCCGCCGTTTCGGCGGCGGGCGGCGGATTGCTGGTTTATCGCAGCAGCATTTCGCGCCTTTCGCAACTGACGGTCGTGGACCGGAGCGGGAAAACGCTCGGAACCATCGGACCCGCGCGTGGGTATTCGAGTCCGCAACTGTCGCCCGACCGCAAGAAGATCGCGGTGTCCATACCGGATCCCCAGAACCCAGGTCAAAGTTCCTTGTGGATCGTGGACGTGGCGACCGGATCGCTCACGCGGCTCACTTACGACAAGCACGACAACATGAACCCTATCTGGTCTCCGGACGGCCGCTGGATCTATTTCCAGTCGAACGCCGACGGTCCTTACAACATCTACCGCAAACGAGCGGACGGTTCCGGGCCCGAGGAATTGGTGCGCCGGTCGCCCAGCCTCGAAGGCGCGACTTCCTTCGCGGAAGACGGCAAAAACCTGCTGTTTGACGACCTTTCTGCGGAAACGGGCGCGGATATTTGGTACCTTCCGCGCGAAGCCGGCGCTAAGGCGAAGGTTTTCCTGAGCACACCGGCCGACGAGGAAGCCGCGGTTTTTTCTCCGGATGGTAAGTGGGTGGCGTACGAATCCGATGAAAATGGGTCCGGCGATTTCGAGGTATTCGTGGCTCCATTTCCTCCCAATGGCAGCAAGTGGCAGGTGTCCTCCAATGGCGGCTATTGGCCTTTGTGGGGTCCCGATGGCCATGAGCTGTATTTCATCTCCGGGGGTGAGCTGATGGCGGCAAAGGTGATTCCTGGCGCGAGCTTCCAATTCCGGGCGCCGCAAGCGCTGTTCCCGATCCAGCCGCCGGAGGACGACATCACGGTAAATGAAGATTATTTCGTTTTTCCCGGCGGACAAAAATTCCTGCTCAATGAATTGGCAACCTCTAAAGAGAAACTGCCTATCACCGTGGTGACCAACTGGACGGAGGGGTTGAAACAGCGATGACGCTGGCGGCGGGCACAAAGCTGGGGCCTTACGAAATCGTCGGCGCGCTGGGCGCGGGCGGGATGGGCGAAGTGTATCGCGCGCGAGATACGCGGCTGGGGCGCGATGTCGCGGTGAAGGTGCTGCCCGCCTCCTTTGCTTCCGATGCCGAACGATTGCGGCGGTTCGAGCAAGAGGCGCGCGCGGTCGCCGCGCTAAACCATCCCAACATCCTTGCGATCTACGATATTGGCACGCATGACGGCGCTCCGTTCCTCGTCACCGAATTGCTCGAAGGCGAAACGCTGCGCGAGCGGCTGCGCACGGGGCCGCTATCGGTGCGCAAGGCGCTGGATGTGGCGATTCAGGCGGCGCACGGAATTTCTGCGGCGCATGAAAAAGGAATCATTCACCGCGATCTGAAGCCCGCCAATATTTTCCTCACCCACGATGGACGCGTGAAGATTCTCGATTTCGGCCTGGCGAAATTAACGCAGCGCGACGCTTCCGGCATCAGCGAAACGCAATCGCCGACGCGAACAGTCAGTCCAATCACACAAACGGAAGCGGGCGTGGTGCTGGGCACGGCGGGCTACATGTCGCCGGAGCAAGTGCGCGGGAAGCCGGCGGATGCGCGCTCGGACATCTTTGCGCTGGGGACGATTCTGTACGAAATGCTATCGGGGCAGCGGGCGTTCGAGAAGGATTCTTCGGCGGACACGATGGCGGCGATCTTGAAGGAAGAGCCGCCCGAACTGGCGGGCGAAGGGAAGAAGATTCCGCCAGCGGTGGAGCGCATCGTGCGGCACTGCCTGGAGAAGAATCCCGCGGAACGTTTCCAATCGGCGTGCGACTTGGCGTTCGATCTGGAGGCGCTTTCCGGCGCATCCACAACCAGCGCCGCCGCGCTCGTTGCGGCAAAACCGCCTTCGCGCAAATGGCTCGCGCCGTTTGCAGCGATCGTCGTTGCATTGATCCTCGGCGCAACAGGCGCATGGATTTTCACGAGGCATCCCGGCAGCGCCGCTGCCGACATTTCTTACCGCCCAATGGATCTTCAACCCGAAGCCATCTTCAACGCGCGATTCGGACCCGACGGGGCCACTATCGTATACAGCGCGGCAATCAAGGGAAACAAGCCAGAGCTAATGATCAAACGGCCTAGTGCGCCCGCCGCACAACCCATGGGGCTGGCGGACACCCAGCTTCTTACCGTCTCCTCAAAAGGCGAATTGGCTGTTCTTACCGGGGCGCGCTATATCTCGAACTGGCTCTTCCGAGGGACTTTGGCGGAAATGCCGCTCGATGGCGGAGCGCCACGGGAGTTATTGCAGAACGTGCAAGACGCCGACTGGTCGCCCGACGGTTCCGGCCTTGCCGTCATTCGCGAGGTAAACGGCGAGAGCCGGATTGAGTACCCCATCGGGAAAGTGCTCTACCAAACGGCCGGCTACGTGAGCGGCTTGAGAATTTCTCCAAACGGGAAGGAGATCGCATTCTTCGACCACCCTTCACGCTACGACGACCGCGGCCGGGTGGACGTTGTCGACCTTGAAGGCCACGTGCGAGTGGTCGCGCCAGTTTATGTCTCGTTGGAGGGTCTAGCCTGGGCGGGGAGCGGAAACGAGTTCTTTTTTTCTGGCGCCCCGCAAGACGGCCTCAATCTCACCGTGTACGCCGTGAACCTTGCGGGGAAGACGCGCAAGGTACTCGGAGACGTGGGTGACGTTCGGGTACTCGACCTGTCGCCATCCGGGAAGATGCTGCTCGCCGAGGATGGGCAGGTTTCGCAAGTGATGACGCTCGCTGCCGGCGCAAGCGAAGAGCGCAATTTGTCTTGGCTCAATTTTTCCTACTCGCCCATAATCTCCGCCGACGGAGGAGCGATTCTTTTTACAGAGGCGTCCGTCGTACAGGAGTACGGTCTTTGCTTGCGCAAAACGGATGGCTCGCCGGTTGTGCGCCTGGGCGATGGCAATGCCGAAGACCTTTCCCGTGACGCGAAGTGGGCGCTTTCGATTGTTCCCAGTTCCCCGATGCAGTTGGTACTTTATCCGACGGGCGCCGGCGAGAAGCGCGTGCTCGAACGCGGCAAGATCGAGAGCTACGAGTCGGCGCGGTTCTTCCCCGATGGAAAGCGGATACTCTTTTGCGGCAACGATCCCTCGCGCGCGACACGATGCTACGTGCAGGCGGTCGCCGGAGGGCCGCCGCGCGCGGTCACGCCGGAAGGTACCAGCGCGGGGTTGGTTTCGCCAGACGGGAAAGAAGCACTGGTGCAAAACGCGGAAGGTGCTTATCTGATTTATCCGCTGGGAGGCGGAAGACCGCGAGCCGTGCCCTGGCTCAGCGCGAGCGATGTGGTGATCCGCTGGGGTCTTGACGGCCGCTCTCTTCTCACGTACCAGGCTGCCGAGGTTCCGACACGTGTCGAGCGCGTCGATCTTTCCACGGGGCATCGCTCTCTCATCAAGGTGCTTGGGCCTACGGACCTCACTGGAGTCGCGAATATCTGGGCCGTCTCACTCTCCGACCATGAGAAATCCTATGCATATTCATTCGTGAGAATCCTATCTAGGCTTGCAGTTGTCCGGGGTGTGCCATGACGCTTTCGGCCGGAAGCAGGCTCGGGCCTTATGAGATCGTCGCGCCGCTGGGCGTCGGCGGGATGGGCGAGGTCTACCGCGCGCGGGACACGCGGCTGGGGCGCGACGTGGCCCTGAAAGTTTTGCCCGAAGCCTTCGCCTCAGACGCGGAGCGCCTCGCCCGCTTCGAGCGCGAAGCGAAAGTTCTGGCTTCGCTCAATCATCCGAACATCGCAGCGATTTACGGATTCGAGGATTCGGGCGAAGCGCAGGCGCTGGTGATGGAATTGGTGGAAGGGCCGACGCTGGCGGAGCGAATTAAATCCGGCACGATTCCTCTGGATGAGGCGCTGCCGATTGCGAAGCAAATCGCCGAGGGACTCGAATACGCGCACGAGCGCGGCATCGTGCATCGCGATTTGAAGCCCGCGAATATCAAGCTGACGAACAACGATGCGGTGAAGATTTTGGATTTCGGATTGGCGAAGGCGCTGGAAGGGGACATTTCCGCAACTGACATTTCTTCTTCGCCAACCATCAGCCGCATGGCCACGCAAGCGGGCATCATCCTTGGAACAGCAGCGTATATGTCGCCGGAGCAAGCCAAGGGCAAATCGGTCGATCGCCGCGCGGATATTTGGGCGTTCGGCTGCGTGCTGTACGAGATGCTGACGGGAAAGATGCCCTTCAGCGGCGAGACGGCGACGGATACGCTCGCAGCAGTAATTCGCGCCGAACCGGCTTGGTCGCAACTTCCCGTCGCGACGCCGCCAGCGATTCGCAATCTATTGCAGCGCTGCTTGAAAAAAGACGCCAAACAGCGTTTGCAATCCATCGGCGAAGCGCGCATTGCCATCGAAGAAGCTCTTTCCGGCGCGCCACAAGGATCGTCAGCGTCGAGTGGCATTTCCGTTCCGCAAATCTCCGCTCCCACTTGGCGCCGCGCTTTGCCCTGGTCTATCGCAGCTTTAGCTGTGGTGGCCGCCGTTTTCATTTGGGTTGTTTACCGGCCAAGAACGAATCCCGCCCCGACGATGCGCTTCACTCTAGCGCCACCCGCGGAGGGTGAGTTTGCTTTGCGCCTGGGCGCTGCTGCGGTTCTCTCGCCGGACGGCTCGCGCATGGCTTTCGTTCTGCGCACGGGGGAAAAGATCCAGCTGTACGTCCGCGCGCTTGAACAAGCCCAGGCCTCGCCGTTGCCAGAGACCGATGGCGCAGTGGACCCGTTCTTCTCCCCCGACGGAGACTGGGTGGGATTTTTTGCCGGTGGCAAGCTAAAAAAATTGCGGTCACCGGCGGCGTGCCGGTGATGCTTTGCGACGCTCCGGACGGCAGGGGCGGCGTTTGGAGCCCGGACAACACCATCCTCTTTACTCCGACTCCCAACAGTCCGCTCGAACAAGTCTCGGCCAACGGGGGAACGCCCGTGCCTGTGACCAAACTCGACTCCCCGCCGGAGCCGGACAGTCGTTCCCACCGCTGGCCTGACATTCTGCCGGACGGCAAGCACGCCCTTTTCAACGTCGTCTATCATGCCGGGGACCCTCTGGATCACGCCGACATCGCAGTGGTGTCCTTGACGACGGGGAATTACCAGATCCTCATCCACGGCGGGAGCTATCCCCGTTACGTGCCGTCCGGCTACATCGTCTACGTAGTCGGGACGGACCTCCTGGCGGTTCCCTTCGACACCGCCAGTTTGCGGGTTACGGGACCCCCGGTAACCATGGTGACGGGCGTCCAGACCGAACTGAACAGCGGCGGCGCGCAATTTTCGTTTTCGACGAACGGCACGATGATGTATCTGCCGAAGAGCAGCTACGGGCCCGGGAACGGCAAACTGGTATGGGTGAACCGGAAGGGCCAGAGGGAAACAATCTCCAATACGGCGCGCCTCTACGCTTTTCCTCGAATTACGCGAGATGCCAAAAAGATCGTGGTGGAAATAATCGGCCAAACGCCCGGTATCTGGATCTATGACCTCGCCCGCGACACTCTCGGCCCACTGGCGACCGTCGGTGGCGATGGTTTTCCCACACTCACTCCGGATGGCCAGGATGTGATCTACTCCTCGATACGCAACGGTTCCGAGGGGCTGTGGATGAGGCGCGTGGACGGCAGCGGCAGCGAGACAAATTTCACCGCGACAACCATGTTTCAAGCGCCAGATTCGGTTTCGCCCGACGGGAAGCTCTTGGCATACACCACCCGCGGTGCTACGCAAAGTATTCTTATGGCCCTACCCCTCGAAGGCAACCACAACCCGCGGCCGCTACTGCCCGGTTCGGGCAATTGCATCGGAGTGGAGTTTTCTCCCGACGGTCGCTGGATCGCGTACGTCTCCGACGAATCCGGGATGAACGAGGTCTACGTGCAGTCGAGTACGGGGCAAGGCGCGAAGTCGCAGGTTTCCTCGGGCGGAGGGACCGAACCGCTGTGTGCAAAGAACGGACGGGAACTGTTCTATCGTGCGGGCGAAAATATGATGGTCGCGGAGGTGACCACGGGAGTGACGTTTTCTGCTTCGAAGCCGCGAGTGTTGTTCAAGGGGGATTTCGAGAGCCAGATCGGTCGGCTGCTGGGCGTCTCGCCGGACTACGACGTTTCCTCCGACGGACGGCGATTCTTGATGATTCAGCCAGAGGAGTCTGCTAAAGGTTCGCCCGCCGCGCCCGGACTCCATCTGGTCCTGCACTGGTTTCGTGAACTTCCCGGCGCCGCGCAGGAGCAACGATGACCGGATCACTCCCAGGCGGCCCGAGCGTATCTCGTTTCACCCTTGTTTCATGGCAGTGGCAGGTGTTTTTCGCCGCACTCTCAATCGCGCTGCGGCCTTGTAACCCGCCGGCCCTGGTGTTCAACTGGGCGGCTACTGTGAATCAGAAATGGCGCTAACTACAGGGACGAAGCTCGGGCCGTACGAGATCACCGCCGCGGTAGGCGCGGGCGGAATGGGCGAGGTGTATCGCGCGCGGGATACCAAACTCGGGCGCGATGTTGCGCTAAAAGTTCTCCCCGAAGCGTTCGCAAGTGACGCGGAGCGCCTCGCCCGCTTCGAGCGCGAAGCGAAAGTTCTGGCTTCGCTCAATCATCCGAATATCGCTTCGATCCACGGTTTCGAGGACTCGGCTGGGGTGCATGCTCTCGTCATGGAGTTGGTCGAAGGCCAAACGCCAAACGCTAGCCGAGCGCATCAGGCAAGGCCCGATCCCGATTGACGAAGCGCTGCCGATCGCGAAACAAATCGCTGAAGGCCTCGAATACGCGCACGAGCGCGGGATCGTGCATCGGGATCTGAAACCGGCCAACGTGAAAGTCACGCCGGACGGCGCGGTGAAGATTCTGGATTTCGGATTGGCGAAGGCGCTGGAAGGCGAAGCGGCTGCGACAGACATTTCCAGCTCACCAACGATCAGCCGGATGGCGACGCAGGCGGGAATTATTTTGGGAACGGCGGCGTACATGTCGCCGGAGCAGGCCAAGGGAAAACCGGTGGACCGGCGCGCGGACATATGGGCGTTTGGCTGCGTGCTGTACGAAATGCTGACGGGCAAGATAGCCTTCGGCGGCGAGACCATCACTGATGTTCTCGCTGCAGTTGTGATGAAAGAGCCGGAATGGTCCGCCCTTCCGGCGACCGTGCCAGGTCGGATTCGGGAATTGCTGGCCCGTTGTATGACGAAAGACTTGCGCCAGCGGTTGCAATCTATCGGCGAAGCACGCATCACGATTGACCGGTCTTCGAGCGGTGCGGCGGAGGCGGGAGCAGCGATGGCGAGTGTTGCTCCACAGCGCTCGCGGCGCGAAATCTTTGCTTGGTCGCTCGCCGCCGTTCTGGCGCTGATAGCCGCTGGCCTCGGCGCGCGGGCGTGGCTCGCGCAGCGCGTGTCAGTCGCGCCGGCTATCGTTTCGCAGATCCTCCCGCCGCCAGACACCAACGTGGTGTTCGGTGGATATGATGCCGGGCCGCCGGCGATTTCTCCCGACGGAAAGCGGCTGGCGTTTGTCGCGGCGGACGCGGATGGCAAGCAGGAGCTCTGGGTGCGACCGCTTGATGCCGTGACGGCGCAGCCACTGGCCGGAACGGATGGCGCGAGTTGGCCGTTTTGGTCGCCAGACGGAAAATATCTGGGGTTCTACGCGGACGACCACCTGAAAAAGGTCGTGGTTTCAGGTGGGCCGGTGCAAACGCTCTGCTCGGCGAGCGCTCTGAGTGCATCGTGGAAAATTGCGGGTGCATCGTGGAACCAAGTGGGGACGATCCTGTTTTCCAGTGACGGCAGCCTTTACCGGGTGCCGGAAGCGGGCGGCGAGCCCTCTCTCGTAGCCACTCCCAATTCTGCGGAAGGCGAGGTGGCTTACGGTGAACCGCAATTTCTCCCGGATGGCAGGCACTTCCTCTTCGGGATCAAAATCCTCAACGCCGTTCCGTACGCCGCTGTGGGGTTGCTTGACTCCAAAAAGATTCAGAGGCTTGCTGGAGTGAGTTCTGAAGCCATTTACGCATCGCCGGGCTACTTGCTGTATGCGCAGGGAGGTGAATTGTTGGCGCGTGCTTTTGATGCCAAGCGCCTTCGATTTGACGGCGAACCCGTCTCGATTGGCGGCGACGCTCAGGGCGGGCTCACCTCATCGCAAAACGGAATCTTGGCCTACCAGGCGGGAGCAGGCAGCGGCGAGGACCAGATGGTTTGGTTCAACCGCAAAGGCGAAAAAATCGGGACGGTCGGCCAGCCGGGTGCTTACGAAGCGCCCGCCATCTCACCCGATGGGACGAAGGCGGCCGTAGCGTTGGTGAAACCCGCCGTGGGCGCCGGCGACATTTGGGTATACGACCTCAAGCGCGGGGGCGCTTCGCGCCTAACTTTCTCAGGAAACAATATCGACCCAGTGTGGTCTCCCGATGGCACCCGCATCTTGTTTTCGTCAAGCCGCAACGGCGCCATGGGAATTTACAGCAAAACAGCTGATGGACTCGGAGCCACCCAAGTGGTGTTTCAGCCCAGCCGACAACCGATGTGGGTCGACAGTGTGTCTCGGGGCGATCGTTACGCGACGTGTTTTAGCTCGGCGCCAACGGCAAGCGTCTGGGTGCTGCCGCTCTTCGGCGAGCGAAAACCCTACTCTTTCGTGCAAGGCAGCAGTTTCGCTGCTTCCCGTTCTCGTATTTCGCCTAACGGCCGGTATGTCGCGTATAACTCGGATGAGACGGGGAGAGAGGAGGTCTACGTCCAAACTTTCCCACAGCACTCCGGAAAATGGCAGGTCTCGACTTCAGGCGGAAACGACCCCTTGTGGCGCGGCGATGGCAAGGAGTTGTTCTATCTGGGCCCGAGCAACGACGTGATGGCTGTCTCGGTCAGTACGGATTCCGCCACGTTCCAGGCGGGCGTTCCTCAGTCGCTCTTCGAGGCGCGGCTTGTGGACTGGGTTTTGCGAAATCGCTACGCGGTGAGCCCCGATGGCCAACGTTTTTTGATGCTGGTTCCCGCGGGCGAATCGAAGTCCTCTCCGATTAATGTGGTTGTCAACTGGCCTGAGCTTTTGACGGGCACCGACAGGTGATTGGCGGGTATATTTCCCACTCGATTTTTTCCCACGTGGGCGTTTTCGTCGAAGGCAACTACCACCATCTGAAGGACAGTAACGTCTTCGACTTGAATTATGGTGACGTCGTCGCAGGGATCGTTCTGTCATTTGGACGACACAAGGCGAAGTAAAACGCCCCGGAAGAAGTGGCCAAACGGCGCGTTTCAGCCTGAATTGTTCTCGATATTGTGACTGCGCCAGACGATAGAGAAAACGTTCCAAACCATATTTGGTTAGAACCAAGCCAAAGTCTTCGCGTCTTTCTTGAGCGAGATTAATCAGCCGTTGACGGACCGAAGTCGCAAGATTCTGGGTTTCTCCCGGCTCACGAAAGCGACTCCAGATATGGGCGTATTACATTCCCCACGCGACATACCTTGGCGGCTCGCCAGATTTCATCTGAAGTCGCTCGACGCTTCCGCCTGCACAATTCGAATTGAAGTGCGCTGCAAGACCTCAGTCTGTGGCACTTGAAACTACAGAGTTCTGTCCGATCTTCACTTCGGTCATTGGGGTTGGGGGCGAAGGCGATCAAACGGTGGTCACTTGTACTTCGCTTGTGTGTGCGATCGCAGACGGGCCGTCGACCCATATCCTATTTCAAAATTTGCGTTCTCGCTGCGATTTGCGCTTCCTCGAGGATGGTGAGAGAGCAAGTGCTGAATCCAAGTTCGAAAATCGTCTGCTAGGGCCGACCACTCCAAACCAGCTCAATACCTGGAGTTAGGCCGCAAACGCTTCTCGTTCTTGGTTTGAAATTTTAGGTCTCATACGTCTCATTGAGACCGGAATTTAAATCCGATTGAATCCACCCGCCTAGACCATTCCTCTTATAACCAGGCACTCGCGCACAATGAAACTGCCAAAGACTTCCTGGCGGAACGTCAGGAGTCGGTGACGCGGGGATTGTTGAGCGAAAGCGTCAGGCTCGAAGACGGAAGCGTCGCAAGACCCGTAGCTTTGGCCAAACCGAAGTCGAGCAATTTCGCGCCGCCCTTGGTGAGCATGATGTTGCCCGGCTTCAAATCACGATGAATCACGCCCTGGCGATGCGCTCTTTCCAGCGCGTCGGCAATCTCGATGGCGATGCGCAAGAGGTCAGTTGTCGGCAGCGGCCCTTCCTCGAGACGTTTTGAGACCGTCTCGCCTCCCCAATATTCCATCACGAGAAAATCGGTGCCGTCCTGATGGCCAATGTCGTAGAGGACGCAAATGTGCGGATGATTGAGCGAAGAAACGGCGCGAGCTTCGCGTTCGAATCGCTGCCGCGCATCAGCTTTTTCCGTCAAATGCTGCGGCAAAATCTTGATAGCAACATCGCGTCCCAGACGCGTGTCCCGCGCGCGATACACCTCGCCCATTCCGCCCGCGCCTACCGGCGCGGCAATCTCATACGGCCCGAGTTTTGTGCCGCTCGCCAGGATCATGAATAGCAGGGATTATAGGCTGCAAGAATGGCCCGTGCAAAATAAACGATCGCTCGCGGACACGGCTTGCGGAAACAATTTGCCGTCTGGTCTTGGCTGGAGGCGGGAGAAACTCGGCGCGTTCCGGACGTATGGTCGTCATGTCCGCGCGGCCAAGCGTACGCTCTATAGTCAGCAGAATCAGCAGTGGATTTGGCGGGCGGTTGCAACGCCGTCATTCCACGGGATGTACCCCCCGCCGACATCAAATATCGGTGCTCGAAGTCGCTTCATCATCTGCAGGCCCTGAAGTCATCGCCCAAGCGGGCCGCGAGAAGAAGAAGGCCGGATTTTCCCACACACCCTGTGTCCGGCCCCGATCCAAAACGAAAACAAAATGCGCTATTCACTTTTCTACAGGTTCAGGGACACTACCGGTCTGAATCGCGAAAGCCGGACTGTCTCCGACAGTGTCCTCGGCTATTTTCGGAGCAACGTTGGAGCAATCTAAGAGCCGCCTACAAGTCGTAAGCGCAACCGAAGCAACGGCTTAGATTGAATTTCCGCTTGCTTTGCACGCAGGGGGTCGCCGGTTCGATCCCGGCCACGTCCACCATTCTTTCTGATTGCAAAAGACTTGCTAAATCCATCTCTGCCTCTGTTCTCCCGCTGTCAGATCTGTGGCTGCCGAGGGCGCTGGATCAATCCCTTTCCCGAGGTGAAACATGATTTCCGATGAGCAAGTCGCTAAAATCCGCTCCCTGTTTCATGCCGAGCATTGGAAGATCGGCACCATTGCCACCGAACTCGGCCTGCATTCCGAAACCGTGCGCGCCGCCCTGGACACGGACCGTTTCCGCCGTCATCCCCGCCTGCGCGACCGGCTTACCGATCCCTATCTCGACTTCCTGCGCCAGACCTTGCAGCAATATCCCCGCCTACGTGCCACCCGCCTCTTGCAGATGATTTGCCCGCGCGGCTATACCGGCAATATCAGCCAACTTCGCCGCATTGTGGCCGAACTGCGCCCCACGCGTCGCGAAGCTTTTCTGCGTCTGCACAGTTTTCCTGGTGAGCAGGGTCCGGTCAGTCGCTTCGGGCGCGGAGCCTTTTTTCATCGTCGGTGCCATCGCCGGCGGCTGAGTGCCACTGTGTTAGCGAAATCTGCGGATGAGCAGCGTGTGCCGGCCGGAGCGGTAAAGACCTACGACGTAGATTGTGGCCTTACCGCGGGTCGAGAAGATGAGCTGGCGGATGCGAAGCAACGGAGAGCCTGGTGGAATGTCCAGCAGCTCGGCTGTTTTCTGGTCCGCGTCGGTGGCGTCAATTTCCTCGTCCGCGTAGGCGAGTTCGATTCCATAGTCGTGCTCCAGGGTGTTGAAGAGCGAGCCGCGCTCCAGCGCCGCGATCGACAGGCCCGGAAATTCGTCAGCCGACAGATAACAAGTTTCCAGCGCGAAGGGTTCGTCGGCGGCTTGCCGGACGCGTCCGACTTGGATCAAATCGCTCGCCGCCGGAAGAGAGAGCCGGGCGGCAATCTCGGCTTCCGCGCAGGTGACGCCTGAACTCACAATCCGCGAGCGCGGAGACAATCCCCGGCTGGCCATCTGCTCCGTATAGCTCATCAATTTGTTGAAATGGATTTTCGGTGGCGCCACAAAAGTTCCCGCGCCGTGGCGGCGTTCAACCATTCCTTCTCGCGCGAGCTCGGCCAGCGCGTGGCGCGCGGTCATCAAACTGACGCGGTGGATTTTCGCCAAGCCGCGTTCTGATTCGACCCGGTCTCCGGGCTTTAAGTGCCCTGCTTCAATGCGACTTCGGATCGCATTTTGGATCCTCCGATAGGCAGGCTTGCCGTTTTGACGATTCGATTTCATGCACTCTCCGGATATGGCTCCGCGTCTTGCCAAATTTGCTAAATGTGTGAGGTGCCGACTCTAGGTGGTGCCGGAAACACGGCTAAGCATACATTATACAAATAACAGTGCGGATCGCGCGGCTGGTGCGTGCGGCATTCCTCCGTTTTAGACGGCGACGCGCGAAGCAACGTGGTTCCCCCGGTGAGTAATCGCTAAATATTCAGACAAAATACAGTCCCGCAGCGGCCAAGCTCGCCTGGAGCGTGTCCCCTACGCTTCTTTCCTGCTATAGAGCAGCCCTCCGTTCCATGCCAGGCCACGTGCTATAGAGCACACTAGGTCATTTCTATTAGGGGCCCATAATATATTAAAATTTTTTTCTTGACAACGGAAATGTTCCGCTATATAGCTCCAAGCCATCAGGGGTGACAACTATAGCTCACTACCGGGACAGAAGGACCAGGAGGAATTCCGTGAGACCGAAATTTTGGCCATTTGCAATGGCCCTCGCTTTGTCGATGACTTTGTTTGCCGCGCTGCTGGCGTTAGCGCCTCGGACTTGGAGCCAGGGTGTGACGGCGTCCATCACAGGCACAGTGACGGATCCTTCGAGCGCGGCGGTTCCCGGCGCCACGATTACCGTGACGGAAACGGATCGCGGGACAACTTACTCCGCGGAGACCAGCAGCGAGGGCATTTACAACCTGCTGCACATTCCCGTGGGCACCTACACGCTCAAGGTGGAAGCGAAAGGCTTTCAGACAACCGTGCAGCCCGCCTTCACTCTAGTGCTGAACCAAACGGCGCGCATGGATTTCCAATTGAAAGTGGGATCGTCGTCGGCGACCGTGGAAGTCACCTCGGGCGCTCCGGTGCTGCAAACGGAAACGACGCAGGTGAGCACGATTATCGACTCCCGAACCAACGAGGCTCTCCCGCTGGCGTCGCGCAATTACATCCAGTTGACGCTGCTTGCGCCGGGGAGCGTGCAGCCGAATCCGGCGACCATGGTCCAGGCGGAGCGGATTGACAGTTCGGGGAGGCCTTACATCAACGGCAATCGCGAGCAGTCCGACAACTTCCTTCTGGACGGCGTGGACAACAACGAAGTGTCCGACAACCTGGTCGGCTATCAGCCGAGCGTGGACGCGATTCAGGAATTCAACTTGATTACGCAGAATGCTCCCGCTGAGTTCGGCAATTTCGCGGGCGGCATTGTCAACGCCACGATCAAGTCAGGAACGGACCAATACCACGGCGATGCCTTTGAGTTCATCCGCAATGATAAGCTCAACGCGAATAGTTGGCAGAATAACCTCTTCGGTTTGCCGAAGAATAAGCTGCGTTGGAATATGTTTGGCGCCACGTTCGGCGGACCCATCAAAAAGGACAAGCTGTTTTTCTTCGTGGATTATCAAGGGCAGCGGTTTGACTTTCCCTCTTCGGCAGCCGCGCCGGTGAAGACCTTTACGGCAGCGGAACGCGCCGGGAACTTTGGCGACATTTGTAATACAGGGTTCACGAGCGGGATCTGCAACGACAGGGACTCCTCGGGCAATGTCATTGACCAGCTCTATAGCCCGTATAACGTGGATTCCAGCGGGAACCGGCTGCCGTACGCGAACAATATCATTACGGATCCCATCAATCCCGTCGCGCAGGCGCTCTTTTCTTCGAGCGCGTATCCGGGGGCGACAGGTACAAATCCAACGACGAATTATTACAATTACAACACGGCGAGCGCGCTCAACGTGGATCAGGGAGACGCGAAGATCGATTACAATATTTCGGAGAAGGACCGCCTCTTCTTCCGGTACTCGCATGAATATCAGAACAATCCTGAAACTGCGACCGGACTCGGCACACTCTTCGGCGGCGTGAATGATGGCCATGCGACGATGCATAACGGCGTTCTCGACTGGACCCATCTTTTCTCCGGAAACCTTGTGAACGATGCGCGTGTCGGCGTGAATTACGTGCGCCTGGATACGAATAACTCGGACACGACCACGCTCGGGAACTTGGGCCTGCAGCTCGGGATTCCCAACGCGAATACGCCCGGCCCTGGCCTTCTGGGCCTTAATTTCTCAGGGCTTGCCAGTAATATCGGCGGCGCCGCCGTTGTCCAGCTTTTCGCCAGTACTGTGTTTCAATACGAAGATAACCTGATCATCACGCGCGGCCGCAACACGTTTAGCATGGGCTTCCAATACTGGCGTGACCGTATTGACGCGTACTACTCAGGGAACAACGGGCAACTGGGCTCCATGTCCTTCAGCGGAAAGTTCACGCAAGGGCTGAATACGACGAGCAACTCTCTCCAGCCCGGTATCGGCTCCGGCAGTGGCTACGGAGGAGCTGACTTCTATCTCGGTCTTTCCGATAATCAGGGACGTGGCTCTGTCTCGGGAACTTGGGGCCAGCGGTCAAACGTCTTCGGCGCTTATTTCCAGGATGATATGCAGGTCTCGCAGCATCTGACTTTGAATCTTGGCCTGCGCTATGAAGACCACACGCCGTGGTATGAAGTACATAACCGGCAGGACAATTTCGGCCTGTTTTCAGGCCAACTGGAGGCTCCGAACTGCTCGATTGGGGGTTTGTCGTCGTTGCCCATCCCTTGCGTGCAGTCGAGCAATCGCGCGCTGTATAACAGCTACAACGGGATAGGGAACTATCAGCCGCGTATCGGGTTTGCCTGGACGCCGGGTTTCCTGAATGACAAAACGGTCCTGCGCGGGGCATACACAGTTTCAACGTATTTGGAGGGCACGGGGACGAACCTGCGGCCGACGCTGAATCCGCCTTTCTCGGATGAATTTCAGGCGGTTTACGATGGCACGCAGTTCCAGTCGCCGTCCGGACTTCCTCCCACGATTAACAATGGGCTGCAAACGCCGCCGGTGAGCAATCCATTCCTGGGCGCGATCCTGCGCCTCTGGAACCCGAATGTCCGCCCGGAACTGGATAACCAGTGGAACTTCACGGTACAGCAGCGGTTAAACGACACGACGTCAATCCAGGTCGGATATGTGGGACAAAAAGGCACGCACCTGATGGTCCCCATGAACTACGATCAGCAGATTGTGACGCCCGGTGGTTGTAGCGTGGCAGCGTCTAACTGCGTACTCACCAGTAATGGCGTCTATAACCTGCTTTCGCCCGGTCCCTACATCGCCGGGAATCCAACGCTCAAGAGTGCCCTGGGGACGCCCGGGTACATTTCGGGGACGGAATCAAACGGCACTATGTTGTACAACGCGCTTCAGGTGGTGCTGCAGAAGCGTTTCAGCAGCGGGCTGCAATACAACGTGGCCTATACGTACTCGAAGTGCAACACCAATTCGAGCGGCTACTATGGTTCGTGGGGTGGTCAAACAGTGCCCACGTCGCCGTATTTTCAAAACATCTATAATGCCGCCGCAGAATGGGGCCCGTGCTATTACGACGTGACCAACGACGTTACCGCGTATGCGGTTTACCAGCTCCCCGTGGGTACCGACAGGAAATACGGCAAGGACATGAATAAGATGGTCAATGCCGTCGTGGGCAATTGGAATCTCAGCCCCATCGTCACGTTGCGAGGCGGATTCCCGCTCACGTTCGAATACGGTGATTTTCTGGGAACTGGCACGCGCGGCGAGCGTCCGGATTGCAGCGGATCGATTGCCCACGTAGGCTCGCCCTCCACGGCCCCCGGCGTTCCCGGTATTCAGTGGTTTAGCGGAGCCAATGTATCCGCGCCTGCCGGTGCGTTTGGAACCTGCGGAATTGGGAGCGTGCGAGGCCCCGGTGAAAAGGATGTTGACCTGAGCATCCAGAAGAATTTTCCTCTGGGCGAAACGAAAAACCTTGAGTTCCGATCCGAGTTTATTAACCTGTTCAATCACCCGATATTGACTACCGGTTACTGCACGATTGGATATGGGGCATACGGCTGCGGGACGGGGTACTTCGGCGTGATTCAGGGCTCTCAGCTCGAACGCAACATTCAGTTCGCATTGAAGTTCTCCTTCTGAGCGGGATAAGATGGGGCAGGCGTTTATGACGCCTGCCCCGTTTATGCTCAAACCCTTCATCGCAGTTATTCTTTCTGCGGTTTCGCTGGCGCTCTTTCCCCAGGCCATCACGGCTCAGGCCGTCAGGAAATCCGTGACTCCCGCTGTGTCGTCATCCGCCCAGCGAGGCGTTGATCTCGCCGAGAGTGGGCGTTGCGCGCAGGCGTTGCCTCTCCTCAAACGAACCATAGGGCATCTGGCCGATAAGCCGCTTTTGCGCCGCGCGGGGTTGGATGGTGTGCGCTGCGCCTCCCTTTCAAATCAGCCGGACATGGCCATGGATTTTCTTCGTGTGTTGCTTCGCAATTTTCCGCATGATCCCGAAGTTCTGTACGTCGCCACACATGCGTATTCAGACCTGGCCACGCGCGCTTCGGACGAGCTGTTGGCGACGGCGCCGGATTCCGTTCCCGCGCGGGAGCTCGATGCCGAGTCGCTCGAAATCCAGGGGAAATGGCAGGAAGCGGAGTTGGTCTACCGCAAAATTCTCGCCAGCAATCCGAAAGCGCCCGGCATTCATTTTCGCATCGGGCGCATCATCCTCTCGGAACCAAAGACGGCCACGACCGCGGCGGATGCCAGGAAGCAGTTTGAAGAGGAGCTCCAAATCGATCCCCGCAACGCGGACGCGGAGTACGTGCTGGGAGAATTGGCGCGCGAGGCCCAGCATTGGCCCGAGGCCATCGAGCATTTTTCTCGCGCGACGAAGCTCGACCCTGGCTTTGGAGAAGCGTTTCTCGGATTGGGAATGGCGCTCAATTCCGCCGGACGTTATCCCGAGGCGATTCCGCCGCTCGAGACGTACGTGAAATCTCAGCCGGCGAATCCCACGGGTCATTACCAGCTCGCGATGGCTTATAGCCGCGCGGGGCGAAAAGAGCAAGCAGACCAGCAGATCGCTTTGTTCCATCGAACGTCCCAGGCAGCCTTGAAAGCGGAGCAGACTCGGTCGCCGGGGACGCCGCCGCAGAAGTGATGGAGCAGAATGCCACGAATCAGCAGAGCAGCGACCGCTTCATTGGGTCCAATTGCAAGGTCAGTTGATTCCGTTTCTCCCGCAAATCATTCTTCCGCTCGTCCCAAACGCGAGGGAGCGCGTTCGCGTTCGGAAACGCTTCGCGCGATGGCCCGATCGAGGTTCAGTGCATGACTCCAAAGGAAACTGACCCGAGGTTCCTGGTTTCGCGGCGCCGTTTGCTGCAAATGTTGAGCGGCGCGGGGATGGGAGGAGCGCTTTGGCCCAAGCATTTTTTTTCCGCGGACGTTGCCAGAGGCTCCGCGCCGAATTCCCGGCCTTCGTTCGAGATCATTCCTCCCTCGGCCACAGGAATTGCGTGGAGGCACGTGAACGGCCGGTCGGCGGATATGTATCTGCCGGAGACCGTGGGCGCGGGCTGCGCGTTCCTGGATTACGACAACGACGGCTGGATGGATATTTATCTGGTGAACAGCGGCAAGTGCGATTTTTACGACCCGCATCCGCCGCTGCGCAATGCGCTCTATCACAACAACCGAAATGGCACATTCACGGACGTGACCGAGAAGGCCGGAGCGACTGGCAACGCATACGGCATGGGCGCGGCCGTGGGAGATTACGACGGCGACGGCCTGCCGGATCTTTACGTCACGCAATATCCCCGCAGCATCCTGTACCACAACAATGGCGACGGCACGTTCACCGACGTGACCGCGAAGGCGGGAGTCGCCGCTCCGGGGTGGGGAACCAGCGCGGTTTGGTTCGATTACGATAACGATGGCCGGTTGGATCTTTTCGTCTGCCATTTTGTGGATTACAGCAAGTCCAAGAACAAATGGTGCGGCGACCGGCAAACGAACGATCGCTATTACTGCATCCCGAGCGTATACGAACCCTCGTCATCCTGGCTGTTCCACAACAATGGCAATGGCACGTTCACGGATGTCAGCAAGGAGTCCGGCATAGCGCAGTCGCTCGGAAAGGCTTGGGGCGTGGTCGCGTGCGACATCAACAACGACGGCTGGATGGATTTGTTCGTGGGCAATGATACGGTGGCCAACTTTCTTTTCGCCAATCGTGGCAAGAGCAAGTTCGACGAAATTGGGTTGCTGGCGGGAGTGGGCTACGACGCCTACGGGCGAGCACGGTCGGGCATGGGAGTCGATGCGGCTGATTATGACCAGGACGGGTGGATTGATCTCTTCGTAGCGAATATCGATCACCAGATGTTTTCGCTCTACCACAACAATCACGACGAAACGTTTACCGACGAGGCTGTGCCAACGGGGATCGGGAAGGCAACTGACTTCCTGAGCGGTTGGGGGGTGAAATTTTTCGACTACGATAATGATGGCGAACTCGACCTCTTGCTTTGCGACGGTCATCCGGATGACAAAATCCACGAGCGGATGGCGATGGTGCACTATCGCGAGCCTATGCTGCTGTTTCGTAACACAGGACACGGCTTCGAGAACGTCAGCCGGCAGAGCGGGCCGATCTTTTCGGAATCGATCGCCGGCCGCGGCATGGCGCTGGGCGATTTCGATAATGACGGCTCCGTGGACGTGCTCGTCGCAGTCAATAATGCCGCGCCAATTCTCTTGCGGAACAACGCGGGACGGAGAAATCACTGGCTCGGCGTCCGCCTCATTGGGAAAAAGGCCAATCGTGATGCCGTGGGCGCGAAGATCATCTATCAGGCGGGCGACCTAAAGAGGCATCGCTTCAAAGTAGGCGCGGGCAGCTATCTCTCCTCGCATGACCCTCGCGTGGTCCTTGGAATCGGCCAGCGAACCAAAATCGATTGGCTCGAAATCCGATGGCCGCAACCGGGCGGCCTCATCCAGCGATTCCAGAACCCGCCGATTGACCGCTACATCACCATCACCGAAGGCGAATCCGTGTTCCGGTGAGGATCTGCATGAACATCCCTGAGTAGGTCCCGGTGAGCTTTCTTTGTGCGGCGGGTCATCATGAGATTGGTGGAGGCGGGGGGAGTCGCAGGCGGTTTAGGCCTGTCCTGAGCGCAGTCGAAGGGAACCCCCGATCAAGGTTGACATGATGCGCTTTTGCCCTTCGGCTCGCCCAAAATACAAATTCGCTCAGGACAAGATTTCGCTTCGCTAAATCTTGGAGGCTGGGGGGAGTCGTTACGCGCCACGCGGTTGGTAATCCGTAAGTTATTGGTCCCACGTTCCGCTCAAACCGCGAATTCTGCCACAGACGCTCAATTCTGGCGCAAATCTGGCACAAAGCCTCAATGCCCCCGCAGCCGGACGAGCGATCATTCCAGAAAAAGCCAGCGTGGTAAATACAGTAGTAGTCCGAGCGGTGCCTGGCGGGGCTGGCAGTTTGACCCTTCCTCGGGGTTCTGCCACCTGTCGGGCATCGCATAAAAATCCCGAGGAGAAACCCAATGCTACCTGGAGAATTTGAGTTTGGCCCAATGTTCCAGCTTAGAATTTTGTCGTTCCTCGTGCGTCATCCCGAAAGGGTGCGTGGCGTAGTCGAGCCACAGTATTTCGGCAACCCGCTTCATGCGGACATTGCGCGTGTGGCCTGCAAAGCCTACCAGGAGCATCCCAAATCGCGCTTGAGCAAGACGGCGCTAAAAGAGCTTGTCAAGCGCAGCCTCACCAGAAAAGAACTGAGAAACTGGTCCCTCTATAAGGAAGAGATCAGGACTATATACAGAATCAACGCTTTGGACGGTGAAATCATATTTCATCAAGCACAGGAATTCGCTCGGGAACGGAAATATCGAGAAGCGCTGATTGAGGCAGAGAAGGCGGTCTCCCACGGTCGCTGCGACGCACGCTGTGGCGAATCGTTCGTTACGGCCTGTTCGGGAAAAAGGATAGCGAAACCAGCGCGCAAGAAGCGATGTCGGCGCTCTCGGAAAGTGACCCACTACTGCTCGCCAGGAACGGACCGCATCGAGAACACGTTTGGGGAACCGTCACCTGAGGATTCCCACTCCGCTGATATGAGTGATCTTTCCTCTAAAGG
>Ga0307372_10001924_pt1 | contig 35190 bp, 35 predicted proteins | sample OX1MG_FD_202533 | JGI IMG/M metagenome (GOLD analysis project Ga0307372, IMG submission 202533) | Soil microbial communities from Risofladan, Vaasa, Finland - OX-1 | ecosystem: Environmental > Terrestrial > Soil > Coastal area > Acid sulfate soil | place: Finland: Risofladan, Vaasa | collected...
GGGCGATCGCGGACTCGACGGCCTCACGGGCGAACTTGCCGGTTGCAAGCTTGATGGATTCGATGATTTCGCTGACTTCCATGACTTAATCCGGGAGGAGTCCCATTGTCGGCGGCGCGAAACGGGGCTCGGGAGTTTATTCAATCCTTCAGCGTGACTGTGATTTTGCGGTTGTCGCCGCCCTCCGACGCGATCTGGATTTCGCCGGTGGCGCGCTTTTTTATGCTGGGGAATTTTTCGCCCCACTCGACCAGGACCAGCGCGTCCTCTGTGAGCAGCTCGTCGAGGCCGAGGGTCTCGAGCTGGCGCTCACCTTCCAGACGGTAGACATCGAGGTGGAAGAGCTTGATGGGCTTGCCGTGGCGCTCGCCCTTGTACTCGTGGATCAGGGTGAAGGTGGGGCTGGTGACTTCGTCGGGATCGGCGGCGTCGAGCGCCTGGGCGATGCCTTTCACGAGCGTGGTTTTGCCGGTGCCGAGTTCGCCCTGGAGCAGCAGAAGCTGGGGCGGCGAAAGCAAAGCGGCCAGTTTGCGGCCCACCTCGATGGTGTCCGCGCCGCTATGCGTGGTGAACTGGTGAATCCGCCCTTCCGCCACCGAAGCCTGATTGCTCATTCCGGTCCCTCGCTGCTTCCTACGGCTGTGATTGGGGGCAGTCCCTGCAACCAAAGATAACCGTTTGCGGTGCGGCTGTGAAAGCGGAATGCAGAGGAAAAGCGGGGCAGAATATCGGTGGCGAGCAGGGTGTGTTCGTCCGTCTCGCGAACCGTGAGGTCGGCGGCGAGGCCATGCAGCCAGACGGCGGCTTCGACGGCGCGTGCGGCATCGTGCGGGAATTGCGCGAGAAGGCCGGCGACGACGCCGGTGAGGACGTCGCCGCTCCCGCCTTTGGCCATGCCGGGATTGCCGGAGGTGTTGACGGCGGCGCGACCGTCAGGATGGGCCACAATGGTGCGCGCGCCCTTGAGTACGACGGTGACTCCGTGGCGGGCGGCAAAACCGCGGGCGACGCCGAGGCGATCGGCCTGGACTTCGGCGGTTGTGATTCCGGCAAGGCGCGCCATCTCGCCGGGATGGGGCGTGAGAACTATGGTGCGGCCTCCGGGGGTGCGGCCTCCTAGCGTGCGGTCGCCGCGCGCGAGCGCGGAGAGGCGATCGGGCTGCTTCGCCAGAATGTTCAGCGCGTCGGCATCGAGAACAGCGGGCATCGCGGTTGCGCCCTGCTGGGCGGTTGCCTCAAGCAATCCGATGCAGAAGCGGGCGGTTGCGTGACTCTGGCCGAGGCCCGGGCCGAGGGCGAGGACGGTGATGCCGCGTGTGAATTCGTTGAGGCGGCGCAGGTTTGAAGGAGCGATTTGTCCTTCAGGCGTGGCTTCAAGCGGCCAGGTCATGAGCTCTGGCGAAAACGAGGCGATGACGGGCAGGGCAGGTGCGGGAACCGCGGCGGTGACGAGGCCTGCGCCAATGCGGAGCGCGGCCAGAGACGTCATGGTAGGCGCACCGGATTTTCCGCCGGCTGAGCCGAAGCTGCCACCGACGACAAGGACGTGGCCGTACATTCCCTTGTTGGAGTCAGCGGGCCGAGGCGCACGGACGAGCGATTGCGCGGCGCCGGCCCAGTGAAGGTTCTCAGTGGAGACGATCGCTTCGGGCGGCGAGCCAATGGGAACGACGACGACGGGTTGGTTCCAGCGGCGCGTGAGTTGCGAGAAGACGTGCGCGGGCTTGGGTGCGGTGAAGGTGATGACCGCGTCGGCGGGGAATGTTGGATCGGGGATGGAGGCGCGGGTCTCGTCGGCGGCCCAGCCGGAGGGCAGATCGATTGCGAGAATGGGGGCGAGGCTGGGCGCGGTGCTGGATTGGATCCACTGGAGTGCGGCCAGCGGAAGGCCGCGCATGGGTGGCTTGAAGCCGGTGCCGAGAACGGCGTCAATGATGAGGTCGGAGTTGAGCGCGGCCCGATGCTGGGTGAGAGTGGCTTCGTTTTCGATAACGGCGATGCGGCAGTTGGCGGCTTCGTGGAGTTTGCGCCAGGCTTCGGCGGCATCGCCCTTGATGCCGTCGGGAGCGCCGAGCAGGAGGACCGTAACCTGAAGGCCGGAGCCGGCGAGCAGGCGCGCGGCCATCATGCCGTCGCCGCCGTTGTTGCCGCGGCCGCAGAGGACGGCGATGCGGCGTGCGCGCGGGAAATGGCGACGGGCGAAGTCGGCCACCGCAGAGCCGGCGTTGCGCATGAGCTGGAGCGACGGAATCCCGTACCGCTCGCTGGTGGCGCGATCGCAGGCTTGCATCTCGGCGGCGGTGAGGATGTTCACAGGATCATGGTAGACGAAGAGCAGGGACGGAGGGACAAAGGGACGAAGGGACAGAGGGAACAAGGGAACAAGGGAACGAAAAGGCCGGTTAGTGATCGACAGGGCGCATCTTGCCGCCGGGGAGGAGCTGGAAGCGGCGGCCGCGCCACCAGATGCGGCTGGAAGTGTAACTGGCGGCCCAGAAGAAGATGCCCATGAGATCGCGGATGGGATAGAGGATGAGGAGGTTGAACCAGTTGCTGTCGCCGACCGCCCAGTTGCCGACGGCGATGGCGAGGACGAGGCGCGACAGGAGTGCGACGACCAGCAGGCCGACGCCGGTTTTCCAGTGGTGGAGGGCGGTGGCGGCGTAGAGCCCAAGCAGGCCGAAGGGCATGCTGAAGGTGAGGGAGGTGCCGAAGTGGCCCTTGGGGCGGGAGAAGCGCGTGGACTTCATCCAGCGGACCTGGTGGCGCATGGATTCCCAGAAGCTGGAGTTGATGACGATGTGGTCGATGGCGTGATGGCTGAGGACGATGCGCTGGCCGAGCTTGAAAGTTTCATTACCGAGGATGAAGTCGTCGGCGCAGTAATCGGCGGTGACGCGAAAACCGCCCATGCGGCGAATGGTTTCGCGGCGGAAGGCCATGGTGGGGCCGAGGGTGAACTGCATGCCTTCGACGCTGCGCGCCACCAGCACGCCGGCGGTCATTTCGACCGACATGCCGACGGCCTCAAGCCGCGCCCAGAGGCCGCCTTCGGCTGCCACCCCGCGATAGGGACAGGTGAGGCCGCCCACGCGCGGGCCGGAGAAGGGAAGCGCGACGGAGCGGAGATAGTCCGGAGTCACGCGCACGTCGGAGTCGGAGATGACGAGGATGTCGTGGGCGGCGTGCTGCTCCATCAGTTCCATGGAAGCGGCCTTGGCGTTGATGTACGGCGGTTCGCCGGTGGAGAGGAACTGCGCGGGGATTGCGGGGAAGCGGGCGGCGACGCGGCGGGCGGCGGCAAGGCCGGCGTCGGCGGCGGAGCGGGCACAGAAGAGGATCTCGTAAGCGGGGTAGTCCTGCTCAAAGAAGGTGGCGAGGTGGGCTTCGAGGTTGGGCTCGTCGCCGTGCAGGGGCTTGAGGAGAGTGAGCGGCGGAGTGAAGGCAGGGTCGTGCTCGAGGGCAAGATAGGCATCGCGGCGCTCGCGCAGATAGCGGGGGATGGCGGCCAGCGCCATGCCGGTTACGATCGACGAGGTGATGAGGCCGAAGACGGCCAGGGCGAGAAGGGCGTACAGCATGCAGGGTTAAGGATACTGTGCCGGCCCAGGGGGGTCAGATACGGCCGGCGATCGCCTGCGCCAGCAAGAGCGCGCCCACGGCGGCGAGGCCGGCGTAGACATATTTGAGGAACGCGGCGCCGGAGAAGCGATGGTTGATGACGCGCCCGAGGAAGACCGCGGGAATGGCGACCGGCAGTGCGAGAAGATAGTCCCTGGTGACAGCGGGCACCAACAAACCGCTCATGCCGTAGCTGAGGATTCCGAGCAGGCTGGCGGGCAGAAAGTAGGCCTGCAGCGTGGCGCGGAAGTGCTGGGGCGTCCAGCGCCGCATGGAGCCGTAGACGACGAGAGCGGGGCCGTTGATTCCGTAGGCGCCGCCGAGCACACCGGCCAGCAGACCACAGCCGAGGAGCCAACCGCGGTGATCGCGGTGAAGTTGCGGGGGCTTGCGGCCGACCAGCGAGTAGACGGAAAACAGCAGGATCAGGGCGCCTAATCCGCATTTGACCGCGCGCGTATGGCTGCTGGAGAGCAGCCACACTCCGAGAGGAATGCCCACGGCAGAGGAGGCGATGAGCCAGGCGGCGCTGCGGAAGTGGATTTGCTTCCAATCCTGGATGACGACGATGGCGGCGACGGTGATGGAAAGCAGGACGGCCAGCGGGGTGGCCACCTGCACCGGCATGAGGAAGGCAAGGAGCGGGACCGCTATGAGCGCTTCGCCGAAGCCGAAGGCGGAGCGGGTGAGGGTGGCGAGAAAGACGATGAGCAGTACGAGGACTAGCGAAGAGTGAATGACGAACTCCTCGACATCTTCAGGACGATGACGATTCTCGCCGGCCGCCGTTCGTGCGAGTGACCACGACGGGGCGCTGGACGGCGGGCTTGCGCAAGGGCACGATGGCGCCGGAGGATTCGGGAGCGGCGTGCTGGAAGTGCGAGAGCATCTCCGAGCGGACGTACTCGACGAAGCTCTGCATCTGGCGGTTCATCTCCTCCATGCGCTCGCGCATCTGCAGGATAATGGCGATGCCGGCGATGTTGACGCCGAGGTCGCGGGCGAGATTGAGGATGAACTCCAGCCGCTCCAGGTCTTCGTCGGTGTAGAGGCGCGTGTTGCCCTCGGTGCGCGACGGCTTGAACAGCCCCTCGCGCTCGTAGAGGCGGAGGGTCTGGGGGTGAATGTCGTACATCTCGGCCACCGCCGAGATCATGTAAGCGCCCTTCGATTTGCGTTTGGCAGACATGGCTGGCTCGATCCCACGTTACACGATATGGATTGCAATTCGCATTCGAACAAATCTCAAATTTTCTCGAACAACTTCGCCCGCGGGTCCTGCGGATTCAGCTTGCCCAGCTCGCGCATGATCTCGCGGCTGCGCTCGTCCTGGAGGTGCGGCACCACCACTTCCACCGTGACGATCTGGTCGCCGCGCTGCTCGGGCCGTTGCGCATTCTCCACGCCGCGCTCGCGCATGCGCAGCTTTTGGCCGGATTGCGTGCCCGGCGGAATCTTGAGCTGGGCGCGCCCGTCGATCGTCGGCACGTCCACCTTGGCCCCCAGCGATGCCTCCGGCACCGTCACCGGAACGCTGATATGGATGTCGTCACCCTGGCGGGTGAAGATCGGATGCGTGCCCACGCGCACGATCAGGAACAGGTCGCCGGGAGAGCCGCCGTTGCGGCCGGCGTTGCCCTTGCCCTGAAGGCGGATGCGCTGGCCGTCGCGCGTACCGGCCTTGATGCGGAATTCGACATTCTCCGTGCGATCGACGACGCCTTCGCCATGACACGTGTGGCAATCGGAGGAGGTGCGACCGGTGCCGCCGCAGCGCGGGCACTGAAGGTCGAATTTCATGCGGCCGCCCATCTGCGTCACCTTGCCGGTGCCATTGCACTCGGGGCAGGTGATGGGGCCGCCGGTTTGAGCCTGGCCGTGGCAGGTGGAGCAAACCTCCTGGCGGTGAATCTGCATGCGCGCCTGGCCGCCGCGGATCGCCGTCCAGAAATCGACAGTAGCCTGGTACTCAACGTCCGTGCCCGGCTGGGGGCCGCGAGGATGCTGCCGCTCCTGCGCACCGGAGAAGATGCCGGAGAAGATGTCTTTGAAGCTGCCCCAACTGCTGCCGGTCTGGGTGTGCGCGCCGGGCTCGGTGGAGAAGCCGGAGAAGTCGAAACCGCCGAAGTCGACGGGGCTGCTGCCGCGGCCCTGCTGGCGCGCGTAGGCCTCTGCGTGGGCGGGATCGATGTTGTCCGAGTAGAACCCGAGCTGGTCGTACACCCTGCGCTTCTTCTCGTCGCTCAGGATGTCGTTGGCCTCGGAGATCTCCTTGAACTTCTCTTCCGCGCGCTTGTCATTCGGATTGACGTCGGGGTGATACTTGCGCGCAAGCTTGCGGAAAGCCTTGCGGATCTCCTCCGGGGTGGCCGTCTTCTTCACCCCGAGCATCGCGTAATAGTCTTTGCTGGTCGTCGTGGGCATGTGATTTTTCTTATTCCGGTTCAGTCATCGAGCATTGCTCATCCATTCCTTGCATTGGTCCTTCCGCGAATCGCAAGCGTTTCTCGGTGAGGGCTCATGCGATTCATGGGTACTTTAGCACCAGGCAGCCTTCGTTTTCGCTCTCGAAAGCACGAAGTCGTTCCAGGGACAGATTCTCATCGAACAGGAGTTTCACAGTTGCACAATCTCAACTCTACGCTCGGCGTCGGCAGCGTATGCGATGCTGGCGCGGATGTCGATTTCCGTCGGATCCGGGAAGTCGGCCAGGATTTGCTCCTTCGTCATACCGGCGGCCAGATAATCGCGTACGTCGCAGACGGTGATGCGCGTGCCCCGAAGGCATGCCTTGCCGCTGCGCTTGCCCGGTTCGATGGTTATGTCTTTCGTGTAGTCCATCGAATTCTCTCCCTCCGTGTCTTGCTCCTCGGTCTCAAGCGGCCGCGACGAATCGTTCGATTTTGGGACGCCCTTTCCGCGCCATCCGCAAACTCCCCAATGCGCGTCTCTCGCGGTTCGTCGAGATGGTCAAAAGGTGGGCAACGAATCGCCGCCTACCAAGGTGACTTGCCGACTCGCTGACTCGCCGACTCGTTTACTTTTTCTCATCCACATCCACGTACTCGGCGTCGATCACGCCTTCGTCTTTCTTGTGCTCGCCGCCGGCATGCGGAGTTTCCCCGCCGGCTGCCTCGCCGCCGGGTTGTCCACCTGGCGCGTCCGCCTGCGCTGCAGTGGCTTTGTAAACCGCCTCGGCAAGCTTGTGGCTGGCCTGGGTCAGCTTCTCCTGCGCCGCCTTCATAGCCTTGGTGTCGCCGCCCTCCAGTGCCTTTTTGGCCTCGCCCAGGGCGGACTCCACCTCTGTCTTGTCGGCCGCCTGCACCTTTTCGCCGGAGTCCTTCAGCATCTTCTCGATGTTGTAGACCATCGAGTCCAGCGAGTTGCGCGTCTCCACTTCGTCCCGCTTCTCCTTGTCCTCGGCGGCGTGCGACTCGGCTTCCTTGGCCATCTTCTCCACCTCTTCCTTGCTCAGTCCGGAGCTGGAGGTGATGGTGATGCGGGTGTCCTTGCCGGTGGCGTTGTCCTTCGCGGTCACGTTGAGGATGCCGTTGGCGTCGATGTCAAACGTGACCTCGATCTGCGGCACTCCGCGCGGGGCCGGCATGATGCCGCCCAGCTTGAACTTGCCCAGGGTGCGATTCTGCGCCGCCATGGGCCGCTCGCCCTGGAGGACGTGGACCTCGACCTCGGTCTGGTTGTCGGCCGCCGTCGAGAAGGTCTCGGTCTTCTTGGTCGGGATGGTGGTGTTGCGCGGAATCATGGTGGTGGCCACGCCGCCCAGCGTCTCGATGGACAGGGTCAGCGGGGTCACGTCGAGCAGCAGCAGGTCCTTGACTTCGCCCGCCAGCACGCCGGCCTGAACCGCCGCGCCCACGGCAACCACTTCATCGGGGTTGACGCCGCGGTGCGGCTCCTTGCCGAAGAGCTGCTTGACGATCTCCTGGATTTTGGGCATGCGGGTCTGGCCGCCGACCAGAACCACCTCGTCAATGTCCTTGGGCGTGACGCCGGCGTCGGCCATGGCCTTTTTGCAGGGCTCCAGCGAGCGGTCGAGGAGATCCTGCACCATCTGCTCCAGCTTGGCGCGCGTGAGCTTGCGGACCAAGTGCTTGGGGCCGGTGGCATCGGCGGTGATGAAGGGCAAATTGATCTCAGTCTCAACCGTGGTCGAGAGTTCGATCTTGGCCTTCTCCGCCGCGTCCTTCAGGCGCTGCAGAGCCATTTCGTTGCCCTTGGAGCTGAGATCGAGGCCTTCATCGTGCTTGAACTCGGCAATGAGCCAATCCACGATGCGCTGGTCGAGATTGTCTCCGCCCAGATGCGTGTCGCCGTTGGTCGACTTCACCTCGATCACGCCTTCGCCCACTTCCAGAACGGAAATATCGAACGTGCCTCCGCCGAAGTCGTACACGGCGATGGTCTCATCCTTCTTCTTGTCCAGACCGTAGGCCAGCGCGGCCGCGGTGGGCTCATTCACGATGCGCTTCACATCGAGGCCGGCAATTTTGCCTGCATCTTTGGTGGCCTGGCGCTGGGCGTCGTTGAAGTACGCCGGCACCGTGATCACTGCCTCGCTCACGCTCTCGCCCAGGTAGGCCTCGGCCGACTTCTTCAGCTTCTGCAGGATCATGGCAGAGATTTCCGGTGGGGTGTACTCCTTGCCCTGCGCTACCACGGCTACGTGGTCGCCCTGCTGGACCACCTTGAACGGGACCATCTTCATCTCGTCGTTCACTTCGTTGAAACGGCGGCCCATGAAGCGCTTGATGGAGAAAACGGTGTTCTCAGGGTTGGTGATTGCCTGGCGCTTGGCCACCTGTCCGACCAGCCGCTCACCGCTCTTTGAGAAGGCGACGATCGAGGGCGTGGTGCGCGCACCCTCTTCATTTGCAATCACTTTTGGCTCGCCACCCTCCATTACCGCAACGCACGAGTTGGTGGTTCCGAGGTCAATTCCGATGATCTTTGCCATGATTTGGCTCCTGCATCCAATGAAATACCGTCAACAATAAGATGCTCTATTGAGTCGTTTAGTGTCAACTTTTCTTGATCGCATTTTTATAACAAACATCAGGATTTCTGTGCAAATCTAGCCGGCCACAGTGCTGGTGGGCTGGGGAACAGAGGCTGGACGCGCCGGAACTTACTTGAGGCTGCGCAGGTAGGCAATGATCTGCCACCGCTGGGCCTGAGGCAGGCTGGACCAGGATGGCATGCCATGGCGAAGGTCCCCTTGGCGAAGGAACCACTCCAGGTCGCCGTCGGTTGCGGCACGCACTTGAGGGGAGCGGAGCGAGGGGTGTTTGCGATCGCCAGCGGCGTCGGCCCGGTGGCACTGGGCGCAGTGGTTGCGATAGAGGAGGGCGCCTGCGGCCGCAGCGCCGGCCTGCCGGTCAAACGGGTTCTGGCGAAGGTGGTCACGCGAGGGCGCGCTGGCAAAGTGGGACGCGGCGGCAGCCAGCCCGGTGCCGAACGGGAGCACAACCATTAGAGCCGTCAAAGCGAGATTTCTGCAGGTCATCGGGCTTCTCCGGTGCGGCTGCGGAACCAGCCACCGATCTGAGGCAGTTCATAGGCGAGGCCGACGCGATAGAGCCGGTTCAGGCTGCTGCCGGTCAGGCCGAATCCGGACGAAAAGCTGAGGCGCATTCCGCGGGGAAGATCCCAGCCGGCAACCGGCGCGATGTAATGGGAGGTGTCTCGCGTAGAAAGGGCCCAGGTGTCACCCAGGCCGCCGTAGGCCTCCACGCCCAGCGTCAGCTTCTCCGCGCAGAAGGTGCATTCTCGCGCGCTGAATGCGGCCCGCAGGGGCCGCGCGGCGCCGAGGGCGTAACCAAACTCCCACGGAGCGTGGCTAAAGTCCTTTTCCGCGATGAAGTTTTCGGAGATGTTCCAGCTCCTCAGATTGGAGGAAAGGATGAGCTTGAACTCGGCTTCGTGCTGGTGCACGCGGCGGGCTTCGGCATTGCCGACCGCGAGACCCGATTGGTCATCGAGGCCGACGACTTCTATGAGGGCCTTGTCGGCTCCGGAGATGTTCTCATACTCGACATAAAGGACGGGATTAATGAGGTGCTCGCGCATGAGCGGACGCACCCGGTTTTCCAAGCGAAAGCCGGTGAGAATGGTGGATTCCCCAGCCGTGGTCTGGCCGTCGAGGTAGAGCTCAGACGTCCACCAGGCCCGAACTCCGTACTCGAGCTCTGTGGCGTCGGCGCCAAAGCGGTTTCCGCCGTTCGGCCTGCCAAGAGCGGTTTTGGTCTCGATTTCGAGGTTGCCGGGCTCTTCCAGGTCGTGTGAGTAGGCGACAAAGTAGGGCTTTTCCTGGGCTGAAGCGCTGGCGGGATTGAAAGTTGTCAGGCCAAGGGCCAGGAAGGGCAGGGTGGCCAAAAATCGGTTCAAAACTCGCCTCCAAGTCAATATCGGACTCTTTCGGTCTTATTTAATATAAGACTAAAACAGTCGTATATTGGGTGCAAGCTGGCCGTCACGCCATTTGGGACGGTGGAGCGACGGCCGTCACAGGAAACTACGGGGCAGGAAGGGTAGGCTGATCGGTTCGTAAGTCTACGTGACCACCGCTGTCCTCCAACCCGAGCAGGCTCGTCTCCACCACACCCATCCGTCCGCTCAGGCGCGCTATCCCCTCACCCAGGGGGTCAATCCCTGGCTGGTGACGCTCTCCGTGATGCTGCCGACGTTCATGGAAGTGCTGGACACTGCCATCGCCTCGGTGGCTTTGCCGTACATTGCCGGCAGCCTGTCAGCTTCGAACTCCGAGGCCACCTGGGTGCTGACCAGCTACCTGGTGGCGAACGCCGTCATTCTGCCGGCCTCGAACTGGTTCGCGCGGAGATTTGGGCGCAAGAAATTCCTTTTGTTCTGCGTGGTTGTTTTCACCATCGCTTCGTTCTTCTGCGGAGCTGCGCCGTCGCTTGCCGTAATTCTGCTGGCGCGGGTATGCCAGGGCGCGGGCGGCGGGGCACTGCAACCGCTGTCGCAATCCATCCTGCTGGAGAGCTTTCCCTTGCAGAAGCGGTCCCAGGCCATGGCGGCGTATGGGCTGGGAATCGTGGTGGCGCCGGTGCTGGGGCCCACACTCGGCGGCTGGCTTACCGACACTTTCAGTTGGCGCTACGCGTTTTACATCAATATTCCCGTAGGCATTCTGGCGGTCATCATGATCAGCCGGTTTGTGCACGACCCGCCGTTCATCAAGCGCGCGAAGGTCGGCCCATTCGACAATATCGGCTTTGGGCTGCTGGTGGTGTGGACGGGTTGCCTGCAGGTGGTGCTGGACAAGGGCCAGGAAGACGATTGGTTCGGAGCGATCTGGGTGCGCTGGGCCGTCGCGGCGCTCATTGTTGCGCTGGTGGGCTGGATCTGGAGATCCTGGACAAATCCGAAGGGGCTGGTGGATCTGCACGTTCTGAAGGACCGCAACTTCCGCACGGGATGCTTCCTGATTGCGCTGCTGGGGATGTGCATTTACATCACCATCGCGATTCTGCCGCTTTACTACCAGGAGATCCTCGGCTACACCGCGTTCGCGGCGGGGCTGGTGGTGGGGCCGCGCGGGATCGGATCGTTTGTGGGCTCGCCGCTGATCGGGATACTGGGATCGCGGTTCGATAATCGCAAGCTGCTTTCGATGGGATTTGTCGGATTCGGCATCTGCTCGCTCTATTTCGGAATGGTGAACCTGGAGATTGGGCCGTTCACGCTGCTGCTGCCCATCACCCTGACCGGTTTCGCGCTCAGCTTCATCTTTGTACCGCTGGCTACGCTCACGACTGCGACCATCAAGCGCGAGGAGATGGGCAATGCCACCGGGCTCTTCAACATGCTGCGCAATATCGGCGGCTCCATCGGAATTGCGATGGCCACGACGGCGCTGATTCGCCGCGCTGCGTATTACCAGACCCAGATCGGCGCGCACATCACGCCGAGCGACGCAGAGTTCCAGCAGAAGTCGCAGATGGCGGCGCGATACCTGGGACAGCATCTGGGCCACGCGGCTGGCCGGCCCGGAGCGCTGGGGTTGCTTTACGGGCTGATGCAACAGCAGGCGGCTCTGCGCGCGTACGTGGATGTGTTCCGGTGGACGGCGCTGCTGGCGTTCTTCTGCGCCGGGGCGGTGTGGCTGTTCCGCAAGCCGCCAGAGCACGCCGAGGCGCCGGCGGGAACGCATTGATTTCGCATCGGTCGAAGGTTCGAAATTCGATCGAGCGCAGGCTTGTCGTTCCTTCGTGCCCACCGCGGAAGCAAACCCAAAAGCAACCACTCTCCTCTAGACCCGCCTCCAACCCACTCGAACGCCGGGCCGGCCAGTTTGCCGGCTGGATGTTCGGAACGACCATAAACCTAACTTGAAACAAGGGCGAGCGGCGGAGGGTTTTCGCGATTTCCCCTTTCCTTGCCGGCGGCCAAGGAGAATCGCTTCTGCAGCCGCGGGACGCTCGCCTCTCTCATTCACAGGTTACGCCACGTCACCGAAGACGCGTCCTCCGGCCTTTCTTACTGAATCCGCCAATTGTTGATCGAAGGTCGCTAGCGTACGGCCCGTCCGCAGGGCCAGTTCCAGATAAACAGCGTCATAGGCGGTCAGCCGATAGGCGCGTCCCAGCTTCAAGATGGCCGCTTGCCAAGCGGAGGGGTACGTCGTGTCCTCGAGCAAAGGAAGTCCGTTCAACAACTGCAGGAAGAGTACAGATTTGGATTCAGTAATGACACCTAGCCGTTCTGCCACCAGAATGCCATTCGCCACTTCGGTATACCATAGCGGCGGAATCACTGCATCCTGGCTGCGCAGAGCAAAAAGGATGTCTTGTGTCCGCTGGGCTTCAGCAGGCTTGACCCGTTGAATGAGCCAGGCGAGGGCAGCGGAAGCGTCGAGCACCAGTCCCGTCGCCGGCACTTACTTTCGGCCCTCGCGAATCCACTGTAGGATGGTCTCGCCAGAGACTCCTTCAACGCGGGGAAAGGCCAGAAGGCCCTCGATTGCCTCTTCCCGCGTCGGTTTGGAACCAGTCCGGCTAGGCACAACGTCGGCCACGGCGCGGCCCCGCACGGTGATCGTAAACCGCTCTCCCTGTTCTACTTTGCGTAGAATCTCGGAGAGGCGTGTCTTGGCCTCGAAGGCGCCAATTTCAGTGTAAGTTCGATCCTGGGCCGGCATTACGCACCTCGGAGATCAACCAACTGCCAGAACAAACCAGTTGATCATCTAGATTATATTGCATTCGCAGCCGGCAATGGCACAAAAGCGCGCCGGCTTTCGTCGTACTGCTCGATCCGTCCCGAGAGAATGTCGTAGTACCAGCCGTGGACCGATAGCGATCCGTTTACCAGCGCCTTGGCCACCGCGGGCTGCGCCTTCAGATTGAGCAGTTGCGCCACCACGTTGCCGCGGATGAGCGAGCACAGTTCCGCGTGCTCTCCCTCTTCCGGGTTGAGCGGCTGGCGATGGGTGAAGGCGCCCTCCACGTGATCGAGCCAGCGCTTTGCCTTGGGCAGCTTCTCCAGCGCCTTGCGATTCAGCGCCGCCTTCAGCGCGCCGCAATCCGAATGCCCGCACAGGATCACGTGGGGCACTTTCAGCACTTCCACGGCATATTCAATGGTTGCGGTCACGCCGTCGACGTCGCCCATGGAAACCGGCACCACGTTGCCGATACTGCGGCTGATGAAAAGGTCGCCCGGTCCGGTGCCCACGATCAGATCGGGCACGATGCGCGAGTCGGCGCAGGTGATGAACAGCCACTCAGGCGCCTGGCTTTCCGCCAGCAGACGGAACTGGTTTTTACGCGCCGGGAATACCTCGGCCAGAAACTTCCGGTGACCTTCAATCAGCCGCTGCACTTGAAATGACCTCTGGAGGGAATTTGTCCTCTTCCAGCCTAGCGTATGGGCTGCGTTATAGTGGGGTGCATGTTCAAAAGCCAGATTGCCCGGCTGCATGTCCTCGTCGTGTTTGTTGCCCTTGGCGGCGCGTTTGCGGTTCGCGCGCAAACCGTCGACACCATTGATCCTGCCCTCAAGGCGCGCATTGATTCCATTGCGCAGGGCGTGTTGCAGCAGCAGGGGGTGCCGTCCGCGTCGGTGGCCGTGGTGCAGCACGGAAAAATCGTCTACACCCACGGCTACGGGCTTGCCCATATCGATCCGGACAAAGCCGCCACGCCGGAGATGCGCTACTCCATTGGTTCCATCTCCAAGCAGTTCACCGCAGCGGCCATCCTGATCCTTCAGGAAGAAGGCAAGCTCTCCCTCGACGATGCCGTGGGCAAGTACGTGCCGGGCCTCACGCAGGGCGATGAAGTGACCATCCGCGAGATCCTCTCGCACACCTCGGGCTACCAGGACTACTGGCCGGAAGACTACCTGATGACGCCGATGATGGAGCCGACGACGGCCCGGCAGATCCTGGATACATGGGCAAAGAAGCCGTTGGACTTCGAGCCTGGCACGCAGTGGCAATATTCCAACACGAATTACGTGATCGCCGGGCTGATCGTAGAAAAAGTCAGCGGGCAAAAGCTGATGGATTTTCTCGAGGAGCACATCTTCCATCCGCTGGGAATGAAGAGCGTGTGGGACTCGGATGAAGCCAAGCTGACCCAGACCGACGCGACGCCATACATCCGCGCCGCCCTCGGGCCGCTGCGCCCCGCGCCCAAGGAAGGCCGCGGCTGGATGTTCGCTGCCGGCGAGCTGGCCATGACCCCGCACGACCTGGCCCTGTGGGACGAGAGCCTGATGGCGCGTTCCATCCTCAAGCCCGAGAGCTACAAGGAAATGTTCACTGAAGTGAAGCTCAAGAATGGCAAGGGTTCGCATTACGGGCTAGGCGTGGAGGTGGGCCAGCTCGACGGCCATCGCGACATCTCGCACAGCGGTGAGGTCACGGGATTCGTGTCGGACAACGAAGTTCTCGTGGAGGATGGAATCGCCGTGGTGTGCCTCACCAATCACATGGCCGGCGGGGCAGGCGAGATAGCGCGGCTGGCGGCGGCCACTCTTGCCGGCCAGAAGCGCAGCCCCGCCGAGGAGCAAGCGCTGCAGATCTATCGCGGGCTGCAGAAGGGCGAGATCGACCGCACCCTTCTTGCGCCCAACCTGAACGACTACTTTAGCGAGCAGGCCGTGTCCGACTTCAAGAACAGCCTGGCGCCCCTGGGCGAGCCGCTGACGTTCCGCGAGATAGGCGAGAGCCTCCGCGGCGGCATGAGTTTCCGCGCATTCAGCATTGTCTATCCCACGCGGCGGCTGCGCCTGACCACGTATACCTACCCCGACGGGAAGCTGGAGCAGTACCTGGTGAGTCCGGCGGATTAAATTCAATTGTCGGTTTTCCGTTTTCAGGCTTAGGCGGTCAGGAAATCCTGCCGATGACCTCCTGCGCCATTGCAGGCTTCGGAGAATTCGGGCCTTCGCGGGGGAACGCTGAAAACTGACAACTGAAAACCGACAACTGTAGACTGGAGTTGACCTATGTTTGAGAATCTTACAGACAAACTCCAGCGCGTCTTCAAGAACCTTCGCGGCCAGGGCACACTGAACGAAGAAAACATTCAGGAGGCCCTGCGGGAGATCCGCGTCGCCATGCTCGAGGCCGACGTGAACCTCAACGTCGTCCGAGAGCTGATTGAGCACATCCGCGAAAAAGCCATGGGCACAGAGGTGATGACGGCCCTTTCGCCCTCCGAGCAGGTCATCAAGATCGTGCGCGACGAGCTCATCACAATCCTGGGCAAGGACACTGCGCGCTTCAAGTTCGCGCCGCAGCCGCCCACCGTCATCCTGATGGCCGGCCTGCAGGGCTCGGGCAAGACCACCACCAGCGGCAAGCTGGCCGCTTGGCTCAAAAAGGGAGGCCACCGGCCCATCCTGGTTTCGGTCGACGTGTACCGTCCGGCAGCCCGCGAGCAGCTCAAGGTGGTCGCAAAATCCATCGAGGCCAAGATCTATGAAGGCGACCAGAAGGGCGAGCCCGCCGGACCGGCGCTGGTGGAGCGGCTGGCCACCGAGGCCCGGCGCGAGGCGCGCAACTTCGGCTTTGACACCCTGATCGTGGACACCGCGGGCCGCCTGCACATTGACGAAGAGCTGATGCGGGAGATGGAGCGGCTCAAGAAGGCGCTTAACCCGCAGGAGATTCTCTTCGTGGCCGACGCCATGACCGGCCAGGACGCGGTCAACTCGGCGCAGGATTTTCACAAACGCCTCGGCCTCACCGGCGTGGTGCTCACAAAAATGGACGGCGATGCCCGCGGTGGCGCTGCGCTCTCCATCCGCCACGTCACCGGCCAGCCCATCAAGTTCATCGGCACCGGCGAAAAGCCCGACGCCTTCGAGCCGTTCCACCCGGACCGCATCGTCGGGCGCATCCTGGGCATGGGCGACATGATGTCGCTCATCGAAAAGGCCGAATCCACGCTCGACCGCAAGAAGTCCGAGGAGTTCGCCAAGAAAGCGCTGCTCGGCGACGGCTTCACCCTCGAGGATTTCCGTGACCAGTTGAAGCAGATCAAGAAGCTCGGGTCGATGGAATCGATTTTGAAACATCTGCCCAGCGTCGGCCCCTTCGCCGGCATGCAGCAGGCCGCCAGCCAGGTGGACGAGAAGCAGTTTGTGCGGCTGGAGGCCATCATCAACTCCATGACGCCCAAGGAGCGCCGCAACCACGAGATCATCTCCGGCACGCGGAGGAAGCGCATCGCCAACGGCAGCGGCACCAGCGTGCAGGAAGTAAACCAGCTCCTGCGCCAGTACGCGCAGATGGCCAAGATGTTCAAGCAGATGGGCAAGGGCGGCGGTCTGGCCAAAGCCATGATGCGCGGCGGCCTGGGCTCGCTGGGGATGGGCAGGCAGAAGTTCGGACGATAAGCACGATGACGACTACGAGTCTCCAAGACCAGCTCGACGAGATCACCGCCAACACGCGCCACCTGGTGCAGCCGGAGCGGCTGGCCGTTGGCGAGCGCGCCATTGCCGAGCTGTTCGCCACCCGCATTGAAGAGCGCATACCGCCGGTCGGCGCGGCGGCGCCGGAGTTCGCCCTCAAGGACGCGAACGGAAAGCTGGTCCGCAGCGTCGATCTGCTTCAATCCGGCCCACTGATCGTGAAATTCTATCGTGGCCGCTGGTGCCCCTACTGCATGACCGAGCTTGAAACCTGGCGCGACCTCTACGGAAGCCTGAGGGAGCGCGGGGCCGTATTGGTTGCCGTTGGCCCGCAGGTGGAGCGCCAGAGCGACTTCATGGCGGGCCAGCACGGCCTTCCATTCCCGATTCTGGCTGACCCCGGCAACAAGGTTGCCGCGAAGTTCGGCCTCGTCTGGACCGTTCCCGACTACCTTCGCGATTACTATCGCTCCATTCTGGTGAACATCCCATTCATGAATGGCGACCAGAGTTGGACGCTGCCGCTGCCGGCGACCTACGTTATCAGCCAGGCCGGCCGCGTAGTGTTCGCGGAGGCACACGCCGACTTTCGGGTGCGGCCGGAGCCGGAGGAAGTGTTGGCGGCGGCAGTTGCTTGCTGCTAAACACCAGCCGTCAGCATCTAGCTTTTACCCATTAGCTATAGCCATCAGCTGTTTGCGCCGATCGCTGCGTTGCATTGGGTTGCTCCTCTTTCGAGTTGTCAGTTGTCAGCAGGCAGCTCGTAGCCGATAGCTCCTGGCTCTTAGCAGTTCGTTCCCGGCTGTCGCATGGCGCCGCGCGGTGGATAGGCGGCGAGTTCACGATGCAGTGAAGACTCACATTTTCTCCATGGACGACGAAGGCCAGCTTTCTGGGCTGGACTCTTGGCCGTCTACGTGGCTTGATTCCAAGTGCCGTTGTGAATTTATGCCTGATTCAGCCCTAGTTCGGGCGCCCAAAGAACAGGACGTAGCCATCCGGGTCGCGAACTTCGAAGCCGCGCAGATTCTCCGACGTAGTTCCCAGCGGGTTGTGGAACGCCAATCCGTTGGCGGCGAGTTCGGCCGCGAGCGCATCGGGATCCGGCACGGAGACGTAGGCATCCCACTGGATCCAGGGATGGCGGGATGAGTTGGGCATGGGCGAAACCTCTCCCTGGGACTTGAAAAAGAACATCGCCCCATCGCGGCGGGCGGCGCCAAAGAATGGATCGTCCGGTGGCTCCAGATAGTCCGCTTCAAATCCGAGCTTGTCGCGATAGAACGCGACCGTCTGCCCCACGTTGCTGACGATGAAAAAGGGAGAGGCTCCGCCGATTCTGGCTGGTGTCATAGGTCCTCCAGGTCCCGGGTGTCGGATCAGGCTCAACGCCGGTGATAGAACGGCAGGACGATGAGCGTGGCCAGGCCGATGGCGATCAGCAGGGCCACCAGCATCAATCCATAGATGAGGGCGAGGTTCACGCTGCGGGGAGCTTTGTCGGCGTCGTTGTCCTGAGCCGGCTCAGGAGGCTGCTCGGGGTCACTCATACTTCAGCGATTCTACCGGGTCCATCTGGGCGGCGCGGGTGGCCGGCACGGTGCCGAACACGATGCCGACAAACATTGCGGAGGCCAGCGCAATCACGATCGACCAGATGTTAATGGGCAGGTTGTAGTCGCTGAAGAAATCGACGGAGAGCGGCAGCATCAGGCCGACGAGGATGCCGACGATCCCGCCCGAGAGCGAAATGATGACCGCTTCCGCGAGGAATTGCAGCTTGATTTCGCGGCGGGTGGCGCCCAATGCCTTGCGGATGCCGATCTCGCGGATGCGGGAGCGGACCGTGGCCAGCATGATGTTCATGATGCCCACGCCGCCGACCGCAAGGGTGACGGCGGCCACAAGCACCAGAACCGCGGTGATGATGTTTGCGATCTTGCGTGCCATGTTCAGCACCTCGCGCAGGTCCTGAGTCTTGTATACCGAATTCGGACGGTGGCGCGCCTTGACGATGCGGACAATCTCCTTGGACGCGGTAGGCACTTCTTCCATACTGCGCATGGAGAAATAAATCTGCTTCACGTTTTCCGTGTTCTGGAAATAGGCCGCCACTGAAATGGGGGTCAGGATGGTCTGATCGGCGATCTCCGTCTGGCCGAAATCTTCGCCGCTCTCCTTGAACACGCCGATGATGGTGAAGGGAATGCCGCTGATTTCGAATTGCTGGCCCACCGCCGCGTCATTGCTGCCGTAGCGTTCTCTGGCAAAGGCTTCGGTTACATCGGCGCAGTAGATGTGGTGGTCTTCGTCGGTCTGGTCAAAGAAGCGGCCGTAGGGGACAAGCAGGTTGCGGATGTACTGGTATTCCGGCGCGACGCCGAGGACGAGGGTATCCTTGACTACGCCGCCGCCAAAGCTGATGGGGTCGTGCATCTCCATCACCGGCGAGGAGTACATCACTCCCGGTAATTGCTCATCGACTGCCTTTTCGTCCTGCCGGGTGAGGTAGTCGTTGTAGACCACATTCTCGGTGCCCGAGGCGCCGCCGCCGGCGTATTCCAGCTCGATCTCATTGGTGCCGATCTTCTGGATTTCCGCAAGGATGAATTCCTTGCCGGTGAGGCCGATGGTGACGACCAGAATGACGGAGGCGGTGCCGATGACCATGCCCAGCGCGGTCAGCATGAAGCGCACCTTGCCGGCGCGAAAACTATCGATCGCAATTTTGAGGATCTCGCTGAGCACCATGGTGCGGCGGGCGCTCCGCAGCGTCTGCTCGAAGGACGCGCTGTGGCGGTCTTCGGCGGTTGCGGGCTGGGGTTGTTCGACCGTGCTCATATTGGCTTTCGCACCCGTTCACTCATCCAGATGCGCCAGGTGCGGCCGGGGCTTCCGCAATAGTTGCCGGGCAACCCCGGAAGTACCTACTTTCCATCATATTTCTCCAGCCACTTAAGTTCCTCCCGCACCTTGATATAGCCGTGCCATGGATTCTTGCCCAGGCCGTGGCCCTCGCCGGGAAACACAAGGAAAGTGTGGGGAATGCCGAGCTGATCGAGGGCGCGCTCCATGGTGACACCTTCCAGGTAGCTGACGCGGATATCGGCGCCGCCCTGCACCAGGTGCGTCGGCGTCTTTACCTTGTTGAACTGGAACAGCGCTGCCTCGCTTTGATAGAGGTCGGGATCGTCCCAGGGTTTGCCGCCGAGGTACCAGGCATCGTCCCAGGTTTCGTCGTCGTTGCCCCAGTTGGCGGCGTGCTCCACCGCGCCGGCGCCGGTTACGGCGGAGCGGAAGCGGGTGGTCTGGGTAATCAGCCAGTTGGTCATGTACCCGCCGTAGCTGTATCCGCCGATGGCGAGATGGTTAGGATCGGCGATACCGTCCTTGACCAGCGCGTCCACGCCTTCCAGGATGTCGCGTCCGGGCTTTGACACCAGGTGGGGTTCGATCTGCAGCATGAACTCGTCGCCGTAGCCGGAAGATCCGCGATAGTTGGGGCGAAACACCAGCCAGCCATTGGCCGCGGCCAGGGTGGCCCAGTCGTACCAGTCGGCGCCGAAACGGTTGCCGTCGGCGTCGGCGGGACCGCCGTGGATGAGGGTGAGCATGCGCAGGTGCTTTTCGCCCTTCTTGCCCGGCGGATAGATCAGCACGCCTTCCACCTTGACCCCGTCGTCGGCGGTCCAGGTGTAGGATTGCCACTCCGGCTGCGCCCGCTGGGCAAAGATGGGATTGAAGTGGGTGAGCGCAACCAGCCGATCGGGATGGAGCGGGTCGGAGGCGCGATAGAGCTGCGTCGGGTCGTCGATGGTGGAGTGACGCACCACGATGGCGTTGGAATGCAGGGCCGTGGCCAGGCCGGAGTAGCTGCCGGTACGGCCGGGAAGCTTCGTAGCCTGAGCGCCATCGATCAGGTAGAGTTGCTCCTCGGTGCCTTTGAGCCCGAGTGCGATCTCGCGACCGTCGGGCAGCAGGGAGAACTGCTCCCATGAGCCATCGAACGAAGCGCCGAGGCGCTCGACTTTGCCGGATTCGGGATCGATGCGATAGAGGCGTCCCTGCACATCGCGATAAGGGCCTTCGAGCGACCCGGAGGCCGCGGTCACGATGAAGTAGAGCAAGCGGCTATCGGGCGCCCAGCGCAAGCCGGACTCCAGCGCCTGGTTATTGGTCAGGCGGCGCACCTCCCCGCCATTGGATGGGACCAGGTAGATGTCATAGTTGTCGGGGTTCTCTTCGCGGTGGTGCACGGGCTGGGTTTCAAAAGCGATGGTCTTGCCATCGGGTGACGGCGCGATGTCGCCAATGGCAAAGATGCTGCGGGCGATGGTTTCGGCGCCGGCAGGCAGATCGGGCTTGTCGCTGGGCTTGGCGCTATCGGCGTGCTGGGGCGGCGGAACGGAAATCGCCTTCGCCAGTGCCGGCTGGACTGCTTGCTTCAACAGCAGGTCGCCGCGATTCTGTTCGCGCCATCGGATAACGTCCTTCCATTCTTCCTTCTGGGCGTCCTGCTGTGCCTGCGAGAGCGGCTGGGTGACGGAGTAGTAGATGGCAGAGCCGTTGCCTGACCAGGCGTACGAGTGCACGTCGAGCTTTTGCGAATAGAGCGGCAGCGCTTCGCCGCCATCCGCGGAGATGATCCAGATGCGGCTGGCTTTGGCGTTATCGCCGGGCGCGCCGTCGGGGCCTGCGGATTCGCCAGGCAGGGCGCGGTCGCTGACAAAAGCGATCCACCGGCCATCGGGGCTCCATTGCGGGCTCGATTCGCTGCCGCCGTGGGTAAGCGGACGCAGACCGCCGCTCACGCTTGAAAGCCAGAGATCGTCGCGGAAGGCGTTGTTCTTCCAGTCCGGCGCTTCGGTGGCGATGACGGCAGTGGCGCCGTCGGGCGAGAGCGCGGAGGAGTCAATCGAGGTGGTGTTGAAATACTCGTCAAGGGTGATGGGGGGCACAGCCGACTGCCCATGAACCATTGAGCCGGACAGGCAAGCCGCCATCGCAACAGCCGCAGCGCAGAAGCGTCGGGAAAGCATAGGAGAAATATAATTGCCGGCGGCGGGGCGGTCGAGATTCGTCTGGATTCGACTGCGCGCCCCAAGGCACGGAAACAAGCATGCGAATCGATGCCCACCAGCATTTCTGGCGTTACGACGCCGTAGAGTACGGATGGATCAGCGACGCGATGGCCTCGCTGAAGCGGGATTTTCTCCCTGCAGATTTGAAGCCGCTGCTGGAGGGAATCGGGTTCGAGGGATCGATTGCGGTGCAGGCGCGACACAGTCTGGATGAAACCCGCTGGCTGCTGCAACTGGCGGAGGCTCATCCATTCATCCGCGGCGTAGTGGGGTGGGTGGATCTTTGCTCCCCGGATGCGCCGCGGCATCTTGAAGAGCTCGCAGACAATCGCAAGCTGGTTGGCATCCGCCACGTGGTCCAGGACGAGCCCGAGGACGAATTCCTTCTGCGGCCGGATTTTTGCTGCGGGGTCGCGCTGCTCAGGAATTGCGGCCTGGCCTACGACATTCTTATCTATCCGCGCCAGCTGCGCGTAACGGCGTCGTTCGCGCGACGTTTTCCGGAACAACGCTTCGTGCTCGATCACATCGCCAAGCCGCTGATAGCCGACCACGTTATGGAGCCGTGGAACAAGGACATTCGCGCTCTGGCCGAGGTGCCCAACGTTCATTGCAAGTTGTCCGGCATGGTTACGGAGGCGCGCTGGAGGCAATGGCGGCGCGAGGATTTCCGCCCCTATCTGGATGCGGTTCTCGAAGCCTTCGGCCCAGCCCGGCTAATGATTGGCTCCGACTGGCCGGTGTGCACGCTTTCGGCGGATTACTGCTCGACGATGGCAATCGTCCTGGAATTCATTGATGAGCTATCGGAAGGGGAAAGGGAAGCGATCCTGGGCAGCAACTGCGTGGAGTTTTACCGGCTCCGCGATCAACGAGCTTAGGCTGCAATCCTGGCGCCCGGCTTGCGCGCCGCTTCGGGCGCCGTCGTTGTCGGTACAGATGACGGTATGGCCCAGTTCGGCAAAGCAGACTGCGGCCACCAGTCCCACATAGCCGCAACCGACCACGGCGATATTGACCGGCACATGCGTCGGACCTCCACCGGACGCGGGCGCGAGCCGTTCGATGCCTGAAGTCATTCTGTCCTTCAATAGAATCTGGGAGAACCAGCATTGTACCTTCGCGCTGTCGGCCTCTTTTCGGCACACCTTAGCGCATGACGGGCGAGGATCCTCGCACGGTCGCTTTGGCTCCTGGGACACAGTACAATTTAAAGGATCATGGGCAACACTCAATTGGCTCCGGAGCATAGTCAAGCTGCGGCGGAAGAAAAACGCGACGTTAGGGATCACGAGGAGATCTCGCTGCTTGATCTCCTAATCCTGCTTGTCCAAAGGAAAGGCCTGATTCTAAACGTCACGGTGGCATGTGTGGTCATTTCCATCGTGCTGACTTTCGTTCTGCCCGCACGATACACGGCCACCGTGCTGCTGTTGCCCCCGCAGCAAAATACGTCGCTGGGAGCGCAATTGGCCTCGCAAATGGGCGGCGCATTGGGTGGGATGGCCGCGCTGGCAGTGGGAGGAAGCGCGGGCTTTCTGAAGAACCCCAACGACATGATTGTTTCGCTGTTGAAGAGCCGCACCGTTGGGGATGCGATGCTGGACCATTATGGTCTCATGAAGGAGTACCACATGAAATACCGCTCCCAAGCGCGCACAGTTTGGGAGAATCACTCCTCGGTGGACGGATCCGGCAAGGACGGGCTGATCCGCATCTCCGTCTGGGATAGTAATCCACATCGGGCCGCCGAACTCGCCAACGGCTACGTGGATGAGTTCCGAGAGTTGTCTGAGAACCTGGCCATCACGGAAGCGGGCCAGCGGCGCCTGTTTTTCCAGCAACAAATGGAGCACGCCAAGAACGACCTTGCAAACGCCGAGACGGCACTCACTGAGACGGAGCAAAAGACCGGGCTGATCCAACTCGACAGTCAGGCCCGCGCGCTGATCGAGTCCGCCGCCAGTCTGCGCGCGCAAATCACGGCCAAGGAAGTACAGATCCAGGGAATAAAAACCTACGCCACCGGCGAAAACGCGCAGCTTGTCCAAGCCCAACAGGAATTGGATGGGCTTCGCACTCAGTTGGCACGGTTGGGCGGTGACCAGGATATCCCCGGAGGGAGCATCCTGCCGCCGAAAGGCCAGATGACCGCCCAGGGCGTGGAATACGTCCGCCGGCTGCGCGACGTGAAGTACTACGAAACCATTTTCGATATCCTGGCCCGCCAGTTCGAAATCGCCAAGCTCGACGAGGCCAAGGAGGGTGCGCTGATCCAGGTAGTGGATCCCGCCGTTCCACCGGACCTTCGCTCTTTCCCCAAGCGCAGGTATTTTGCACTCGCCGGCCTCGGGGGCGGATTCGTGCTTGGAATCGTTCTCGCTCTATTGCTGTCCGGGCTGGAACGGATGAAGCAGAATTCGGAAGCCAATATCAAGTTGGCATATCTTCGTCGCATTCTCTCCTTCAGGAAGTCAAGGCTCCACTGAAGGCAAGTCCGAAATGGGGACGATTGGCGCCAAGGCATCCGCGAAGTGAGAGATCGCCCACGTTGCAACCATGACCAGGTGCAGACCAGGTGAATCTCATCAAATCAATTCTTACACTGGTTACAATGCTGAAACTGGCGTGTGGCTACGGGCATTCAGGTAGTTGTACAGCCCCTCATGCCAATCGGTGAATACATTCAACCCAGCGGCCTTCAGAGCGGAATTCTCCAGAACAGAATACTGCGGACGCGGAACTTTTGCCGGAAACTCTCCCGGTGCCGCCTTTTCAAGCCGTACCTTCCTATTTGTGGCGCGAAATATCTCCCCGGCAAATTCATACCACGAGCAACTGCCTTCGGCCGTCCCATGATAAAGGCCGAAGCAATTGGAACGGCTGAGCGCGACCAATTGCTCCGCGATCTGTAAAGTTGGCGTCGGAGTTATAAACTCGTCATCGACGACGCGCAGCGTGTCGCGTTCCCGTGACAACTTCAGCATCAGTTCCACGAAGTTCAACCCGCCTTTGGCGCGGCACGGCTGGAGGCCGTAGATCGCCGAGACGCGAAGAACAAAATGTTTCGAACTCAACGCAGCCGTAAAGTTCTCTCCCGCAAGTTTGGTGATGCCGTACGCATTGAGCGGGGCTGCCGCGTCGGTTTCCAAGTACGGGGATCGCTTCTTCCCATCGAAAACGTAGTCCGTGCTGATGTATGCCACAGTTGCGTCGGCGCGCTTCGCCCATTCGCCAACATGCTTTGCTCCAATGGCGTTGACGGTGAACGCGGAGATCGGATCTGCTTCGCATTTCTCGACTTGATGCATGGCGGCCGTATTAACAATGAATTCCGGGTTATAGGCCGCAAGTGCTGTGTCAACGGACGAGACCGAAGTCAGTTCCACTTCCGAATGCGTGAAGCCGCGAACTTGGTCGCCATTCCGCAAAAATGCAGAGCAGACATCGCTCCCAAGCTGCCCATTCGCCCCCAGGACAGCGACTCTCATCTGCCGCTCCCGGCGGCGTAGACTGGCGTCTCTATCCCAACCGGACTGGACGTCTCCAGTGCTTTAAAAACCTGGATGTTGTAGTATCGCGGATTGTCCCAGTCGCTGCACTTGTCCATGTTGCTGATCAGATTGCGTACAATCGACTTCACACTCTGATGGGGATGGAAGCTCAAGACTGTTTCTGCCCGTTCAATCGAGACCTTGTAGTTTCGCAGATCCCTTATATGCTTGATGTCCAGCGCTACTTTCTTTCCGAACTCTTCTTCCACCGTCATCTTTACCAGATCGGCAACTTCGCCGATCGTGTGGTTGCCTGATGCGATGTTGAAGATGCCACTGAGAGACTCATTCGCTTCAATGGCCCGCGTGTAGGCCATCGTCGCATCGTCGATTCCTAGGAACGGTCTCCATATCGCTGGATCGTTCACACGAATGACTCCATCCTTCATTGCGCACTTGAACATCGTATTGACCAGCAGGTCAAAACGCATTCGCGGGCTATATCCGGAAACGGTGCCTTTGCGAAGAGAGATGACGGAGAATTCGGAGCCTACCATCTGCATTACGGCTTGCTCCCCTTGTAGTTTGGAGATGCCGTAAGGGTAAGAGGAACTAACCGGGCAATCTTCATTGAACAACTGGTCTTCTGTATATCCGTAGACTGAACAGGAGCTGGCATATACATACCGTCGGACCTTCGCCTTCTTTGCGATGTACGCGAGATAGGCCGGTGCAGATGCATTGAAAACAAAATTCTTAGCGGGCGAAAAGTCGGCCATTGGATCGTTGGAAAGGCCAGCCAGAAATACCACTTGGTCGTAGCCGGTCAGATCGGACACCTGCAGGCTAAAAATATCCTTCTGGAGAACGCCTACTGTCCCCGGCAGGTGATTATCGAACCAGAACAAATCGACGACATCAACGTCATACCCGCGATCCAACAAGTTCGGAATCAATGCGGAACCGATGTAACCGGCGCCGCCGGCGATGAGTATGCGCATCCTATTTCACTCCTTCAGCAATGGCTGGTTGGGCTTGGTAGACGATGTTAGCGGAAAGCGAAGATGCGAGCCACTCTTTTAAAGTTTGTGCCTTGTCGTCCTTCGCCGAGACAATCACATCCTTTAGCGGCCATACAATCCCGATGTCAGGATCTTTATAAGAGATTCCGGATTCCGCGCCGGAGTTGTAGATTCCGGTGCATTTGTATTGCACCTCGCACTCGTCCGTCAGCGCACAAAAGCCACGTGCGAAGCCATACGGCGCGTACACTTGCTTCTTATTGTCTGCTGTAACCTCGAGACCGAACCACTGGCCAAGCGTCGGGGACCCCTTGCGTATGTCGACTGCGACCAGAAATGCTGCTCCCCGCGTGACCCGCATCAGCTTAGCCATCGGTGGCCGCCATTGAAAATGCAGGCCACGCAGAACACCCTTGGAGGACCGGGAGTGGTTATCCTGGGCCCAGTTTACCGGAAGCCCTAGATCGCGGAAGTTGTCTTCCCGGTATGTCTCCATGAAGAATCCGCGATCATCGCCCATGACCACAGGTTTGATTACCACAACATCCCCACCACAATGGGCGCTCTCGAATTGCAAAGGCATCAATCCGCTCCCTCGTTCCCGTTCTTTTATGGCTATCTTGGAATTCAGAATCAGTATACTCCAAGAGACTACCGAACTCGGAAAACGAAGCACTCATTTTGGCAATACAAACTCTTGACGGCGGATAGCAATTTCCTTTGCAAACTCCAAGGCTCGGGGAACGCTTGAGTGCGTTTTCGTCGCGTCCTCTCCTGCTGTCATGCGCAAAAAGAATTCCTCGTACTGATCGACAATCTGCTCCCACATGAAATCCTGGCGAATGCGGTCAGGAGCGCGCTCGCGGTAACGCTGGGCGACCGCGGGGTTGTCTTCAATATATTGCAGTTTCTCTCGGAGGTCTTCTACGTTCAGATCAAAAAGGACACCACAATCTCGGACAGCTTCGAAATTGAATAGCGTGTTCAGGGCGAGAACCATATTGCCGTAACCAAGTGCCTTGAGCAAAGCGGGATTGATGCCTCCTAGCATATGACCGTGGATATATGCATAGCAGTTACAGTGGAGCTCTTTGACATGATTCACATCATTGACATGTCCCAAAAACTTCACTCGTGGTCCCGCGATCCGCTTTAGCTTCTCAACAAAGTCGCTCTTGTAATTGGCGTCACCTGCTATCGCCAGCACTTTCCGAGTCTGAATGCCGTTGAATGCATCCACGATGAGATCGGCGTTGTTTTCAGGGACCATTCGGCTGGCAATCAAATAGTATTCCCCCGGCGTAAGCCCGTATCGCGATACAATGCCGGGATCCTCGCTGGTCTCGATATTGGCTCCGTAGGTGATGCACGCCGAAGGAGTATTCAGTTCCTCAAGGTAAAAGCGGTGCATCTCGTAGGCATCGGTGATAATTCCCCGGGGGCACATCCTTCTGGCGATCTTGGCATTAAAATACAGATACCTCTTTGCCCATGGTCCCCATTTCTCTCGCAGCCATTGCAACCCGTCCATATTACAGCAGACATGCTTGCCAAAAAGCCGCGGCACCACGAGTTGCGGAAGCACACCTGAGTTGACGCATAGAATAACATCGAACTTTCTGAAGATGACATCTAGCGTGCAAGCTAGGGAATGCGTGAGGGAGCCAAGATTCTTGGTTTCTATGCTGGGAAGATAGAGCAGCCGCACACCTTTGTAACTCGATGGCTTCTCCTTGAAAAGACTGCTGCGATTATAGACTGTAACGTGGTGACCTCGTTGCACTAGGCGGGGTGCCAACTCGAGGTAAAAGGCCTCGGCTCCTCCATAGGTGTGGGGAACGCCCCTGCTTCCTTGCAGGGCAATGTGCAACTTGCGATTGTATTTTGGGTCTTTCCCCAGTGCCTGCAGAGAAAAGCTCATCGCGGACGTTAACTATTCCTTTCGCGCCCCTACGGCGAAAACCGGCTCTGCACCACTGCACGCCCAGGGTGATGTAACGATGCCAAAGCATATTGCGCATTTGACACTTAAGTCGCAGATTACAAACTCGATCTTTCAGCCTAAACTGACGCGGCGATGACTGTCAAGTGGCCACGAAACCGGACGAAACGACACCTCCCAGTCGCGCGCTGCCCTCAAGCAAACCTGGGTTGCCGCGCTAAAGCCTCCTTTTGGCACGGTCCACATCGGCCGCCATCGGAGTTAGAGTTTCCAACGACGTTCTCGGAGCCGGACCGAGGCGCTTCCTCGCCTTCGCCGCGTTGCCAACCAGAAAGTCGACCTCCGCCGACCGAAAAAAACGCTGGTCGAGCACCACGCGGTTTTCCCGGTTCAGTCCTGTATAGGCAAAGGCAATTCGGCAGAAACCCCGAATCAAGCTTGGAGCAGATTCGGCGCCCCATGAGATTTGTCGAGATGGTGGTGAACGGCTCCTGGAAGGACAAGGACACCGGACTCAGCGCCGCGAAGTGCAGTACCGCTTTGGGCATGAGGGCCGCAATTGCAGACTGCACGCCGCCCGGCGTCCTGGAGATCGACCCAGCCGCTTTCATCATGGCTCCGCCTGATGCACCCCGTGTTCATTTGGAATGTGCCGAAGGCAACGATCCGATTCGATCTAAATAGACGTCGCGCACAATCCGCGCGGAGTTATCCCAGTTGAAATCCTCAGCGCGCCGGAGGCCACGGCGACTCAGGTTCTCGCGTAGCCCTGCCTGCAGATCCAGTGACCCGACGGCGGCCGCGATTTCACTCGGGTTTCCGGGCTCGATCCCGAGGGCGGCGTCGGCGCAAATTTCAGATAAGGCTGTATTGGTCGAGCAGATCACCGGAATTCCTGAAGCCATTGCCTCCAGTACAGGCATGCCAAAACCCTCGGCCCAGCTACAGTAGACAAATCCTTTTGCATGGCGATAGATCGCCGGCAAGCACGCATCCGACACTTGTTCCAACATTACGACGTCCCCTTGCAATCTCATGTCACGAACGATATCAAGGGCGTCTCTATACATAAAGTGGCGTTGGCCCACAATCGCTAGTCGCGGCCGAGGGCGCGGTAGTTGGGCCCAGGCCCGCAGAAGCGTAGCATGGTTTTTGCGGGGTTCAAGTCGCCCGACGGAAAGATAGAAATTTCCAGGCTGCAGCCCTAGAGCCTGCACCTCCTGCTGGCCTTCATTCCCTGGGAAAAAGCGCATTCGGTCGACGCCGTTCGGGATGGTATGTACTTTCTCCGGGGCAATCGAATACGTTTCACAGATCTGCTTCCGTGAAAACTCGCTCACCGTGAAAACGGCGGCGCTTCGTCGAACCGAAAGCGGTATGAGAAGACGTGAGCGCGCAACAAATGATTTTTCAAAGTATTGCGGGTGCGATTCAAAAAGGACGTCATGGACGGTGACCGCGGTAGTACAAAATGGCAGTGGCGGCGCAACGTACTGAGTATGAAGTAATGAGAGGCCATACTCCCTCGCCAGATGCGGAAGTTGCCAAAGAAGCCGCGCCGGAGCCGGCCTTGCAGGCATCCGCTGGATCGTCACGTTCGGTAATGCGAAGCGCTCGCTGAAAGAAAGAAGTGTTTCAGGCGTGCCGACAAGGAGGATAAAATCAAACTCCGGGGACAGAGCGACGACCCGGGAAAAGAGTTCGAGGCAATGTGATCTCGATCCCTGAAAAATCCCATCCACGACGTGCAAGTCAATGCCGATTCGTCGGCGCTTCGGGTCGCGCTCGGCCCTATTCGGCATGCTAGGCTCCACGGGATCTGGATGCTGTACCCTTTACCACCGGATCATTGAAGAGATCCAAATGAGGGAACAAGGGGTAAAAGGCGAGAAACCACATTATGTACTCCTGAACGTCGGTGAGGAAGCTCCCGGTAAACTGAGTAATAAAGGCAATGACGAACATCGCGAGCCTGAACGAATTCAAGTATACCTTCATCCTGAAAAAGAGATAAATTTCCACTGCAATCTTCAATGCAACCGCTATGATTCCAAGTTCGGCGAAGGTTCCCGCTATGTCGTTGGGAATGATGTTTGCGGTAAAGCCAAGCCCCAAACCTGTAAAATCGTACAATTTGATCTGTCCCAGCCCAACACCCCACAATAAGCTCTTCGATGATGCGACCACATACGCTGCGATAAAGGAAAAGATTGTCCTCGAGCGTGTGGAGGAATCGCTTCCATTGACAACCTGCAATATGCGCTCTGAGATTGGGTTGTGGATAAGAGCCAGCGATCCGATGACAGCGATGAGAAGCAGCAGGAAAATCAAAGCGGTCGGTCTTTTCAAGAATCGCCGGTAGTTGCCCGCGAAAGCCACACCAATTCCGGCAAGCCCCATACTGATTCCACCGAATGACTGTGTGAACAGGAGCGGAACAACCACACAAAACAGATAGACGGCGTTGATTAAATTCCCGGAGCGCATCAGGCGCAAGGAGGCATAGATCAGCAACGGAAGCATGAGGAGCGCATATTCAGAAGGTTCGATCGAGAGAAGATTGAGCCTGTAAAGATGGGAGACACCAATCACGGCAATGGGGTCGCTGCGCCAAAATAGCGGCCGCAGAGGGGTGGGGAAAACCACAAGAGCGATGATGGTGGCGAAAAAGTTGAGGACAATTAGTTCTCTGAATAGGCGTTCCAGGTTATGCGTATGGCTGAGCGCGAGGCAGATCGCGTATACGGCGATATATACGGTCCATAGAAGTGCCAAGGATCGAAGATAGTAGTAGACCGATGCGATACCGAGAAGCTCATGAGCTAGAATGAAGGGTGAAAGAACGAGGAAAAACTTGGTCGTAACCCAGCGCTGTCCCCTGGCATAGAGCCAGAAATACAGGAGAGGTGAAAAAATGCCAGTGAAGTACATGCCGCTGGGCAATCCTGCACAATTGAAGAAGAAATAGAACGCGGTAATGGGAAGATAGCGGTGAAAGGAAAGTGGTTGAGACGCCGAGGCGCGAGTCGGCATCGGCGGATCCGGGAATTGCATCGTCGCGGTATTTGCGCCAATGTCCATACAAAAGGCGGATCGTCTTTATGGAGGCCGGCCTGCCCCTCATTTTAGCGCATCGGCGTAAAGTTTCTCGGTCTCCCGGGCGGTATTTTCCCATGTGAACAGTTGCGCGCGTTTCAGGCCAGATTCCTTAAGATAGCGGCGCGTCTCTGGATGGGTGGCAAGCTTCATCGCGTGGGCAATGTCAGCGGGTTCATTGGGATTGAAGAACAAGGCTGCGTCCCCTGCTACTTCAGGCAAGCAGGAAACATTGGAAGCAATCACGGGCGTGCCGGAAGCCATTGCCTCTACGATAGGAAGCCCAAAGCCTTCCCCAAGGGAAGGCATGGCTAGCACATCCGCGGCCGCGTAGATCGAGGGCATGTCTTCGTCAGGAACATAAGCCAACGACCGCACGCGCTTTGTAAGGTCAAGATCGGCGAGCAGCGCTTCGATCCCGGTCTCGCCGCCGTCTTGCGGCCCCACTAGCACTAACTCGCGGTCCTCCTTTTCGGCTTGGAGGTAGATGCGAAAAGCTTCAATCAGCCGCGGGATATTCTTACGTCGGACCCACATTCCGACAAATAGAAAAAAAGGCTTTGAAAGTCCGTACTTTTCTCGAACGGCTGCGATCGTGGCTTCCGACTGGGGTTGAAAGCGGCTGCTGACTCCCGGATAAGTGACTCGAATCCGCTCACTCGGTACCCCATACGCGGATTGAATCTCGGCCTTGGAAGCCTTCGAAACCGTGCAGATCATGTCGGCCCTGCGAATCGATCTGCGGATGAAGAGCCTCGCATAAAGTGAGAACAAGTTATTGCGGGAATACTGCGGATGGGTCAGATAGAGAACGTCGTGCACGCTCAATACCACCGGGCATGGGCATACCACAGGAGCAAAGAATGACGGAGCATGTAAGACATCCGCCCTCAGCCACAGCAGCTTTAGAGGAAGTACTACCTGGGTCCAAAGCAGATTACGTATTCCATTCCATAACCTCCAGAATCCTCCATGACGGATCGGAACAGGTTCGGCAACACACGTGACTTGGCAGGTCGAGCGCTCACGCAATGCAGCGACCAACTCATTGGCATAGACGGTGGTTCCAGTCCTCAGTCGCCGAGGGAAGGTCATATCGAATACTACATGGATTCTCTTTCCATCCGGACGAATCCGATCCATAACTGCCGAGGGGGAATGCGAGTTCACAGGGCGGCACCTTGTTCGGCGACTGAAACATGTCTCCGAAGCCGGCGACGATACAAGGAATAGATCCACTCGCTGACTGATGCTGGTAACAGCAGCATCGGAAGCCACTGTTTCCAGAATTTCTCGCTGTGCCTGTAATGCGTGTACATAAAGCGTCGAAGGGCCGCACGGTCTACATTGTGGATGCCCGCCAGCACATTGCCGATCCCGAATGTTTTCAGCGTGTGATCCTTTGCCTGCTGGACAACCTTCCGACTGTAGCCGCAATTCTCCAACGCCTCAAAAACCACGGCGGTTCCTTCAATAAAGCACTTCAGCCAGATAGACTGAGAATTATCTCCGGCAGCTACCCAATCGTCGTCGCATTCGCGCCGCCGAAACACCGGAGATTCAAGGTAAATCGCCACGCAGGTCGAAGGAAGCCCACGATAGATCGAGTACATGTGAGGAAAACAACAGCGCATAAACCGTTCGCGATCCTCTGCAGCGGCAGACAGTAGGATATCCCGCCTCACAATCACGCTGGAGATATAGCCGACATGAGGGCCAAAAGCTAGCAATACATCGTCACGGTTCGTATAGACCCTATCACCAATCCATTGCAACCCGCGTGGCTTGAGCAGTCTTTCCATATCTTTGGACCAACTCGAATAATTGACGACAACCATGTCGCACCCGGATTGCAGGTGAGCCAGCACTTTCGCAAGCGCGCCCTCGTCGAGGGTGTCGTCGTCGCCAAAAATCCAAACATACTCGGAAGCAGAGCGCGTCGCAGCCGCAAAAAAGTTACGTTCTGCACCAATATTCGATTCATTCCTATAGTAATGAATCCGGTATCGCTGCTGGTACTTCCGAACAACCTCTTGCGTATGGTCGGTGCTTGCGTTGTCGGAAACAACCAAATCAACATTCTCCCATACTTCCGACGAGGTCGAGCGCAGAGAATCTAGGCACGCGTCGAGAAAATGGGCGCGATTAAACGTAGGAATGCAAAGCGACAGCAGCGGCGGTGGCATTCAAAACAGCTCCAGAATACGATCGTCAATAAGTTAGCTGATTATATCACGTCTGAGCTGACGCGGCTTGCATCTCCGTCGCGCGAAGCGAACCGCGGCCGCGGAGGCGCCATCCTCAAGGAAAGACCTTCTAAAACTGCGGCCAAGTCACTGATTGCGGCTTTCACCGGTACCAGCATCTGGGCAGGGGTACATGCCGGAGCCGGGGACAGCAATCCGCGTCCAACGGATGAGGGAAAGTGACCTGAGGCGTCGCCTGAGTAGCTCTTCGTCTATTCAGAAAGGTGAATTCCATTGTACGTGGAACTTCGACATCCCCCCGCCGGATAACCTCGGAGCAGTTGTTAGGATGAATGTGTACCAGGTAAAAGGATGCTAAGAGTTTCTCAAAGCAAGCCGCAATCAGCCTGAATACGAAGGCGTCAAAGAGATTGTCTAACTCATGAAACTCGATAACGAGGATGCGGAATCGATCGAGCAAGTCGTGAGGGATACTAAGGATCGTTTCGTATTCATAACCCTCAATATCCATCTGCAACAAGAGATCGCCGCCATACTCCTTGAGATACTTATCTTTCCAGGTGGCCAAGGTGAAGTATGGATCGCGGTCGGAAGAACCAAGATACTTCTTGTCAAAAGTGAACTCCTCCCTGACCAGCGGTGGCGATGCCACTGAGTAATCTGCGAGAAACGATTTGATCTTCATGTCCGCTAACTGGTTCTCGAAATCGGCTAGATTGCTGACGCCAGGTGAAAAGCAGTACTCGATGCCACTCAGATCGTTGGGTATCAAATATCCGCCGTCGCCTTTCGAGCCGACTCTGATCAAATCGATTCCGCAGTCGAGGGGGTGCAGCTTATCAAGCAGTTGGGCCAAATCGCTCGTTGCAGTCGCTCGAGACGCGCTAAATCCCATCGCAAACATCCCTGATCGAAACATCGCCCGAAGCATGTCTTTCATCTCGATCTCCAAACTGACGATCGCCTGCCTGGGGCGCGACGACGATTCAATGCTACGGGTGAAATGCACCTTCGAAACGATGACTCTCTAGCAAGTGAAACGACAGTCGGAATAACTCGTCGTCTTCCCCGATGGTTCCTGAAGAGAGTGTCTGGTACTTCGGGAAACTGGGTCCCGGCTATGGTCTTAGGCAACCTTGGAAATGCAATCGACGTTGACGTCATCAAAACGCGTCTTTCTCCCTATAGCAGCGGTCTCGCTACCTTCTCAAAATAAACCATGGCGCCGTGATGCGTCCCATGACTGGAAAACTCGATCCAAATGTTCGAGCAATGGGCACGTAAGAGAATATCGAAGACTCGATTCATGGAGTAACAATTCATCTGCATTCGCGGTGCGTTAAGCGGGCGACGCTGCAACAGGTTGAGCAACCAATCACCAACCCGAGGGAGCAATTGATATGCTCTTGAAACGCCTTGCCATGCTCGGCGTGTATTGGAATAGGTCAAGTGCACCGCACCTATTCCCCCTTCAGCCAAAAGAGAAATTAGCTTTTCCAATAGGAATTCGCCGCGGGCAATCGGAATGTGCTGGAAAACAATGAAGGAATGGAGCAAATCGAAACTGGATTCCTGAAGGGAGTCGATCTCATCGAGATTCAGAAGTTGCGCGTTGACTATACCGCGCTCGGCGCAGTTGGCGCGTGCCTCGTTCAGCATTGCCGGAGAAACATCGATACCCACGACACTGTCTGCGCGCATGGCGAATGGAACTACAAGTCGGCCCGTTCCGCATCCAAAATCAAGTACACGGGCAGGCTGGAATTCCCGCCGGATGCGGGTTCGGATGGAATCATAAACCCGTTCGATATGGCGCTC
>Ga0307372_10001926_pt1 | contig 35162 bp, 30 predicted proteins | sample OX1MG_FD_202533 | JGI IMG/M metagenome (GOLD analysis project Ga0307372, IMG submission 202533) | Soil microbial communities from Risofladan, Vaasa, Finland - OX-1 | ecosystem: Environmental > Terrestrial > Soil > Coastal area > Acid sulfate soil | place: Finland: Risofladan, Vaasa | collected...
CGCGCCCGGCGAACGGGTGGCGCTCGCCCACCAGCAGGCAGAGCTCCTCGTCGTAGAGGCGGGTCAGATGCAGGCTGGGCGAGGCTCCCACGTTCGGAAAGACGCCGAGGTCCAGCCGCCCGAGGCGCACGCCTTGGACGATCTCCGGCTCCCCCTGCTCGTCGAGCACCAGTTCCACCTCGCCGTACTCGCGCTGGAAGGCGCGGAGCACCTCGGCGAGCAGGTCGGAACGCAACGACGGGAAGACCCCGCAGGAGACCCGCGCCTCGACCATCTCGCGCCCGCCGGCCGCCCGCAGGTCGAGGCGCTGCAGGCCCAAGATGATCTGGCGGACGTCCTCGATGATACGCCGCCCCAGCGGGGTGAGCAGCACGCGCTTGCCGGTGCGCTCGAAGACGGGGGCGCCCACCTGCAGCTCGAGGCGGCGAATGTGGTGGCTGACGGCCGGCTGGGTGATGCCCAGCGCCTCCGCGGCAGCGGTGAAGCTCCCCGTCTCATAGACGGCATGAAAGCACCGCACCTGCTGGAGATCGATCGCCATGCCTACATATTCGTATAAACCGGGCCTTCCCCGCCCTGCGGAGGAACCCAGGTGATGATCTGGTACGGATCGGCGATATCGCAGGTCTTGCAGTGGACGCAGTTCGAGAAGTTGATCTGCAGGCGACCGCCTACCCGTCCGTCCTCGTGGCGCTCGAAGAGCGGCTCGTAAACCTGTGCGGGGCAGAAGTGCTGGCACGGGTTGCCGTACTCCGTCGTGCACCTGTCGCGGCAGATCGCCGTGTCGGCGACGTGGAGGTGGCACGGCTGGTTCTCGTCGTGCATCGTGCCGCTCTTGAAGACGTCGGTGAGCTTGTCGAACGTGACCACGCCGTCGAAGGCGCCGCGCGGCGCGCCGCCGTCCGGCGGGAGCTCGGAGAGCTTGCGCATGTACTCGTGGCCGGCTCGGTTCTCCAGACGGTCCTTGACGCCGAAGCCGCGCCCGCCCGTCACCATGCCCAGCCCGATGTTGAGCATGCCGGCGAAAAGACCGCCGTGCTCGAAGCCCTGGTGGAAGTTGCGGGCGGCGAAAAGCTCCTCTCTCGCCCACGACGCATCGATCTTCGCCTGGAACGAAGCGAGTTGCCGTGCGTCGAACTTCTTGACCAGCAACGCCTCGAAGGCCGTCTCCGCAGCGAGCATGCCGCTCTTCATCGCCAAGTGCACGCCCTTCAAGCGCGCCGGGTTCAGGAACCCCGCGGAGTCGCCGACGATCAGCACGCCGTCCGCGTACGGCCGCGGCATGGCCCACCAGCCGCCCTCGGGGATCGCCTTCGCGCCGTAACGCACCAGCTCGGCGCCCTCGAGCATGCTCTTGACGGCCGGGTGCGCCTTGAACCGCTGCAAGAAGTCGTGCGGATCCGTCGACGGATCGCGGTAGTCGAGGCCGGTGACGAAGCCGATGTCGAGCAGATCGTCGCGCATGCCATAGATGAAGCCGCCGCCGAAGGTCTCGGCAGGCAGCGGAAAGCCCATCGTGTGGATGACGTGGCCCGGCTTCACGCGCCCCGGCGGGCACTTCCAGATCTCTTTGACCCCGGCGGCATAGACCTGCGGGTTGGCGCCCGCGTCGAGCCGCAGCCGCGCGATCAGCTCCTTGGCCAGCGAGCCGCGCGGCCCTTCGCCCAGGACCGTCACCTTGGCGAAGAGATCGGGGCCGGGCTCGTAGTTCGACTTGGGCTTGCCCTCGTGGTCCACGCCCTTGTCGCCGACGCGAACGCCCGCCACGCGATCGCCGTCGTAGAGCAGCTCCTGCCCAGGGAAGGAGGCGAAGACGTCGACGCCGGCCTGCTCGACGAGGCCCCCCAGCCACCCCACGACCCTGTTGAGCGAGGCGACGTACTTGCCGTGGTTGTTGAGCATCGGCGGAACGATCGGCGCCTTGATCGTGCCGGAGCCGGTGAGAAACCAAACCTCGTCGCCGGTGACCTCCGACTCCACGGGGCAGTCCAACGTGCGCCACTCCGGGAGCAGCTCATCCAGCGCCCGCGGATCCATCACCGCGCCGGAGATGCCGTGATGGCCGATCTCCCCGGCCTTGTCGATCACCATGATCGAGAGCTCGCCGAGGCTTTCGGCCTCGCCGGCGGCGGCGCGCCGCTCGTGCGCATCGGCGAGCTGCTTGAGGCGCAACGCCCCGGCCAGACTCGCCGGCCCGGCGCCGACGAAGAGGACGTCTACTTCCAGAGTGTCGCGCTCGGCCATCTCGATCGTCTCAGCTCTCCGCGGGAATCCACATCGGCGCCGGACGGGCAGACGCCGATGTGATAATTTTAATATAGCGCGGCTACTTCCTGGCGGGCGAGCCCAACCCTGCGGCACGCTCGTATTGGGCCGCCACGGAGCTGTAGTCGTCGCGGCCATGGCCCTCGCTCGAGGCCGCCCCGTAGAGCTGCTCGCCCAGAGCCAGCATGAACATCGGGGCCCCCAGCGCCCGTGCGGTGGCCAGCGCCGCGCGGATGTCCTTGCGCATCAAGTCGAGCGCAAAGCCCCCATCGAAGGTACCCGCGAACCAGGTCTTCGGCAGCCACTGCTGCATGAGGTAGTTGGAGGCGACCGCCGTTCCCAGGATCTCCTTGGCCACGTCAAGGTCGACGCCGGCCTTGCGCGCCAGCACGAAACCCTCGACGTTGGCCAGCATGATGATCGACGCGAGCGTCTGATTCACCAGCTTGACCATCTCGCCGGCACCCAGCTCGCCGCAGCGGCGCGGCGTTCCCATCCCCTTGAGCACGGGCTCCGCGCGGGCGAAATCCTGCTGCGAGCCGCCCGCCATGATGGTGAGCTCACCGGTCTTCGCGCGCATCGGCCCCCCGGAGACGGGGGCGTCGACCAGCGCGACGCCGTGCTCCTTGAGCCGATCGCCGAAGGCTTGCGTGGCCGTGGGAGCGATGGTGGAGCAATCGATCACCAACAACCCCGGCTTGGCACCAGTCAGCACGCCGTCGGCGCCGAAGAGCGCCTCTTCGACCTGCGGCGAGTCGGGCACGCAGACGACGACCACATCGCTGGCCGCCGCCACGCCCTTGGGGCTCCCGCCGTCGGCCGCTCCGGCGGCCACCAACCGCTCGAGCGGCGCGCGATTGCGGTGGGCGCTCACGGTCAGCGAGAAGCCGGCCCGCATCAGCGAGGCGCTCATGGGCTCCCCCATCGCGCCCAATCCGATGAATCCAACCTTGGTAGACACCTTGGCTCCCCTCTCCTATGGAACGTGTGAGGTGAGGCTTGTTCGCTCCGCCGACGCCCCACGCTTCTCGGCGGACGAAAAGGAATGCGAGGCGAGCGGCGCGGAGTGCGGCGGCGGAGGACTCGCCATGAAGATTCACCTCGCGTACGGACGCGCCGGCATCGACGCCGAGCTGCCCGACTCCGCCGTCGTCATCGAGCCGGTCGACGCGCCGCCTCTGCCGGACGAGCGCGCCGCCGTCGTCGCCGGTTTCCGCTCGCCGATCGGCTCGCGTCCGCTGCGCGAGATCGTCGGCGCCGGCGAGAGCGTCTGCATCGTCACCTCGGACATCACGCGCGCCACGCCGAACGAGCGCCTCATCCCGTGGATCCTCGACGAGCTCGCGCACGTGCCGGCCCAGCAGATCGTCGTGCTGATCGGCACGGGATCCCACCGCGGGCAGACACCCGAGGAGATCGAGCAGATGTTCGGCGCGCAGACGGCGCGGCGCGTGCGCATCGTGAACCACGACGCCCTCCAGCTCGACGAGACGGCCGTCGTGGGCACCACCGCCGAGGGGCAGATTGCGCGGCTCAACCGGCACTGGGTCGAGGCCGACAAGCGTATCGTCGTCGGCTTCATCGAGCCGCACCTCTATGCCGGGTTCTCCGGAGGACCCAAGGGCATCATGCCCGCGATCGCCGACATCGACACCATCACCTGCTTCCACAACGCGCGCAAGATCTCCGATCCCGCCACCACGTGGCTCAACCTCGACGGGAGCCCGGTGCAACAGATGGCGCGCGAGGTGGCGGCGATGTGCCCGCCGGACTTCTGCGTCAACGTCACGCTCAATCGCGACAAGGCGATCACGGGCGTCTTCTGCGGTCACTATCTCGAGGCGCACCGCAAGGGCTGCGACTTCTGCCGCGAGACCGCTTCGCGCCCCATGCCCGAGCGCTTCGACGTGGTGGTCACCACCAACGGCGGGTACCCGCTCGACCAGAACCTCTACCAGTCGATCAAGGGGCTCACCGCGGCGATGGGCATCGTCAAGCAGGGGGGCACCATCGTGCTGGCGTGCGAGTGCAGCGACGGTCTCCCCGACCACGGCAACTTCAAGGAGCTCATCCGCAGCCGCGCGACCGCGCACGACCTGATGCAGATGATCCTGACGCCGGGCTTCAAGGCGTTCGACCAGTGGAGCGCGCAGAGCATGGCTCAGGTGCTCCTGCACGCGAAGGTGCACATCAAGACCGCGCTGCACGACGACGTCGTTCGCTCGGCGCTGCTGCAGCCGATCCATGACGTGAGCGAGGCCGTGCGCGCCGCCATGCAGGCGGCCGGCCCGCGCGCCACGATCGCGGTGCTCCCCGACGGGCCGTACACGGTGCCGTTCGTCGGCGCGGAGAGCGCGATCTGATCGCCCCTTCGTAGGGAAGCGCTGACGACGTCCCAGCATCGCCAAGCGGGCAGGGCACGTCTCTTGAGGGGCGCTCCGACATCGGCCCGGAGCCACGATGGCGAGAGGGCCGATGCGGCGCGAGCAGGAGCGGCACATGGATGTGCCGCGACGAGCGTCCCCGAGGGAGGCGTGCCCTGCCCGCTTGACTACGCCGACATGACGTAGACCAGCGATTCCGGTGGGCTATTGAGGGTAGCCCAGGTGACAGACCTTGGCCTTCTCCGCCACGGATTGCTCGATCTTCTCCGCCGGCTGGCGATCGATCACGTTGAAGACGTCGTAGGGATCGCTCGCGGGAGCCTTCTTGCGCACCTCCGCGACCCACACCGGCCACATCAGCTGGTGATCGACGGGGCGGAAATAGGCCTCTCCGGGGAAGAAGCCGTCGAACTTGGCCCCCTCCAGGGAGCGTGCCATCTTGACGCTGTCCGTGCCGCCGGCGTGCTGGATCGACCAGAGCAGCCGATCGAGCATGATGTATCCGAACGTGTTGTAGTTGGTGGGGGGTTTGCCGAAGCGCTTGCGCGTCTCGTCGACGAACTTGACGGCCGCGGTGTCGCTCTGCGGGAAAACGAGGTTGCTGTGGTAGTACCACTCGCACGAGCCGTATCCCACGCGCGCCTCTTCCGGAAGCGACCACACGTACTCCAGCGAGAGCTGGGGCGTGCCGATCGGGTACTTGGCGATCAAGCCGAACGCGCCCGCCTGCTTGAGCATGTTCACGTAGTCCGTGCCCTGGACCAGCGCCAGGATCATGTCGGGCTTCGCCGCGGCGATCTTGGTGAGGTAGGGGCTGAAGTCGGTGGTTCCCAGGGGCACGAGGTCGTCGCCGACCAGCGTGCCGCCGACCTTCGCGAGGACGTCCTTGTAGCCGTCCACCAGCGCGTGGCCGTACGCGTAGTCGGGCGTGATCGCGTACCAACGCTTTCCGAACTTCTTGGCGAAGCTGAAGCCGCTGGCGTGCGTGAGCATCCACGTGCTATGGCCGACGCGGAAGGTCGTCCAGTGGCAGTCCTTGCCCGTGATGTCGTCGGCGCTGCCGCAGGAGACGTAGAGCATCTTCTGGTCGGCGGCGACGTTGCTCACGGCGAGCACGACGGAGCTGTTCACGCTGCCGGAGAGGGCGACGACCTTGTCCTCGTTGATCAGCTTGCGCGTTTTCTGCACCGCGACGCCCGGGTTGTTCTGGTCGTCCTCCACGACCAGCTCGACGCGCTTGCCCAGCACGCCGCCGCGCGCGTTCCAGGCCTCGACGGCCATCGTGGCGCCCTCACGCTGGTGCTCGGCCAGCCCGGCGTAGACGCCGGTGATCTCGGCGATCATGCCGACCTTGAGCGTCTCCGCGGCTTCGCCGCGCTCGCGGATGACGGCGGGAAAGCCCGCGGCGACCGCTGCGGCCGCGGCGCCCTTGATCACGGACCGGCGCGAGAGAGGCTGCTTGTGGACATCCATGATGAGATCTTCCTCCAAATCGAGAAAAATGAGGCAACGATGGGGAGAGCGTTCCTCGACGGAGGCGCGATTCATTCCCGACCATCGACGCAGCGGAGACGTCAGGGCCGCGACAACAGGCCCAGCGCCGTGCGGACCGCGGAAGCCAGCGACCTGACTCGCACCTCCCACGCGGCACGTCCCGGAGACTCGAACGTGAACGATAGCGGGACGCCGCGCTCGGACGACCACACCGTGAAGGGGCGTCCACCCAGCTCCCCCAGCGGCTCGTAGCGCAACGCCCGAATCCAGCCGCGCCCCGCGCGCCAGAGTCCGCGGCGTTCGGCCTCGTCGACCGGAATGCCGAGGTCGATGCCCTCGAAGCTGGCCTGCACGGGGATGCCGGAGGCCTCCACGCCGGCCACGATCCGCTCCGCCATCGTCTCCACGGTGTTCGAGCGCTCGTAACAGTAGAAGCCCGGCGCCTCGTAGTCCTCGTGCAGGTCGAGCGCCAAGAGGGGCTGCCGATGCGGCCACGTCGCCGCGACCGCCGCGCTCTCCGGCGTCACGCCGTCGCCGTAGCTCCGGTTGATATCGACTCCGCCGGCGCTGTGCCGCGTGCCGGCACGATACCCCGTCGGATTGGTGCACGGCCAGAAGACGTAGGAGAACTGCGAGGGTAGGCCTTGATGGACCAGCTCGAGCAGCGCGCTCGGTCCCGCCGGCTCGTCGCCGTGCACTCCCGCCGAGATGGCCACCAGCGGCGCGTCCGGGTGCCCCAGCGTGCCGCGCAGGAGCTCCGTCTCGCCGGCAGGCACGCTCTGGAGCCTGAGGCCGCCCCGCGCCGCGAGCTCACGCCACGCGGCGGCGAGTGCCTCGTAATCGGGTCGGAAGGGCGGTGGCGTCATGCCGCTCCCGATTCGCTACCGCGGCGCAAACCCCGCCGGGGGCCTCGACTCCTCTCCGGGTACGGCCACGGGGGTGATGCCCAGCGAGCCGCACGACATCGGCGCGGGGAAGGTGTCAACCACCCGGCTCGGGATCTCAGCCGCCGCGGCGGGAATCGGCGGCTTGGTGCCCGCCAGGCGCGCGGGGTCGAAGCCGCCGAGCAGGTCGGTGATGCGCGGGTTGGCGTCTCGCGGGCCTTCGGGAAGGTAGGGCTTCTCGTCGGGAAGCGAGGCAAGCGCAGGCAAGTCGAAGAGCTTTCCGAGGAACCGCGCGAACGACGCGTGGTCGCCCGGCGCGGAGACGGTCGCTCCCGATCTCGCGTACGGCGAGATCAGGATCAGCGGGACGCGCGGGCCGTCTCCGCAGGGATGGCCGTCGGGGCAACGCTCGAACTGCGGCGGCGGGACGTGATCGTAGAATCCCTCGGAGTCGTCCCAGGTGATCACGATCGCGGAGCTGCTCCAGTACGTGCTGTGGGCGATGGCGTCCACCACTTTGGCCACGAGCGCCTCGGAGAGCTGTGAGTCCGAGTACCCGGGATGGTCGTCGTCGCCGAGGAAATGCGCCTGTACCTGGGGGCTCCGGTTGGCCGGCTTCCATCCGAACGGATTGTGCGAGCCCCCCTTCACGAAGGTGACGCTGCGCGCGGGCAGCTCGCCGCGCTCCAGCACGGGGAAGATGTCCGTGAGATCGTGCACTCCGCTCCACAGCGGCTGATTCTCGCGGATGTAGCCGAAGTACTGAGGCGAGTCGTGGTGCGAGACGTACCCCGGGTACTTCCCGGCGGCATTGGGTTTGAAGCCTTCCTCGTACCATCCCCACGGAATCGCCGGATGCCCCATGGCGGCCAACGCCTCCACGTCGTCCTTGACGTCACCGTCGTCGCGCTTGGCGCGCGTGGCGTTGCGGCCTTCGAGCGTGAGCAGGACGTTGGCGTACGTCTGATCGAGCTGCTTCTGCCGCGGCGCCTTCTCGTACGGCCCGAACGCCGGATCGAGATCGTTGACCACCGGCTCGCCCGGCCCTTGGGCGTCTTTGGCCACGCCCTCGTCGGGATGGCGCGCCAGCTGCGTCTGCCCCGTCTGCGCCGCGATCAGGTCCAGGTTGCCCGGCGTCGAGGGGCCGTACATCCCCTGGAAGATGTGGTCGTAGAGCGCGAACGTATGCGCATACTTCCAGAGGAACGGAATGGTGTCGCAGTCCTCGTGCGCCATCGTCAGCAAGCCGCGCCGCTGCGCCTGCGCGAAGGTCGCCCCCTGCGCGAGCATGCGAAACTCCTCCGCCGCGACGAACTGATCCATGTGGCCGTCGTTGACCTTCGTGATGAGGCTGGGCCGGCTGTGGTCGGCGTCGGCTTGATCGGGATCGGTGATGCGGAACGGCGTCACCCACTGCTCGCCGATCGGATCGTACTGCCGAAAGCCGTGCGTGCGCGCCGAGGGGTCGGCGAGATTGTCGGCGCCGGGAAACGTGCCGAAGTATGAGTCGAACGAACGATTCTCCTGATAGATCACGAAGACGTGCTTGACGCGCGCGCGCAGCTCGGCCAAGAGCCGCGCGTCGACCTGGGGCCGCTCCGCCGCCGGCGCCGGCTTCATCAGCCAGGGAGCGCAGATGGCCATCGCCATCGCGAAGGCAACGAGTCTCCGCACGGTGCAACCTCCTCGAACGTCAAACGCCGCTGCTTGCCATCGAAGCAGTCAAGAACGGATTCTACGTCGGCAAGGTTAGCAACAGATCAAGGACCGGAGGCCCGCGCCGCCCACCGCCGGGCGCGCGCCAAGTCGTCCTCCGTGTCCACGTCGAGCAGTGCCCCGGGATCCTCCACGTCCACGCGCTCGACGGTGGCACCCTCGGCGTCGCGCAACGCCTGCAGAGACTCCCCATCGGGAAACGACTCCAAGCGTGGGCGCAGCTCCGGAGCAAAGATCACCGGGTGGGCCGGCGCCCCACCCACGACGGGAAAGACGATCTGCGCATCGCCCCTCCGGTACCGCTCGACCACGCGATCGACGATCGCGGCCTCGAGGAACGGGCGGTCGGCCAGCACGATGCCCACGCCCCTTCCCGGCGCCGCAGCCTGCGCCCCCATGCGCGCGCTCGATGCCAAGCCCCGCTCGGGGTGGTTCTGCCGAACGACGGCCACCACGTGCTCGCGCGGCGCCAGCGCGCGCAGCAACTGCTCGCTGGAAGCGTTCACGACCACGATCGTGGGATGGTGGGAGCAGGCGTCGAGCGCGCGCTCCAACAGCATCCGTCCGTCCACGTCGAGCGCGAGCTTGGGGCGCCCCATGCGCACCGCTCGCCCCGCCGCCAGAAGCACGAGGGTCACCTCGCGCGCCGGCGACGCCATCAGAGCTGCTCGGCGAGCTCCGCGGCGGCGCCGTGCAGCCGCTCGCCGAGGACGCTCATCTCCTGCTTGCGCAGCACGCCCGCGGGCCCCGCCAACCAGAGCACCGCCGCGACCGAGTCGCCGCGGACCACCGGAGCGGCCACGGTGCGCACGCCTTGCAGATACTCCTGGTCGTCGCAGGCATAGGGTGCGCGCCCGGCAGCGAGCAAGACCTTGCCGATCGCCCCGGCGCCCCGCGGAAGACGCGCGCCGACGGGCGCGGTCTGCGCGAAGCCCGCGCTATGCCCGGAGCGCGCGTGGACGACGATCCCCTCCGCATCCGGCACGCCGAAATAGAACGTCAGCTCCGGATGCTCCCGCGCGAGCCGGTCGAGGACGGGCTGCACGCTACGCAGCTCCGGGGCGCTCTTCCCCGCGGCCAGCTCGCGCAGCTTCTCTCCGATGCGCAGCGACCCGTCCGGGGCGGTGGTCAGCGCGCCGACGGCCAGCAGACTGCGCACCACGGCATGGACGGAGCCCTTGCTCACGCCCAACTCACGCGCGAGCGCCGAGATGCTGCGCGTCCCGCCGAAGACCCGCTCCAGCACGACGAACGCGCGGCCGACGGCGGGCGCAGGCAGATCGGCCTTCCACCCGGAGACAGTAGGCGGCTCGACTGCGCTCATCGGTTCCCTCCCGTCAGAGCGTTGCGTCCAACACCTCCGCGATGTGGCGCACGTCCACGTTCATGCCGCGTTCGGCGACGCCGCGGCGCAGGTGGAGCAGGCAGCCCGGGTTGCCGGTGACCACCACGCGCGCGCCGGTCGCCTCGACGCGCTCCAGCTTCTGCCGCAGGAGCTCGTTCGCGATCTCCGGATGCGTCAGGTTGTAGACTCCCGCGCTGCCGCAGCATTGGTCGTCGCCGAGCTCGCGATAGCCGGCGCCGGCGCATTCCTTCAGCAGACCGCGCGGCTCCTTGCGGATTCGCTGCGCATGGGCCAAATGGCACGCGTCCTGATAGGTCACCGTGGCATCGAGGGTCCGCCGCGAGGAGACCCCCCGGGCGGCGACGGCTTGGCTGATGTCGAGCACGCTCGCGCCGAAGCGCTCGGCCCGGTCGTGCCACGGGTCGTCGTGCTCGAAGAGATGCGCGTACTCCTTCAGCTGCGCCCCGCATCCCGCACTATTCGAGATGTAATACTCCGCTCCGCTGCGCTCGAAGGCCACGATCAGCTCCTGGGCCATCCGCTTCGCCGCCTGCCGCTCCCCGGCGTGGACGTTGAGCGCGCCGCAGCAGCCATCATAGGGGGCGACCACCGTGTAACCGGCCTTGCGGAGGACCGACTCCGTCGCACGGTTGAGGTGCGGCATCATCGCTTCCATGATGCACCCGGTCAACGCCATGACCTTGGGTCCCGCGTCGGGCGCGGCGCCGTGCGGAGCAGGCGGCGACGCCGCCTCGGCTTGAGGTCGAACGGGAATCGGAGCCGCCGGCCGCGGGAGCGAGGCCTCCCAGCCCCGCGCGCCGCGCGGAAGCAGGCGCGCGAGGAGGCGCAGCGGCGACCCCGCGTACCAGCGCGGAAAGGCGAAGACCGCTCGCGTGAGCCATGGCCGCGGCAGGATCGCGCGGTTGAGCAGCCAGCGCATCAGACGCCACCGCCCGGGCGTGAGCCCGGCGGCCTCCACCTGCGCGCGACCGGCCTCGACGAGCGAGCCGTACGGAACGCCCGATGGGCACGCGGTCTCGCACGCACGGCAATCGAGGCACACGTACAAGTGGTGGGCGATCAGCTCCGAGAGGGGCATCTGCTCCTCGTTCACCTGGCGCATCATGAAGACGCGCCCACGCGGCGAGTCCATCTCCGCTCCGAGTACGCGGTAGGTCGGGCATGCATTGAGGCAAAGGCCGCAATGCGTGCAGGTGTTCAGGCCCTGCGTGCTCGGCGCCGCTATGCCCCGGAGGTAGCCTGTGCCCCCAGAGAGGGTACTCCCCTGATCCAACGTCTCGCCCGACATTCGCTATCCTTCTTCCGTATGCTGATCGTAGACGGTGCGCCCCGCGTTGCAGCGCAGATCTGGATCGAGCGCACGCTTGAGCATGCCGAAGATCCGCGATCCGCCCTCGTCGCGTGCCCGCCACCACCCGAAGCCGGCGCGCAGGTGCGCGCCGCCGAGGCGCAAGTGCACGTGGCCGCCGCGCTCCGCGACGACGGCGGCGACGCCGCCGAGCGCCTCGGAGTCCGCCTCCGGTCCGTAGACCTCGACGATTCCGATGCTGGGGCGCGCGATGACCTCGACGCCCGCCGGCAGCGCGTCGAGCAGCGCCAGGCTCGCCGCGCGCGGCACGCCGGCGCGCATCCATGCCCCGGCCCGCGAGGGGCGGGCCGCCTGCGCCTCGATCGCCCCGGCGTCGGTCTCATCGGCATGCAAACCGGCGGACGATGCCGCCGACGCGAGCTCGCGGCCGAGGCGGTCCACCACCTCGATCTCGCCGTGGGCGAGGGCGCCGAGGTGCCACGCTTGGCCGCCGGTCGTGCCTGCCAGGTCGAGCGCCGCGAACGGAAGCTCCCGGCTGCGCAACGACGTCGCCGCCTCGCGCAGCGCCGCCGTGGGGCCCTCGATGCGCCATGCCCGCACGACGGGCGGAAGCGGTTGGACTTTGAACGTCGCTTCGACGAGCATCCCGAAGGCGCCCGCGCTGCCCACGTACGCCTTGGTGAGGTCGTAGCCGGCGACGTTCTTCACCACGTCGCCGCCGAAACGCGCGACGGAGCCGTTGGGCAGGGCCACGCGCACGCCGATGAGCGCGTCGCGCACGCCCCCGTAGCGCGCCCGCACGGGTCCGTTGTCGTTGGCGGCGATGACGCCGCCAACGCTGCCCGCCGGGTGCGGATCCAGCGGAAGCCACTGGCCGTGCTCGCCCAACGCGCGCTGGACTTCCTCCAGCGGCGTCCCGGCGCGCACGCAGACCGTGAGGTCGGCGGGCGTGTAACGGACGATGCCCGTAAGCGCCGACGACGAGATCGCCGTCCGCGCCTCGCGCGCGGGCGGGAACCACGTCTCGCGCGATCCGCCGCCGAGAATCGCCGCGTTGCCCGTGCTCGCGGCCTCGTGCAGGGCTTGCGCCGCCTCTTCGTATGTGACGGGACAGGAGGGTTCCATCACGCTCATCAGTACGCGTCTCCCGCGGCCGCGGCTTGATGGGCCATCTCCTGCATCTGCGCGAGCGTCTTCTGGCGCTTCCCGCCTTCGGCGCACCCCAGCCCGCTGGGGAGCACCTTGTAGGGGTTGAGCGTACGCTCGGGATCGCAGGCCTCGCGCAGCGCGTGGAACGCCTCCATGGTGGCGGGGGGAAACTGCAGGGCCATGTAGTCGCGCTTCTCCATGCCGACGCCGTGCTCGCCGGTGATGCTGCCGCCGAGCTCGATGCAGGCGCGCAGGATCTCCTCGCCCGCCGCGATCGCACGTTTGGTCTGATCGGGGTCCCGCTCGTCGAAGAGGATCAGCGGATGCAGGTTGCCGTCGCCGGCGTGAAAGACGTTGGCCACGCGCAATCCCACCTTACGCGCCGCCTCCTCGACGCGGTCGAGCATCTCCGGCAAGCGCGTGCGGGGAATGACGCCGTCTTGCACGTAGTACGAGGGCCCGATGCGCCCCATCGCGCCGAAGGCCTTCTTGCGCCCTTTCCACAAGGCTTCGCGCTCCTCGTCGTTCTTGGCCAGGCGCACCTCGGTGGCCCCGCTCTCGCGGCAGATGCCGAGGACGCGCTGCGCGGCGCGATCGATGCCGTCCTCCAATCCCTCCAGCTCCAGGAGCAAGACGGCGCCGGCGTCCACCGGGTAGCCCGCATGTGAGAACGCCTCGATGGCGCCGAGCGCGGGGTGATCCATCATCTCCATCGCCGTGGGGATGATGCCGGAAGAGATCACGGCGCTCACCGCTTCGCTCGCGGCGCGGCACGACTCGAAGGCCACCATCAGCGTGCGCACCGTCTCCCACGTGCGCACGATGCGGCAGAGTATCTCCGTGACGATGCCGATGGTTCCCTCGCTTCCGCACATCACGCCGACGAGGTCGGGCCCCGGCGGATCGGGGGCGGGCGATCCGATGCGCACCCGCTCGCCGTCGGCGAGGACCACCTCGAGCGCCAGCACGTGATTCGTGGTGACGCCGCCGGTGAGCGTGTGCGGGCCGCCGCTGTTCTCCGCCACGTTGCCGCCGATGGTGCAGGCCCCTTGGCTCGAGGGGTCCGGCACGTATTGAAAGCCGAACGGAGCGAGGTGCTTGGAGAGGTCGAGGTTCACGAGGCCGGGCTGGACCGTGGCCGTGGCGTTCTCCAGATCGACGGCGAGGATCGCCTTCATCCTGGCGCTGGAGAGCACGATCCCTCCGCACAGGGGAATCGAGCCCCCCGAGAGCCCGGTTCCCGCTCCGCGCGGCGTGACGTGCACGCCTTCGTCGTGACAGAGGCGCACCACGCGCGAGATTTGCGCCGCGTCACGCGGGAGCACCACGGCGATCGGCAGCGCGCGGTCGATCGAGCCGTCGTACATGTAGAGACGAAGCTGCTGCGGGTCGGCCAGCACGTCGGCGTCTCCCGCCACGGCGCGGAGTCGCTCGATGAACGCTGCGGATGACTCGGTCACGGGGGGTCCCTCCAGGGTGGTCGTTTCGACGCGCATCACTCAACTCGTTTGCACGATACGCAGAAGATTCCCGCCTGAGGGAGTTTTCGTCCTCGCTCGCCTTGGCCGTCGGCGCGGTCACGCGCACGCCGAAGAGGGCTCGCGGATACCGCGCGCCCTTCAATCGTGACCTGGGCCGACGCCCGAGGTTATCCCGCAGGCGGGGGCTTCCCCCAAAGCCCCCGCCTGGGAATGTGGGTTAGGAGCGCTGCGACGGCTCGCTGCGCCGCTGGTCGTCCTCGGCTTCGCTGACGGCCACCTCGAGCACGGAGGCCAAGGCCTCGGCGAACTCGAGATGATGGTCGGCCATGGCCGCGCGCGCCTGCTGGATGACCTGCTCGAAGCCGATGCGCCGATCGCTCGGCAACGAGACCACGCGAGTTGAGATCCCCCGCAGGGACTCCATGACGACCTTGCCGGCTACCCTCGGATCGAACGGCTCCCGATCCCTGAACAGCATAGGCTGCCCTCCCATGTCCAGGATAGGCGAGCGAGCGCGGTGCCGGCATCGGGGAAACCACCTAACTTTTTCGCCGAGATGCGGCGGTAAGGTCTACTCCACGACCCAACCAGCCACCCTGCCGGCCGGTCTCGACCGCGGCGAAGTGTAGGCGGCGCCGCATGTGGAATAAGCAGGGCGACGTGGACGTTCGTCTGGTGCAACTCCTCTCCAGCTACATCGAGACCGCCGGCGAGTACGCGCTGGCACGCCTCGAGCTGGCCATCGCCCAGCCGCGCGCGGCGCTGCCGCCGCATCTCCCGCGTCCCTCGGGGGCGTCGGAGGCTGCGTTGCGCGGCGACTGGCCGGCCAGCGAGCGCGCACTCGAGGCGGCGGTGGAGTATCTGCGGCGTGTCGGTCGCGGGCGGCTCGACGTCGATCGCAAGCACGCGGCGTACGGATGGGTGGAGCGGTGCATTCGCGAGCTCGACCAATACGGGCGGTGCATACGTTGGGTGTTGACGGTGAGCGAGCGCGAGCGCCCGTGAGCCGAGGAGGAGTCCGATGGACCTGTTGAATCAGATGATGGGGCGCGCCGATGAGCTGCAGCGCTCGCTGCAGAAGGCCATCGATCAGAAGCAGGGCGAGTGGAAGCCGCACGTGGAGGCCGCGCTCCAGGGCGCGCAGTCCATGCGGGACAAGCTCCAAGAGCAGATCGATCAGGGGGCGACTACGCTCGGCTCGGGCGCGAAGGAGGCGCTGGGGCATCTCGACGAGATGGTGCGGATCGGTCGCGAGACGCTGGACGCCTCGGCCGACCAGGCCCGCGCGCGGATGCCGCAGATGATGGAACACGCCAAGCGCACCGGCGAGTCCGTGAAGAACACGCTCGAGGGCCTCTTCAAGAAGGAGTAGACGCGCCCGCTCAGGCGACGATGCCCTCGAGCGGGCGCTCCGGAATCTCCTCCGGATTCTCCACGGCCACCGGCTCGACCAGCCAGAAGGCACCCGCCGATGCGGGCCACGCGCGCAGCAGCGTCCGCGCCACCTCGCCGTCCGTCCGCTCGGCGTGCTCTTCGAGCAGGGTGCGCACGCGCTCGATGCGGCGCGGGTCGCCCAGGCGCGTCGCCCGCACCGCGGTCCCCGCGAAGCGCGCCGGGAAAGCACCCTCCGCATCGAGGACGTACGCGACGCCGCCGGTCATCCCGCTGGCGAAGTTGCGTCCCGTCGGCCCGAGGATCAGAACCTCGCCGCCCGTCATGTACTCGCAGCCGTGGTCGCCCACGCCGCCGACCACCAGCGTCGCCCCCGAGTTGCGCACGGCAAAGCGCTCGCCGGCGGTGCCGCGCAGGAACGCGCGCCCGCCCGTCGCGCCGTAGAAGCAGGCGTTCCCCGCGACCGGCTGCCACGGCGCCTGCCACGGCGGAGCGATGACGATCTCGCCGCCTGACATTCCCTTGCCCACATAGTCGTTGGCATCGCCCTCCAAGCGCAGCAAGAGGCCCGCCGCGAGGAAGGCGCCGAAGCTCTGCCCCGCCGAGCCGCGGAACGTCGCGCGCACCGGCATCGGGAGGCCGCGCTCGCCGAACCGCTCCGCCACGAAGCCGCTGACGCGCGCCCCGACGGCCCGGTCGCCCGGGGTGATCGCCAGGGTGACGTATGCCGCGGCGCGTCCGTCGATCGCCTGTGCCGCCTCCGCGAGCACCGCATCGTCGAGGTGCGCCCCGTGCGGCGGGAGCTCGATGGCCGGCGCCCCCGGCGCCGGCAAGCCCATCAGCTCCGAGAGGTCCACGCGGAGTCCAGGCTTCGCGCGCAGCAGGTCCGTGCGCCCGAGCAGATCGTTGAGCGAGCGCGCGCCGAGCGCGGCCAAGCGCCGCCGCACGTCGCGCGCCAAGAAACGCAGGAAGTTGGCGGCGTGCTCGGGCTTGCCGGGGAACTTCGCCCGCAGCTCCGCCTTCTGCGTAGCCACCCCCACGGGGCAGGTGTTGAGGTGGCACTGGCGCGCCATGATGCAGCCCAGCGCCACGAGCACCGTCGAGGCGACGCCGAACTCCTGCGCGCCCAGCAGGGCGCCGACGACCACGTCGCGCCCCGTCTTGATGCCGCCGTCGACGCGCAGCCGCGTGCGGCCGCGCAAGCCGTTCTCCACCAGCGTCCGGTGGCTCTCGAGCAGGCCGAGCTCCCACGGATTGCCCGCGTGCTTGATCGAGGCGAGCGGCGAGGCTCCCGTGCCGCCGTCGTGACCGGCCACGTGGATCACGTCGGCCAACGCCTTGGCCACGCCAGCCGCGACCGCGCCGATGCCCGTCTGAGAGACGAGCTTCACCGAGATCCGCGCACGCGGGTTGACGCGGCGCAGATCGTAGATGAGCTGCGCGAGGTCCTCGATCGAGTAGATGTCGTGGTGCGGCGGCGGCGAGATGAGCTGCTGCCCCGGCTGCGCGCGGCGCAGCGAGGCGATCTCCACCGTGACCTTCTCGCCGGGGATCTGACCGCCCTCACCAGGCTTGGCGCCCTGGGCGATCTTGATCTCCAGCTCTTCGGCCGTGGCCAGATACTCCGCCGTCACGCCGAAGCGCGCGCTGGCTACCTGGCGCACCGCGGCGTAGGGAGCGCCGGGCGAGCGGTCCCGGAAGCGGCGCGGATCCTCGCCGCCCTCACCTGCGTTGGAACGCGCTCCGGCCAGCGTCGCCCCCGCGGCCACCGCCGCGTGGGCCTCCGGCGAGAGCGAGCCGAGCGACATCGCCGACGTGGTGAAGCGCGCGATGATCGACTCCTCGCTCTCCACCGACTCCAGCGGCAACGCCGGCCCCATCGGCACGAGATCGAAGAGGTCGCGCACCGTGCGCGGCTCGCGCTGCTCCATGGAATCGGAGAGCTGCTCGTAGGCCGCGTAGTCGCCCGAAAGGGCGCTCGCGCGCACGTTCTTGATGACCGCGGGCTCGTAGGCGCGCTTGAGCCCCTCGCGGCGGAAGCGGAAGCTTCCGCGGTCCTCGAGCGCGGGAGCGTCGGCGCGCGCAGCCTCGCGGAATGCGCGCAGGTCCTGCTCGAGCTCGTCGAAGCCCACCGCGGGCAGGCGGCACGCCGCAGCTGGGAAGCACGACTCCACGACTTCGCGCGCCAGGCCGATGGTGTCGAAGGCCTGTCCACCCACGTACGAGCGCAGCGTGCAGATGCCCAGCTTGGCCAGCACCTTCTTCACGCCCATCACCATGGCGTCGGCGAGCCGGACCTCGTCGAGACCCTCGGAGCGGACCGTGCGCATGGCGAGCCACGGACAGACGACGTCGGCGCCCGCGGCCAGCAGCATCGCCACCGAGTGCGCGTCGAACGCCATGCCGTCGGTCGTCGCCAGCGAGCAGCGCAGGCGGAGCCCCTCCTGCACGAGCCGAGCGTTGGCGGCGCCCACGGCCAGCAGCGCGGGCACCTCGAACTCGCCCTCCGTGGTGTACCGATCGTCGAAGACCACCAGCGTGGCGCCAGCGCGCGCGAGCTTCATCGCGCGCTCCACCACGTCGGTCAACGCCTCGCGCAGGGTGCGCGCCTGGGAGCCCAGACGCACGGTGCGCGCCTGGAGGCGGCCGTCCACCAGCAGCGCCGCCAGTTCCGACTCGTGGACCACGGCGCGGTCGAGCACGACGAGGTTCGCCTCGTGGGCGCTGCCGTCGAAGCCGGGGCGCACGCCTACGAACGTCCGCGTGTCGCAGACGATCGCCTCGCGCAGCGGGTCGATCGGCGGATTCGTCACCTGGGCGAAGCGCTGCCTCAGATAACCATGCGGCCGCTGCCGCCGCGAAAGGAAGGCCAGCGCGGCGTCGTCGCCCATGGAGAAGACGGCCTCGCTGCCCGAGCGCGCCGCCGGCAGCAGCACGTCCTTGTGATCTTCCTGCGACCAGCCGAAGCGGACCTGCGCGCGGCGCAGCGCCTCTTCCTCGCTCTTCTGCGAGCTGCGCTCGCCGCCGACGAACCGCCAGAGGTGCGCCACGTGACCGCCGGCCTGTGCGCGGCGGCGCGCGCGGAACGCGCCGGGCTCGACCAGCTCGCCCGCGGCGAGGTCGATCACGATGCGGTCCCCCGGACCCAGGCGGCCCCGGCGGACGATGCGCTCGGGTGCCACGTCGAGCACGCCGGTCTCCGACGCGCAGATCACGTAGCCGTCGCTGGTGACGCACCAGCGGGCAGGGCGGAAGCCGCTGCGGTCCAGCGCGGCGCCGACTTTCTCCCCGTCGGTGAAGGCGATGCACGCGGGACCGTCCCACGGCTCCACCACCGCGAGACGAGCGTCGTAGTAGGCGCGCAGCGCCAGGTCGTCGCGGTCGGGTGCGGGGGCCAGCAGCGCGTCGATCGCGTCGTCGACCGCCCAGCCCGCGCGGAGCATCGCCTCCAGGGCCTCGTCCACGTTGTAGCTGTCGGAGGCGGTGACGTCGACGCTCAGACCGCGGGCGCGCATCCAGGCGCGGTTGCCGCGCAGGGTGTTGATCTCGCCGTTGTGCGCGATGAAGCGGAACGGCTGGACCAGGCGCCACGTCGGAGCGGTGTTCGTCGAGAAACGCTGATGGAAGACCGCGTAGCGCGAGGCGTACGCGGGGTCGCGCAGGTCGGCGTAGTAGGATGCGAGATCCTCGGAGGAGAGCAGCGCCTTGTAGGTCACCAAGAGCGTCGACGAGGAGATGACCTCCGCGCCCTCGATCGAGCCGTGAATCGCGCGCATCCCGCGCTCGCCGGGCATGCCGGCGTCGACGAGGAGTTGCGCCACCGCCGGCGCCGCCGTCAGCGCGTGGGCACCCAGCACCCGGGCGTCGCGGGGGACGTCGCGCCAGCGCAGCGGGGTGATGCCCAGCGAGCGCGCCTTGGCCTCGATCGCGCCGCGGGCCCCCGCGGCGGCGAACGGGTCGGCGGGCAGGAAGACCGCCACGACCCCGAGGCGCTCGGGGCTCCGCAGGTTGGCGGCGGCGAGCTCGCGCCCGAAGAACGACGCGCAGAGCTCGAGCGTGATGCCCGCGCCGTCGCCGGTGCGGCCATCGGCGGCTCGGGCGCCGCGGTGGGCCATCGCCGCAGCGGCGCGCAAGGCGAGCTCGACCACTTCGTGGCTGGCGGCGCCGTCCAGACGGGAAAGAAAGCCGACGCCGCAGGCGTCGCGTTCCTGCGGATCTTGATGCACGAGGACCTCCGGTGGGCTTTCTTTTAGAGTTTAAAGAGTAAACCACCGTCCCGCATTCGACAGATGTAACAACGAAGGGGGCCGAATCGACGGTCCCCCCTTGCATTTGTCGTAATGACTCCCTCAAGAGGGGGAGCGTCAGCCGTGCAGACCCAAGGCCACCATCATCTCGATCCCAACCCGCAGGGCCCGCTCGTCGAGGTCGAAGCGCGCGTTGTGGTGGGGGACCGAGGTCTCCGGGCCGCCCCGCACGCCCAAGAGGAAGTATGAGCCTGGGCGCTGCTCCTGCATGAAGGACATATCCTCCGACCAGAGGACGATGTCGTGCTCTATCACGTTCTCCCCGCCGACGACGCCGGCGCCCACCTCGCGGACCAGGTCGGTCATGGCCGGGTCGTTCACCGTCGCCGGATAGCTGAAGCGGTAGTCCAAGCGATAGCTCGCCCGCATGGCCTCGCAGACGCCTTTCGCGATGCGCTCGACCCGCTCGGGCATCGTCTCGCGCGTCTCGCGGTCGAAGTTGCGCACGGTAGCCTGGAGGAGCGCCCGGTCCGGGATCACGTTGAACGTCGTCCCCGCCTCGACGTGGCCGACGGTGATCACCGTTGGGTCCTTCGGATGGACCTCGCGGCTGACGATCGTCTGCAGAGCGGTGATGAAGTGCGCCGCCACCACCACGGGATCGACGGAGATCTGCGGCATGGCCCCATGGCCGCCCTTGCCCTCGATCGTGAGCGCAAACTCGTCGGCCGAGGCGAAGAACGCGCCGTCGCGCACGCCGATCTTGCCGACGTCGAGTCCGCTGTAGACGTGCAAGGCGAAGCAGCGGTCGACGTGCGGGTCCTCCAGCGCGCCGTCCTCGATCATGAGGCGGTTGCCGGCGGAACCCTCCTCACCCGGCTGAAAGCAGAAGACGATGCTCCCCGGGACTTCGTCGCGCCGTGCGGTGAGCTCGGCGGCGGCGGTCAGCAGGATCGTCATGTGCGCGTCGTGGCCGCAGGCGTGCATCACGCCCTCGTTGGCCGACGCGTAGACCGCCTCGTTGAGCTCGCGCACCGGCAACGCATCCATGTCGGCGCGCAGGAGCGTGACCGGTCCGGGCCTCCCGCCCTCCAGCACGCCGAGCACGCCGGTTTGGCCCACGCCTTCGCGCACGCGCAGACCGAGCGCGCGCAACCGTTCGGCCACGAAGGCGGCGGTGCGGTGCTCTTGCATCGAGAGCTCGGGATGGCGGTGCAGATAGCGCCGAACCGCGACGGGATCGGTGAAATCGGGAAGCGCCGTCGTCGTCAATTGATCCTCTTCTCCTTGCCCTGCCACTCGCGTTCGCGCAACACGAACTTCTGGATCTTGCCCGTGGAGGTCTTCGGCAGCTCGCAGAACTCGACGCTCTTGGGGCATTTGAAACCCGGAAGACGCTCGCGGCAGAAGGAGAGCAACTCGTCGGCCGAGAGCGTCGCCCCCGCCTTGAGCGTCACGAACGCCTTGGGGACCTCGCCCCATTTCTCGTCGGGCACGGCGATCACCGCCGCCTCGAGCACCAAGGGATGCTCGACGATCGCCTTCTCCACCTGCTGCGTCGAGACGTTCTCGCCGCCCGAGATGATGATGTCTTTGCCGCGATCGCGGATCTCCACGTAGCCGTCCGCGTGCCACACCGCGAGGTCCCCGGAATGAAACCACCCGCCGGCGAAGGCGCGCGCGGTGGCGTCGGTGTCGGCGTAGTAGCCCTTCATCACGTTGTTGCCGCGCATCACGATCTCGCCGAGCGTCTCGCCGTCCTTCGGCACGTCGCGCAACGGCAGCTCGCCGGATCGCTCGATCACGCGCACCGAGTTGCCGGCCGTGACGTAGGCGACGCCCTGGCGGCTCTTCAACTGGGCGCGTTCGTCTTCCGAAAGACCGCGCCAATGCGGCTGCCACGCGCAGACCGTGATCGGCCCGTACGTCTCAGTCAGCCCGTAGACGTGGATGATGTTGGCGCCGAGGCCCTCCATCTGACGGATGATCTTGGGCGAGGGAGGAGCACCCGCGGTGGTGATGGTCAGCGGCCGCGGCACCGGTGCCGCGCTCGCGTCGTTGGCCAGCGAGATCAGGACCGTGGGAGCGCCGCACAGGTGCGTGACGCCTTCATCGGCGATCAGCCGCCACACCACCGGCGGATCCACCTTGCGCAGCATCACGTGCGTCGCGCCCACCGCCGTCACCCCCCACGGAAAGCACCAGCCGTTGCAGTGGAACATCGGCAGCGTCCACAGATAGACGCTCTCGGCGCTCAGGCCCGTCTCGAGCGCCTCGCCAAGCGCGTTCAGGAACGCCCCGCGATAGGTGTACATCACGCCCTTGGGGCGCCCCGTCGTGCCGCTGGTGTAGTTGATCGAGATCGTCGCGTCCTCGTCGACGCCGTCGATGGGGAACTCGCGCTCCGCGCCGCCGCTCAGGAACGCCTCGTAGGCCGTGTCGCGGTGCGCGTTCCCCGCCTCGTCGTAGACCACGCAGCGCAGGTCGGGGAGCTCGGCTCGCACGCGCTCCACGACGCTCGCATACTCGGCGTCGTAGACGAGCAGTCTGCTGCCGGAGTGACCGAGGATGTAGGCGATCTCGTCGGCCAGGAGGCGCACGTTGATCGTCACCAGCACGCCGCGCATCAGCGGCACCGCGAAATGAGCCTCCAGCATCGGCGGGACGTTGGGGAGCAGCACCGCCACCCGATCGCCGGGGGCGACCCCCGCGCGGACCAAGGCATCGGCCAAGCGCCGCACGCGCGCGTAGAGCTCGGGGTAGGTGTGGGTCAAGGCGCCGTAGCGCACGGCGGGCTTCTCGCGGTAGACGAAGGCGCTGCGGTCCAAGAACTGCAGCGGCGTCAGGGCGGCGAGGTGTACCGCCCGTGTGGAGCCGACGTCGGTCATCTCACTCCTTCACGGGGATCCGCACGAAGAATGCGGACCCTTTGCCTACCTCGCTTTCGACGTAGACCCCGCCGCCCCGCTGCAGGACCAGCTCCCGCACGGCGGCCAGGCCCAGTCCGGTTCCTTGGACGCCTCGCACCCCGAGGCGCTGGTAGCGCCGGAAGATCAGCGACTGCTTCGGAGGCTCGATGCCGGGACCGTTGTCCCGCACGCAGATCACGACCATGTGGCCGTCGAGGGTGGCCTCGAGGTCGATCGGCGCCGGGGCCTCCGAGTACTTGACGGCATTCCCGATGAAGTTGAGGAGGATCATGCGGACCTCCGCGGGGGTCATCGCCACTGCGGGGACGTCGTCCGGGACGCTCACGCGGATGACCCGCCCGCTCGGCTCGAACGCCGAGACGGCCTGGCGCGCCACCATGCCCACGTCGCCGCAGCGGATATCCTGATCCTCGTGTCCCGAAGCGGCCAGGGTTGCCAGCGAGAGGATGTCGTCCACGATCTGCTGTACCCGCAGCGCCGCGTCCAGCGCGGCCTTGGCGTATTCCCCGGCTTCGGCGGGCTCCTCGACGGCGAGCTCCAGAAAGCCTCGCAGCGCCGTCAACGGCCCCCGCAAGGTGTGGACCAGGTCGCTGGCCGCCGTCGACTGGCTGCGGATGACGTCGTCCTCGAGGGTGAGGTCGGCGATCCGAACGGCGTGGTAGCGCTGCCCGCCGAGCATCAAGGGCTCGCCTGCGACTTCGTAGAGGGCGCCGCCCCGCCCCTGAAGGTGCTCGGTGCGCGGCCCAGCCTCGCGCGTCCGGTCGATCGCCTCGATCATCCGCGGCTCGGCGGGCGCTCCGGCCAGCCCCAGCAGCGCCAGCGCGCGACGGTTGGCGAAGACGCAGGTCCCGCCCTCGTCGTAGGCCATCATCCCGAACGGCAACGCGTCGAGCAGCGCCGCGAAGAGCGCGCCGCTTTCCATCGTGGGAAGAGTTTCCACCTCGGGAAGATCGGAGACGTTTCGCATAGGCTTCTCTACCTATCGGTTTCGGCAGAACCGGGACGCCGGCCACAGCGCGCCCGGAGGATTCCGGGCGCCGGGCGCCTTATGCTTTGAGGCTCTTCGCGGAGCAGCACTCACTTCGGAGGAACGTCGGCATGGCTAAAGCCCCTTCGGCGCCCGCGCCCGCGCCCGCGCCCACGGCGGCCGCCCCGCACCACGGCCTCGCGCCCGAACAGCTGCGAGCCATGCTGCGCAGCATGCTCTTGCAGCGGACGGTCGACAATCGCGGCTTTCAGCTCAATCGCCAAGGCAAGATTCCATTCGCCGCCGGCTCGGAGGGGCACGAGGCCGCCCAATCGGGCATCGGCATGGCCTTCGAGCGAGGCACGGACCTGCTCTTTCCCTATTACCGCGACGCAGGGCTGGTCATGGCCTGCGGCATGCCCGCCATCGAGGTCTTCTACTCGCTCTTCGCGCGAGCCAAGGACATCGGAGGCGGCCGCCAGTTTCCCAACCACCTGACCAAGCACTCCGCGGGGATCTACAGCTTCAGCTCGATCATCGCCGGGCACATGACCCACGCGGTGGGGGCGGCCTATGCCGTGCGTTACCGCAAGGAGCAGGGCCGCGTGGTCTTCTGCACCTTCGGCGAGGGATCGACCAGCGAAGGCGAGTGGCATGAGGCGATGAACTTCGCCGGCCTTCACCAGCTGCCGATCGTCATGGTCTGCGAGAACAACGAGTGGGCCATCTCGACGCCGCAGAACAAGCAGATGGCGATCAAGGACGTGGCGATCAAGGCGGCCGGCTACGGCATGGAGGGCGTGATCGTAGACGGCTTCGACCCCGTCGCCGTCTACGGCGCCGTCAAGCAAGCCCGCGAGAAGGCGGCCGCGGGCGGCGGCCCCACGCTCGTGGAGGCGAAGTGCTATCGCTTCCTCTCGCATACGACCGACGACGACGACCGGACCTACCGCTCGCGGGAGGAAGTCGAGGCGCACCGCAAGGACGACCCGGTGCCCCGGTACGAGCACCGGCTGATCGAGAACGGCGTGATGACGGCCGCCGACGTCGAGGCCATGAAGAAGGACGTTCTGCGCGAGGTCAACGAGTGCACGGACGCCGCGGAGACCGAGCCGTATCCGGCGGCCTCCGATCTCTACACGCACGTGATGGAAGGAGCCTGGGAGCCGTGGCAGTGAGCGTCTCCGAGACCACCTCGACGGTGATGAACAACGTCGAGGCCGTGCGCGCAACGCTCCACGATGCGCTCAAGAGCGACCCGCGCGTGCTGATCATGGGCGAAGACGTCGGCCCCCGCGGCAACGTCTTCCTCATCACCAAGGGCTTCCTGGATGAGTTCGGTCCCCAACGCATTCTGGACACGCCGCTGGCCGAGGCCTCGATCATCGGCATCGCCGTCGGCATGGCGATGGAGGGCCTGCGCCCGATCGCGGAGATCCAATTCGCCGACTTCATCTATCCGGCGTTCAATCAGATCGTCGGCGAGGCCGCCAAGACGCGCTACCGCAGCCACGGCGACTTCACGTGCCCGCTGGTCATCCGCACCCCGTACGGCGGCGGCGTGCGCGGCTCGCTCTCGCACTCCGTCTCCATCGAGGCGCTCTTCTACCACGTCCCCGGGCTGAAGATCGTCGCGCCCTCCACGCCGGCCGACATGAAGGGCCTGCTCAACGCGGCCATCGACGATCCCGATCCCGTGATCTACCTCGAGCACAAGAAGACCTATCGCCTCATCAAGGGCGAGGTTCCCGGCGGCCACTACGTGGTGCCGATCGGAAAGGCCGCGGTGCGCAAGGAGGGCCACCAATTGACGGTGGTCAGCTACGGCCTGAACGTGCATCAGGCGCTCGAGGCCGCCAACCAGCTCGATGCCGAGGAGAGCCTCAAGATCGAGGTCATCGACCTGCGCTCCATCCGTCCGATGGACAAGCAGACCATCCTCGAGAGCGTGCGCAAGACGCGCAAGCTTCTGATCGTCCACGAGGACAACAAGTTCGGCGGCGTGGGCGCCGAGATCTCGGCCATGGTGGCCGAGGAGGCGCTCTTCGATCTCGACGCCCCCATCGCCCGCCTTTGCGGTCCGGACGTGCCCGCCATGGGCTATGCCCTGCCGCTGGAGGAAGCGTTCATGATCTCCACGGAGCGCATGAAGCAGCGCATGCGCGAGATGGTGAAATTCTGATGTCAACCACCATTACGATGCCGCAGCTGGGCGAGAGCGTCACCGAGGGCACGGTGGCCCAGTGGCTCAAGAGCGTGGGCGACAGCGTCGAGAAGTACGAGGCCTTCGTCGAGGTCTCGACCGACAAGGTCAATGCCGAGGTCCCCTCGCCGGCAACCGGCGTGCTCAGGCAGATCCTCGTCAAGGAAGGCGAGACGGTGCCCACGGGAACGCCGATCGCCATCATCGAGGACGTGGCAGCGGCCGGGGCCCCCGCGCCGAGCGCCCCCGAGCCGGCACGGACGACGCCCCCGGCGCGGCCTGCGCCGCCCGCCGCTCCGGTACTCACGACCAACGGGGCGGCGCGCTCGGCCGGGGCGCAGACCACCACGCCATCCGGGGCCGTGATCTCCTCGGCCAGCGTCCATGCGTCGCCGGCCGTGCGCAAGCTGGCGCGCGAGCACAGCGTGGTCATCGCGGCGATCCGCGGGACGGGACAGAACGGCCGGGTCACCGCCGAGGATATCTTGGCGCACGTGAGGCAACGCGGCTTCACCCCCGTTCCCGAGGGGCTAGGCGCCATGCCCTACGTCTCCGAGGCCTTCCACGCCCCCACGCAGGTGGCGGGGGCCGGCGCGCCCGCGGCGCCGGCCGCTCCCGCGGCGCACGGCGCGGCGGCGATGTACGCCAACCCGCAGTTCGGGCAGACGATTCCCCTGACGTCGGTGCGCAAGATCATCGCCGAGCGCATGGTGGAGTCGAAGCGCACGGCGCCTCACGCCTGGTCGATGGTGGAAGTCGACGTCACCAACGTGTGGAAGTGGCGCGCGCGCGAGAAGGATGCCTTTCTGCAGCAGACCGGATATCCGCTCACGCTGCTGCCGTTCATGCTGAGCGCCGTGGTCGAGGCGATCCGGCAGAACCCGCTGCTCAACGCCAAGTGGACGGCCGAGGGCATCCACGTCAACGCGGAGATCAGCCTCGGCGTCGCCATCGGTCTCGAGACGAACCTGGTTGTGCCGGTGATCCGCAACGCCGACCGGCTTTCGATCAAGGGCCTCGCCATCGCCGCGGGCGAGCTGATCGAGAAGGCGCGCCGCAACCGCCTCTCGGTCGACGATCTGCAAGGAGGGACGTTCACCGTGAACAACGTGGGCGCCAACGGCTCGGTGGCCTCCGCGCCGATCATCAACGGCGGCCAGGCCGGCATCGTCACGATGGAGACGGTCGTCAAGAGACCTGTCGTGACCAAGGACGACGCCATCGCGATCCGCTCGATGATGAACGTCTGCCTGAGCCTCGACCATCGCGTGATCGACGGCTTGATCGCCAGCCGCTTCCTCAACGCCGTCAAGGCGCAGCTCGAGGCGATGGGGCCAGCCGGCACGCTCTGAGGAAATCCGGCGCGCAACGGCGAAGGGCTGCCGTTCGATGAAGTCGCTCTCACTGCCGCTCTCAGTGCTCTTTGCGCTTCCGGCTCTCGCCGCGCCAGCGCGCCTGGTCGCGTACTCGGGATCGATGATGGGGCGCGATCTCTCGTTCGTCTCGCTGATGACCGTCTTCGGCGACGACGCCTTCAACGTGACCTACGCGCGCTCGTCCACGGTCCCGGCGTCTCCGCGCGTCGTCACCGCGACGGAGACCCTCTGCCCGACGCCCTCGCAGCAGCGGCGGTGATCCGGCCGCCGACCTGATCGCGTGCTACGAACGGCGAGGCTTCCGGCTCGTCGACCGCGTCGCTTGGCAGCACGCGAGGTATCCGAGCATCGTCCTCTCGAAGCCGCTCGACGGATGACGGTGCTGACAACGACGAACTCCTACGACACCGCGCTGCGGCGGCTGGAGCTGCTGAGCGCCGAAGATGGTCCCGAGATTGGAGGCGGCTCGGGTACGCGCGCGCTGCTTCACGGCCGGCGGACGCGAGGCGCGCTCCTGCTCCTCCACGGCTTGGCTTCCGCGCCGCCGCAGTTCGCGCTGCTCGGCGAGCGCCTCCATGCGCGCGGCTGGAACGTGCTGATTCCGCGTCTTCCGCACCATGGCCACGCCGACCCGATGACGACGTCGCTGGCAGATCTCACGGCGGACGACCTGCGCGCGGCGGCCGCGGAGGCGCTCGCCATCACCGCGGGCTTGGGCGAGCGGGTGACGGTAGCCGGCTTCTCGATGGGCGGCACGCTGAGCGCGTGGCTGGCGCACCATCGCCATGAGGTCGAGCATGCGGTCGCCATCTCGCCTTTCCTCGGCGTCTCCCTCCTTCCCGCGGGAACCGGCGGCCTGCTCGCGCACGCGCTCCGCCGCTTGCCCAACCGCTTTCTCTGGTGGGATCCCCTGCTGCGCGAGCGTCAGCGCCTCACCCCGCACGGCTATCCGCGCTTCGCGACGCGTGCGGCCGCGGCCGTGCTGACGCTGGCCGAGGCGACACTGCGCGGCGCCCGCGCCGGGGCGCCGGCCGCGCGCCGCATCACGGTGGTCGCCCATCGGCGTGAGCCCGCCTGCAACACGCGCGACGCGCTCGCCCTCGTCGAGGCCTGGCGGCGTAACCCGAACGCCGACGTGCGTGTTGAGATGCTCACCGGCCTGCCGTCGCTCCACGACATCATCGAGCCGGGGCGCCCCCAGACGCCGGTCTCGCTCGTCTACCCGCGGCTCATCGAGATCATCGACGCGCCGCACGGCAAGGAAGCACGATGATTCGCTACGCGCACACGCTAGACTCGCCGATCGGGCCGCTGGTCGTTGTGGTCGGCCCCGACGGCGCGCTCACGGAGATCGAGTTCGGGCGCACGCACCACAACCGGCTCTTCGAGCGGATGGAGCGCGCGCAGATCGGGCTGGAGCAGGATCCGCGCCGCACCGATCCGGTAGCGCGCCAGCTCGACGAGTACTTCGCCGGGGTGCGCCGCGCGTTCGATCTCGCGCTCGCTCCGGAGGGCACGCCCTTTCAACTGCGCGTCTGGGAGGAGCTGCGCCGCATCCCATACGGCGTCACCACCACCTACGGCAAGATCGCCGAGCGCATCGGCAAGCCCACCGCCTCGCGCGCCGTTGGCCTGGCCAACGGCTCGAATCCGATCCCCATCGTCGTGCCCTGCCACCGCGTGATCGGCAGCAGCGGGGCGCTGACGGGCTTCGGCGGCGGCATCGACGTCAAGGCGGCGCTGCTGGCGCTCGAGAGCGGCCAGCTGGCCTGGCTCGACCTGGTCGCTCCCGCCGCGAAGAGTAAAGGAATCGCCGATCTACGTTCAGATCAAGGGATGACGTAGAGCAGAGATTCCTAGCGCAAGCTGAGGATGTCGGCGAGATTGGCCTTGGGATCGAGCACGGGCTCGATCTTCCCCTCGCCCGAGGTCATGAGCGACGAGACGCCTGGGCCGTGGCCGGCGACCGCGGAGGCGCCGTGGACCACGACGCCCACGGAGATCGCGCCCGTCTTGTAGATGCGCCCATAGGAATGCTCGGCGTTCTGGATCGCCACGATGTCGCCCAGCCGGATGTCGGCGAGGCCGTACTCCTCGACGATGTCGCGGGAGAACATCTGAATGTCGTAATCGCCGCGGTAGACGTTGTCGCGGCCGATGCCGCTGCCCATGACCGCCGCCGGCACGATCTTGGCCACGCGCACCCGCAGGCGATCGCCGGCCATCTCGCAGCCAAGCGCGTCGAAGAGGTCGGGGTCCAGGTTGAAGAGACGCACCGCGGGAGCGTCCGGCAGCGCGAGGCCCTGACCCACGCTGCGCACCGCGATCTTGTCCCCGACGGCGAGCTTCTCGAGCACGTCCTGGGGAAAGTCAATCATCACGTGCTCGATGCCGCCGTGCTTTCCGGTCACCACGCCGGTCGCGCCCTTGGCCTCACCGCTCATCACCGTGGCCCGGTTGCCCACGCACGAGAGCAGGCAGAAGCCGATGTTCTCCTTCTCGTCCTTCGCGCGCGCGCTCACCGCCGGCTCCACATGATCGGCTACCCAGCCGAGCGCCGGGTCGCCGACGCGGACGTTGAGGTTGATGCTTCCCATGCCGGGCACGATCACCGCACGGCCGTCGGCGGTAATGTCGTATGGGTTGGGGCCGAAGGCGGCAGGGGCGACCTCCCCGCTCACGGCGACGGTCAGCAGACGGTCTCGGTTCGTGCGCAAACCCATGCAACGGCCCTTTCCAGGCAAGGAAGCCCCACATCGGGGCGGAACGCTCCGAGCGGTACGATGAAGATTGGAACTCTCTTTGGCTTCGAGGCGGCCCACATTCTCCCCCACCACGGCGGAAAGTGTAGTCGGCCGCACGGTCACTCCTACCGCCTGGAAGTCGTGGTAGAAGGGCCGCTCCAGCACGATGGCCCCGCCACGGGCATGGTGATGGACTTCGGCGACGTCAAGGCCGTGGTGCGGCGACTGGTGATCGAGACGCTGGACCACAACGACCTCAACGCGGTCATCCCCAATCCCACGGCCGAGGAGATCGTCACGTGGATCTGGGGGCGCCTCGAACCGGAGTTGCCCAACCTGCGTCGCCTCGTCCTCTGGGAAACGGCCTCGGCGTACGCCGCGCTGGAGCGATGAGGCTCAACGAGATCTTCTACACCCTCCAGGGCGAGGGGCTCTGGACGGGAACCCCGGCCGTCTTCGTGCGCACGGCGGGCTGCAATCTCTCGTGCCGCTTCTGCGACACGGATTACAGCTACCGCTTCGACGCCGCCGTCGACGAGGTGATCGCGCAGATCGAGGAGGTTGGGCGCGGGTGCCGCTTCGTGGTGCTCACCGGCGGCGAGCCGCTGCTGCAGCGCGAGAGCGAGACGCTCATCGCGCGCTTGGTCGAGCGAGGCTACGAGGTGCACGTGGAGTCGAACGGCACCACCTTCGTACGCCTGCCCGACCCCGTCTGGCTCACGGTCTCGCCCAAGGAGCGCCTCGATCCTCGCATGGCGGCGCGCGCGAACGAGGCGAAGCTGATCGTCGACGGGCGCGTTCCCGAGGAGTGGCTCGCGGCGCCGTGGGCGAGCGACGCCGTGATCTGGCTGCAGCCGGAGGGCAACAAGCCCGCCAACGTGACGCTGGCCGTGGAGGCGGCGCTAGCGCACCCCGGCCGCTACCGGCTCTCGATGCAGACGCACAAGGTCATCGGCATCCGGTGAGACGCCGCCGCTTCCTCTCGGCGCTGGCCGCCGGCGCGGTCGCGGGGGCGCTGGGCTCCGCCGGTGCCGCGCACGGCGCGCTTCCGCCGGCGAAGGTGAGGCTGGGCGACGAGGTCTTTCTCGCGCGCGAGATCCCCGCGCTGCGCGGGCGCTGCGTCGGCATCGTCACCAATCCCACGGGCGTCACCTCGCGTCTCGTCTCCATCGTCGACGCCGTCCACGCCGACCCGAAGATCTGCCTGCGCGCGCTCTACGCCCCCGAGCACGGTCTGCGCGGCGCCCAGGCGGCGGGGGCAACCGTGGCATCGACCACCGACCCCGTCACGGGCCTGCCGGTGTACTCGCTCTACGGCGTGCAGAAGCGCCCGACCGCGCAGATGCTCGCCGACGTCGAGGTTCTGCTCGTGGACCTTCAGGATGTGGGCGACCGCGACTACACCTACGTTTCCACGCTCGCCTCTGTGATGGAGTCGGCGAAGGAGCATGGGCGCGAGGTGTGGGTGCTCGACCGGCCCAATCCCATCGGCGGCACGATGGTGGAGGGGCCGGTCCTCGACCCGCGCTACCGCTCGTTCATCAGCCTCTACCCCGTACCGTTGCGCCACGGCATGACGATCGGCGAGCTGGCCCGGATGATGAACGATCACTTCGGCATCGGCTGCTCGTTGCGCGTGATCGCGATGGACGGCTGGCGCCGCGCCATGATCTGGCCCGACACGGGGCTCCAGTGGGTGCAGACCTCGCCGCAGATTCCCACCTGGGAGACCTGCTTTCCGTTCCTGGCCACCGGCCTGCTCGACTCGCTGGGCGTCTTCAACGGCGTGGGCACCAGCAAGCCGTTCTTCCTGGCGGGACTGCCGGGCGTGGCGCCGGAGCACCTCGCCGCCGCGCTCAACGCGCGCGGCCTCCCGGGCGTCTGGTTCCGGCCAGGCTCGTGGCGGCCGTTCTACGGCGGCTTCGCGCACCGCACCGTCCCCGGCGTCGAGCTCCAGATCTATGACTACCGCGCGTTCCGCGGCGTTCCCACGGCGGTGGAGATCGCGGCAGCGCTGCGCGGCCTGGCTCCGCGCGATCTGCGCTACGGACGGGGCCTCGACCGCGACTGGGGGACCGACACCTTTCGTCTGGCCCTAGCCGCCGGCACATCCGCCGCCGAGATCCTCGGTCAGTGGACGGCGCAAACCGCATCCTTCCGCGTCGCCGCGGCGCCCTATCTGCTCTACCGCTAGGCCGGCGCCTGCGCGGGGCTCGCGTCCGTCGAGGGCCCCAGCAGCGTCGAGAGGTGGTCGGCGGCGCCGAGCCACTCGACAAACGCCCCGGTCGCGGCGCTCGTCTCGCCGAGGGACGTTGCCACGATCACCTCACGCCGCAAGTCGACGCCGGAGACGGGGCGCGCGACCACGCGGGCCCAGCGCGCGGCGCGCTCGGCCACGAGCCGCGGCAGGAACGAGCAGCCCAGACCCGCCTCCACGCACGCCGCCACCGCCTCGCTGCTGCCGAGCTGGTGGACGACGTCGAGATCGTCGAAGCGGTCGCCCAAGCGCTCGCGGAGGAGCCCCTGGATGCTCGACCCCGCGCCGTGCAGCACCAGGGGCGTGACCGCCATCTGATCGAGGGTGACGCTCTCCCCGGCGGCCAGGGGATGGTCGGCGGCCACCAGCGCCACCAGCTCGTCCCCGGCGATGCGCCGCGTCACGCTCTGCTCCACCTCGAACGGCCGCGCCGTCAGCGCCGCGTCCACCTCCTTGCGGGCGATCTGCTCCTGGACTTCTTGGCAGCCGCTCAAGGAGACGTCGAGCCGGATGTCTGGGCGCACCTGCGCGAAGCCGGCGACCACCGGCGCCAGCACGAGCTCGGCCACGATGCGCGTGCAGCTCAGCGTCATGCGGGCGGTCTGCCGGTCGGCGAGATCGGAGACGCGGCGCTCCAGCCGCTCCACGATCCCCAGGACCTCGCTCGCCGACTCGTAGAGCTCGCGCCCCGCCGCGGTGGGCTCCCAGCGGCCGCGGACCCGCTCCAGCAGCGGCAAGCCGACGGTCGTCCCCAGTGCGGTCAACTGCATGGAGACGGCCGACTGACTGAGGAAGAGGGAGCGCGCCGCGGCCGTGATGTTCCCGACGTCCACCACGCGCACGAACGTGCGCAGAAGCGTGAGGTTGAGGTTCGCGGAGAGACCGCGGAGCGCGCTTCGCATGGCGCAGACTATTCGCGCGGAGGGGGAGGCGCTCCGCCTGCGAAATGCGCTTACGAGCGATTGCGTCTCGCGCAATCGCGCTCCCGGAGGGATTTCAATGGAAAAGGGCTCCCGCGAGCGGAGTGAAACGGAGCGAGTGGGAAAGGATCTCATCAGGGACCTGGTCGAGGCTCTCGGTCCGGAGTCGGTGCGCCATGCGCCCGAGGACCTGCGAGTCTACGCATACGACGGCTACCGCTTGGGGGACGTGCTTCCCTCGGCCGCCGTCCTGCCCACCGACGCGAAGGAGGCGGCGCGTGCCGTGCGCATCTGCCGCGACCACGGCGTTCCGATCGTGGCGCGCGGCTCGGGCACCGGTCTCTGCGGTGCCGCCGTGCCCGAAGACGGCGGGGTCGTCTTCTCCTTCGCGCGCATGAACCGGGTGCTGGAGATCGACCAGCGCCGCCGCCGGGCGCGCGTGCAGCCCGGCCTCATCAACGCGCGGCTCTCCGAGGCGACCAAACCGAACGGGCTCTTCTACGCGCCCGATCCCTCCAGCCAGAAGATCTCGTCGATCGGCGGAAACGTGGGAACCAACGCCGGCGGACCGCATTGCCTCTCCTACGGAGTGACCACCAACAACGTGCTGGGACTGGAGTTCGTGACCAACGACGGCGAGGTGCTGCGCTGCCGGCAGGACGACGCCGGGTACGATCTCACGGGCATCCTGGTCGGCAGCGAGGGAACGCTGGCCATGGTCACCGAGATCGAGGTTCGCCTGCGCCACCTGCCCGAGGAGACGCGCGTATTCCTGGCCGTCTACGACTCGATCGAGGCCGCCTGCGAGGCGGTGAGCGAGATCATCGGTCACGGCTTGGTGCCCACCGCGCTCGAGATGATGGACCGCGTGATGATCCGCGCCGTGGAGGAGGCCTTCCACGCCGGCTATCCGCAAGACGCGGCGGCCGTGCTGCTGGTGGAGGTGGCCGGGTCGCGCGAGGGCGCCGACGAGGCGGAGCACGCCATCGCGCGCATCGCCAAGGGCGGCGGCGCGCTGACGTGGCGCACCGCGCGCACGCAGGCCGAGCGCGATGCGCTCTGGGCGGCGCGCAAGGGCGCCGCGGGCGCGATGGGGCGCCTCGCGCCGAACTACTACATCCAAGACGCCACGGTGCCGCGCACGCGCCTCCCCGATGCGCTGCGCGCCGTGGAGGAGGTAGCCGCCCACTACGGCATAACCGTCGCCAACGTCTTTCACGCGGGCGACGGCAACCTCCATCCGCTCCTGCCCTTCGACCGCCGCGACCCGCGGCAGGTCGAGGCGGTCGTGCGCGCGGGCACGGAGATCCTCAAGCGCTGCATCGACCTGGGCGGCACCATCTCCGGCGAGCACGGCATCGGCTACGAGAAGCGCGAAGCCCTGCCGCTGGTGTTCTCCACCGAGGACCTGGCGGCGATGGTGCGCCTGCGCGAGACCTTCGACCCGCGCACGCTCTTCAATCCCGGCAAGATCTTCCCGAGCGGGGCGTCCTGCGCCGAGGTCCGTCCCTCGCTGGCGCGCACGGGAGGGACGCCGTGATCGCCGGCGCGCTGGAAGCGCTGCGCGTCATCCCGGATCTCGACTTCGTCGAGGGATCGCAGGCCGGCGTCTACCGCATCGGCGAGCAGCGCGCGCGCGTCGCCGTGCGTCCGCGGACGCACGAAGCGGCCGCAGCCGCGCTCCACGCCTGCGCTCAGAGCAACCTCAGCGTGGTTCCGTTCGGCGGCGGCACGGGACAGTCGCTCGGACACCCCCCGCACCGCATCGACGTCGTGCTCTCGCTGGAGCACCTGCGGGGCATCCACGCCTACGACCCACGCGATCTGACCATCTCCGTCGAAGCGGGAACGCCCGTCTGCGAGCTCGACGCCGCGCTCGCGCGCTCCGGCCAGCACCTTCCGCTGGACGCGCCGCTGACTCCGCGCGCCACGATCGGCGGCATACTCGCCTCCGGGCACTTCGGTTGGCGCGCTTCCGCCTACGGCCGCCCGCGCGATCTGCTCATCGGCATGCGCGTCGCCCTCGCCGACGGCACCCTCGCCTCCTCGGGCGGCATGGTCGTCAAGAACGTGACCGG
>Ga0307372_10001927_pt1 | contig 35159 bp, 35 predicted proteins | sample OX1MG_FD_202533 | JGI IMG/M metagenome (GOLD analysis project Ga0307372, IMG submission 202533) | Soil microbial communities from Risofladan, Vaasa, Finland - OX-1 | ecosystem: Environmental > Terrestrial > Soil > Coastal area > Acid sulfate soil | place: Finland: Risofladan, Vaasa | collected...
CGATGTAGTTGTGGCCGAGCTGCAGCGCCTCGCGCAGCGACAGCTCGAGGACCTTCTTCGCGCGCGGCGTGAAGGGCGGCGAGCCCGTCGGCGCGGAGCCGGCGGGGCCGATCGTCTCCTCGACCTTCTCGCGCACCGCTTCGAGCGAGATGCCGAGCGACTCGAGCGCCTTGGCCGCGAGACCTTCGCCCTCGTGGATCAGGCCGAGCAGGATGTGCTCGGTCCCGATGAAGCTGTGGTTGAGGAGGCGCGCCTCCTCTTGGGCGAGCACCAGCACTCGTCGTGCACGGTCTGTGAATCGCTCGAACAACTCGGACTCCCTTGCGGTCGGCCTCTGGGCAGAAAGTCTACCGATCGGACCGCCGCTCCCTACGTGCATGACGGAAAACTCCGCGGCGGACTTGAGCGCGCATCCTCGGCGGTGAGTCGGTTCGAGCGAGCTGACCCACCGCCGCATTGTCAGGCCTGCGTCTCGGTGGCGTATCGTCGCGGCGCTGTGATCGCACCGGACCTGTTCTCCCTCTCGGTGCCCGAGACCGAGCTGGATCGCCTCGAGGAGCAGCTGCGCACGATGGTCGTGCGCGGCGACCCCTTCCTCGACGAGATCGCCACCCACCTCATCGCCGCCGGCGGCAAGCGGCTGCGCCCCGCTCTGACACTCGCCGCGGCCTCGCTCTCGGGGCGCCCCGCCAGCGAGGGGACGCTCCTCGGGGGCGTCGCCGTCGAGCTCGTGCACCTCGCCTCGCTCTACCACGACGACGTGATGGACGAGGCGCCGCGGCGGCGCAACGTCGTCTCGGTGAACGCCCGCTGGGGCAACCTCCTCGCCATCGTGGCCGGCGACTTCCTGCTCGCCCGCTCCGCCGAGATCGCCGCCTCCCTCGGCACCGAGATCGCCGGGCTGCTCGCGGCGACCCTCGCGCGCCTGTGCGAGGGGCAGGTCGCCGAGGTGAAGGCCGCCTACCAGCCGGGGCGGACCGAGGAGGAGTACCTCTACGCGATCGCCAACAAGACTGCGGCGCTGATGGCGACGGCCTGCCGCATCGGTGCGCTCACGGCCGGTCTCGACCCCGCCCGCACCGACGCCCTCACCACCTACGGCGAGTGCTTCGGGATGGTCTTCCAGATCCGTGACGACGTCCTCGACGTGATCGCTAGCGAGGAGGAGCTGGGCAAGCCGCCCGGCCAGGACCTCGCCGAGGGGATCTACACCCTCCCCGTGCAGCGGGCGCTCAACGACCGCCGCGTCGCGCTCGAGCTCGCCCCGCTCCTCGGCAAGCCCCTCGAGGGCGTCGAGCTCGGGCGCGCCCGCGAGCTCATCGCCTCGACCGACGCGGTCGCCGAGTCGGCGACCGTGGCGCGGGGCTACGTGGACGAGGCGCTCGCGGCGGCGGCCCGCCTCGGTGAGGGCGTCGTCCCCGCCGCGCTCGCAAAGCTCGCGATCAGCCTCTTCGACGACCTCGAGCTCCAGACCCGCGCCCTCGCCAGCTGACGGTCACCCCGCGGCGGGCCCCTCCGCTGCGGCCCCCTCGGCCACCGGCGCGTCGCCGGGGGCGGCGCGCTCTGGGCGGAGCGCCGGGAAGAGCACCACCTCGCGGATGTTCGCCTTGTCGGTGAGGAGCATCGTCAGGCGGTCGATGCCGAGGCCGATGCCCCCCGCCGGCGGCAGGCCGTGGCCGAGGGCGCGCAGGAACTCCTCGTCGAGGGCCATCGCCTCCTCGTCGCCGGCGGCTCGTCGCGAGGCCTGGTCGGTGAAGCGTCGCCGCTGGTCGTCGGGGTCGACGAGCTCGCTGTAGGCCTCGGCGATCTCCCGCCCGGCGATGATCGGCGTCAGCCGCTCGACGTAGCCCGGCTTGGAGCGGTGGCGGCGGGTGAGGGGCGAGACCTCCTCGGGGTAGTCCATGACGTGCACCGGGCCGACGAGGGCGTGCTCGGTCGTCTTCTCGTAGAGGGCGTAGAGGATGCGCCCGGCGCCCTCCGCGGGGGACACCTCGACGCCGAGGGCGGCGGCGCGGCGGGCGAGCTCGTCGCGCCCCATCTCGAGGTTCGCCTCGGTGCCGGTGACCTCCTCGACGAGCTCGGTGAGGGTCGCGCGCCGCCACGGCGGGGTGAGGTCGATCTCGACCCCCTCGAAGGTGATCACCGCCGAGCCGTTGAGCGCCTCCGCGCTCGAGGCGACGAGGCGCTCGAGGAGGCCGGCCATGTCGGTGTAGTCGCCGTAGGCCTGGTAGGCCTCGAGCATCGTGAACTCGGGGTTGTGGCGGGGCGAGATGCCCTCGTTGCGGAAGACCTTGCCGATCTCGAAGACCCGCTCGAAGCCCCCGATGACGAGGCGCTTCAGGTAGAGCTCGGGCGCCACCCTGAGCGAGAAGTCGGCATCGAGCGCGTTGTAGTGGGTGAGGAAGGGCTTCGCGTTGGCGCCGCCGGCGAGGGGCTGCAGCACCGGCGTCTCGACCTCGACGAAGCCGAGGCCGTCGAGGGTGTTGCGGAGGTGGCGGACGATCCTCGAGCGGGCGAGGAAGGTCTCGCGCGAGCCCTCGTTGGCCCACAGGTCGACCTCGCGCTGGCGGTAGCGGAGCTCGGTGTCCCGCACGCCGCGCCACTTGTCGCCGAAGCCTTGGCGCGAGGCGGCGAGCAGGACCCACTCCGAGACGAGGACCGAGAGCTCGCCGCGGCGGGTGCGGATGATCTCGCCCTCGGCCCCCACCCAGTCCCCGAGGTTGAGGCGGGTGAAGGACTCGAACTCGACCGTCTTTCCCTCTTGGGCGAAGAGCTGCACGGCGCCGCTCCAGTCGCGCAGCTCACAGAAGGCGAGGCGCCCCTGCGGCCGGCTGAGCATGATGCGCCCCGCGACCCGCACCCGCTCGCCGGAGGACGCGCCGGTGGCGAGGCCCTCGTGGCGGGGCGCGAGCGTCCCCGCGCCGACGGCGCCGGGGAAGCGGTAGGGGGGGTCGAACTCCTCGCTCATCTGGCCTCGGGGGCCTCCTCCCCGCTGTTGCGGGCGTAGAGGAGCCGCAGGCCGTGCAGCGTCAGCCAGGGCTCGTGGTGGTCGACGACCGTCGTGTACGGCGTGATCAGGCCGGCGAGGCCGCCCGTCGAGATCACCGTCGCCGCGCCGAGCTCGTCGGCGATGCGGCGGCAGAGGCCGTCGACGAGGGCCGCGTAGCCGAAGATCGCCCCGGCCTGCACGGACTCCGCGGTGGTGCGGCCGATCGCGTGGCGGGGCTCGCTGAGCTCCACCCGCCGGAGCGCCGAGGCGTGCGCGAAGAGCGCGTCCATCGAGATCTCGACGCCGGGGACGATCGCGCCACCGAGGTACTCACCGGCAGACGAGATGGCGTCGAAGGTCGTCGCGGTGCCGAGGTCGACGACGATCGAGGGGGCTCCGTGCAGGTCGAGCGCGCCGACGGCGTTGACGATGCGGTCGGCGCCGACCTCGCGGGGGTTCTCGTAGCGGACGGGCATCCCCGTCTTGATCCCCGGCCCGACGACCACGATCGGGAGGCCGAACCAGCGCTCGACCATCTCGCGCAGCACGGGCGTCACGGGCGGCACCGACGAGGAGAGGACGACCCCCTCGATGGCGCTCGGGACGTCGCGCTGCCCGGGCAGCGCGACGTTGGCGGAGACGAGGAGCTCGCGCAGGAGAAGCGCGTGCTCGTCGACCGTCCGGTCGGTGCGCGTCGAGAGGCGCCAGTGGTGGAGCAGCCCCGGCAGCTCGCCGGCGGCGCGCCCGGCGGTGTCGGAGGGGCCGCCGTTAAAGACGCCGACGACGGTCTGGGTGTTGCCGACGTCGATGGCGAGCAGCATTGTCTAGGTCTAGTTGATCGTCTGCATCCCGACGGCCGCCCGCGGGCCGCCCTCCCTGCTCAGCGGGAGTGCCCGGGGAGCTCGAGGTCGAGGCCGATGTCGAGGATCGGCGCCGAGTGGGTGAGCGCCCCCGCGGAGATCACGTCCGCTCCCGCTGCGGCGTAGGCGCCGACGGTGTCGAGGTTCACCCCGCCCGAGGCCTCGACGAGGCAGCGGCCGACCGCCTCGCGACGGACGACGGCGACCGCCTCGGCGACCTCGTCGGGGGACATGTTGTCGCAGAGGATGAGCGTCGCCCCCGCTCGGGCCGCCTCGCCGACCTGCTCGAGGCGGTCGCACTCCACCTCCACCATCCGCCCCGGCCACTGGTGCAGCGCGCTCGCCACCGCCTCCGCGATGGTCGTCCCGCCGAGGTGGTTGTCCTTCACGAGGACCCCCTCGGAGAGGCTGCCGCGGTGGTTCATCCCGCCGCCAGCGCGCACCGCCGCCTTCTCGAGGGCCCGCAGGCCGGGGGTGGTCTTGCGGGTGTCCCAGACGCGCGCCGCGGGGTTGGCCGCCGCGGCGAGGGCGACGAAGCGCGCCGTCAGGGTGGCGACGCCCGAGAGGTGGCAGCAGAAGTTGAGGGCGGTCCGCTCCGCCGAGACGATCGGGGCGAGCCGCCCCTCGACCACGGCGATCACGTCGCCGGCGTCGAGCTCGGCGCCGTCGTCGCGCTCTAGGCGCAGCACGACCGCGGGGTCGACCTGGCGGAAGGTCTCGACGAGTGGCCCCGTGCCGGCGAGCACCCCGCCGCGCCGCGCGACGAAGTAGGCCGTGGCGCGGGCCGCGGGGTCGAGGAGCGACGCGGTGAGGTCACCGAGGGGGAGGAGGTCCTCGGCGAGCGCGAGCGCGACCGAGGCGAAGACTGCGGCCTGTGGCGGGTGGACATCGACGCGGCGCATGGAACCTCCTACGGACGGCGCGGAGGCTACCTCCGCGGCGCCGCTCACTCGGGGGCGAGGTTGTCGATCAGCCGCACCGCTCCGAAGCGCCCGGCGATCAGCAGCCGGAGCGGCCCCTCCCCCGCCTCGCCCAGGCTGGCGGCGTCGCGGACGACGGCGTAGTCGAGGTTGCCGAGCGGCTCCGCGGCGACGGTGGCAGCCATCGCCTGCTCGGCCGCCGCGGGCGCGCCCCCCTCGCGGAGGAGCGCGGCGGCGGCCTGCAGTGCGCGGTGCAGCACCGGCGCCGCCCGGCGCTCGCCGCCGGCGAGCAGGACGTTGCGGCTCGAGAGCGCGAGGCCGTCGGCCTCGCGCACCGTCGGGCAGGCGACGATCGCGACCGGCAGCAGGAGGGCGCGCACGAGGCGGCGGATGACGAGCAGCTGCTGGTAGTCCTTCTCCCCGAAGTAGCCGGCGTCGGGGGAGACGGCGAGGAGGAGCTTGGCGACGACGGTGGCGACACCGCGGAAGTGGGCGGGGCGGAAGGCGCCCTCGAGCAGCTCGCCGAGCGGCCCCGGGTCGAGGGTCACCTCCGGGTCGGGGAGGGGGTAGAGCTCCTCCGGCCCGGGCGCGAAGACGACGTCGGCGCCCGCGCCGCTCGCCAGCTCGACGTCGCGCTCGAGGTCGCGGGGGTAGCGGGCGAAGTCCGCGGGATCGGAGAACTGCGTCGGGTTGACGAACACCGACACGGCGACGAGGTCGTGCTCGGCGCGGGCCCGCTCGATGAGCGACAGGTGGCCGGCGTGCAGCGCCCCCAACGTCGGCACCAGTCCGAGCGAGCGACGCGGGCGGCCCTCCTCGGCGAGGTACTCGGCGAGGGCGGCGCGCGTCGCTCGCACCTCGGCGCTCACCGCCGTGCGGCCTTCGGGACGATCGTGCCGACGCGCCGCACCTCGGCGGCGACCGCCCCCTCCCCACCGAGGGCCTCCCGCCAGCCGGCGGGGGCGAGCGAGGGCGAGATCTCCTCGAGGGGCGCGAGGACGAAGGCCCGCTCGTACAGGCGCGGGTGGGGGAGCTCGATCTCGGGGTCGGCGCTCGTCTCCCCCTCGACCAGCAGGACGTCGACGTCGAGGGTGCGCGGCCCCCAGCGCTCGAGGCGCACCCGCCCCGCGGCGCGCTCGAGGCGCTGCGCGAGCGCCAGCAGCTCGCGGTGCGGGGCGGCACTGTCGAAGGCGACGACCGCGTTCAGGTAGGGGCCCTGCGCCGGGCCCCCGACGGGAGCCGTCTCGTAGATCGAGGAGAGGGCGAGGCCGCCGTCGAGGCCGGTGAGCTCTTCGATCGCCGCGGCGAGGTGCGACCAACGGGCGCCGAGGTTCGAGCCGAGACCGAGGTGGACGCGGCGCCGCGCCATCAGCCGGTGCGCGAGCGCGTCACCCGCACGCCGACGGTGTTCACGTCGGCGGCGAGCGGCGGACGGAGCTTGCGCAGCGAGACGGTCACCGAGACGACGCGCGAGTCGGCGAGGAGTCGTTGACAGATCGCCTCGGCCAGCGCCTCGAGCAGCTGGAAGCGCTCGTTGGCGACGATCCGACGCGCCTCCTCGACGAGTCGCCCGTAGTCGACCGCGACGCCGAGGTCGTCGGCGCGCGCCGCGGCGGCGAGGTCGGCCTCGACCACGAGGTCGAGCTCGAAGGGCTGCGGCTGGTCCTGCTCACCGGGGTTCGCCCCGTGCGTGCCGAGGACGCGCAGCCCCCGCACCTCGATGCTGTCGCTCACTTCGGCGCGTCGCCCCCACTGTCCTTCGCGCCTCCGCCCTCGACGACGCGCAGCGGGCGTGGCGCCTTGCCGAGGTCGCCCGCCGCGGGCGGGTCCTCGGCGGTCGGGGGGGTGAGGTCGATCGAGGCGGCGACGATCGCCCGCCCCGCCGCCCCGAGCTGGCGCTTCAGGATCTGCTCGACGACGGTGATGGCGCGCGGCGGGTCGGGGAGGGCGCCGCTCCAGCAGAGGAAGCCGGCGACGACCCCGGCGACGCGCTCGCCGAGCTCCTCTTGATGGAGGAGGATCCGCTCCCCGGCGCGCAGCCAGCCGAGGAGGGCCGGGTAGAGCAGCTCGAGGGTCTCGTTCACGTCGACGTGGGCGGGGAGGGGGAAGTGCGCCGAGGGGAGCTGGCGCTCCTCGTAGGCGTGGAGGTTGTGGTTCGAGGGGAGGAGCGAGACGACGCGGTCGAAGTGCTGCGCGATCAGCCAGATGATCTCCTCCTGGCGGCGGACGCGGCGGTGGTGGGGCGCGTAGCCCCCCGGCCGCTCCGAGACGGCGAGGCGGCCGTCGATCACCCAGGTGAAGTTGCGGGGGACGATCCCCGCCGCCCAGCGCCCCCTCATGCCGCACCCCTCAGGCGCGAGCCCTCGTCCCGGCTGCCGCCGACGAGGCGGGCGGCGTCGGCCGTCGCCTTCACGTCGTGCACGCGCACGATCGCCGCCCCGCAGCACATCGCCCACACGGCGCTCGCGAGCGAGGCCTCGAAGCGCTCCGCGGGCGGCAGCGCGCGGCCACCCGGCGGCGCGGAGAGGGCGCCGAGGAAGGCCTTGCGGCTCGTGCCGACGAGCACCGGGGAGCCCTGCGCGGCGAGCCTCGGGAGCGCCCGCAGCAGGGCGACGTTGTGCTCGAGGGTCTTGCCGAAGCCGAGGCCGGGGTCGACGTAGCACTCGGTGACACCGAGATCCCGCGCCGCGGCGGCGCGCTCGGCGAGGAAGGTGTGCACCTCGCCGACGACGTCTCCGTAGACCGGGTGGTCCTGCATGTCGGCGGGGGTGCCGCGCATGTGCATCAGTACGAGGCCGACGCCGGCGGCGGCGGCGAGGGGCGCGAGGGAGGCCGAGACGTCGTTCACCAGGGTCGCGCCGGCGTCGACGGCGGCGGAAGCGACCGCCTCGTGGCGGGTGTCGATCGAGACGCGCACCCTGCCGGCGAGGGCGGCGACCACGGGCAGCACCCGCTCGGCCTCGACCTTCGGATCGACGGGGACCGCGCCGGGCCGGGTGGACTCGCCGCCGACGTCGACGATGTCGGCGCCCTCCTCGACGAGGGCGATGCCACGGGCGATCGCGGCGTCGCGGTCGAGGTAGCGGCCACCGTCGTAGAACGAGTCCGGGGTGACGTTGAGCACCCCCATCACGAGCGTCCGCACGCGCGACAGCCTACGACGTGCCGGTTTACCCGGTCAGCGGTCGGGGCCCCCGGCGCTCGCCGACGGCTCAGCGGGTCCCGTGCACGAAGGCCATCGCTTCGGCGCGCGCGGAGGCGTCGGTGTGGAACAGGCCGCGCACCGCCGACGTGACCGTCTTGGTACCGGGCTTGCGCACGCCGCGCATCGTCATGCAGAGATGCTCGGCCTCGAGCACGACGAGCGTCGCCCGCGGCTTCAGCACGTCGTCGAGGGAGTCCGCTATCTCGGTGGTCATCCGCTCCTGCACCTGCAGGCGGTGCGAGTGGCCGTCGACGAGGCGGGCGAGCTTGGAGAGCCCGGTGATCGAGCCGTCGACGTTCGGGATGTAGGCGACGTGCGCCCGGCCGAGGAAGGGGATCAGGTGGTGCTCGCAGAGCGAGGCGAAGGGGATGTCGCGGACCATGACCATCTCCTCGTGGTCCGAGGAGAAGCGCACCTCGAGGTGGCGGTCGGGGTTCTCGACCATCCCCGTCATGAGCTCGCCGTACATCGCCGCGACGCGCGCCGGGGTCGCGACCAGGCCCTCGCGGTCGGGGTCCTCGCCGATGGCGAGCAGCAGCTCGCGGACGGCCGCCGCGACGCGGTCGCGGTCGACCGGCGGCTGGCCTGCCGGCTCGCTCACCGGGTGCCGACCTCGAGGATGCGGACGTCGGAGAGGTTGCGGTAGCGCTCGACGGCGTCGAGGCCGTAGCCGACCACGAACTCCGGGGGGATCTCGAAGCCCTTGTAGGGGACGTCGAGCTCGGTGCGCTGCAGCCCCTTCTTCATCAGCAACGCGCAGATCTGCAGGCTCGCGGGCTGACGGGCGAGGAGGCCCTTGCGCAGGTAGGAGAGGGTGAGGCCGCTGTCGACGATGTCCTCGACGAGGAGCACGTCGCGGCCCGTCAGGTCCGCGTCGAGGTCCTTCACGATGCGTACCACGCCGCTCGACTTGGTGGCCGCGCCGTAGGAGGAGACCGCCATGAAGTCGAGCTCGACGGGAAGGGCGATCGCCCGCGCGAGGTCGGCCATGAACATGAAGGCGCCCTTCAGCACCCCGACGAGGAGGGGCACGCGCCCCGCGTAGTCGGCCGTGATCTGCGCGCCGAGCTCCTGCACGCGCTGCTGCAGGGCGGCGCTCGAGACGACGACTTCGCCGAGGGTCGCGCCCTCGAGCGAGAAACCGCTCCCCGCGACCCCGGCGCTCATCGGCTCGGACCTTAGTCGGGGGTGCGGCGTGCTCACCTTGGTGCCGGGGTGGCGTCGCGCAGCACGAGCCGCCCCTTGGAGCGGGCGACGCGCCGCCCGCCGGGGAGCTCGCAGGCGAGCACCTCGCCGCGCACCACCGACAGCAGGCGCTCGATCGCCGCCGCGCCCGGCGGGTGCGGCGCGGCCGGCGTGCCCCCGAGCCAGCGGCGCAGTGCGCGGCGCTGCAACGCGGGCGCGGCGGCGGCGAGCGCCTTCACGTCGGCGGCGTCGATCGCGCCCGCCAAGCAGTCGAGGAGGTCGCGCTCGTCGCTCAGCATCTCCGCCTGGCGACAGAGGATCGGGACGAGGTCGCGCCCCGACAGGGCGACGAGCAGGGGGAGGAGCTCGTGGCGGACGCGGTTGCGGAGGATGGCCGGGTCGTCGTTGCTCGGGTCCTCGACGACCGCGAGGCCGAGGGCGTCGGTGAGCGCGTGCGTCTCGCTGCGGCGCAGCGCGAGCAGCGGGTGGCGCGGACCCGCGCGCATCCCGGCGAGACCGTCGAGGCCCGAGCCGCGGAGCAGGTTGAGGAGGATCGTCTCCGCCTGGTCGTCGGCGGTGTGGCCCGTCGCCACCCCGTCGGGGAGGGCCGCAAAGCGCGCCTCGCGCGCCCGAGCCTCGAGGTTCGGCCCGGCGCCGATCTCCACCCGCCGCGCCTCGAAGGAGGCGCCGAGCGCGCTGGCCGCGGCGGCCACCAGCTGCCCCTCCGCGGCGCTGCCGGGGCGCAGGCCGTGGTCGACGTGGTAGGCGGTCACCCGGCAGCCGGCGGCGACGGCGAGCGCCAGCAGGGCGAGCGAGTCGCGCCCGCCCGAGACCGCGACGGCGAGCGGCTCCCCGCTCGCCGGGAAGGTGCAGCGCGCGAGCAGCCGCGGGGCGAGCCCGGAGCGGATCAGCGCCATGGCACCGGCGTGTTCAGGAGACGGGGCTGGTCACGCCCTCGACGCGCCGCACCCAGCTCTCCGGGTCGCGGACCTCCTCGAGCGTCGGCAACAGCTCCGGCCCCTGCCAGACCTGCGCCAGCAACGCGTCGCCGCCGTGCTCGATGACCGCCTCGACGAAACGCTCGCCCTCCGCGTACTGGCGGAGCTTGGCCTCGATGCCCATCGCCTGCTGGAGGAACTTCGCCACGCCCTTTGCCGAAGAGCGGCGCTCGGAGAGGACGCGCGCGAAGCGTTCCGCGCCTGGGACGAGCTCCTTGCCGGCGCGCGACATCACGATGTCGCCGTGGCCCTCGAGGAGGCTCATCAGCGCCTGCACCTCGTGCAGCGTGGCGAGCTGGTCCGAGGAGGCGAGGAGGCCGACGACGCCCCCCTCGGCGAGCGGGTTGCGCCCGTCGCGCAGCTGCGTCGCGGCGCGCCGCAGGCTCTCGAGGAGGGCCTTGGCGTCCGGTGCCGTCATGCTCGTACCGCGCTCCACGAGGGAGAGGAAGTAGTCCCGCATCCACGGCACCCCGGTGAACTGCAGGCGGTGGGTCACCTCGTGGAGAGCGATCCACAGACGGAACTCCTTCGGGGGGAAGGCGTGCCGGCGCTCGAGGGCGACGATGTTCGGACCGACGTAGTAGACGATGTCGCCGTCGTCCTCGGTGTCGACCGGGAGCAGGTCGTACTGGCCGAGGACGCGCGAGCTGATCCAGGCGAGGATGAGGCCGACCTCGGTGCCGGCCGCCGCCCGCCCCCCGGGGCCGAGCGCCCGCTGCAACGGCCCTTCGGAGCTCGCGAGGCGCTCGCCGAGGGGGCGCAGCAGCCGCCGGAAGGAGCTGACGTTCGCGTCCACCCAGCCGACGCGGTCCGTGACGCGCCCACGCGCCGCGCCGTCGGCGGAGTGCAGCCCGGTGAGCTCTGCGACGAGCTCCTCGGCGCGGGGCGTCAGCTCCGCGAAGTCCGCCTCGAGCTCGGCGCGGACGGAGGGGTCGAGCGGCGGGGCGAAGCGCAGGGCCTGGCGGGCGACCCGCCGGGCGACCTCCCAGGAAACCGGGTCGGTCACCTCTTGTTCAGCCATCGAGCCAGCCTAACAACGCCTCCCGGGCGCCGACCCGGAGCTTCAACGGCCCTTGTCGCCCTGCACGGCCTCGTGGTGGATCGCCTCGGAGATCCGCTCCCGCAGCTGCTCGGGGACGTGGTCCTTGCAGCGGTCGGCGATCACCCGCCGCAGCTCGGCCTCGAAGCCGAAGGCGTCCACGCAGGGGCCGCAGAAGTCGAGATGGGCTGCGATCGCCCGCCGCTTGTCGTCGGTGAGCTCGCCGTCCAGGTAGTGGTAGAGGGTGTGGATCGTCTCCTCGCAGTCCGCGATGCGGCTGCCCTCGGACTCTTGGTCGGTGCTCACGACCCGACCCTGCGAGCGCGACAGCGCTGGCGCTGCTCCATCGTCTCCCCCCGCCCTAGGACTGCCACCACCATCTCCACCGGTCCCACCGTCGCCCCGCCGAACTATCCCGGCTGGGCCTTCACGAGGCCACGCTCCAGCCCGTACTGTCCCAACGCCTTTTGCAGCGCCCTTCTTCCCCGGTGCAGTCGGCTCATCACCGTGCCGATCGGCACCTCGGTGATCTCGGCGATCTCCTTGTAGGAGAAGCCCTCGATGTCGGCGAGGATCACCGCGATCCGGAAGGCCTCCGGCAGCGACTCGACGGCGGCCTTCACCTCGTCGTCGGTGAAGTGGTCGAGGAAGTCGTCCTCGGCGCTGCGCGAGGCGTCCGCGGCCTCGCTGCCCGCGAGGCGGCGGTAGAGGTAGAGCTCGTCGACGTCCTCGATGTCGCTCTCCTCCGGGCGGCGGCGCTTGGCCCGGTAGGCGTTGATGAAGGTGTTCGTGAGGATCTTGTAGAGCCAGGCCTTCAGGTAGGTGCCTTCCTGGAAGTTCGGGTAGGCCCGGTACGCCTTCAGGTAGGTCTCCTGCACCAGGTCCTCGGCGTCGGAGGGGTTGCGGGTCATCCGCAGGGCGGCTGAGTACAGCGAGGGCATGTGCTCCATCGCCTGCTCGACGAAATGCGCCTGATCGGCCACGCGCCGACCTTAGCCACCGGTTGGGACCATCGAGTCCGCGGCCCGCGCGCGGCACGGCCGCGCCGGTTCGCCGCCGCTCAGTGGAGCGCCCGGCGATCCGTCCGCCGCGCGGCGGCGACGCTCTGCTACCAGGTCCCCTTGTGGTTCGGCACCCGGAAGACGAGGAGCATCATCACGACGAGGATCGCCGCCTGGACGAGGAAGATGTGGCCCTGGATGTCGGCCTGGATGTGGGCGGTCGAGCCGCGGGCGAGGATCGCCGTGGCGATCGAGATATAGATGATCCCCCCCGACTGGCGGAACATGCCGCGTTGCCCCGCGATCGCCGCCACCTGATCCGGCGCGAGCTGCAGGGTGGCGTTGTTCGTCGCCGGGGCGGAGCAGCCCATTCCGAGGCCGGTGAGCATCGACCACAGGGCGAGCCACCAGTAGGGGGAAAAGCCCGCCGGGGGGTGCACCGAGAGCATCACGAGGCCGATGGCGATCGAGGTGAAGCCGATGATCATCGGCAGGTGGTAGCCGGTGCGACGGAGCATGAAGGCGGCGACCGCGGCGACCGAGATCATCCCGACGGCGCGCGCGCTGAGCAGCGTGCCGGCGTCCGCGATCCGGATGTGGTAGCGGTGCTCGGCGTAGAGCGGAACGAGCGCGCCGAAGCCGAGGGCGGTCGTCCCGTAGAGGATGTTGATGCCGTTCATCGTGCCGAAGCCCTTGCCCAGCAGCAGCCGGTGGGGGATGAAGGCGTTCTCGTCGCGCTTCGAGTGGCGGAGGAAGAGGTAGCCGAGGGTGAGGGCGAGCACCTCGGCGACGATGAAGTTCGGCCTGGCGGGCGAGCTGCCCTTGTCGCCGAGGGTCGTGATGCCGTACATCCCGCTGATCAGCGTGCCCGCGAGGAGGGCGACGCCGACCTTGTCGACCGCCCGGCGGCCGACCGGCTTCACCACCGGGATGAACCGCATGCCGAGAGAGATGAGCAGGATCCCGACGGGGATGTTGATGAAGAAGATCGCTCGCCAGGTCCAGTCCTGGGTGATCAGCCCACCGAAGACAGGCCCGGCGATGCCGCCGATCGGGAAGATGCTCGTGAACATGCCGAGGGCGCGGTCCCGGTTCTCCCCGAAATGGTCCGAGACGATGCCGCTCGCCGAGGGGAGGAAGGCGCCGCCGCCGAGCGCCTGCACGAAGCGGAGGGGGACGAGCATGTAGATGCTCGTCGACAGGCCGCAGGCGAGCGACGCGACGGTGAAGACCCCGACGGCGACGAGGAAGACCTTCTTGCGGCCGAACTGGTCGCTGATCTTGCCGGCGAGCGGCATCGCGATGATCTGGCCGAGCTGGTAGATCGTGATCGACCAGCCGCCCCAGTTCACCGGCGAGTGCAGCTCCGAGTCGATCTTGCCGAGCGCCGTGGCGACGATGGTGGCGTCGATCGAGGCCATGAAGAGGCCCAGCGCGCAGATCCCGAAGATGACGTTGCGACGAGGGAGGCGCTTCCCCGAAGCCCTCCCGCGCTGCTCCTGCAGACCTTCGGCGAGCTCGTCAGTGGTGACCGCGAGCTCCTGTGACGGGGAGACGGCGATGCGGGCCATCAGCGGTCACCCCCGCGCTGCGCCCGCTCTTCGAAACAGCCGTGCGGACGGGGGGACATCGTCCTTAGCCTACCTAAGAACATCACCAACGAGACAGTCGCCGGCGCGCCCGATGGGCGATCCGCGGTGTGCGCGGACACCCGGAGAGCCGCGGGCTGCGGCTCGATGCCGCCGAGCGGCCGCACCGCCGTCCGCGGGCTGCTCGACCACCCTCAGCGCAGCAGGCGCGACAGCCGGCGGTCGGCGAGCGGCCGATCGTGGGTCTGACAGTGCGCGCAGTAGGTGATCTCGTAGGAGTCGTAGGAGACCCGCAACAGCGTCGCCCCGCAGCGCGGGCAGGGCTGCCCGGTGCGGTTGTGAACCGAGAAATGCTCACCGAGGCGTGCAGCCGAGAGGCCGCCGGTGCGCGTCCGCTCCTCGGCGAGCGCGGCGGCGAGCACTCCGTCGATGCAGCCGAGGAGGCGCTCGCGGGCCTCGGCGTCGAGGCCGCGCAGCGCCGCGAAAGGTGAGAGGCCGGCGCAGTTGAGGATGTCGTCGGCGAAGCCCCGTCCGATACCCGCGGCGAAGCGCTGGTCGCGGAGCAGGCTGTGCAGGCGGCGGTTCTCCTGGGAGGTGCGGATCAGGGTCCTGAAGTCGTCCTCGTCGGCGTCGGGGCCGAGGCGCCCGAGGGGCCCGTCGTCCCCGTCGGCGAGCAGCCACAGGCCCGCTTGGCGCTCGGTCCCGTGCTCACGCACGAGGACGCCGAGGTCCCCCTCCGCCTCGAGGCGGAAGACCGCGCCCCTCGGGCGGGTCGCCTTGGCCGGCTCCTCGACGTCCACCCGCCCGGCGTTGCCGAGATGGAACAGCAGTCGGAGTCCCTCGTTCAGCGAGACGACGACGTACTTGCCGCGCCGGTCGACCCCGGTGACCTCGCGGCCGACGAGCTCCTGTGGGGAGGGCCTCACCGTCTTCAGTCCGGAGAAGCCGAGCGGCTTCACCGCGGTGAGCCGCCGGCCGCGCAGGGCCGTATCGAGACGCTCGGCGAGCGCCTGGATCTGGGGAAGCTCCGGCATCGCGACAGTCTTACGCCGCTGCCGAACCGGCGGGCGACCGGCGAGGCGTGCCCGAACTCGCTCAGTCGGGCTCGGGATCCTCCTCGGGGTCGTCGAGGAGGACACCCGCCTCGATCGCCTCGACGACGTCGAGCACCTCCTGGTCCTCCTCGCGCTCGTCGTCGAAATCGATCTCGCTGTCGAGGGCAGGCTGGCTCTCGGCGTCCTCGGGGTCGAGCGGCTCGCTCGTCTCGGGGAGCGGGCCCCGGTACTCATCAGTCATCACGACCTCCAGTTCCGCGCTCGCGGTAGGCGCTGCGCGCGTACTCGCGCACTACCCGCTCGGTGTGGAAGAACGACGCGTTCAGCGCGATCGAGCTCCGCATCACCTCGAGGTAGCACTGCTGATCGCCGTAGAAGCACGGCAGGACCCGCTCCTCGAGCGCGGCGTAGAGGTCGCTCGCGTCGTCTCCGTCGCCGAGGCCGCCGATCGCCCAGCCGGTGACGCCCTCGAAGCAGCCTTCGATCCACCATCCGTCGAGGGTGCTGAGGCTCGGGACACCGTTCACCGCGGCCTTCATCCCGCTCGTCCCCGACGCCTCGTAGGGCTTGATCGGGTTGTTGAGCCAGAGGTCGGTCCCCGCGCAGAGGCGCTTGGCCATCTCGAGGCCGTAGTCGGGGAGGAAGTGCACCTCGACGTCGCCCTCGAGCAGGCCTCCCGCGGCGACGATCCTCTCGATGAGCTCGTGGCCCTCAGCATCGCGCGGGTGGGCCTTGCCGGCGCAGAGCACCTGCAGCGGCCCGCCGGCCTTGGCGACCGAGCGCAACCGCTCCGGATCGGAGAACAGCAGCGTCGTCTGCTTGTAGGGCGTCGCGCGCCGCGCCAGGCCGATCGTGAGCGCCTCGGGGTCGAGGCGGTGGCCGTAGCGCGCTGCGACCTCAGTGAAAAGGGCCTGCTTCGCCTCCCGGTGCGCCTCGGCGATCTCCTCGGTCGGCACGCCGCCGACGTAGCGGAGGAGCGCGTTGTCGACCCGCCAGTCCGGGACGTGGCGGTCGAACAGCGCCGCGAACTGCGGGGCGGCCCACGTCGCGAGGTGCACGCCGTTGGTGACCGACTCGACACGATGTCCGGGAGCGAGCTCCTGGGCGACGACCTGGTGGCGGAGCGAGACGCCGTTCACGTAGTGGGAGTGCCGCATCCCGAGCTCGGTCATGTTGAGCTCGTCGCCCTCGAGGAGGCCGAGCCGTTCGAGCTCGGCGGCGCGCGTCGCGCCGAGCAGGTCGGCGACGAGGGCGGCCGGGAAGACGTCGTGACCCGCGGCGACCGGAGTGTGCGTGGTGAAGACGCAGCGAGCGCGCACCGCCTGCGCGGCGGCCGGGGCTGCTGTTCCGTCGGCCGCCAGCTCCTCCTCGTAGAGCGCCAGCGTGAGCAGCGAGGAATGGCCCTCGTTCATGTGGAAGGCCCCCGGCGCGATGCCGAGCGCGTCGAGCATCGCCGGGCCGCCGACGCCGAGCACGATCTCCTGGGCGAGGCGGTGGGCGTTGTCACCGCCGTAGAGCTGGTCGGTGATCGCTCGGTCGGCGTCGGAGTTCTCCTCGACGTCGGTGTCGAGGAAGTAGACGGGCACCTCGCCACCGGTGACGCCGACGAGCACCCGCCGCCAGCAGCCGACGACGACCGAGCGCCCGGCGATCTCAACGCGCACGCGCGCCTCGAGTCGTTCGAGGACGGCCGCCGGGCACCAGCGGACCGGCTCCTCGAGCTGGCGCCCCTCGTCGTCGATCAGCTGGTGGAAGTAGCCGTCCCGCCAGCAGACGCTCACCGCCACGACGGGCTCGGCGAGGTCGGCGGCGGAGCGCAGCACGTCGCCGGCGAGGACCCCGAGGCCGCCGCTGAAGGTGGGGAGGTCGTCGTCGAGGGCGACCTCCATCGAGAAGTACGCGACCGGAGAGGCGGCGCTCACCTCGGAGGGTGGGTTCATGCGAAACGGGCCACGAGAAGGCTCCCTGCAATGAGGCAGTACACGGCGAAGGGCATGAGGGTGCGGGTGGTGAACCAGCGCGAGAGGAACCGCACCGAGAACCACGCCGCGACCCCGGCGAAGAGGGCGGCCACGACGGTCTGTCCGCGGACGCCGTTGCCGAGTGGTCCGAGCAGGTCCGGCAACTTGTAGACCCCTGCCGCGAGGATCACCGGGGTCGCAAGCAGGAAGGAGAAGCGGGCGGCGTCCTCGTGGTCGAGGCCGCGCACGAGTCCGGCGACGATCGTGATCCCCGAGCGGCTGATCCCGGCGATCAGCGCGAACACCTGCGCGACGCCGATCAGGAAACCCTCTCGGAGCTCGAGCGAGGCGAGGTGCCGCTGCTGACCGACGTGGGTGGCCGGAGGCGGGGGGGCCTGCGGGTCGCGCAGCGCGTTCACCGCGGCCACCCGCGCCCGTCGCGCCTCGATCCGCGTCCGGCGGCGCTCCTGGACCTCGGAGCGACGGCGGAAGACCTCGCCGCCGAGGAGGATGAAGCCGTTCACGATGAGGAAGCACGAGGCGGCGAGGGGCTTCGCGAAGAGCACCCGCAACTCGTGCTCGAGCGCCGCGCCGGTGATCCCGGCGGGAATCGTGGCGAGCACGAGCAGCCAGCCGAGGCGTTCGACGGGGGTCGTGATCTTCCGCCGCCGCGCCGAGTGGTAGAGGCCGCCGACGATCTGTTGCCAGTCCCGACGGTAGAAGGCGAGTAGCGCGAGCGCCGTGCCGACGTGCAGGCCGACGAGGAAGGCGAGCCAGAACGACTCCGGGCGGGACTGCGCGTTGGCGACGTTGTGCCAGCCGAAGAGTGCCGGCAGCACGACGGTGTGGCCGATGCTCGAGACCGGGAAGAGCTCGGTCACCCCCTGGATGAGGCCGAGGATGATCGCCTGCCAGTAGTGGATGGACGCGAAGGGGGTATGGGTGCCCGCGGCCGCGGCGAGCACGAGGTGGGACGCGCTCACGGGCGCAGCGGCAGATCGTGCTCGGTCACCGGCGCCACGGTGCCATCGTGCCACGTCGGCCGCTACCCGCTGCTCGCTCCGGCAGGCGGACGGCCGGTGGCGGGGGCTTTAGCATCGCCTCGCCACGCCCGTTCGACGGCGCGGCGAGGGACGGAGGAGTCGTTGCCGAACGAACAGGAGCGCCAGGTCCTGCGCGAGGAGGTGCGACGCGCCGTCGAGGCCTTCGACGGCGCGTACTGGCGCGAGGTGGACCGCGCCGCCGCCTACCCCGAGGCCTTCGTCGAGCGGCTCACCGAGCTCGGCTACCTGGCGGCCCTCGTCCCGCCGGAGTACGGCGGCGCCGGCCTCGGGATCGGCGAAGCCTCGGTGATCCTCGAGGAGATCCACCGCTCGGGTGGCAACGCGGCGGCCTGCCACGCCCAGATGTACACGATGGGCACGGTGCTCCGGCACGGCTCGGAGGAGCTGAAGGCGCGCTACCTCCCCGACATCGCGAAGGGGACGCTCCGCCTGCAGGCCTTCGGCGTCACCGAGCCCGACGCCGGCTCGGACACGACCCGCATCTCGACGCGCGCGACGCGCGTCGGCGACGAGTACGTGATCAACGGGCAGAAGACCTTCATCTCGCGCGTCGAGTTCTCGGACCTGCTGCTGCTGCTCGCGCGCAGCACGCCGGCGGGCGAGAGCGAGCACCGCACCGACGGCCTCTCGGTCTTCCTCGTCGACCTGCGCGAAGCCGGTGAGGGCGTCACCTGGCAGCGCATCCCATTGATGTTCAACCACCACAGCTACCAGGTCTTCCTCACCGACCTGCACGTGCCCGCGAGCGGCCTCGTCGGCGAGGAGGGGAAGGGCTTCCGCTACATCATCGACGGCTGGAACGCCGAGCGCTGCCTGATCGCCTCGGAGGCGATCGGCGACGGCCGCTTCTTCGTCAACCGTGCCGCCGCCTACGCCTCCACCCGGCAGGTCTTCGGCAGGATGATCGGGGAGAACCAGGGCGTGCAGTTCCCGATTGCGGCGGCGCACGCCGAGGTCGAGGCGGCGGCGCTGATGCGCGACCGCGCCGCGGAGCTCTTCGACGCCGGCCGTCCCTGCGGTCCGGAGGCGAACATGGCGAAGCTCCTCGCCTCTCGGGCCTCCCGCCAGGCCGGCGAGGCCGCCGTCACCGCCTTCGGGGGCAGCGCCTTCATGGTCGAGAACGACATCGAGCGCAAGCTCCGCGAGACCAACCTCTTCGAGGTCGCGCCGGTGAGCAACAACCTCGTGCTCGCCTATCTCGGGCAGAACGTCCTCGGCATGCCGCGCTCGTACTGAGCGCGGCACCTGCGCGTCGTGACCCCGAGCCCCGCCCACCCCCTCGAGGGGGTGCTCATCCTCAGCCTCGAGCAGGCCGTCGCCGCCCCCTTCGCGACCCGCCAGCTCGCCGACCTGGGGGCGCGGGTGATCAAGGTCGAACGGGTCGGCGAGGGCGACTTCTGCCGCGGCTACGACGACGCGGTCGGCGGCCTCGCCAGCTACTTCGTCTGGCTCAACCGCACCAAGGAGTCGCTCACCCTCGACGTGAAGGCGGGCGAGGGGCTGGCGATCCTCGAGGAGCTGCTCGCCCGCGCCGACGTCTTCGTCACCAACCTCTCGCACGACGCCGTCGCGCGCCTTGGCCTCGCCCACGAGCAGCTCACGGCGCGTCACCCCCACCTCATCACTTGCTCGGTGACCGGCTACGACGCGCACGGACCGGAGGCGGCGCGGCGCGCCTACGACCTGCTCGTGCAGGCCGAGGCCGGCGCCGTGGCGGTGACGGGGAGCACCGCCGAGGCTGCCAAGGTCGGCATCTCGATCGCCGACATCGCGGCGGGGATGTACGCCTACTCGGCGATCCTCGCCGCCCTCTACGTGCGCGAGCGTCACGGGGTCGCGCCGCCGATCGAGGTGAACCTCTTCGACGCGCTCACCGAGTGGATGGCCCAGCCCCTCTACGTCGCCGCCGGCCGCGGCAGCGATCCGCAGCGCCGAGGGCTGCACCACGCGAGCATCGCCCCCTACGGCCCGGTGCGCACCGCCGACGGCGCGGTGGTGATCGTCGCGGTGCAGAACCCGGCCGAGTGGCGCCGCTTCTGCGAGATTGTGCTCGCCGCTCCCGTTCTCGCGGAGGACGAGCGCTTCGCGAGCAACGTGGCGCGCGTCGCGCACCGCGACGCGCTGGAAGCCGAGATCGCCGCCGTCGCCGGCGCGCTCGACGGCGAGGCCTTCGCCGCGCGACTGCAGGCGGCCGACGTGCCCTTCGCGGCGCTCCGCACCCCCCTCGAGGCGCTCGCCGCGCTGCGCGCCCGCCTCGGGTCGCTACCGGTCGTCGCGAGCGAGGCGGGGCCCGTCGAGATTTTCGGCCGCCCCTTCACCCTCGGGGACAGCGAGCTCAGCCTCGGCCCGGTGCCCGCCCTCGGGGCACACACCGCGGCGATCCTCGCGGAGCTCGGCTACCCCCCCGAGCGCGTCGCCGCGCTGCGCGCCGCGGGGGTCGTGTGAGGCGTCAGGTGGCGAAGACCTGTCCGTCGTCGGCGAACGCCTTGAACTCGAGCGGGTTGCCCGAGGGGTCGAGGAAGAACATCGTCCACTGCTCCCCCGCCTCGCCCTCGAAGCGCACGTGCGGCTCGATCACGAAGTCGACGCCCTGTGCGTCGAGGCGCCCGGCGAGCTCGTGGAACTCCTCGACCGAGAGGATCACCCCGAAGTGCGGGACGGGGACGTCATGGCCGTCGACGGGGTTGTGCGCGACCTCGCTGCGGCCGGCGACGGCGTGCGTGACCACCTGGTGGCCGTAGAGGTCCCAGTCGATCCAGTCGGGGGCGCTGCGGCCGCTCGCACAGCCGAGGACGCCGCCGTAGAAGGCGCGGGCCGCCGCGAGGTCCTCGACGGGGACGGCGAGATGGAAGCGGCGGCGGGGCTCGTTCGCCATCTCCTCGGCTTAGCCGCGTCGCTCCCCCGGGGAAAGGGGGAGGGCTAACGTCGCTGGCAGGGAGGTGCGAGTGTGCTGATCGTCGCCGGAACGTTCGATGTCGCGCCAGAGCGGCGCCGGGAATTCCTCGCCTCGCGCAGCGAGGCGATCGTGCGCTCGCGTGCCGAGCACGGCTGTATCGAGTACAGCTTCGCCGCCGACAGCCTCCATCCCGGACGGGTCCGCCTCTTCGAGATCTGGGAGGCGCGCAGCGACCTCGAGGCCCATCAGGTGACGATGCGCGCCAACCCGGCGAGCGGCGAGGTGCCAATCCTCGAGCGCAACGTCGTCTACTACGAGGTCGCCTCGGCGGAACCGAGCGCCGGCCCCTCCGGCCGATGAGCACGACGGCCTCGAGCACCGCCCGGCTCGCGACCGAGGCGGCGGCGCTGCGCTTCGCGGCGCTGCCGCCCGACGTGGTCACGCTCGCCAAGCACTGCCTCCTCGACGCCGTGGGGGTAGGCCTCGCGGGCGCCGGCAGCGAGGCGGCGCGGATCGCGGCCTCCGTGGCCCTCGAGGACGCCCCCGACGGGCAGTGCTCGATCCTCGGCCGCCCCGAGACGACCAACGCCTCCGGCGCCGCCCTCGCCAACGGCACGGCGATCCACGCCCTCGACTACGACGACATGTCCGTGCCGCTGTGCGGCCACCCGACGGCGCCCCTCCTCCCAGCCGTGCTCGCCCTCGGCGAGCTCTCCGGCGCCTCGGGCGAGGCGCTGCTCACGGCCTTCGCCGCCGGCTACGAGGCGGAGTGCCGCCTCGGCGCGGCGGTCGACCCGAGCCACTACGCGCGCGGCTTCCATGCCACCGCGACCATCGGCACCGTCGGCGCCGCGGTCGGCGCCGGCCACCTCCTCGGCCTCGGCGCGGAAGCGCTCGAGCGGGCGATCGGCATCGCCGCGACCCAGGCCGCCGGCCTCAAGTCGATGTTCGGCACGATGTGCAAGCCGCTGCACGCCGGGCGTGCCGCCGCCTCGGGGATCCTCGCCGCCCGCCTCGCGCGGGACGGCTTCACGAGCGCCCCCGACGCCCTCGCCGCCGAACAGGGCTTCGCCGCGACGATGGCCGACGACCTCGTCGTCGAGCTCCTCGAGGCCCCCTTCGGTGAGCCGTGGCACCTCCTCGGGAACCTCTTCAAGTTCCACGCCGCCTGCTATTTCACCCACGGCACGATCAACGCGATGCTCGGCCTGCGCGAGGCGGGCGTGCGCGCCGACGAAGTGCGGGAGATCATTGTGCGGGTCACGCCGGGGCACCTCGCGGTCTGCAACATCGCCGCTCCGACGACGGGCCTCGAGGCCAAGTTCAGCTTGCGCTTCGCGGCCGCGAGCGCGCTCGCGACCGGCCGCTCCGACGAGAGCGCCTTCACTGACGAGCGCGCCGCCGACCCACTCCTCGTCGGCCTCCAGCAGCGCGTGCGCGTGCAGGGCGACGACTCCCTCGGCCCCTACGACACCGTCGTCACAATCGAGACGGCCGCGGGGCGGCGCGAGCTCAGCGAGAGCACCGCGCGCCCCGCCTGGCGGGTCGACCCCGAGGAGGAGCGTCCTCTCCTCGAGGCGAAGTTCCAGGCGCTCAGCGCGCCCGTGATCGGCAGCCAGGGCGCGCGCGCCCTCGCCGCCCAGCTCCTACACCTCGAGACGCTCGACGACGTGCGGGGGCTGCGCCGCCTCCTCGCGCCGACCGCGGTCGCGGCCTGAGCCTCAGCGCTTTCGGGCGGCACCGGAGTTCGCGCTGATCTCGAGGCTCGACTCGTCGACCGCCTGGAAGGCGCTCGCCGGGATCGACTTGAGTTCGTCGACGAGCGAGAGCGGCCATGCCTCGGCGACGCCCTGGAAGTACCAGTTGCTGCCGTTGTCGGCGACGATCAGCCCGTAGCGCTGCATCGTCCGCAGCACCACCCGCGCGAGGCGCGAGTAGTGGGCGACGGGGAAGCTCGCCGCGAGGCGAAAGCGCGCCCCCATCGGCGGGAGGGCGGGGTCCGCCCGAGCCCCCGCCTCGTGGCGGGCCGGCCAGAGGTAGGAGGTGTCGGTGACCTCGGCGGTCATGCGGATCGCGTGCTCGACCCTTCCCGAGCGCACCTCCTCGTAGCTCAGCAGGCCGGGCAGGATCGGGAGGCCGGCGGCGTCGGCGGAGGTCCATCCGGCCGGGCGCAGCGCGTTCGAGCGCAGGTGCCAGATCGCCTCCGAGCCGGCCGTCGAGCCCGATGGCGAGTAGCGGGCGTCGTAGAGTTCGTAGAGGGTGCAGGTCCTCGGGTTGACCATGATCGCGTGGCGGTCACCGCCCGAGCTCGCTCCCCCCTCGATCGGCGTGGTGGCGCTGAAAGGGTAGGGGCCGGGGTCGCTCTCCGAGGCGTACTGGAAGCTCAGCCGCACCAGCCGCTGGCCCGGCGAGACGACGGTGTACGGGATGCCGTACGGGAGCGCGGGATCCCCCGAGGGGCCGAAGTCGGGGTGCAGGTCGGTCGACGCCGAGGACATCGCCGCGAGCCACTGCGCGCTGTGCGCATCCACCGGAAGGGCGCTGACCCCGGTGTTCCAGACGTTGTTCGCCGGGAACATCGGGCAGTTGGCGGCGCCCGGCACCGTGGTCGCGTGCGCCGCGGAGGGCGGGCTGGCCATTGCGGTCGGGGCGGCGAAGCCCGCGAGGGCCGCGGCGACGGTGAGGACCCCGAACGATCGGGGGGCCGAGCCCCGGAGCGAGGTGCGCGCTGGCATCCGCGTGGAAGCTAACGCCGTTTTCGGCCGGAGGCTTCGGGAAGACTGCGGGGATGGCCCTCGATATCAGGACGATGCGCGACAGCGACGTCGAAGAAGCGGACACGCTGTGGCGGGCCGCCTTCGCCGGCCTCGGGGAGGGGCCGCCCCCCGAGCGCAGTGACAAGGAGCGAGCGCTCGACCTCTCGCGCTTCCGTCACCTGCTCGGGACGGACCCCCTCGGGAGCGCGGTCGCCGAGGTCGACGGCAGGGTCGCCGGCTTCTGCCAGGCGCACCGGCGGGAGAAGACCTTCGTGCTCGGGATGCTCGGCGTGCACCCCGACTTCCAGGACCGCGGGATCGGCAAGCGCCTCCTCGAACGGGCGCTCTCCTACGGCGAGGGCAGCACAGCGCAGTACATCTTCTCCTCGATGGACCCGCGGGCGCTGCACCGCTACGTGCGGGCGGGCTTCTCGCTGCACCCCACCGTCTTTGCCACCAAGAGGGCGGGGGCTCCCGAGGGAGACGAGCTCACCGCCGCGCCGGGCAGCGCCGGGGAGCTCGCCGTGGTCGCCGACATCGACCGCGCCGTGCGAGGCTCTGCCCGCTCCGAGGACGTCGGCTTCTGGCTGCGCGCCGGGCAGCGCCTGGTGCTCGACGAGGAGGGCGGCTACGCGGTCGTCAGCGCGAACCGCCTGACCACGCTCGCGGCCCGCACCGAGGAGGTGGCGCGCCGCCTCCTCGAGCGGGTGCTGCGCTCCCCGGGCGAGATCGGCCTCAGCTGGATCGCCGCCGAGCAGCAATGGGCGGTCGAGACCGCGGCCACCGCCGGCTGCACCCTCGTGGTGCGCGGCGCGGTGATGAGCCGGGGGGTGGAGGCGCTCCCCGCGCCCTACCTCCCGAACGGCTTGTTCGGCTGAATCAGCCAGGCAGCTGGATCACCGCGAAAGCGGCGCCGTCGGTGTCGTTGAGGATCCCGAAGCGGCCGACGGGCGAGTCGATCGCCGGCATCAACACGCTCCCACCGAGCTCCCCGGCCCTGGCGACCGTGGCGTCGGTGTCCGTCACGGCGAAGTAGACGAGCCAGAAGCCGGGGACCTCGGCCGGGACCATCGGGTTGATCGGGAGCATGCCGGCGACGGGCTTCTCGCCGAGCATGAACTGGGTGTAGGGCATCCCGCCGAAGTCCTCGGTCGCCTCGCCCCAACCGAAGACGGCGCCGTAGAAGGACTTCGCCGCCTCCACGTCCCGGCTCTGTAGCTCGTTCCAGGTGAAAGCGCCGGGCTCGTTCGCGAGCTCCGCTCCGAAGTGCTGGCCCGGCTGCCAGAGGGCGATCGGCACACCCATCGGGTCCGCGAACATCGCCATCTTCCCCGCCTGCATGACCTCCATCGGCTCGACGAAGACCGTCGCGCCCTTCTCGGTCGCCGCCGCCGTCACCGCTGCCGCGTCGTCGACCTTCACGTAGGTGGTCCACACGGTCGGCATGCCGGGCATCATCTGCGGGCCGGTCCCGGCGACGACCTTGCCGCCGAGGGTGAACTGCGCGTAACCGCCGGCGTCGGCGGGGAGCTCCTCCACCTCCCACCCGAACAGCCCCGTGTAGAAGGCACGCGTCGCCGCCTGGTCCGGACTCGAGATGTCCACCCAGCAGGGCGTGCCGTGCTCGTACTCGCTGAATTCGGCCATGGGCGTTGTCCTCTCGGAGGTCGCTTCCGCCATTGTGCCGGACGGCCGCGCGACAACACTGCAGCGGGGGCACGAACTTCTGATGACACGAGGCGCGGCGGGCCCGCAGGGCCCGACGGGACGAGGCGCCCTGAGAGGGACGACCGCCCCCAAACGGCGATTCGTTTCCGGTATTATCGCGCTGTCCTTGGGTCCGACAGAGGGCCCGACAGACCGCCGGCGCAGATGCCGACGGGCCTCTTGAGTTTTGGGTGGCCACCCTCCGCTGTAGCGGCACAGACCCGGACGAGTCGCCCGGGCACCCGGAGGTCCACTTGGGTGCGGTCGCTCCCCACCGTCTCGGGTGCTTGGCGCGCCCAGCCCCTGGAGAGAATCCGTGCAGCAGCAGACAATGGACCCGGCCCTCGACCCTGAGGTCGCCGCGGTCGCGCCCCCCCGGCCGACCAGCCGCGTCGGCACCGTCGTCACCGCCCTCGTGCTCTTCGGGCCCTTCGCCGGGGCGATCCTCGGCGCGATCTTCGTCGCACGTCGTGAGACGACGGTGACGAGCCTCGCGATCGCGGTCGTCCTCTACCTGCTGAGCGGCCACGGCCTCTCGGCCGGCTTCCACCGCATGTGCACCCACCGGGCCTTCCGCGCGACGCGCGCCACCAAGATCGCGCTCGTCCTCCTCGGCTCGCTCACCTTCGAGGGGGGAGTGCTCGGCTGGGCGTCGAACCACCGCCAGCACCACGCCTTCACGGACCTCCCCGGCGATCCCCACTCCCCGCATCTCGCCGGCTCCTCGATCGGCGCGCAGCTGCGGGGCGCGGTGCACGCGCACGCGGGCTGGCTGTTCGTGCCGCCCCCCCAGGACGCCGAGCGCTGGATCCCCGACCTGCTCGCCGACCACGACCTCGTCGTCCTCGACCGCCTCTTCCCGCTGTGGTGCGGCGTCTCGCTCGCCGTGCCGACCCTGCTCGGCTTCGCCTTCACCGGGACGGGGAGCGGGGCGCTCGGCGGCTTCATCTGGGGCGGTCTCGTGCGCGTCTTCGTGCTGCAGCAAGCGACGTTCGCGGTGAACTCGGCGTGCCACCTCTTCGGTCGGAGCCCCTTCCGCACCCGAAAGGGCGACCAGGCGCGCAACCTCCCGCTGCTCGGCATCGTCGCGATGGGCGAGGGCTGGCACAACCTCCACCACGCGATGCCGCGCAGCGTGCGTTGCGGTGTCGGCCACGGCGGGTGGGACTCGACGGCCCGCCTCGTCTGGCTGCTAGAGCGGGCCGGCATGGTGAAGGACGTCCACTGGCCCGATGCGCAGACCCTCGCCGCCCGCCGGCGCGAGCGACCGCTCCCCCCCAACAGCTGATCCGAGGAGCGGGCGCGGCACGGGACGCCGCTCCGAGCTAGCCGACGACCGTCACCGGGGTACCCGGCCCGATCCGGGTCACCATCCACGTGAGCGTCGAGGTATCGAGGCGCACGCAGCCGTGCGAGGCCGCCGTCCCGAGCACGCCGCCGACGTTGTCGAGGCCGTGCATCGCGATCTGCCCGGGCCCACCGTCGAACTCCTGGAGCACGTTCGAGCGCGCGCTGAGCGCAAATGCGTACGGTGCCCCGACGGCGTCAGCTGGAAGCTGCAGCACCTCCTCGACGAAGAACTTCCCGGCGGGGGTGGGCGTCGAAGGCTTGCCGACGACCACGGCCGCGGTGCGCACGGCGTACCCGTCGTAGTCGACGGTCAGCGTGCGCCTCGTCGTGTCCACCACGACGGAATAGTCCGTCGCAGAGGTGCGGGTCCCGCTCGCCGTGATCCAGCCGCTGCGCCCGTCGGGCCGTCCCGGGAGCATCACCTGGAGCCACACCCCGCCATGAAACTGCGCGGTGCCGAGGACGGGGAGCACGGTCTGCTCTCCGGTGAGCGGCCGCACCGCCTGGACGTCGGTGAGCGGCCGCACCGCCTGGACGTCGGTCAGCGCCCGCGAGGTGCCTCCCGGTCGGGAGTACGCCTCGTGAGCCGAGAGGAGCACCGCGAGTCGCCGGCCGGACGTCGCCGCCGCGCCTTGGCCCGAAGGGCCGGAGACGACGGCGCTCTCGACACCCACGGCCCCGTGTGTCGAGTACGCGAAGCCGAGGAAGCCGAGGAGCACCGCGGCCGAGAGCAGCCCGCCGCGGATGCCCCACGCGGCGCGCACGCTCACCATCGGCCGCGCACCTCGGCTTCTGCCGTCACGCAGCCCCGGCGTCAACCCGTGAAGCCGACGTGCGCTCGGGCGGGCTTCGCAAAGCTGACGGGCTTGGCCGCCTTCGTCGCGGCTGCGGCCTTCGCCGCAGCTCTCGCCCTCGCCCTCTTCCTCGCTGTCTTGGCTGCCTTGGCCACGGTCGCCTTGGCGGCCGCGGCGGCCGTCGCGGTGGTCGTCGCGGTCGTGCCCGGTGCCGTCGTCGCGGTGACCGAGCCGGCCGTCGCCCCCGAAGGAGTCGTGGTCACGGTCGTCGCGGTGGCCGCCGCGCACCTCGACGCGGTGATCGTGTCGCTGTCGAGGGTGACAGCGCCGTTACGGGCGAGCACCCGTCCGTCGACCGTCACGCTCGTGGTCACCGTGATGCTCTGCAGTGCGAGCACCGTCCCCACGAACTTGGAGGAGGTGCCGAGCGTCGCCGAGCTGCCGATCTGCCAGAAGACGTTGCAGGACTGCGCGCCGTTGATCAGCACGACCTGGCTCGCGGAGGCCGTGGTGAGCGTCGAACCCGCCTGGAAGACGAAGACGGCGCCGGCGTTGCCCTGACCGTTCAAGGTGAGGGTGCCGGTGAGCCCGAGCGAGGACGCGGAGTTGTAGACGCCGGCCGTCAACGCCTGACCGCCGAGGTCGGCGGTGACCGGGGAGGTCGGCCCCTGCCTGGCGGCGTTGCCGTAGGCGGTGACGAGATCGGTCTTTGCCTGCTGGGTGACAGCGTCTCCGGCGTGGTTCGTCCCGTTCACGGTGAGCGAGCCGGTACCCGTTTCGGTGGTGGTCGGGTAGGTGCCGACGTCGCCGTTGATCGTGGTCGGGCCGGTGTTGGTCATCCCGGCTCCCGCCAGTACGCCGAAGCTTTCCGCCGTTCCGAGCGGAACCGACACGGCAGCTGCACCGGCGGGGCCGGAGAGGAGCAGCGACAAAGGGGCGACGAGGCCGGTGACGAGGGCGAGCGCCAGCATGGAGCGCGCGCGGTGAAGGTTTCTCGGGCCCATTCCGCTTACCTCGATCCGTTCTTCTGGCCTGTTGCCAGTTTTCGGTCGGAGATCGCCGGCCTCGATGTTCAGAACCCTTACATCTGATGTCTATTACCGGTAATACATTTCATGAAACGTGGGTAGATGCTCTCCATGGAGAACTGGAGCTTCCTCACCAACCACGGCCAGGCACTCCTCTGCATCGCCAAGGACCCCGGTACGCGACTTCGCGACATCGCCGACGCGCTGCAGATCACCGAGCGGAGGGCGCAAGGGATCGTCACCGACCTGACCGAGGCGGGCTACGTGAAGAAGGGGCGCGAGGGCCGGCGCAACCGCTACGAGGTGCTCGCCCACCTCCCGCTTAGAGCGGCGGTCGGGCCGGACCTGACCGTTGGCGAACTCCTGAACCTCTTCGTCGAACCGAGCAGCACCCTATCGAGAGAGACATCATGAGCAACAGCAGCGACCTTCCATCAACGGGCGCCGAGCTCGGAGTCCCGCCGCCGGACGCGACCGCGGCCGTACCGGTTGATGCGGCGGCCGCGGTCGACCGACCGAGCGCGCAGGCTGAGGTGCCAGGCAAGGGTGCGCGCAGGAGACGCCAAGCGCGAGAGGACAGAGCCCACACCCGCATCAGCGGAGCGTGGGCGGCGGTCACCGTCGGCGTCGTCGTCGGCATCGCCCTCATCGACTTCGTCGTCGAGAACACCCGCTCGGTCCGAGTGGACTTCTTCTCCGCGAGCGGGCGCATGCCGGTCGCTGTCGCACTCCTGGCCGCGGCAGCCGCGGGGGCAACCGTGGTGCTCGTCGTCGGAATCTGCCGTACCACCCAGCTCCGTCTGTCGATCAGACGTCGACGAGGGAAAGCGAGCGCCAACGCGACCAGCGCCACTCAGGATTCCGCGCTCGTCACGACTGAAGATCGGCCGTGAGCGGGGGTGAAGTCGAAAGGCTGATGAGCGAGTTCACCGGCATCTCGATCTCCGAAGCACGGGTCGAGTCCAAGCTCGCCGGCTCCGTCACGCTCACCTTCTGTCTGTTCCCGACGCCGATCCCGGTCCAGTGGAAGTCGATGTTCATGCACATCAGCGGCGACAAGCACGGTTCGGTGATCTCCACGACGAATCCCGTGCTGCACGGGAACGACGTCGTGTGGGCCGTCGTCGAGGGAGACATCCCAAACGCGAAGCACTTCGTCGAAGAGCGGGTCGGACAAGCCAATGCGCTGTTCGGTCAAATGCTCGTCGACGTCGCGCGACAGGACTCGCAGAAGACGGCTGCAACCTTGCCGTCGGAGATCGCGCGACTGCAGCGCCTGCTGGACGAGGCGTAGCGCTAAAGCACACGTGGCAGACAGTTGCTCGCCGAATACGAACCGGGCGACAACCAATCTCTATCTCTCTCGGCTGTCGAGGAGCGTCACCGCCGCGGGGGACGACCCGCTGGATCGCGAGGTGTCGCCGCGTTCGCGATGGCCACGAGCGGACGGTCGTCACTGACCTCAATGAACGGTCACCCTTCGACTCGCCGTGAGCTTCCTTTGGCCCTTGGCGTAGGTGAGCAGCAGTACATAACGGCCGGCCGGGGGCCTTCGCGCAGCGACGAGCCGCACCAGGCCCTTTAGATAGGTACCCGAAGCGACCACGTGAGCCGCCACTTCGAGCTTCGCAGTCGCCCTCGACGCCGCCGTGAACGTCACGGCTCGGGACACGACACTCTCGAAAATCGTGTCCGGGCCGCCGATGCGTTAATAACAGCGCATCTGTGCCTCGCCTGACCGATGCGACAAAAGTATCGCATTAGCGACGTACACTCTGCATGTGGCAATTTCGACGCACCAACCTCGGTGGTACCGCATCCGCGACGAAGCGTCGCTTGGCGATGCAATCGCAGCTGTCAGGAAGGCGAGTGGAAGGAGCCAGGAGCAGCTCGCCGCGCGCATCGGAGCAGAACGGGCCTCGATCCGCCGGATCGAACAGGGCCGCCTCGCCGTGCTCGGCAGGATCATGAAGGCACTCGGCGTCTGCGGCTACGAGCTGATCGCGGTACCGCGTGGCACGAAGGTCACGGTCGAGTAGGTGCCTGGCGACGTCCTCAACATCTGGATCGACGGGCGGGTAGTCGCCACTTTGCAGCGTGCCCGCTCGGACATCCGCCTCCAGTACGAGCCCGACGAGCAGCAGCGCTCCGGTGACGGCTCGATCGTGCTGTCGACGTCGCTTCCTGTGCGGTCGCAGCCCTACGACGGGGACGTGGTCGGATACTGGCTCGAGGGAGTGCTTCCTGAGGGCGAGGCCCGCACCGTCCTCGAGTCGCTCTACGACGTCCGCCGAGGTGACGCGTTCGGGCTCCTCCGCCGCATCGGCCGTGAGTGCGCCGGCGCGGTCGCGTTCCTTCCTGAGGGCAGAGAGCCGGCGCCACCAGGCCGGCCGAAACCGATCACCGACGACGAGCTCGCCGAGGCAATCACCAACCTCCCCGCCCACCCCCTCGGCGACACGGCCGAATCGGGGATCTCCCTCGGGGGCCTGCAATCGAAGCTCCTCGTCTGCAAGACGCCCGACGGCTGGGCACTTCCTGCCAACGGTGCTCCCTCGACCCACATCATGAAGCCAGCGCCGGCGCAGCATCTCGGCCTTGCAAGGGCCGAGGCCTACGCGATGAACCTCGCTGCGGCCGCGGGCCTCTCGGCGGCCGCCGTTGACCTCCTCGTCGTCGACGGCCGCGACGTGCTCGTGGTCGAGCGCTTCGACCGGGAACTCGTCGACGGTGTCACCCGCCGCCTGCACCAAGAGGACGCCTGTCAGGCACTCGGACGCGACCCGCGGGACCGGCGGAAGTACCAACAGGCCACTGGCGGCCCCTCCTACGGTGCGATCGCCAAGCTCCTTTCCGCTCACGCCGTCGACGTCGACCGGGAGCTCCGCGCGCTCACGGAGGCGATGACCTTCACATGTGCGATCGGCAATACCGACGCCCACGGCAAGAACCACGGCTTCCTCATTGCCGATGGGACGCTCTCCCTCGCCCCGATCTATGACGCCGCGCCGACCGAGTCGTTCGTGGCGGGGCGGAACCTCGCGATGTACGTCGGGGCGCAGACGCGGATCGACCGCGTCAACCGGATCCAGCTCGCGCTCGAAGCTCACTCGTGGGGGCTCCCCAAGTCGTCGGTGACCGACCTCATCGACGAGACACTCAATCGCATCAGGGACGCGCTCGGGAACGTCGCCACCGACGATGTCCCGCGAGAGGTCGTCGAGGACGTCGCTCAGTACCACCAGCGGCTCGCCGAGTCGCGCGTCCTCCAACGCGGCTGAATCCACCTCCCTTTGGGTGGGGAGCAGAAGCTGTTGCGATCACCGCGCCGTCGGGGCCCTCCCGCGAGGCGCTGACGGCGCGGGCCGCTACCGAGCCGGCAGCGAGGACGCGCCGCGGTCGCATGTGGGACGCGTGTTATGTGACACGGCACGAACGCGAGAACCGTCGTTCCGCGTGCTCTGCGCAGCCGCGAGCGCTCAGCATGGCCTCGTTGACCGGGCGCGGATATTCGGCGTTCGGCCGCCGTTCTAACCAGACGTGCCAAGAGCGTTGAGAAATGATGCGGCGATTGGGCCGTCGGTCGGACCGCCGTAGCCGCCGTCGACGACGAGCACCGCGAAGGCAACGTTCCCGCGAAAGCCGATGAGCCAGGCGTCGGTCGGGAGCGGGTTGCCACTCCCGTACTCGGCGGTCCCGGTCTTCGCGTAGGTCCCGGATGGCAGACCCTGGTTCGCGGCGGTCCCGCTCGCGACGACATCGGCCATCATCACGTGCAGATCATCCACCACGTCGGTGGGCAGACGGTGGGTCGGTGCCCGGTCGTCCGGCGCCCCGAGCACGAGGCGCGGCTCACGCACGACCCCCGAATCGATCGCCGCGGCGACCATCGCCATGTCGAGCGGCGAGACGAGCACGCTGCCCTGACCGATTGCGGTGGCAGCGAGCCCGGCGGCGCTGGTCGGCGTCGGCACGCTGCCGCCGAAGACTGTGAGCCCAATGTCGGGCGACGTGCCGACGTCGTATTCGGCGGCCGCGGCGGGAAGGTTCGCCGGATCGAGGTTTTTCGTCGTGAGACCAATGAACGCGGTGTTGCAGGACTCGGTAAAAGCCTGGGCCATGTTCTGCACTGGAGCGTCACCTTCGGCATTGTGAAACAGCTCGCCGCCGACGGTGATCGTCGTCGGGCAGCTTGCCGACGAGCTGGGTGAAAGACCGTGCTCGATGAGCGCGGTGCTCGTGATCGTCTTGAACGTTGAGCCGGGCGGGAAGGTCCCGTCGAAAGCTTGATCGAACGCGTCACTGCTCGGGTCGCTCACCGAGGCGAGCAGCTGGCCGGTGCTGGCGTCGACGGCGACGAGGGCGGCTGGCTTGTCTTCGTGCGCGAGCGCTGCCTCCGCGGCGCGTTGCACCGTGGGGTTGATGGAGGTACGTACCGGGGTGCCGGGCACCGGCTTCTTGCTCGCAAGCGTCGCCAACGTCGACCCGTCATCGCTCACCACCGAGATCGTGGTTCCGGGAGTCCCGGCGAGCTGGGCCTGGTCGTACTGTTCGAGTCCGGTCTGGCCTACGACGCTCGTCGTGTCATATGGGGCGCCGAGCGCGTGCAGCTCCTGGGCGGTGATCGGACCCACGCTCCCGACGAGGTGGGCCTCGAGTCCCGGCGTGACGGCCTCGCGCGCCTCGGAGGTCTGGAAAACGGTTCCCGGTAGCGGATAGAGGGTCGGCTTCAGCTGCAGGTACCGGGCCCATGAGACCGTGAAGACGGGCTCGAAGTACGCTGGCTTCACCTTCGCTGTGGCGAGAGCGGCGCTCGCTTCCGCGCTCGTCGCTCCGGCAGCGACGAGCGCCGCTGAAAGCGAGGACGGGTCTTTCACGTATTTCCCCTCGATGCCGACAGTCACCGTTTCCTCCTCGGCCGTGAGCGCCACGTTGCCGGCGCCGAGAATTGGGGCACGGGGCGGCCAGGTCGCCGTCAGGGCAAATTGACTGGCTGGACGGAGGGACGGGTCGATCGTCTCGGGCGTCCATTGCACGAGCCAGCGACCGGAACGCTCCACCAGGTGCAAGGTCGTGTGGACCGTCCACACACCGAACCCAGGGATCGTGAGGTGCTCGGTCACCGGGACCCGTGCCGCGGTGCCAGAGACGATGGGTGCGCCAGCTTTGTAGCTCGCCTTGGTCACTTCGAGGTCAGAAATCGCCGCACCGTTGATGCTCGCGAATGCGGCGGGCGGGTCTGCCACGAGGCGCCGCATCGAGGACCAGTTGCGTGACGTCCATCCCGTCAGGAACGCCCCGATCGTCGTCTGCGGTCCGGCTGACGCGCTACTGCACGCGGCCAGGAGGCCAGCGACGGAGAGAGTCGTCAGGAGCAACGGCGTCCGGGTTGCTCGGACGTTCGTGACACGACCCCGTAGCTGCATGAGAAACCAGGCTAGGGGCCGGTCCGAGCGACGTGCGGGACACATCACCGTCTCGATATGTGCTCTTGCCAGCCGGGGCGGAAGAGCCTCCGCGGTTCGCGGATCAGTCAGTATGTTCCCGACGGAGGCGCCGCGGCGCGGGAAAGGCACGCTCTTCCAAGCACGCGTTGAGAGGCGCACGGACTAAGGAAGTCCCGCGGTTCTGCACGGTGCCCCGGTTGAGACGGTGACGGGAGCCAGCTTCACCTCCATCGCTTTCGAAAAATCACTTCAAGGCGCGATCACCAAGTTCCGTCAGACTGCCGCGAAGAAAGCCACTGAACTCGGGACGACCGTGCCCGTAATCAGCTGCAAGCCGATGGCGAACGGCGACAAAGAATGTTTGGGCGCCCCGACGGGGATTCGCTACGGCGTACTTCGGCTACGGGTGAGCTTCGTCTCGGGCTAGACGGGTTTGGTTCGGCAGAGGCCGTGCTGGAGAGAGATTAGAAGAACACCCGCTCGGCGCAGTGGTTGCCTCGATTGGGCAGGCGCCCGTGTCCGTTAGCGATCCGAGCTCAGACGGCCTTTGGCCGGCAGGTTCTCGAGGGCGCCCCCTCTCGGACCGTGAGGCGACAGAACGTCGTCGTCATGGTGGTTCCATTCGAGCGCGGAGTCGGCGTTCTACGCGCTGAGAAGAGCCCCATAACAACGGTCAAACTCGCTGTCGTCGCGCAGCGAACGCGCCGGTATGGGACACGGTTTCCCATCTCCGCGACGTCCTGGCTGCCAGTCTCGTCCGGCGGTCCAGAGGGGTTGACGCTTCCTCACAGGCGCTGCGGGGGCGGGGGGCTTATCCACAGTCCTCTGACCTGGGCACTGACAAAAAGCTGCGCGAAAGCCCAGGTCGTCACTGACACGCCACTGACAAAAAACTGCTCTCACTGACAAAAAGTGAGTTGGCGACACCACCAGCTACTTTGTGGAGCCCGGGGTCGGGATTGAACCGACGACCTGCGCATTACGAGTGCACGATACAGCGTCCAGCGAGTCCTTCCTAGTCCTGTCACCTGGGGTTTTACTGTCCGCTCCGTCTTCATTGTCTGGCTCATTCCAGGCAGTTTTGGAGAGGAGTGAGCCAACAAGTGAGCCGGCGGTCCTCTCGTCAGCTGGTCCGGTGGACCTGACGATTGGCCTTGTACTCGTCGACAAAAGCGCGACTGCTGCGCCACTGCCCGTCATTCCCCTTCTGAGCGCGCAACCGCCCCCGGCTCGCGGCCATCTTCAACGCACCTTCGGAAATCTGGTCGTCGGCGAGGGCGGCCAACGGCACCAGACGCCGCGGCCCGGCAACGGC
>Ga0307372_10001928_pt1 | contig 35127 bp, 26 predicted proteins | sample OX1MG_FD_202533 | JGI IMG/M metagenome (GOLD analysis project Ga0307372, IMG submission 202533) | Soil microbial communities from Risofladan, Vaasa, Finland - OX-1 | ecosystem: Environmental > Terrestrial > Soil > Coastal area > Acid sulfate soil | place: Finland: Risofladan, Vaasa | collected...
GCCGTCGGGCAATGCAATAGCCATAATTGCCGCCTATCACTTCACTTACATATGTTTCGGATCTGTTTCCGGTAATGCTGTCGTGCAATTTACGTGCCGGGGTAATATTCGCCATCACACCTTCATCCCCGCATTTCCTCTAAGATCGCCGCCACATCCAAGGTAATATTCGACGTTCTCACAGGAATGACTCTTATGCGCCTGGCCTCAAAGAGCTCATATTCAAAGTCAGACGGATCCGGAACAATAATGTAAGCTCGATCACCAGGAAGCGAGCCGCGTTTCTCCCAAAACTCGTCCGTAAACAACCTGAACAAATACGACACATTTGGATCTCGAAAGCTATAGCCGATGAACAGAACGACTCGACCGAGCAGGTCGGCACGTAAGCGGTGGTCCAGCGCGGTCGACAACGACAACCTTGCTTCGTAGTCGGATTCAGTCAAAACTATCTGGTCCGGATGGTCGAGGTCTCCATGAAACTTCACGATTTCGCAACCGCTTTGTGCAAGGCCCATCTGGGCCTCAACTGCGACTACCTTATGCGCCCTTTTGTGCAGGTCGAACGCGCGCTCTATAAAGTTATCGAAATTCGTTGTATAAAATAATTTGCATCTATCAAGCTTTGCCAGTTCGTCGTGAATCGTCGATCGCACAATAGCGCTGTCAGGCGGGTCTAGCCTTGACAGCCAGTTGGTCAGCTTCGCCGTTTGTCCAGCATGTTTCTGCTTAAAGTATTCGAGGATCTGAAGGTCTGTGCCGCGGACCCGCGCCAAGTCCGGATCTTGAAACCCGAGCAGACTCGTAGCCTGCGCAACGAGCTCACCCCACGACGGTCCACGAAGCGTTTTTCCATTCTCTTTCCATTCGAGCGACATTGAAACTCCCGCTCCCACAAATGGAAGCAGCCGCCCATCCCTGTATCGCTCTCTCAGTTCTGCCGGGCAAAGCATTTCTCAAACCTTTTGAGCCAAGATGCGAGTCAGCGAGTGGTAGTGCGGAATATTGTTGTGCGGATGCACTTCGTGTAGGTCGCGGTCCGTTGAGTGAACCAGGCGCCAACCAGAAAACGCCCGCTCGTATTGCAAATGCGGTAGCAAAGCGGGTTTAAAGCCCGGATGCGCTGCCAGGTCATGGAGGCGGTCATTGAAGGCAACGACTACGTTGTAACCTCCCAGCTTCCAGGAGCCGTATCATGCTTCCGGGAGACGTGCCCCAGAAGCATGGGCACGACCGATAACCGTCATCATACCCGCCGTCCATCTTAGAACCTACTCACAGTGAATCGATGAATGCTTTTACCGCGCGACGGTATTCGCTTCGCCCCGTCCAATTATATAGAACGGCGTGACTTAATCCAATCATCTCCTCAACCTCAGCTTCGACGCGCGCGTGTCGAAGTGTAATAAAATCGACGATCGAAATATCGCCACCCTCTCGTTGCTGGTAGAATCTGTAAGCTAAGTCGGGTGTCGTGTGAACGAATAGCACGCCGATTTGAATTGGTTGCAACTCGCCCACCGCTTGCCACAAGTCATTGAGCAGCAATGCATTGCACGGCGAGTGCTAGCATGAAAAGAAGCGACCTCCGATTCAAGAGCGTTTCTGGGAGCAGTTGCGCCGCGCGGATCCGATTTCTTATATCGCGATGGGCGACAACGATGTTGTCGTCTCAATGCGACGCGAGTTTATCGAGGAGTTGATTCGACCCTGAATCTCGGGCGCACAGACCACTTTTGCGATGGCTTTCAGAAACACTCGATCATCGCCAACTCGCGGCTACCCGCCCGCCATCGCACCGATCACATAAAGCGGCTCGGCGCCCGAGGCGACGGCCGCAGGCAGCGGGGCGTCGGGCGGCTGGTTGGAAAGATCTTCAAGGCAGGCGAAGAATCGCAAGAAGGGCCGGCGTTGGTGCGTGACGTGGTCGCGGATCGTGCCGCAAAGCACCGGATAACGGGCTTCCAGCGCGTCGAGCGCCGAAGCGAGCGTCGCCGGCCCCTCGATTTCGAGCTGCACTTCGCCTTCGACCGCAGCCAGTTTGCGCAGATGGTGCGGCAACACGACGCGAATCATCGTAGCGTCTGGACTTCGACGGAAAGGACGGCCGGTAGATCGCGGACGATCGGCGCCCAACGGTCGCCCCCGTCGGCCGAGCAGTAAACCTGCCCGCCGGTCGTGCCGAAGTAGACGCCGCACTCGTCGAGCGAATCGACCGCCATCGCGTCGCGGAGCACGTTGACGTAGCAATCGCGCTCGGGCAGCCCCTTGCCGAGCGGCTCCCACTCGTTGCCGCCCGAGCGGCTGCGGTAGACGCGCAGCTTGCCGTCGATCGGGTAATGCTCCGAGTCGCTCTTGATCGGCACGACGTAGACCGTTTCAGGCTCGTGCGCATGAACGTCGATCGCGAAGCCGAAGTCGGTCGGCAAATCGCCGCTGATCTCGTGCCACGAGTCGCCAGCGTCGTTGCTGCGCATCACGTCCCAGTGCTTTTGCATGAACAGCACGCCCGGCCGCGCGGCGTGCATGGCGATGTGGTGCACGCAGTGGCCGACTTCGGCATTGGGGTCGGGCAGCTCGTACTTCGAGACCAGCCCGCGATTGATCGGCCGCCAAGTCTGGCCGCCGTCATCGGTGCGGAACGTGCCGGCCGCCGAAATGGCGACGAAAATGCGGTTCGCCTCGCTCGGGTCGAGCACGATCGTGTGCAGGCCCATGCCGCCGGCGCCGGGCTGCCAGAGCTTGCCGGAACCGTGATTGCGCAATCCGGCCAGTTCACGCCACGTCTGGCCGCCGTCGGTCGTGCGGAACATGGCGGCGTCTTCGGCGCCGGCATAGACCGTGTCGGGATCGGTCAGCGAAGGTTCGAGATGCCAGATGCGCTTGAATTCCCAGGGGTGCGGCGTGCCGTCGTACCAGAGGTGCGTGCCGGTTTCGCCTTCGTAGGCGAACTTGTTATCCACTGGCGCCCAAGTCTGGCCTCCGTCGTTGGAGCGCTGGATCAACTGCCCGAACCAGCCGCTCGACTGCGACGCATAGATGCGGTCGGGATCGACGGGCGAGGCCTTGATGTGGTAAATCTCCCAGCCGCCGAAATGCGGGCCGCTGACGTCCCACCGCTCGCGCTTGCCGTCGGATGTGAGAATGAACGCGCCTTTGCGAGTTCCGACTAAAACGCGCACTCCGCTCATTGCCGCTTTCCTTTCTGTGCTGTTGCCAAGCTAGGGGGCGATTTTGATTGTTTCCGACTTATTCCAAGGAAACGGCCGGCGCCGATTGGCGGATCGACAACAGCGCGCGAACTCATGCGTATTGAAATGATTGTGTAGCGATTGCTAAAAATAATGCCCCATGCTCGGCTGTCAAGACGCATGGTGCAGCAACCGACAAAAAATGGGCCGTGCAAGCGGAAGCGGCTGATGGTTCGACGCCGTTTGCTTGCTCAGCGAGATTGGCGTTGCCGCAAGGCTTCGTAAAAGATCACTGCGGCGGCGGCCGAGATATTCAGGCTGTCGGCGGCGCCGCACATCGGCAATTTGACGGGCGTAACGTCAGGGCCCGACCAGATGTCGGAAAGCCCGGCTGCCTCGCTGCCCAGGACGATTGCCGCGTCGCCGGCGTAAGAGACGTCGGTGTAAAGCCGCTCGGCATCGACGCGGGCCGCGAACACGCGGAAGCTCCGCTCGGCGAGCCAGCGTTTGGTTTCTTCGGCCGATGCGGCGGCGACGGGCAAAGTGAAAACCGTGCCCAGGCTGGCCCGAATCACGTTGGGACTGAAAAGATCGACGCCATGTCCGGCGGCGATCAAGGCCGAAACCCCCGCGGCGTCGGCGCTGCGCAGCACGGCCCCAAGATTGCCGGGCTTTTCAACGCCTTCTACGACGGCCACGAGGGCGCCCGACGGCGGCTTGAGATCGTCCAATCGCGCCGCAGGCGTTCGCGCCACGCCGAGTACGCCTTCGGCCCGGTCGCCGAAAGCCAACTTGGCGAACACCTCGGGCGTGACGGGCAGAATCTCGGCGCCGCACGAATCGAGCGAATCGAGCAACCGCCGCGCTTCGACCGTTCGGCAAAGCGGCTCGCAAACGAAGATTTCGCGCAATGCGACGCCCGCTGTGATCGCCCGACGCAGCTCGCGCACGCCGTCGATCAGGATACGGTGTTGTTTGTCGCGCTGCCGGCGCTCGCGCAGCTTGGCAGCGTCTTTGACGCGCTGGTTTTGCAGGCTGGTGATCGGCGGCGACGACATTTAGCGACTATAGCCTGTGGCGCCCGCTGGACGGAGTGAGCCACGGATGAAACACGGATAAAATCAAATGAAACTTCGCTTTCCACCGCACGCAAGTAGAGTTCGAACGCACGGTCCTCTTTGTGTATCTTATCCGTGTTCGATCCGTGTTTCATCCGTGGCTAAAGTCCGTGGCTAAAGTCCGTGGGGCGTGGCTCGTTTTGCACGACAATCGCCAACCCTTGTTTCTAGTGGCGACAACGCCCTAAGTGGCCAATCGCGCCATCGCCCCGCAGGGCAGTTGGCGGCGGCCGACCGTGCCAACCGACATTTCGCCGGTTTCGATCTTGCCGGCGCCGAACGCCTGCGCCATCAAGCGTCCCAATTCATCCGGCCCGAAGCCAGGCGAATGACAACTCAGCAGGATGAAGCGGCGATCGGCCTCGGTCAGTTCGGCGCAAAGCGAAAGCAGTTCCGGCAGCCCCTCGGCCAGCTTCCAGATTTCGCCCTTGGGTCCGTGGCCGTAGCTGGGCGGATCGAGAATCACGGCCTGATATCGGTTGCCCCGTTTTAACTCGCGGCGGACGAACAGGATCGCATCTTCGGCGATCCAGCGAATCGGCGCCTCGGCCAGGCCCGAAAGCTCGGCGTTGTGCCGAGCCCAGGCGACCGTGTTGCGGGCGGCATCGACGTGCGCCAACTCGGCGCCAGCCCCCGCGGCCGCCAAGGTGCTGCCGCCGGTATAGGCGAACAGGTTCAAGACCTTGAGCGGCCCGATGGCTTGCCGCACCTCGTCGGCGATCCAATCCCAGTTGGCCGCCTGCTCTGGAAATACGCCCAGGTGGCCGAAGTCGGTGAGCTTCAGTTCGAACCGTAGAGGGCCGTGCGCGATTGTCCACGGCGAAGGCGCCGCGGCGCCGTTCGATTGCCAGACGCCATTGTCTCCGCTCGTTCGCTGGTAACAGGCGACGGCTTGTTTCCACTGGCCTGGATCGGTCGGCGACGCGTCGTCGGCGGCTGGGCAGAGACGCTCGAGCACGACGCCGCCGAAACGTTCGAGCTTACGGCCGTCGCCGAAGTCCAAAAGCTGATACTCGTCGGAAGTGAACATCGCGAAGTTTCCCGGTTCGCCCCGAAATCGGCCGCCTCCGCTTCGGCAGGCACGCTCCACGGATCACGCCTTGCGATCTATTTTCCTCGAACGTCTCTGCGAACTCTTGCGGTGCAGCCGGTAGCAGACGCCCGCTTTCGAACGGATGTGATCGCCTTCGCGCTGCAGCTTCCAGTCGCCCATGTGCTTGGCGTTACAGACCGGCTTGTTCGTGAGCGGGTCGATGCGCGTGTGGTATGAGCCAACCGCCAGATCACGCGTCATCCGGGTAAGGGCCATTTTCAAGCTCACTGGAGCTTTCTCGCGCCTGACTGGCAATCAAGAGCACTTGTGCATCTGGTCAGGGAATTGGTGCATGTCCCCGCTCTTGGCAAATTAAACAGCCGCAACTTCCGGCTGGCACGTAATGCCGCAAGCCATGAAGCTTCCCCAAATTGTCCCGGTCGAAGCGGTGGAAAACCCGCTGGAAGTTCTTTTCCTCGTAGCTACCGGCAGCCGCGTTCTTGTCGAGATATCGCCTGACCGCATAGGCGCAAATATCGACCAGTTGGAGACCGCCGACGCGATCGCTTGCTGTAAAGAAGGGCACGTCGATTACGTGCTGCATCTTCCCCCACGGATGCCCGCGTCGCCTGTAGTCCTTGAATTGGTTGACGATGGACGCTTCTGTCGAATAATCCTGATCGAGGACAAGCAAACCATTATCGATTTTCCGCCGGGGGCTCATCTTCAATTTCCAATCGTCTCTGCGCTTTAGAAACGCATCGAACCGCGACACGACCTGTTCAAAGGCCTGACGCACGGGATCGATGTGTCCGGCGGCAACGCCCGGATGGGCTTTCAAGACGGCCTCCCCAAACAGAATAATTCCTCTGTGCGCACCAACGAGATCGAGCGCGTCTTCAAGAAGACTAGAGCGTTCCTGGCGGGTTAGATGGATAAACGACTCCGTCCGCTTGTACTTTTTCTCTCTGGCCTTTTTCGCCTTGGCCGTAGGCTCGGCCGCGATCTTCGCGTGGCGAATCGCGGTTACCCTCGCTCGGCGGTCCGTCCATGACATTCCGGCAAAGCCCGGGATTTCGTCCTGCTCCTTGATGGTGCAAGCGAATTCAGCCGCATGCAACTCGAACTCATCGCCAGGCTGGCAGTAGCCGCTCTTGAGCCCGTTCAGCCGCTTATCCAGGGCGAACCAGGTGCCTTCGTGGACGGCGAGTCCCAAAAGTACGTAGTGGCGCGTATTGGCGTCTGATAGATCGGCTGCACCAGAAGCATCCGCGTAGAGAAGAAACATGAGCAGAAAAATGGAGGCCCGGGAGGGGTTTAGCCCCAACGTGCCGTAGCACTCCCAGGCCTTGAATGCGATGGTAGACTCGCTAACTTATTCTAGCCCTCGGCCGCCTGTAAATCAATTCCGTTGTTTGTTTTTTGCCGATTTCCGTCGCCGAAGATCGGCTAGTGAAGAAGATGCCAGAAGCGGTAGGAACGTTCGTACCGTTCCGTTTCTTCGTCGGATGTCACGCTCGCCTGCTTGAATGATTTTTGCGAGGGCGATTCGGCTCCGCCGCGTAGATTGATTCGGGACATCGCGCCTTGGTCGGAGTCGGTCGCCCATCCTCGCGATGACGCGCGGTTACGATGGAGCCCATGATCCATTGGCAGCGCGCGTCCGTCGCATCGACTGAGGCGATGAAGCCGCGCGTGGGCGGAGCCCTTAAGCCGTCGAGGATGAGGTCGAGATAGCTAAACAACAGTCGGCTACGGTCGCGGGCCCGAACCCCCGCCTTTTCGTTTGCGCTCTTTGTCCTGGCGGCGCGCCGTTTTGCGCCCTGGCCGGTAGCCGGCTTTCGGCAAGCCCCGCTCCCCAGATTTGTCGCCCTTGGCCGGGTTGGCGATGCTGTGGTAGTGGTCGTGCGGGGCGCTGGCTCGCTTGCGGCGGGCCTCGATCGCTTCGCGCGGCGGACGGTCTGCAATCAGCCAGTCGCAGCCTCAGGGAATCGGCCAAGAACTTAGCAGCGTTCTTCGCCGTCCTTCTGCCGTGCCATGTTATCGACCCCCTTGCTGCCGTTAGTTTGGACACGATGTTGTCGCCGATGGCCTAACCAGATGAATCACCACTGCACTGGCAAGTAGCTGAAAAAAGTACACAGGTATTTCCGAGCCGCCGCCGCCTCAAGCGGCTCGGGCTGATCTTCACGTTCGTGGACCAGGCTGTTTCGATACTCCCGGACCAGGTGCGCATTCTCTAAGTCCGTGTCGGGGATGCTGCGCCGCGCCGCCAACGCCTCGAATAAGTCATGCGTTTTGATATCTGTCCCCCACGTGACATCCCAATACTGCCTCGCGCCCGTCTCGAATTCCGCGAACAGACGCATTATGTAGGTTCCTTCAAGGTTTCGTGAAGCAGTGACAATCTCGCCGTGCCGAAGGTCTTGAAGGAGAATCGTGGGATCGTGTTGCGCGTGTTCCAAAAAACGATCAGCGGCTTGCCGCATCGCCACGTGCTCTCGCTCAACGGCTTTAATTCGGGACTGCCATTGATGCCTAGTGGGCATGCTGCCTCATCTCCGCAAGCACCTGACCCAATGACTCTTTCGAGAAGGGTAGAGCTTGAGCATCGCGCACTATCGCCACCGGCCCCTGGCCGGGAAAAACGTAGTGGAGATTCCAACGTCCCTCGTAGTGGTAGATGCTGGCGATATCGTCGTATGCCGGCATCAAATAAAGATCCACCACGCCATCGGTGCCAGGGGCAGACCGGCCTACGGGCTCGAGGATAATGCGGCACGTATCCGCCTGCATGAGCAGCGCAGGGATCCGATGCGTGCCGACCCTCGCATCGTCAAGTTTTTTCTCCACTCGCTTGGTGGCCCATCCCAATTCCCTTGCCCACTGCTCGACCGCCGCTACCAGTTCGGTGACCCGGTCGATCCAGGCGAACCGCTCGCGCATGCGAGTAGTAATCTCCTCTTCTATCTCATCCGTTGCGGGGCCAGGCTGGTCGGGTGATCGTCCCCAATCGAAATCAAGCCGATCGGGAGTTCCCCGAACATCAACTATGTATTGAGGGACTCGCCTCGGGGCGCCGCGTGGGCCGCGCTCATGTTGCACACCCTTGGGCACGAAGGTAAAAACGACCGCGCCGCCCGCTTCGGGCTCATAACCGCTCACAATGTACTTCTGCTGGTCGGGCATCTAACCACTCCTCGATTCATTCGTTGACTTCAGGGACGCGATAGATCGTCGCCCAAGCATCCGGCGTCATCTCAGAACTTCGGGCCGCCGCCTTTCTTCTGGCGCCGCTTCTGCGTCTTTCGCCCGGGTCGATAGCCATGATTCGGCAACCCGCGCTCGCCGGCCGGCTCGCCCTTCGCGGGGTTGGCGATTGAGTGATAATGGTCGCCGCCCTGATTCGCTCGCCGGCGCCGCTTGTCGAGCGCCGCCTCGGGCGGACGGTCGGCGATCAGGCAATCGCAGCCGGCGCCGATCAAATCTTGCCGACCGGCCTGCTCGAGCGCGCGGCGAACTTCGAAGTAATTCTCCGGCTTGAAGAATTGCAAGAGCGCACGCTGTAGCTTGCGGTCGCGCAGATGCTTGGCGATGTAGACCGGCTTGTTCGTCAGCGGGTCGATGCCGGTGTGGTACATGCAGGCCGCCAGGTCGAACGGGCTGGGAATGAAGTCTTGCACCTGGTCGGGCTGGTAGTGATTGCGCTTCAAGAACAACGCCAGCTCGATCATCGCGTCGAGATCGCTGCCCGGATGGCTGGCGATGAAGTAAGGCACCAGATACTGCTTCTTGCCCGCCGCCTTCGAGGCTTTCTTGAACTCTTTGTCGAAACCGAGGAAATCGTCGTTGGCCGGCTTTTTCATCAGGGCCAACACGCCGGGATCGACGTGCTCGGGCGCCACCTTCAAATGCCCGCCGACGTGGTGCGCGGCCAATTCTTGCACGTATTCCGGGCTGCGGCGGGCCAGGTCCATGCGAATGCCCGAGGCCACGAAGACTTTCTTGACGCCCGGCTCTTCGCGGGCCTGCTTCATCAAATCGATCAGCGGGCCGTGGTCCGTGCCCAGCAGCTTGCAGATCGTCGGGTGCACGCAGCTCAGCCGCCGGCAGCGGGCTTCGACTTCGGGCCGCGTGCAGCGCATCTGATACATATTGGCCGTCGGCCCGCCGATATCGCTGACCACGCCGCTGAACTTGGGATCGGCCGTCATCTGGCGGATCTCGCCCAGCACCGATTCTTGGCTGCGGCTTTGGATGATGCGGCCTTCGTGGGCCGTGATCGAACAGAACGTGCAGCCGCCGAAGCAGCCGCGCATGATCTGCACCGAGTCTTTGACCACCTCAAACGCCGGAATCTTTTGGTCGCCGTAGCTCGGGTGCGGCCGCCGGGTGTAGGGCAAGCCATAGATGCGGTCCATCTCGGCTTCGGCCAAAGGCAATGCCGGCGGATTGGCGACCACCGCCTCGCGGTCGTGATACTGCACCAGCCGCTTGGCGTTGTAGGGGTTCGTTTCGTGATGGGCGATGCGCGTCAGCTCGACGAAGGCCCGCTTGTCGGTCGAAGCCTGCTCGTAGCTAGGCAGCGTGATCGTGTTCTCGGTCGGCGGCGTTTCGCTGGCGCCCAGGCGATAGACGACGCCCCGCAGATCGCGCAACTCGCGCAACGTCTCGCCGGCAGCCAAGCGATGGGAAATCTCGACGATCGGCCGCTCGCCCATGCCGAACACGACCAAATCGGCTTTGCAATCGAGAATAATCGAGCGGCGGACCTTGTCGCTCCAATAGTCGTAGTGAGCCAAGCGCCGCAGGCTGGCTTCGACGCCGCCGGCGATGACCGGCACGCCTTTGTAAGCTTCCCGCGCCCGCTGACAATAGGCCAAGGTCGCCCGGTCGGGTCGCCGGCCGATCTTGCCGCCAGGGCTGTAGGCGTCGTCGTTGCGGACTTTGCGGTTGGCCGTGTAGTGGTTGATCATCGAGTCCATGTTGCCCGCGCTCACGCCGAAGAACAGCCGCGGCTTGCCGAAGGTCCGCCAGGCCTCGCAACTTCGCCAGTCGGGCTGGCTGAGGATCGCTACGCGAAAGCCTTCCGACTCCAGCAGGCGGCCCAACAGCGCCATCGCGAAGCTCGGGTGATCGACGTAGGCGTCGCCCGTGACGAACACCACGTCGACTTCGTCCCAGCCGCGATCGAGCATTTCTTGCCGCGTCATCGGCAGCGGCAATGCGGGCGCCGGCGCGCGGGGCGGCTGGCCGAGAATCGGCAGCGAGAGATTGACGGCTGGGGCAGGGGCGGCAGGCATTCGAATCCCGGTGAGATGCAGCGAGTTCGCCGTCCGGCGCAAAAAAACGCCCCCGACGGCGGCTCGAAGCGAATAGGTCGGACCAAGCCTATTCTAATCCGCCCGCCTAGAGGAGGACTACTGGGCGCCCTTTATTCGCCGGCGGCAATCTCCGCCTTAATTGCCTCGACGAAACGCTGGCAATGCTTGGCTTTCGAGGCCACCACGGCAACGTCCAAGACGCTCCAGGATCTTGCACGCGTGCTGGATTTTATGGTATTTTGGCTTGTTTGTGCCGCGCGCCGCCTTGTTCAAGCAGTTCGCTAGCTGGGACTTGGGGATTTGTTCCACATCATGCTGCTTGGGTAAAGCGTTGACGTTGAACCCTTGCCCGTAGAACGCAGCAAGCGCCTGCCGGTCGGCTAAAAACCACGCCTCCATCGCCTGGGCCATGAGGTGACAGTGGCGGTCCTCGGCTTCCTCGGGTTTCATCCAGCCATCGCACTCGTGCAGGTGCAGCCAAGGCGGGCGGCTGACTGCGCTTTCAGAATCGACCAACAGGACGTTGAACGCATCCCTGTGAGCGTTCAAGGCGGTCTTGTACGCGGCAAAAGCAGCCTCGCGGCTGCCGCAGGCGATGATCTCCCAACGCACCTTGTTTTGCCGAGCAAGTTGCCGAACGTCGCGGAAAAGCTGGCCAAACGCTTGGCGAAATTGGTGCTTACTATCCTTGCCATCGCCGCCGCCTTCGACGTAGAGGCGGATCTCGCGAGTCATTGCCTGCCCCCGATTTCACCCATTTGCCACAACTCGCCAAGCGTGTACTTTTCCAACCAATCGGTCAGATGAGCCCCTTCAAGTCGGCGAAGGTGCGTGCCGGCATCGTCGCGTTCGCAAACGATGATCGCTTCGGGGAGGTCGCTCAATGCCGAAACAAGAATATCGGAATGAGTTGTCACGATGAGCTGACAGCGTTGGGAGGCGTCTCGCAGCAAATCCGCCACGAGGTGCAATGCGTCGGGATGTAGGCCGTGCTCGGGCTCTTCAATACACACGAGTGGGGGCGGACTAGGGTGATCGAGTATCGCCAACAACATTAGAAAACGAAGCGTCCCATCAGAAATATGGCGCGCAGACACCGGACCATTCAGACCCCGCTCGTAGAATTCGATCCCCACGACACCCCCTCGAACTCTCAATGAGATGTCCTCGATTCGTTCGTTGAACCTCTTGAGCCTGCCCAACAGATCAGCCTTTCTCGCTGGGCTCGTGAACAAATTGTTTAGCACGAGCGCTAAATTGCTTCCGCTCTCCAACAAGTAATCTTCCGGTTCGTCTGCGGCAACGGGGATTCTTGGCGGCTTGCTCGCCTCACGACTCCATCCCTCGACATATAGGCCGATCTGAGCGAACTGGCTCGCGAGATAAGTCAACTCGGGATATCGAATCGGATCTCGAAGCTGGTGCAGGATCGATTGATTGGTCCTAATTGATTCTGGCGGCAACATTTCATGAGTTCGTTGAGCGTCAGGGGTTCCAAACGCCGCAGGGCTGCTAATCTCGATCAGCCCCAGCCCAGTTTCGAACCGGTAAAAATACTCTGGTTCAATTCCGGGGCGCGGGATGGTCGAAATCGATTCATCGACCAAAACGAGCCGCTCTTTCAATGCACTAAAGCAGAAACGATGCCGCAGTGATTCAGGGCCATCCGGATATGCGATCGTCGAGGCGACTTCCGCAACCGGACTCGGCTCACCGCCCTTCCAGAGCCATTCGGACATTCCCCCGCTTGAGCGGATTGCCGCCTGCGGCAATGCCTCTAGCAAGCTGATCGCCTCAAGGAAATTCGATTTCCCTGAAAGATTCGGGCCGATAAGCACGTTGAGCGGTTCGAGCGCAATTTCTACCCCCTCCGATCCGAAGGTAAGAAAATTGGTCAGTCGAATTCTCTCGATCAACCGCTTGCCATCCATCCGCGCTCGCCGTGCAAAAGGGATATGGGTCGTCCCCCCAAGCCTAGCAGAAATCTTGACTCGATGGCAATTGAACGAAGTTCGCAGCGGGACGCAAAATCGCCGAAATGTCCAGCTCGCGATGGCTAAATTGGCGACGCGGGCGTTCGGTTATTGCGGTTTGGAGATATGCAAATAACGTCCTCCGCCGCGCCAGTGGCGGAATGGCGATCAGTCCGTCCCCACCGCTGGGTCTTTGGCCGGCGGAATGATGTAAACTTCGCGGCCGTTGAACTCCCGGCGATGCCGGTCGTGCGGAATCGGACCGGCCAACCGGCGAGGCGCCGGCAACCGAAAGCCCGCCCTCTCGTCTGCCTTGCCAAGCGCAAGGGCTTGGCCTCGCTACGGGCGTCGCCTGCACGCTGCTCACTGAAGCTATCACGCTCTGCCTGCGGTTTGGCCTGGGCCGTCCTGTCACGCGCCGCCAGCGAAGGGATTCGCTGGCACTTGAGCGTTGATTTCTAGCGTCTCGTTATTCGGGCTCATTCGGCGCGGCTGGCGGCTTACGTTCGCCATTGCCTTCCGGCTGAAAAAACCGGCTGACGCGAGTTAGTCCGTCGAAGATGTATTTCACGCACGAAACGTGCCCGGCGTCGTACCAGACGATCTCCGGCTCGCCGAAGGCCCGCCAGAGCGACTCGGTGCAGACCGGCGGTATGATCTCGTCTTGCTTGGCGTTGAGCATCAGAATCGCGGGCTTTCGGAGGCGGACCCGCTCGGCGTAAGTCACCGGGTCGATGCTCTTCCAGAGGCGAATGAACTCGTCCTTCGTGCCGCCGCCATCGGTCCATTTTTGCCGCAAGCGGGTCAACTTGGGATTGTCCCAGGCGACCTGGCCCACGTCGCCGCCGGCGAGCATCAGGCAAGCCTTCGAGAATCGCGGTTCGACCGTCACGGCCAAGGCGCTGGTGATGCCGCCCAGGCTGATGCCGAACACGCCCAACTGTTGGCGGTCGACTTCCTCTTGGGCCGCCAGCCACGCGGCCCCGCGGCGAATGTCCAAAATGGCTTGCCGCATGCCCTCGACCGTCTGTCGCGGGTCTTCCGAGATCATGCGAACTTTGACCTCGGCCGGCCGGCGAGGACCATAGTACGGCAGCTTCAAAAACAGCGCCGCCACGCCGTCTTGGGCTAGCGTGCGGCTGAACAGCCGCGACAGTTCGAAATCGCCGCCCAGAATGTGCAGCACGATCACCGCCGGGTGCTTGCCGGCGGAAAGCGGACGAAAATATTCGCAGTGGACCGTGTTGTTGACTTCGTGCGGCGTTTCGACCGGCGAGGGAAACGTGAGTTCCGAGATCGCGATGCTCTTGGAAACGGTCGGCAGCGGCTGCTGGCGAAACGTGAAGTCGTGGGCCTGCAAGCGAAACAGTTCCGGCACGGCTTGCTCGTCGCCCGCCGGTTCGAACCGCACTTCGCCCCTGCGAACCTCGGTTTCCGCCGAGACCGCGGCGCGAGCGGCGAGCATGGCCAGCGAAAACGCCGCGGCGCCGGCCGCAACTCGAAGGGTGCAATTCGTCATCTTTCGGCGTTTCCTCGCAGGTTGATACCGTGCCCGGTTAAGAATGAGACGTGCGTAGGTCGTGGGGCGGCCTTCCAGGCCGCCGGCCATTGACGGCCTGGAAGGCCGCCCCACAACAAGATTGGGCTTGGTCGTCGGGCGGCCTTCCAAGCGGGACTATTCGGGCAGGTTTTCCGCTGACTCGCTGGTCGCTTTGCGAGCCCGCGGGCGGCGGGTTCGATAGGGGCGATTGACGGGAGGCTGCTCCAGAGGATTTGGGGCGTATTGCACGGCTTGGTTGACGTCGCGAGCGCCGGTCTGCTCGATCGGCGGGGCGCCTTGGGGCGCGGGCCGCTCGGCCGGCTTGGCGGCGGTTTCTTCCTTCGATTCGCCGTCGTCGTCGGCTAACCGCTGCTGAGCGCGCTTGACTAAAGGCCGCAGCTCGCGATTGTCGCCGTAGAGCTTGACGATGCTGCTCCACAGCGAGCGGGCCTCGACGATCTTGCCTTCCTCGTCGAGCCTGTCGGCGTCTTTCAGCCGGGCTTCCAGGAACGCCGCCCGGTCGGCGGCCAACTCGGTCTTGTCGTCGGTCAAAGCGGCAATCTGCCGCCGGGCCAGATTGACGTACGGCCGTTCGTCGCCTTCGTCGGGCAGCAGGTCGACCATGCTCTGATATTTCTCGATCGCCGTGACACGGTCGCCGAACTGCTCGTATTTGTACGCGTCGGCATAAAGCCGGGCGCCTTCGGAGGGCAGCTTGCCGCCAATCTTCAGCCTGGCCGCCACCACGCGTTCGGCGTTTTCCATGGCCAAGTTATCGAGATATTGGCGGGCCTGCGGCGCGTATTCTCCATTGGGAAACTCCTCCAGCAGTTTCTCGCAGTATGTCTTTGCGTAGTAGCGATCCATCGGATCGGCGCTGGCCATCAGCGGTTCGGTCCGGGCGAACAGCTTGCTTTCGCTCTCCGACCGCAGAAACCAGGCGCCTAAACCGACCGTCAGCAACAAGCACGCGGCCAAAAACCAGGCCCGCTCGTAGAAGGGCGATTTTTTCCCCTTCTTTCTCTTCTTGCCTTTGAGCAGTTTGCGGACTTCGGCCTGATCTTCTTTTTCCTTGGGCACTTTCAAAGCGCTAGGCCCGCCCGAGGCGGCGTGCCCCGCCATGCCGGCCCCGGCCGCGACCTTTTCCTGCACCTCGCGCAAGGCCTGGGCCACGGCGGCGGCGTCGTGCGGGCGCTTGAGCGGATCTTTTTCGAGCAGTTGGTTCACGAGATGATCGAGCCAGATCGGGCAATCCATCACCAGCGACGACACGCGCGGCGGCGGTTCGCCCAGGTGGTGATAGAGCATCTGCGCCGTCGAGTCGCAGGTGAACGGCAGGCGGCCGGTCAGCATCTCGAACATGACGCAGCCCAGCGTATACAAGTCGGTGCGGTGCGAGACCGAAGGGGTCCCGCGGATTTGCTCCGGCGCCATATAGGCCACGGTGCCCAGCGTGTGCTTGGTGGCCGTCAGCCGCTTTCCGAATTGCACGCGGGCAATGCCGAAATCGGCGATCTTGACTTGCCCGTCTTCGGTGAGCAGCAGATTGGCGGGGGTCAAATCGCGATGGACGATGCCCCACTCGTGCGCGTAGGCCAGGCCGTCGCAGATTTGCAGACCGTACTCGATCACGGTTTCCCAAGGCAGCCGCCCGCGTCGCCGCACGAGCGAGCCCAGCGAACCGCCGCTGACCAGATCCATCACCAGATAAGCTTCGTTCTCGTGCCGGCCGCCGCCGTAACAGCGCACGATGTGAGGGTGCTTGAGGGCTTTGAGGATCTCCAGTTCGCGGGCAAAGCGGGCCACGATCCGCTTGCTGCCGGCGGCTTTGGCGGAAAGCACCTTGAGCGCCACCACCCGACGCGTTTCGACGTGGGTGGCCCGGTAGACTTCGCCCATGCCGCCGGCGCCGAGCTTTTCTTCAAGCACGAAAGGACCCAGGCGGCGCTGGTCCGTACTCATGGCAGGCTCCGAAAGTTCGACGATGCACGCCCCCCTTTGGCCATGAATCGTCTGACTGCCCGACTTCTGGCCAACTCATTGTAACCGATGAATGTGCGGCAAGGTAGCGAGCAGCACTTAACGGTACATCAGCGGGCAATTGGGAAGGCGCTGCATGAAATCTTTGATCGCCGAATCGGGCGGATAGGGACGGGCGACCTCAAGATAGGCGACGTCGTAGAGGTACTCATCGCCCAATAACCCCCGCAACCATCTCGGAACGCCAGGTTCGGCGCTGGGGTTGAAATCGAACAAACCCGCGCTCGTCGAACCCGTTCGCTGGTAGTCGTAATGGACGATGATATTCTGATGGCGGAGCGACTTGAGCGCCTCGCGCTGATCGCGAGTCTGCCCAGAACGCCAAGCGAAAACCGCGATCGCCAAGACGATCGCCGCCACGAGAAACCGCTGACCGAAGTGAACGACGCGACGTGCCATCCGACACCTCTCGCTAGATACTTCGCGGAAAACGACTTCCGAACTTTGCCTTTTCTTCGGCGAGCGCGCAAACGGCAGGCCGCCGCAAAACTCGGAGCCGGGTTAAGTGCAGGAGATTGACGCTAACACAATCCTAATACAAGACTAATGATATCAACACAAGACAAATTGGGCAACTTGGCGGCGCATTCGGTCGACTTAAAAACCGCAAGTCCATGATCTAAAAATACTTATGAAAATCGACGAATTCGCAGGCAATTCTTCGAGCAACCGCTTTACCCTCCTGGCGTAGCTTGTTTGCGATGCGCGCCTAATGAACCGCGATATGAGCCAGCATTCTTTGCAAAGCGCTGCGATGCGACGTGTATTGCGTCGTTGCTTGGTCGCCGTCGGAAGAATTGGCTGCGTGATTGCCGCAACTGTGCTCGTGGCTGCGTCGCTGATGACGTTTCCTGGGGGCGTGGCATTCATGATTGCCGCTTGGCTCGGCTGTTATTCGGCGCTTTTGCTGTTTGGGCATCGTGGCTGGCCTGCTTTGGCAGGGTGTCTGCTCGTGGTGTTGGTCAAGCGAATCGATTGGCCGCCAGGATTAGGATGCCTTGCAGCCGCGACTGGTCTGGCGATCGTGCTGGAGCTGCGTTGGCGGCGAGAAATCGATCGGCCATCGTTTCGGCGCATGCGGATCACAATGCTGGCCGTTGTGTGGGTCGGCTGGCTCGGCTTTGCCTGGGACTGGCATCGCTCATACCATGCAAACCATGTCGTCGCCGCCCCGGATGCAAGGCCGATCGTTTGCATCGGCGACAGTTTGACGTCGTATCCGCCGCGCGGCGGTTATCCAAAGCACTTGGCGCGACTGATCCGCGCGCCGGTCATCAACCTGGGGCAACCGGGCGTGACCACGGCAGAAGCTTTGAAGCAATTGCCGAAACTGAAGGCGGCGCGGCCGCAGGCCCTGATTATCGAGTTGGGCGGCCACGATTTTCTTAAGGACCCGAGTTGGCTCAAAACCAGCGGTCGAAGCGCCGCCAAACGCAATTTGGAACAATTGATCGCGGCGGCGCGCTCGCTGGGGGCCGAAGTCGTAATCATCGAAGTTCCGCGCGGGTTTGTCGTCGATCCTTTCGCAGGGCTGGAACGAGAGTTGGCCCGGCAATTCGATCTGGAACTCGTTTCCGACACGGCCATCCGCAATTTCGTACTCTGGAGCCGCTCGTGTCCGCCCGGCGCCTGGACCGGCGGCCCTTATTTGAGCGACGACGGCCTGCATCCCAACGCTCGCGGCGACGAGTATCTGGCGAGCGTCGTGTTTCGCTCGTTAACCCGGCTATTCGGCCCTGAGATCGCGTCCGAGCGGCCGTGATTCGAGAATAAAATAACATCCCAATCTCCAGCGGGCCGGAGAGTCAGTTGCCAGGCGATTGGGGACAATGAGACGTGCGTTGGTCGTGGGGCGGCCTTCCAGGCCGCCGGCCATTGACGGCCTGGAAGGCCGCCCCACATGCCGCCCAAGCGTCTCGTTGGCGCCCGCGTGCGGTATAGCTGCGACCTATCGATTCGCTTCGATCGCCGCGGATTCCGGCGGCGGATTGAGCAGATAAGGGCGCATCAGCTTGATCGTCGCGGCAGTCTCGAAATAGGACTTGGCCCCGTGACTTAGCCCGACGTGATTCGAGACCTCTCGCGTGACGATTTTGTCCCGTTCGCCGCCCAAGTCGCGACGATAGACCGGGCCGGTAACGCCCATCGCGATCCGCCTGCTGCGGCGGCCGAACAGAAAACGATAGAATCGCAGCGCCTGATCCCGATGGTTCGTGAACACCAAAAGCTGGTTGATTTGAGACATCGAACGGCCGAACGGCTGGCGTGGCAGCAGATCGTCGTTGTCGAGGGCCGCCCCCATCAGCACCGCATCGACGTGCCGGGGCCGGCGATCGGCGCGGGGCGCCAGCCGATAGCGGCCGAGGTCCCCGCCACCGAGCAATTCCAAGCCGCCCATGATAATCCGGGCGCCATAGCTCGAGCCCGACATGGAGATCGGCGTCTCCTGGGGAAGCTGATCCGCCAGCCACGCCAAGTAGAACGACGCCGCGGGCGTCCGCCACAACTTGACCTTGGCGTCGTTCAGCCGCCGGCCGCGAATCCGATCGCAGGGCCAAGACCAAATCACGAACCGCAACGGGGCCGCCTCGGGCGCCTGGCGAACCAAGCGACCATAGGCGAACCACCCGGTCTCAATGGTTTCGGCGTGCGAATAGTCGTTGCCAACGACGAAGAAACTCGTGGTTCGTTCCGGCGCAGCCGAGAGGAACGACTGGCGGTCGGCCGCCGCCCAGCGGCGCGGTTCGTACTTCCAGTATTTCATCCGCATCGCGGCCTGTTGGGGCGAACCGCAGCCCAAGCCGCGGCAACTGACCACCCATAGTTCGTCGCCCGGTCTTGGCAGGGCGCGCGTCGCCGAAACCGGAGGCCGCACTGTCTCGGAAGTCGCAGGCCCGGAAGTCGCAGGCGCCGCGGGCGCGGCCGCCGAGGCGACATGCTGGCAAACCGCCAGACAGGCCGCCAAGGTCGCGATGCGACCGCAGCGCGCCACGTGCCGATCGAAACTGCCCAGCGCTGAGATTTCCACTGAATGATCGCCCGGCATCGCCCCGTATTGGCGCCGCGATTACGTCAGTTCAATCATACCACGAGATTCAACGCCGAAAAAAGCGAGTCAGGGCTTCCCTGGACAATCGGCCCGCGTCTTCCTCAACCTTTGTCTCGCCAGACATCGTCGGAATAAGAGCGTTCCAAGATTCGCCCATATTCGTTCAGCGAGCGGCGCTGGCCGACGGAATGCCAAGGATTGATGCCTTTCAACTCGGGCATGATTTCGAGGAGTTGGTCGACCAGGGTCTGAGCGAGCCTTTCGATCGACGTGTTTTCGGCCTTTTCCATGATGGCCGCCACGGTCTTCATGATCCGCACCATGCGGGCGCGCTCCAACACGGGCGGCGAGAGGGGGCCGGCGCTGTCGACCAGCAGATCGGCAATCGGCACTTCCAACGCTTGCTGCCACTGATAGACGCGGCTCAGCGGCAAGTCGCTGGTTTCCTCCTCCTCGCGACGCAGTTCGCGAACTTCTGTTCTTAGCAACTGAGAGACGCGACGCAGCGAGACGCCTTGCTCGCGACGGACTTCCTTGATGCGGTGCCAGCGTGGCTCCGACGCGTGGCTTTCGGCCGCCTTGGCCGTGGGTTGGATGGCCGGAAAACCATCCGCCCCAAGTTCCGATATGCTCATGCTCTTTCGCTCCACCTTCCCGCGATTCATGTTGGTTTGCGGTCGCTAGGGACCAGCCCGCAATTGCTGGTCGATTGCCAGGACTAGCCGTCCGGATCGTGGCATGGCGCGCATCGCCAGTCCGAAGGGCATCGAAAAACAAGAGGGCAAGCTGAACTTGGAAGCCGCTCGTCAGACGCGAATTACTCGCGTCGAAGTCCGCCAAGCCGTGCAAAGTTCAGAAAAACAGAAAAGCGACACGCTCCCTAAACCAAGGCCGACGCTTTCCGCCGCGCGCGAGCAGGGGAGGCTCCCGGCTCTTGGCGACGTTGCTTGCCCGCAGACGTCGACGGCCTATCTGGCTGACCCGCCAGTACTACCGAAGAAGATAGCACTACCGAAGAAGACCGCAACGGCAGCCGCGATCTTCGCTCCACCAATGATAAGTAGGGCCCGATCGTCGGACAAGTGGCTCAAGACGAAGCGATGAAGAATATCGCAATATACGTCACAAGGATTATTCGCCCAGCGCGAAGGCTTTGATTCGCCCCAAATAGTTCGGACGTTTGGTTCCCGACGCGCCGCTAGCGGCGGCGAAGCGGGGGCCGGAACGAGCCGTTTTGCCGCCGCCTGCGAGCCCCGCGGGCTGGAGCGCCTGGCGACTCGGAAACTCGAGTTCGCAAACGTGCCCGCGCTCGCGGACGAAGCCCAGCCAATCGTCGCCGTCGGCTGCTTGCCTCCAGGCGTCGAGCAACGAGCGCCGAATCAGGCTCCAGCTCGGTTGCGACGCTCCACGAGCAGCCGGCGCCGACGAAAGTCCGCCCCAGCGGCGCTCGCCGGCAGGCCAGCCCAGCACCGCATCGCAACTGCCAAGCGTCCCCCACATCTTCGGCAAACAGCTTGGGCTGAGTTCGCATCGCTCGCTGCGCATCAACGCCACTTCGCCCAAGCTATGCGACAGTCCGGTGCGCACCGCAGCCGCCTGGCCCCAGCGAGCGGGATGAACCACCCAATGCACTTGAGGAAACGGCGCCGAGAGTTCGTGGACGACTTCGCACGTGGCGTCGGTCGAGCCGTCGTCGATCACGACGAGTTCGAAGCTTGGCGTCAGTTCGGGCAAGACTTCCAGCAAATCTGCGATCTGCGACGCAATGACAGCCTGGCCGTTAAAGACGGGAAAGAAAACGCTCAGCGAAGATTTCAAGACCGCCGTTCCTTTGTAAGATCGATCGTCGCACCGCTCGGTCCGCGCAAAAACGCTGCCGTCCAGACCGCGCCTGCACTTAAGCATCGGACGCCGCCGCCGAGCGCCTCCAGGATCGACGCCGAGAGACCTTTAACGCAACTTGTAATGGAACCGCCGTTTATGCGGCGCCGCGCGACGGGCCCGCCTATGACGGGACGGAAATTGGGGCCGGCGGCGCGTGAGAGCGAGGCGCAACTGGCGACCGTAGCCCGACCGGAGTATGCTGAATCTGCCGCTCGATCCGGCTAGTGCGACGACGCCGATGCTATACTGTGCCCGGTTAAGAACGAGACGTGCGTAGGTCGTGGGGCGGCCTTCCAGGCGGCCGGCCATTGACGGCCTGGAAGGCCGCCCCACATGCCGCCCAGGCGTCTCGTTGGCGCCCGCGCGGCATAAACGAGGCAGCTCTCCGCCGACGGGGGTTCCTCGCGTCAGTAAGCGACTGCCGAAATGTTGAGTTCTTGAAGAATCCTTTGCCATGTCGAAGCAGCCCGCCGCGGTCCCCGATTTCTCCAAGGGCGACGGCTTAGTGCCGGCCATCGCCCAAGACGCCGAGACGGGCGAAGTCTTGATGCTCGCCTACATGAACGCCGCCAGCTACGAAGAGACTTTGGCCCGAGGCGAGGCCGTGTATTTCAGCCGCAGCCGCAACCGGCTCTGGCGAAAAGGCGAGGAGAGCGGCCACGTCCAGCAAGTGCAGTCCATCTTCGTCGACTGCGATGGCGACACGATCTTGCTCAAGGTTCGTCAGATCGGCGGCGCGGCCTGCCATCAAGGCTATCACAGTTGCTTTTTCCGCCAGGTCACGCCCGAGGGACTGAAGACGATTGCTTCTCCCGTCTTCGATCCGGCCAAAACTTATACTGTGCCCGGTTAAGAATGAGACGTGCGTTGGTCGTGGGGCGGCCTTCCAGGCCGTCGGCCATTGACGGCCTGGAAGGCCGCCCCACATGCCGCCCAAGCGTCTCGTTGGGGCCCGCGTGCGGTATATAAACCGACTCCGTAACCGCCCCCAGGAAAGCCGCCGTGCAGAAACCTCGACCGACTTCGCCGAAACGCTTGCCGAGCCCGTTCGCGCATTTGGCCGCTATCGTCGCATTAGCCGCCGCTACGTCCGCCGCCGCCGTCTTGAGCGCCGAGCCGAAGTGGCCGGTCGTGTTCAAGGAGGATTTCGAGCACGGCGCCGACCGCTGGACGCCGACCGACGAGAAAGCTTGGAAAGTGGTCGAAACGGCCGGCGGCCGCGTCTACAGCCTGTTCCAACAGAGCGAATACCAGCCGCCGCACCGCAGCCCGGTCAACTTCAGCCTGGCGAAGGACGTGATCGTCGGCGATTTCGCGCTCGAAGCCCGCGTTCGCAGCACGGTCAAAGACTATGCACACCGCGATATGTGCCTGATCTTCGGCTACCAAGACCCCGCGCACTTCTATTACGTGCATTTGGGCAAAAAGACCGACGACCATGCCAATCAGATTTTCATCGTCAACGACGCGCCGCGGACCAAGATCTCCGAGAAGACTACTCCCGGCACGAACTGGGACGACGAGTGGCGCCGGCTCAAGCTCGTCCGCACCGCCGCCGACGGCTCGATCAATGTGTTTTGGGACGATTTCGAGCGGCCGATCATGACGGCCGTCGACAAAACGTTCGCCTGGGGCCAGATCGGTCTCGGCTCGTTCGACGACACCGGCGATTGGGACGACGTCGTCGTGCGCGGAGTTCGCGTTGATCGGCCGCGAACGCGGCGTAAGTAAACTGATTGGCTCGTCTAGGCCTCGACTAAGCGGCTCAGGCAACTCAAGGCGCCGGCCGAATTGAACGTCTTGGGCACGCCGGTCAGCCGTGCCACTTAAAGGTCCAAAGACGTCGTTGCTGCGGCCCCGGTGATTTATATTTCGGCCGATTTATTTATATCGCCGCGCGCTGCGCACGGCGAACGGACGCCGCGTCGCGAGATTCTCCGAGAAAACAAGGGTTTCTCGCGGCGCGGGACCATTCGGCGGCGCCAAAAAGAGGGCATTTCATGCCCGATCGACGCCCGTTTTGGGCCTGCTTTGACACATACCGATAAATCATCGCGATCGGCGATTTCGCCCGCGGGCCGAGATTTTGGGCCTTTTCGCATCTCGCGGGGGTTTATTATTTCCTGAAGCATATAAATCATGATTTTTCGCTTTCAAGGCGCGGCTCCGCAGCCGCCAAGCGCGCGTGTTCGCCAAGCCGCGCTCCGCGCGGCTGCGCCAGCCCGTGCTAGCGACTACGCGATCGTTTTTGGACCGGCCGGCAAACCGAGCTTATCGCCCCGGCGGCTTGCTCGCCATCGCAAGCCGCGCCTGGGGGCTACAGTGATGCCATTCGAACTGGTGTCAAGGAATAATTATCGCTTTGTTTGCCACCAGCTTTAGCTGGTGGTAGCGAAACAACCTCAACCTTCTTTTTCAGCCGGCTTCCTGCGGGCTGAAGACGCCGGCTAAAGCCGGCTCTCAAAGGGAGAGAATGGTTGCCGGTCCCCACCAGCTAAAGCTGGTGGCAAACACGGATGGGACCAAGCTCGTCCTTCCAATTCGCCTTTTTCCTTGACATGCTCGCAAACGCTATCACCTACCCTGGGGGCAATCTTGAAGCGATGTTCGCCACAATGGGCGCGCCGTTGTTATAATGACCCCTGTCAAGACGCCAGTCGGTTTTTGCGGGGAGGAGGGCACATGTCGCGCGACTTCGATGCGCTGGACGAGTGGCTGGGCATTCCGCCCGAGGACCAACCGCCCAACCATTACCGGGTGCTGGGCTTGCCGGCGTTCGAGCCCGATCCGGCCGCGATCGACGAGGCGGCGCGAAGGCAAATCGCGCAGGTCGAAAAGTTAGGCGGCGAGCGGGCTGCGCACGCGCGGGCGGTGATCGAGCGGCTGCGCGCGGCCGAGCGTTGCCTGAGAACGCCCGAAACCAAGGCCGCCTACGACCGCTCGCTCAGCGAGCGCCAGGCCGGCGCCGCCGCGACGACGATGCCCGACCCAGCCGCGACAGCGCCAGCCATTCAATGGCGGCGGTGGCTCGCGGGGCTGGCGTGCGGCGCCACCTTGGCGATCGTGATCGGCGTGTCAGCCTCGCGAGACCGGACGAAGCCGGGCGAAGCTGCCCAGGCGCGGGAGCCCGCCGTTACGACGAACAATATATCGAAGCAGGCTCGCGGATTTTCGCCCGAGCAACTTGCGACGCGCGTGATTGCCAACAATTCCGCCAGCAGCGGCGAGCAGCCGCCCGCAGAGGCGCCGCAAACTTCCGGCCTGACGCCGGGCGAGGGCGCCCGGCCCGCCAACGGCGAGGCGCGCAGTCCTAAAGCGGACGATCGCCCCGGCCCGCGCGCCGCCGGCAGCAACGGTTGGCCGCCGGCCTGGCTGCAGTTGGACGAGCGCGGCGAGCCGTGCCAGGCGACGCTGGCCGACGGAACCATGCTCAAGCTCGACACGTACGGCGACACATATCAAGCTTGGCGCATCGCCCCGCCCGTCAACTGGCAAGATTGCGAGGTGGTGATCGACTACCAGCGCGACGGCCTGGGCTTCGGCTGGGGCATCGTCGACTTCCGGATCGACGTGGCCGGGCAGAAGATGTATTGGATCGAAGAAGGCGGGGGACACAACGAGAGAATCAGGGGCGCGGGCATGGACGGGACGGACCCGATTGTCCTGCTCACGTTGGCGACTCAGAAGCCGCCGGTCAAGCAAGGTGAGCAACATGCGATCGGACTGGCAATCGACCACGATAGAGGCAAACTGTATTGGTCAACTAATGGGTCGGGGAACTTTGGAAAGGGTCCGGAATCGAAGCACGCAGTCTGGCGAGCCGGGCTGGACGGCTCCGACCCCGATCCGCTATTCGGGGCGCTGAGGCTCGCCGGTGGGATCGCCATCGAGCCACGCAGCGGGACCGTCTACTATTTTGACAACCTACGCCTGATGCGCGGCGAGCCGAACGGAACAAACGAAAGTGTCGTCATCGACAGACTTGTGTTGGACGAGAACAGAGCTTCCCGGGCGAGCACTGCCGCAATCGATTCGGCGCACAATAAAATCTACTGGTGCAACCACGGAGATCGTATCGCTCGGGCCGCGCTCGACGGCTCTGGGTTCGAGGTGGTCGTCGACATCGGTAACGCAGGACACATAGTCGGTGTTGCGGTTGATGCTGCCAACAGCAAGCTTTACTGGACTGAAATCCACGGCAAGGAGGTATGGAGGGCGAATCTCGACGGTTCGCAGGCCGAGACGGTCGTTTACACCGAGCGCGGTTCCACGGCGGTCGACGTGGACTCGAAACGCGGCTACTTCTACTGGACGGATTCAAGGATTGTCAAGGGATTGCCGTTGGGCTTCATTCGGAGGCTGAAACTGCCTCCGCTGCCCGTGGCGGAGACCAAGCCGGCGCCGCCTCAAATCATGTCCTTCGTTCCGCTGAGGCAGCGCGCCCGCGAAAAGGTCGTTGTGTACGGCAAGCACTTCACCGGCGTCGAAAAAGTACAGCTCATCGGCGATGACGGCCGGCAAACGGATGCCGGCTTCGAAGTGGTCAGCGATGGCGAGTTGACGCTCGTTGTTCCCCCGAAGCGCGAGGGCGTGAAGCACGCCGCGATCGTCGTACAAGGGCCGGGCGGAGTAACCGTTACGCTCCCGCGCGGCACGCACTCCGTCAAACCGCGAGGCGCTGCGTTTGATCGCACCCGCGACACCGGCAAATTTTGTTTCGCGGTTAGCCAGGACGCACGCTTTTTCGATGTCGAGCATTCGTTGGTTTACGCGCCATCCAGGGCGACTGTGTGGACCAAGGGCCGCGGCGATGTGGTCTTGTTCCTCAAAAACGGCTCGGCGAACGGCGCGGTTGGCTCCACCGGGATCGTCGTCTACCATGAGCCGTTCGCCCGCATCATGAGGCGTGCGAACGTCGAAGGCGACCACACGTATATTCCCGTGCCGGCGATCCGGCCGAGCTTCGTCGAATCTCTGCTCGAGTATGAGCTATCCGAATAAGGAGACGCATCACTCTGAAAAACTGAAATCCAGTTCGCCCATCCGCTTTGCAGCCATGACCTATCCGCCTGCGTTCCAGCCGAGGGCTTTTTTCTTTCCCCCTCTCCGCGCCTTCGCGCCTCCGCGTAACGCCAACTTTGCTCTTGTGCATCGCCCGCTTCGTGGCGGCTGCCCGCGGCCTTAATCCGCATTGCGCACGGACAACACTAACCCGACGCGCAAGCGAGGGAGTGTCACGGGGGCGGCTCGAAAGCCCTCGCTTGCGCGTCGGGTTAGTGTGCTTTTACTGCAACCGATTGCCGCAGTGTTGCTTGCGATTCGCCTGGAGCCTTCGGTGCGCAATCCGGGTTAAGCTGCCCTCCCAGCCGCTAGCCAGCCCGGCTCGCAAATCTTATGCTGAAAGTTTGCCGTCGACTCGGACGGCCAGCGTGAGGAGCCTTAGCTTGCAATTCCAACTCGTCAGCCCGTTCGAGCCGGCCGGAGATCAGCCGCAGGCCATCGCGGCCCTCACCGCGGGACTGCGCGAAGGTCGCAAACAGCAGGTGCTGATGGGCGTCACCGGCTCGGGCAAGACGTTCACGATGGCCAACGTGATCCAGAACATCCAGCGGCCGACGCTCGTCCTTTCGCACAACAAGACGCTGGCCGCCCAGCTCTACAGCGAATTCAAGGCGTTCTTCCCGTACAACGCCGTTCACTATTTCGTCAGCTATTACGACTACTACCAGCCCGAAGCCTATATTCCACAGCGCGACATTTATATCGAGAAGGATGCCTCGGTCAACCAGGAGATCGATCGCCTGCGGTTGGCCTCGACCAGCGCGCTGGTGAGCCGCCGCGACGTGATTATCGTGGCCAGCGTGTCGTGCATCTACGGCTTGGGCTCGCCCGAAGATTACAAGTCGATGACCGTCGGCCTCAGCAAAGGGCAGCAGGTCGACCGCGACCAGGTGCTGTTGAAGCTGGTCGACGTGCAGTACGAGCGGAACGACGTCGAGTTCGCCCGCGGCAAGTTCCGCGTGCGAGGCGATTGCGTCGAACTGTGGCCCTCGTACGAAGAATACGCCTGGCGGATCGAGTTTTGGGGAGACGAAATCGAGCAGCTTTCGATCATCAACCCCACCAGCGGCGAAGTCATCAGCCGGCACGACGAGCTATTCGTCTATCCGGCCAAGCACTTCGTGATGCCCGAGGAGCGGATCGCCGCGGCGATCGATTCGATCAAACAGGAGTTGGAAGAGCGGCTCGAACAACTGCGCAACGCCGGCAAGCTGCTCGAAGCGCAGCGGCTCAACGCCCGCACGAGATTCGATATCGAGATGATGCTCGAAGTGGGCTACTGTCCGGGCATCGAGAACTACAGCCGCCCGTTGAGCGGCCGGCCGCCGGGCGCCGAGCCGCAGACGCTGTACGATTATTTTCCCCAGGATTACCTGCTGTTCGTCGACGAATCGCACGTTTCGACGCCGCAGGTGCGGGGGATGTTCGCGGGCGACTTCAGCCGCAAATCGACGCTCGTGGAGCACGGTTTTCGGCTGCCCAGCGCGCTCGACAACCGGCCCTTGAAGTTCGACGAGTGGGAGCGGCGGATCCATCAAGTCGTACACGTCTCGGCCACGCCCGGCCCGTATGAATTGCAGCAGACCAGCGGAGAGGTCGTCGAGCAGGTGATCCGGCCGACGGGGCTGCTCGATCCGGTGATCGAAGTCGTTCCGGCTCGCGGCCAGGTGCCGCACTTGCTCGAACAGATTCGCCAGCGGGCGGCGGCCGGCGAGCGCACGCTGGTCACGGCGCTGACCAAGCGGCTGGCCGAAGACTTGTCGTATTACTTGAGCGAACAGGGCGTGCGCTGCAAATGGCTGCACAGCGAACTCGACGCCTTCGAGCGCGTGGAGTTGCTGCGCGACTTGCGCGAAGGGCATTTCGAGGCCCTGGTCGGCGTGAACCTGCTGCGCGAAGGGCTTGACCTGCCCGAAGTTTCGCTGGTGGCCATTCTGGACGCCGACAAAGAGGGCTTTTTGCGCAGCGAGACCTCGCTGATGCAAACGATCGGCCGGGCCGCGCGCAACGTACACGCCAAGGTGCTGCTCTACGCCGACGTAGTCACCGAGTCGATGCGGCGCGCCATCGAAGAAACGGCTCGCCGCCGGACGTTACAAGAGGCCTATAACCGCGAACACGGCATTACTCCTGAAACGATTCGCAAGAGCATCCGCTCGGGGATCGAATCGGAAGCCGCCGCACACGCCCAGGCCAACGCGGCGGTGGGCCGCGAGGACGAGCAGGTTTACATCACCGAGGAATACCTTGCCGAACTCGAAGCCGAAATGATGGACGCCGCCGCGGCGATGGAATTCGAACGGGCGGCGGCGCTGCGAGATCGGATCGAGCAGATGCGTTCGAACATCGGCAAGAAGGTCGGCGAGGCGTCCGTCCGCTCGGCGACAAAAAAAGAACGCGGCCGCCGCGGCAAGTCAGGCGCGCGCATTCCGCGGCCCAAGCGAACTTCTTAGCCGCGAAATTGCGGCCGCCGTCAACCGAGCGCTAGCCCGGATTATTCACCGGCCCACGCTATGAGTTGACACAGCGCGTTCACACTAACCCGAAGCGCAAGCGAGGTAAAAGCGTTCCTACTCCTCGCTTGCGCTTCGGGTTGGTGTAGGCCGGTGAATAATCCGGGCTAGCTGCTCTTGACCGCCGGCTGACAGGCGAAGGTCCTGAGTCAGGGATTGATCGTCGTCCCGAACGAAAAACGCCGCCGCGACATCCTCCAGCAACGCGCGCTGCTCGGAGGTGATGGCCTGCCTTTCCAAGTGTTCGCGCAGCGCCATGAACAACAGTTTGCCCTCCGGCCAACGAACGGCGATGATCGTCGGCACATCGCCCAACAATTCGTAGATTCGCGCCCGCGTGAGCCCCAGGCGTCGGGCCGCTTGTTGCACGTTGAAGGCGCGAGACCGGAGGCGACTTTCGAGGAGCGACGCGATTTGCTCGCCGCCGTCGATCCGCAATTGTTCGACGAGCGGCGCCACCAGCTTTGATTGAATTTCGTCGATTTGCGGAGGCAGCGGCTTGAGCAAGTCCGAAGAAATCCAGGACTCGATCGCGGCAACCGTTCGCGGAGCGATTCGCACCGCCAGGCTCGGATGGCCGCCCAGATGCGCGATGATTTGGTGCAATCCGCCGAAAACTTCCAGCACGGCGCGAACGCGTTTCTCGCCGTGCGTCTTGAGACTGCGAATGTCGGCAAGGCTCAGCCGCAAGTAGGTTTCCAACGGCGTCGTCCAAAGTACGCGAGGCAGCCGATCCAAACAGGGCGAAAAGCGTCCCAAGGTCTCGCCCGCCAGGCCGTAATCGCGGACGGCGTCGCGCCAGGCGACCCACAGCGCTTCCGAGACGTTGCGCACGTCGACCGGCCCGGCAGCGCGCTTCGAACCGTTGCCGGCGGCGTGAGTTTCGGTTTCCGGCAGATCGTCGACGATCGTGAGATCGGCGCCGGGCGGCAGCGGCTGACAGGCTCGCTGCAAAAGTTTCAACAGCGTGGCGATTTTTTTAGGGCCAATGCCCGGCGTGCCGTACAAATCTTCGAACGGGCTGGCCAGCAACTCCTTCAGGCTGCGTCCTACTAACGCCAAAGGCAGGTGGCGATCGGCGGGCAGCGCCCAGAACGCCAACGGCTTGTCGAGGCGGTCGACAAACTTGGGCGTTAACAGCTTCTGACGCAGCTTTTCGAAGCCGGATACCAAATGGTAATCCAGCATGGTCGTGGACTTGCTCGATCTCAAACGCCGTGCTCCTCTGTTCGCGCTCTCGGCGCCGGTGTTCCCGGCGGCGCCGTGCGCATCTCCCGCGACAAAGCGCGGCAACTTTCGTGCGCGGTTGGCATGCATGCACGCCCCTCGCGCCAATCGATCACGCGGCTAGAATTATAGCCCGATGTGGGCTGCGCGGCGAGAGGGAGCGCCGTATTCCCCGTTCTCGGACTTTTTCGAGAATTTTCCGTGCGCAGCGGATTCCGCGCGTAGGATTGCTCGGCCTGCCCTGCAGAGCTAGGCTACGATCATTTCCGGCCGCGCCGCCCCGAGGAACTTGCCTTGAAACGCCTGACGCCGCTCGCAACCTTATTGGCATTTTTCCTTACGATTCAGCAAGCTGCGCGAGGCCAGGAGTCGGCCGCGGCGCAGCTTCGGCGGTTGTTCGATGAGGCTTGGGAGTTCGATCTGCGCGAAGATCCGCTGTATGCCACGCAGGTCGGGGACCACCGCTACGACGACCGGTTGCCCCGCGCGACCGCGGCCGATTGGACGCGCCGCCTGGAAAAAGAGCGAGAGTTCCTCAAGAAACTGGAATTAATCGACGCCGCCCAACTTGCCCCCCGAGAGCGCATGAGTCGCGAAATCTTCGCTCGCTTGCGCCAAGATCAGGTCGCCGAATATGAGTTTCGCGCCTACTTGACGCCCATCACCAACCGTTCTGGATTCCACGTGGAGTTCCCGGAGCTGGCGAAAAACTTGCGATTTCGAAGCGTTCGGGATTACGAGAATTTTCTCAAGCGGCTGGCAGCGTTCGGGCAGTACGCCGACGACCATATCGAACTGATGCGCGAGGGCCTGCGGACAGGGATGGCGTTGCCCGCCGTAGCGCTCGCCGCTTACGAACCGCCGATCAAGGCCCAGATCGTCGACGATCCGTCGGAGAGTCTGTTATTCGAGCCGTTCGAAAGGTTTCCCGATGCGATCGACCAGGCCGATGCTCAGCGGCTGGCCGACTCTGCCCGGCGGGCGATTGCCGACAGCGTCGTGCCGGGATATCGCCGTTTTCTGGAATTCATGCGCGACGAGTACGTACCGCACGCGCGCGGGCAAATCGCCGCCTCGGCCTTGCCCAAGGGGCGCGAGTTCTACCGCCATCGCGTCCGCCAGTTCACGACGCTCGACCTCACGCCCGAGGAGGTTCATGAAGTCGGACAGTCGGAAGTGTCGCGAATCCGCAAAGAGATGGAACAGGCGATCCGCGACGCCGAATTCAAGGGCGACTTTGCAGCTTTCGTCGCGTTCTTGCGCAGCGATCCTCGCTTCTACGTCGAGACGCCCGATCAGCTGCTGAAAGAAGTCGCGCTGACGCTCAAAAGAATGGACGGCCAACTGCCCAAGCTATTCAAGACCTTGCCGCGCACGCCCTACGGCATTCGGGAAATCCCGGCCTATATTGCTCCGAGCACGACGACGGCCTACTATCAACCGCCGCCGGGCGACGGCACGCTGGCCGGGTTTTACTACGTCAACACCTTCAATCTCAAAAGTCGCCCGCTGTATGAAATCGAGGCCCTTTCGCTGCACGAAGCAGTGCCAGGGCATCACCTGCAGATTGCGCGTCAACAAGAATTGAAGGACTTGCCGAATTTCCAACGCTTCGCCGGCTTCACCGCCTTTGTCGAAGGCTGGGGGCTGTACGCCGAGAGACTGGGCTTGGAGACCGGCTTCTACCAGGATCCTTACAGCAATTTCGGCCGCCTGAGCTACGAGATGTGGCGCGCGTGCCGGCTGGTGGTCGACACGGGCATGCACTATCTGGGCTGGACGCGCGAGCAGGCGATCGAGTTCATGGCCGCCAACACGGCGCTAACGAAGCTGAACATCGTCAACGAGGTCGATCGCTACATCGCCTGGCCCGGACAGGCGCTGGCCTACAAGACCGGCGAATTGAAATTCCGCGAACTGCGCCGCAAGGCCGAACGGCGGCTGGGCGAGCGTTTCGACGTTCGCGAGTTTCACGACGTCGTGCTGGGCAGCGGCGCCGTGCCGTTGGCGGTGCTGGAACGGATCGTCGACGAATACCTCAATAGCCTCGACAACACAGCCAAGTAGGGCGTTTAGCCCGGATTATTCATCAGCCCATACCAACCCGAAGCGCAAGCGAGGTGGAGCAATCGCCTTATCTCGCTAGCGCTTCGGGTTAGTGTGAAGCGCTTTGTCGAGCATTCTCGGGGCTGATGAATAATCCGGGTTAGGCGGTTGCCTATTTTGTGGCGCCGTACGATTCGCGCCGGCGACTGATGGTTGAACTGCACGGGGCGCACTCATTGCTTGCCGATCGACAGCATTTCAAGCTCGACGGTTTTCCCCGTCGCCATATCGCTGCCGCCGACCACGACCAGCCGCTTGTCGCGCCAGGGCAGCAGACGATGAAAGAACCGCGGGTGCGCGATCAATCAACAAATAAGAATGCGTGATTAAAAAAGATTGCACTTAACGAGGCCAACTGTCATAATCCGAGTCAGCCTACCTGTTTCGGTTCCTCGATTGACCTACCTCACGGAAGGAGCCTCCATGAGCCTGCTTGCGAATCACTCCCTGAAAGCCGCCCTTGCTTTGGCTTTAGCGCTGACAAGCAGCACTGCGTTATATGCCGCAGAAGCGGCAGTCGCGGGTCCCAAACGCGTTGAGGCCCCCGGTCTCGGCGACCCCGGCGCGTTGACTGGTCTGACCATTGAAACCGGCCGCGATCAGGGCGTTGTCGCCGTACTACGTGGTCGCGACGCTCAGCAGCAATTCGTCGTCACCGGCCATTACAGCAGCGGCCAGACGCGAGATCTCACACGCCAAGCGGCTTATGAAGTTTCCCCGGCGGGCATCGTTACAGTCGACTCCACCGGCTTGGCGTTGCCGTTGACGGACGGCAAGACGACCATCACGGCCACGGTTGAAGGGGGCTTGAAAACCACCGCTGACGTCGTCGTCGAGCGGTTCGTGAACGACGTGCCGGTCAACTTTCCGAACCAGGTGGCGCCCGTTTTCACGAAGCTCGCTTGCAACAGCGGCGGCTGCCACGGCAAGGCGAGCGGCCAGAACGGCTTCAAGCTTTCGTTGTTGGGGTTCGAGCCGACAGAAGACTACGAGCACCTGGTGAAGGAAGGCCGCGGCCGGCGCCTGTTTCCGGCTTCGCCCGACCGCAGCCTGCTGTTGCTCAAGCCAATCAACGCCATGCCGCACGGCGGCGGGCAGCGCACCGATCGACAGTCGCACGAATACCGCCTGATGCGGCGCTGGATCGAACAGGGCATGCCGTATGGCAACCCGGACGATCCGAAGGTCGCCAGCATCCAGGTCTACCCGCCGGGCCGCTCGATGAGCCGCAACGGCGAACAGCAAATCATCGTCCTGGCCCATTATACGGACGGTTCGATCGAAGACGTGACGCGCGTCGCCACGTACGACTCGAACGACAGCGAAATGGCCGAGTGTACTCCGACCGGCCTGGTGAAAACGCTCGATCTGACCGGCGACGTGGCCATCATGGCTCGTTACCAGGGCCAGGTGGGCGTGTTCCGCGCCAGCATTCCGCTGGGGATCAACGTCGACCACTTGCCCCCGGTCAGGAACTTCGTCGACGAGTTCGTGTTCAAGAAGCTCAAGACGCTCGGCGTGCCGCCTTCGGCCGTTTGCGACGACGGCACATTCATTCGCCGCGTGACGGTCGATTTGGCGGGTCGTTTGCCGCTGCCCGAAGAGGCCGAAGCGTTCCTGGCCGACCAAGACCCCCAAAAGCGCGACAAGCTGGTCAACCGCTTGCTCGATAGCGGGGATTACGCCGATTACTTCGCCAACAAATGGAGCGCCATTCTGCGCAACAAGCGGCGCGACGCAAATTACACCCGCGGCTCCTATGCTTTCCACGGCTGGATCCGACAGAGCCTGTACGACAACAAGCCCTACGACCAGTTCGTGCGCGAGATTCTGGCGGCCTCCGGCGAAATCGGCCAGAATCCGCCCGTCGTCTGGTATCGCGAAGTGAAGGAAATCAATCAGCAGGTCGAAGACTGCGCTCAGTTGTTTCTCGGCTTGCGGATTCAATGCGCTCGCTGCCATCACCATCCGTTCGAGAAGTGGAGCCAGCGCGACTACTACGGCCTGTCGGCGTTCTTCGCCCAGGTCGGCCGCAAGCCCGGCATGCAAACCTCGGAAGAGCGCATCTTCCATCGCCGGGGCGTGGCTCAGGCCGCCAACCCGAAGACGGGCGAGCAATTGAAGCCGACCGGGCTGGGCGGCGAGCCGCTGGCGATTTCGCCCGAGCGCGATCCGCGCCAGGCCTTGGGCGATTGGCTGTCGGACCCCAGCAATCCGTTCTTCGCCCGGGCGCTCGTGAATCGCTACTGGAAGCACGTCTTCGGCCGCGGCATCGTCGATCCCGAGGACGACATGCGAGTCACCAATCCGGCCTCGAACCCCGAATTGCTCGACGCTTTGTCGGAAAGCTTCATTTCGAGCAAATTCGACCTGAAGAACCTGCTGCGGACGATCTGCACGTCGAGCACGTATCAGTTGAGCGCCGAGCCCAACGACTACAACGTGAACGACAAGCAGAACTTCTCGCGCTATTATCCCAAGCGGCTCACCGCCGAGGTGCTGCTCGATTCACTCGACCTGGTAACGGCTTCGACCACCGGCTTCAACGGTTTGCCTTCGGGCACGCGTGCGGTGCAGTTGCCCGATAACGGAGCGAATACCTACTTCCTCACGGTCTTCGGCCGTCCGGAAGGGGCGAGCGCCTGCGAATGCGAGCGATCGCAAGAAGCGAACCTGGCCCAGAGCCTGCACCTATTGAATTCGGCCGAGGTTCAGAACAAACTGTCTAATGGTCAGGGTCGCGCTGCGAAACTGGCCCAGGATACGGCGCAAACGCCGGAACAAAAGGTTCGCGCGCTTTACATGTGGGTTTTCTCGCGGCCGCCGGTCGCCGATGAGACGTCCGTCGCGTTGGCTCACATCAATCGCGTGGAGAACAAACAGCAGGCCTACGAAGACATTCTATGGGCCTTGGTGAACACGAAGGAGTTCTTGTTCAACCACTAAGTTCGAGTTTCGCGGTTTTCGAGCGTAGTTTGAGCGGGCCGCCGCATGGGGCGCGGCGGAAAAACGGCAGTCGGCGAGCCGTAATTCGCGAGACAGGTCTCGCGGCGGCTTGGTCAGCCCGC
>Ga0307372_10001932_pt1 | contig 35108 bp, 41 predicted proteins | sample OX1MG_FD_202533 | JGI IMG/M metagenome (GOLD analysis project Ga0307372, IMG submission 202533) | Soil microbial communities from Risofladan, Vaasa, Finland - OX-1 | ecosystem: Environmental > Terrestrial > Soil > Coastal area > Acid sulfate soil | place: Finland: Risofladan, Vaasa | collected...
CGCGACGGTCCCAATAGCCCGGGTCTGCATGCGTGCCGGCGAGCGTGGCGCGGTCCTCGACCACGGTGCGCCAGCGCGCGGCCCAGTCGATCTCGCTCATCTTATCCATGCTCAATCGAGGCTAGAGCAACGTCAGGATCGTCGTTTTGCAGGCGGTTTTTAACAGGGCTGGGGAGAAGTCGGGGACAACTCAGCCCATCCTGGTCCATATCGTGGGGACGATCGAAACGAAGCCCCAAGATGTTGTGTCGGGACTAGGATAGGAGGCCTTGGCAGAGCAGGAGTTCACCGCCGCCGAAGCCGCTGTTCTAAGGCGCTACTTCACCAACCTGGACCGACCGGTCTTCGCCCTCCGCAACCTGCCCGAGGTGGTCAAAGGCGCCCTGTTCTCGCGCTATTCGAGGACAGAGAAGAGCCTGCGGCGCGTGCTGCTCGACGAGTTCATCAACGAGCCTGACTCCGGCTTCGAGCATCTGGCCGGCGCTCCGACCGGAGAGGACGACATGGTCGCCGTCCGCCGCGCCGAGGAGTTCTACGAGCGGGTGCTCGTCGGCTACGGCGACGACTCGGTGGCCGAGCTGGCCGGCGCTCACGTCGCAGTGGAGCGCACGTCGACCCTCGCCGCCAAGGCGCTTGAAGACAGCCGCATCGGCCTGTCGCCGCTGGAGAAGTCGACCCGCTACGTGCGCTTCGACCGGCCTGGTCCCGACGGCCGCCACCTCTACTACCGCGGAACCGAGCTCGCCCATCCTGCATACGAGCTCGCCGCCGACGCGCTTTTCGCCGCGTACGGCGGACTCATCGAGCCCGCGACCCAGGCGATCAGGGAGCGTTTCCCGCTCGAGACCGGCGAGACCGACAGGGCCTGGAAGTCGGCCACCCGGGCCAAGGCGCTCGACCTCCTGCGCGGTCTGCTGCCGGCCGGCACCCTGACCAACCTCGGGCTTTACGGCAACGGGCGAGCGTTCGAGTACCTGATCACCAAGATGGCCGCCCACGACCTGCCCGAGTGCCGCAACCTCGCGAGCGAGCTGCACCGCGAGCTGGCCCTGGTCATCCCCTCGTTCGTCAAGCGCGCGCTCGACGAGCGTTACGGCCGGCCCGCGGCGGAACGGATCGAGCGGATCAACAGCGCGATGAAAGGCCTGGCCAAGCGGGGCACGGCCCGGCGAGCGGAAGGCGGTCCGAGCGTGCGCCTGGTCGAGTCCGACCCCGACGCCGAGCGCAAGGTCGTGGCGGCCGCGCTCTTTCCGCATTCGGACGTCGGGTTGCTGGAGCAGGGCGGTGACCCCGCGGCTGTCCTGGAGGCGCTGCTCGCCGATAGGTCCAACCGCCGCCAGCGAGCCCCGCGGGCGCTCGAGCACGCGACCTATACCTTCGAGATCGTCGCCAACTTCGCCGCCTACCGGGATCTGCATCGCCACCGCATGCTCACCCAGGAGCGCCAGCTGCTCGGCTCAGGGCTGGGCTACGACACCCCTGCGGGCCTTCACGAGCTGGGGATGGAGGGCGCGTTCGAAGCCGCGGTCGAGGCCGCCGCCGCAGCGCACGCGAGGCTGGAGCGCGAGCTTGGGCCGGCCCTCGCCCAGTACGTCGTACCGCTGGCCTTTCGAGTGCGCTGGTACTTCCGCGCCAACCTGCGCGAGATCTATCACCTGTGCGAGCTCCGGACGACGCCGCAGGGCCACCCCGACTATCGCTGGGTCGCCCAGGAGATGTTCCGCCGGGTCGGCGAGGTCCACCCGCGGCTGGCACAGTACGCCCGTTTCGTCGACCTGGGACCCGGCGACGAGCTGGAGCGACGGCAGGCGGAGCGCCGACTCGACGAGAAGCTCGATGCGATCGACCGCCGCGTGCGATAGCATCTCGAGCGGAGGAAGAGGGTGGAAGAAAACCTGATGCCGCGCGGGCCCGAGAGGCGCGCCGACGGACGCCGGTCCGGCGTCGAGCGGCGGTTCGCCGAGCGGCGCGACCCGGTTCGCGCAGCGGCCGGTCGTCGCGTGCTCTACCCGTTCGACAGGCGCGTCGCAGAACGCCGCTTTGTCGAACGGCGCACCGACTGGCCCCAGCCGCAAGCGCTCTAGAGCGCTCACCGACGTGGTGCAGGCGGCGCTGATCGTTCACGGAGGCGCCGGGCCCATCCCCGAATCGGAGCGCGCCCTGCGGCAGGCCGCTGTCGAGCGCGCCCGGGACACCGGCTGGTCCATGATCGGCGACGGCGCCCTCCGCGCGGCGGTCGCCGCCGTGCGCCATATGGAGGACGAGCCGCTGCTCAACGCCGGGATCGGCGCATGCCTGAACCGGGACGGGGTAGTCGAGCTCGATGCCGGGGTCATGCGGGGCGCCGACCTTGCCGCCGGCGGCGCCGCGGGCCTGCGTGACGTACGGCACCCGATCAACCTCGCTCTGGCGGTCATGCGCGACGGCAGGCACGTTCTGCTGGCGGGGGAGGGCGCTTCACGGTTCGCCCGCGATAACGGGCTCGAGATGTGCGACCCCTCGATCTTCATCACGGACCGCAAGCGCCAGGAGCTCCTTCACGGTGCAGACACCGTCGGCGCGGTGGCGCGCGACGGCGAGGGCCACCTGGCGGTGGCCGTATCGACCGGCGGCGTCACGGGCAAGCTGCCCGGGCGGATTGGCGACTCGCCGATACCCGGCGCGGGCTTCTACGCGGACGACCGGTTCGGCGCGGTGTGCGGGACCGGCAAGGGCGAGGCCTTCATCAGGCTGGGCCTGGCTCGCCTGATGGTGGTCGAGCTCGAGCACGGGATCGATGTCGAGAAGGTGGCCGAGGGCGCGGTCGCGATGTTGGGGCGCGCGCTCAACGCCCAGGGCGGAGTGATCGTGATCGGCCGCGATGGCCCTCCCCAGGCTGCGTTCAACACGCCGGCCATGCCTTTCGCGATCGCGCAGTAGGACGGCGAGGTGGCCGACTCAGCGAACGCCGGCGAGCTGATTGCGCTGGCGCTCAAGCGTGCGGGGGTAAGCCACCTGTTCACGCTCAACGGCGGTCACATCTGGCCGATCCTGATGGGCGCCGAGCAGCACGGCATCCGGATCATCGACGTCCGCCACGAGCAGTCGGCCGCTTTCGCCGCCGAGGGTTGGGCGAAGGTGACGCGGCAGTGCGGCGTCGCGGCGGTGACAGCCGGCCCGGGGGTGACCAACTCGACGTCGGCCCTCGCGCAGGCGCAGTCCGGCGACAGCCCGCTGTTGGTGATCGGCGGCCGCGCGCCACAGGCCCGGTGGGGCATGGGATCGCTGCAGGAGATGGACCACGTCGAGCTGGTGAGGAGCCTCACCAAGAAATCGGTCACGTTGACCGACGCCGAGGACGCCTACGCGATGGCTTCGGAATGCCTTCGCACCGCCCTGAGCGCTCGTACCGGCCCGGTGTTCATGGACATACCGCTCGACGTGTTCTTCGGCGCCGCCGACCTGCCCGAGGCGACCGAGCACCTGACCCCCGACCTCGGCGCCTCGCCCGACCCTGACCTGGTCGCGCGAGCCGCGCGCCTTATCGAAGGCGCGCAACGCCCGGCCGTGATCGCCGGCGGGAGCGTGTGGTGGGCGCATGCCGAGGACGAACTGAAAGACCTGGTCGAGACAGCGCGCCTTCCGCTGACTGTCAACGGCATGGCGCGCGGCGCGCTGCCGCCCGGACATCCCCTGTTCTTTCCCCGCGCGCGTGGACCGGCGCTGGGCGAGGCTGACCTGATCGTCGTGGTCGGGGCACTTTTGGACTTCCGCCTCAACTTCGGCCAGCCGCCGGTTTTCGCCGAGGACGCCCGCCTGATCTTCATCGACGTCGACAGCCACCGCAAGCACCGAGCCGGAGAGGTCTCGATCTATGGCGACCTGAAAGCGGCGCTGGGCGCGCTCGCAAAGGCCGTTCACGGTGGCGCCGAGCGGCCCGAGTGGCTCGGCAGGCTGCGCGAGGCCGAAGCCACATCGCGCCGGCGGGACGAGGCGATGGTGCGCTCGGACTCGTCGCCGGTCCACCCAGCGCGGCTGATCGCCGAGGTGGATCACTTCAGCGATCCGGACGCGATCATCGTCGGCGACGGCGGGGACTTCGTCTCCTTCGCCGGCCGTCTGATCGAGCGGCAAAAGCCCGGGCTCTGGATCGACCCGGGACCTTTCGGCTGCCTCGGCTCGGGCCCCGGCTACGCCATGGCCGCCAAGCTCGCGCACCCCGACCGCCAGGTCATCCTGCTCTCCGGGGACGGCGCCTTCGGCTTTTCCGCGATGGAGTTCGACACCATGGTTCGCCACCGCATCCCCGTCGTCTGCGTGGTCGGCAACAACGGCATCTGGGCGCTCGAGAAGCACCCCATGCAAAGCATGCTCGGGACCAGCATCGCGGCCGACCTCGGCCACCGGACCAGGTACGACAGGGTGGTCGAGTCTCTGGGCGGCCACGGTGAGCTGGTCGAGCGGCCGGACGAGATCAGGCCGGCCCTGGAGCGGGCCTTCAAGTCGGGCCTCCCCGCCTGCATCAACGTTATCTGTGACCCTGGGGCGGAATATCCGCGATCATCTGTGTTGATGTGAGCGCCGCCCAGCTCAAACCCGTCGTCGAAGCAGATGAATGGCGCACCGCCCAGTCGCAGTTCGACGAGGCGGCCGAGATCATCAGGCTCGAGCCCTGGCTGCGCGAGGTGCTGCGCGAGGTCCAGCGGGAGTTCACGTGCCACTTCCCTGTGACGATGGATTCGGGTCACCTGCGGATGTTCACCGGTTACCGGGTGCAGCACAACATCAATCGGGGGCCCGCCAAAGGCGGTATCCGCTATCACCCGGGCGTATCTCTGAACGAGGTCAAGGCCCTCGCCATGTGGATGACCTGGAAGTGCGCCGTGGTCAACATCCCTTACGGCGGCGCGAAGGGCGGCATCATCGTCAACCCCAGCGAGCTCTCGCTCAACGAGCTCGAGCACATGACGCGCCGGTTCGCGACCGAGATCTCGATCCTCATCGGCGCCGACCGCGATATCCCGGCGCCTGACGTGGGCACCAATGGCCAGACGATGGCCTGGATCATGGACACGCTTTCGATGCACCTCGGTTACTCGGTCCCTGCGTCGGTGACAGGCAAGCCGGTCGAGGTCGGCGGCTCCCTGGGCCGCATCGAAGCCACCGGTCGCGGCGTGACCATCTGCGCGATGGCGGCGCTCGAGCACCTGGGCCGCAACCCGCACCAGACGCGTGCCGTGGTGCAAGGCTTCGGCAACGTCGGCAGCATCAGCGCGAAGCTGCTCGAAGAAGCGGGCTGCACGGTGATCGCCGTCTCGGAGGATTACGGCGGCATTTACAACCCGCTCGGGCTTTCCATCAAGCGCGTGCTCGAGTACCGGGCGCGAGAGAAGACTTTGAACGGATTCCCCGGGGCGCAGCCGATCAGCAACCAGGACATCCTCACCCTCGACTGCGATCTCCTCGTCCCCGCCGCCATCGGCAACCAGCTCACCTCGCGCAACGCGCGCGACATCAAGGCCAAGCTGATCGTCGAAGGCGCCAACGGGCCCACGACCCCAGAGGCGGACGCCATCTTCCGCGAGCGCGACATCTTCGTCGTGCCCGACATCCTCGCCAACGCGGGCGGCGTCACCGTCTCGTACTTCGAGTGGGTCCAGGACCTGCAGTCCTTCTTCTGGTCGGAGCACGAGGTGAACCAGAAGCTGAAGGCGATCCTCTCGCGCGCCTTCAGCGAGGTGCTCAAGACCAAGCTGGAGCGCAAGCTCGACATGCGCATGGCCGCATACATCCAGGCGGTGTCGAGGGTGGCGGGCGCGACTCGAGAACGCGGCCTCTACCCGTAGCGGCTACCCCAGCCTATTGGCCTGCGCGGGCCCCGTTCAACCTAATAGGGGCAGAGCCGCCACGATAGTGCGGTTTGTCCGAGCCTCCGGTGGGCGAGCACTCTGAGGACCAGAGCGTCGGAGCTCTAGATCTAGACAGTGTCCCCACCGGAAGGTAAGGAGAGATGGACGACCGGTGGGATGTTGTGCCTTGAGCACTGCTCTATTAGGGCGTCGCTGCTCTCCTTCGGCTCGGTATCCGCGCGTGCCACGAAGGAGATGCCGATGGTCTTTGTTGGAATCGACTGGGCCGAAGCCCACCACGACGTGTGCGTGGTCGATGAAGAGGGGAAAGTGCTTGCCAAGCGAAGAGTTCCAGAAGGGCTCGAGGGAGTTGGCAAGCTTCACGCGCTTGTCGCCGAGCACGCTGAAGATCCGGCGATGGTGGTGGTAGGAATCGAAACCGACCGTGGCTTGCTGGTCGGCTCGTTGGTGGCCGCCGGCTACCAGGTCTATGCCATCAATCCGTTAGCGTCGAGCCGCTATCGAGACCGCCATGCGACCTCGGGGGCGAAGTCCGATCCGGGCGATGCTCGGGTCTTGGCCGACCTCGTCCGCACCGACCGTCACAAACACCGGCCGCTAGCCGGAGACTCCAACCTCGCCGAGGCGGTCCAGGTCCTAGCCAGAGCTCATCAGGGTCTGGTCTGGACTCGACAGCGCCAGACCAACCAGCTTCGCAACGCCCTGCGGGAGTTCTACCCCGGAGCCCTGGCCGGCTTCGACGACCTGGATGCGGCGGATGCGGTGGCCACTCTACTCTTCGCCAGGGCGGCCGGGAGCGAAACTTGGAGGCAAAGGCGGCTCAGATCCAAGCCCAGCTGCGACTGCCTCAGCTGGAGGCGCCGGCGCTTCTCGCCCAATTTGAGTTGCACCCGGACGCCGAGATCTACCTCAGTCTGCCTGGACTCGGTCTTGTCCTCGGCGCCCGGGCTATGGCCGAGTTCGGTGATGACCGAACCCGATTCCTGCATCCTAAGGCTCGCAAGAGCTATGCGGGCACCGCGCCCATCACCAAGGCCTCCGGTACTCGCAAGGTCGTTCTCGCCCAGGTGGCGCGCAACCGCCGGCTCGCCGATGCCGGCTACCAATGGGCGTTCTCTGCCCTCACTCGCTCCGAAGGCGCCCGGCATCGATACGACGTCCTGCGCGCCCGCGGCCAGACTCATCATCAAGCTCTGCGAGCTCTGGCCAACCGTCTGGTCGCCATCCTGCATGGCTGCCTGACCAACCGCCAGGCCTACATCGAACATGTTGCTTGGCCGACTCAAGTTGAAGTTGCCGCTTGACTTTTCCAGCCGTGGGATGTCTAGATCTCCCGGGTCCTGAAGCTCCAGATCGCCAGGGCGAGCATCAACCCAAACCAGACGACGACCCACGCCAGGTAGGCGACGGACGGCGGGTCGACCGCGGAAAACGGATTCGCGCGGCCTACTGTACCGGCCTGTCGCAGCGCGGCGAGCAGGGTGTCCGGCTCCATCGCGTAGATGGCGCCGCGCCACAGCCCGTCGCTCGGTAGAACAAGGTGGCTGATCACGCCGACATTCTCGACGGCCTGGTTCTGCAGGCCGGTCCCGATGTTGCCGACCACCCCGCCGATCCAGCCCATCAGCCACGCGACCAAGGCGATCACACCGCCCGTGATGCCGGACAGGCGCGTCGACAGCACAAGGCCGAGCGAGAGCAGGACGAGTCCCTCCGACCCGACGTAGAGCACCAGCTGGACGGGGTGTGGGGGAAGGTAGCCGGTAGCCCAGTCGACCGCGACGAGCTCCAGGAAGGCAGATCCGGCGGCGTAAACGCCCACCAGGGCGGCCAGGCCGAGCCACTTGCCGATCACGACCTCACTGCGCCGCACCGGCCGAGCGAGCATCGAGAGAAGGAGCCCGCTTTCGACCTCGCTCGAGATGAGCGGTCCAGCCACGACCGCGGCACTGAGCGCGAGCACACCGCTGTACATGAAGGTCACGACGATCAGGAGCTGCGATGTGAGGAGCGCCACCTCCACCGGAGGGAGCGGACTTCCGTCGCTGCGGGTCACGGTCGTGATCTTGTGGAAGCCCCACGCGGAAAAGCCGACCACGATGAGCGTAAGGACGACAAGGGCCAGCAAGAGGCGCCGGCGCGCCGCTTCCTGGATGGTCAGCCGCGCGATCACCAAAACGGGCGGCATTACTTGTCCTCTTCCTCGTCGAGCAGCTGGAGAAAACGGTCTTCCAGCGTCTGGTGGCGAGGCACCACCTCGTAGACGCGGCCGCCCATGGCGACGATCTGCGACACAAGGTCCGGCACGCGGTCGGCGCTCAGGTTGGTGAACGTCAACTGATCGGCCTCGTCGTCGACCTTGCCGAAACCGGCGAGCTTGTTCTTGTCCGCCTGGGCGAGGCCGGTGACGCGGACCCGCACGGCGGTCCCCCTCAAGAGCTCGTCCATGGTCCCCGATGCGATGACTCGGCCGTGGTCCACCACGGCCACGCGATCGCAGACCTGCTCGACCTCGCTGAGCAGGTGCGAGTTGAGGAAAACTGCGGTGCCGCGCGATGCGAGACCGCGGATGATCTGGCGCACGTCGTGGCGGCCGACGGGGTCGAGCGCAGAGGTCGGCTCGTCCAAGAAGACGAGCTCCGGCTCGCCGAGCAGCGCCGCGCCCAGGCCGAGGCGCTGCTGCATGCCCTTGGAGAAGGTGCCCACCCGGTCGCCGGCGCGGTCGGTCAGGCCGACGGTTTCGAGCGCGGTGGAGATCTCGTCGTTCCAGCTCGAACGTGGTAGCGGGGCCAGCTCGCAGTGCAGGGCGAGCACCTCTCTCGCAGAAAGCCAGGCCTGGTAGCGGAAGAGCTCTGGCAGATAGCCGATCCGGCGGCGCGTCTGCAGATCGCCGATGGGGCGGCCGAGCAGCCAGGCCTGGCCGGAAGTCGGCTTGAGCAGGCCGAGCAGCAGCTTGACCGAGGTGGTCTTACCCGCCCCGTTGGGGCCAAGGAAACCGAAGACCTCGCCGCGAGGCACCGTCATGGTGAGACCCGCCACCGCCGCCGTATGGCCGAAGCTCTTCGAAAGATCGACCGTCTTGATCGCAGGTGAGCCGGCGGCCGCCCCGCCGCCAGGGGCAGCCGCCCGCGTCACTTCCGCTACGTCAGCCACTGATTCAGGCTAACGGTCGGCGTCTAATTCAGGTTATTGGCGATTTTGATCGCGTCAGACTGCTTGATCGTCCCGGCCACGGCGTACACGACGCCGTTCTTGACCCAGATGACGCCCGAGCCGACGCCCGTGTTATCTCCGAGCGCGATGCCCTGGACCTTCTGGACCTCGACCTTGGACGAGGTCGCGTACTGGATCGGGATCGGGATCGGAAGGGTCGTGCTGGGGTCGCCGATCGCCTTGATCGCAGCGGCGAGCTGAAGCGAGATGCCGGGCAGCGTGAGCAGGTAGCTCTCGAGCTGCTTGACGGTGACCTGCGATGAGCTGGAGGTGGCGGTCGGAGCGGAAGACTTGCCCACGATGAGCTCGGGCAGGTTCGCCTGGCTCACATCAGAGCCTGTCGGCGCGGTGAGGTTGCCATAGACGTCACCGACCGCCGGGCCGACGGTGACGGTGAGCTTGACGCCGTCCATGCCCGCGGGCATCTTGGGCAGCGCCTTGCCGGTGCTCGCGGCGGCGGCTTTGGCTGCGCTGAAGGTGAACTCCACCACCCCCTGCGACATCGCCACGTAGGTGAGATTGGACGACACGCCCTGCGGCAGGCTCCCGACCTTGGGAAACTGGAGACCCGACACCTTGGCGGTATCCACGGCCGGGCTGCCGACCTGGAGCTGCGGCTTCTCCGTCCACGTGACCGTTCCATAGCTGCTCAACTGGGACAGCGCCTGCATGTCGGCCAAGGTCACCGGCACCGGCGTCACCGAGCTGGGGGCGAACACGACGCCGCCCTGCGCCACGGCCACGACGAGCAGCGCGACCGCCGCCACCGCGGCGGCGAAGGCGATGACGATCGGCCTAGAGCCGGGCCTTGCGATCGGAAGGCGGAAGCCGAAGCGCGGCTGCGCCTGGGGCGCGGACCGCACGAGCTGAAGCGCCCGCGCGACGTTGACGCTGGCGTCGGGCACCGCGAGCAGGCTCGAGATGGCGAGCGCGTCTTTCGACACGGTCTCCAATCGAGACGTGCACTCGGCGCAGGTCTCCAGGTGGCGGGCGTCCGCACCAGTGCTGCCGTCCGGATCATCGATCATCCGGCGCAGTGTTCCGTCATCCAAATGTGCCACGACTGACCTCCTTGCGCAGGCTTGTTTCCGCGCGTCTCAACAATGTTCCGACCTGTCCGATACCGACACCGAGCGCCTGCGCCACCTCGGCATAGCTGAGCCCGCTGGCCCTGAGCACGAGCACCGCGGCAGGCTTGGGCGCCAATCGCGCCAGCCCCTGCCGCACACGGCGGCGGTCCTCATCGACCTCGAGCTGTTTTTGCGGATCCAGCGTGTGGTCGCTCTCCTGGACCGCCTGCGCGATCTCGCGCCGCTGGCGCCGTTTGGCCCCGCGCAAGCGGTTCAGCGCCGAGTGGGCGGCTGCGCGGTGAAGCCACGCCGGCGCGTACTGGGCGCTGGCGGAGTGCAGCCGGTGGAAGTCGACGAACACTTCCTGGGCCACGTCTTCGGCTTCGTGAGGATCGGCTAGGACCCGGTTGGCGATGCGCACCACGCGCGCGTATTCGGCCGTGAACAGAGCGTCAAACGACTCGTCGTCAGTCCTGACGCCCGACATCCGCCTCACCTCGAGATTCATGCCCACTACAGACCAAGCACCGCTGAGGGCGGATTTGTGACAACTTCACGCCGCCCTTGTCCGGCGCCAGAGGTGGGCGGCCACGGCGCCGAGGAAAGGGCCGCCCCAGATCCCGACCGAAAGCAGAGCGGCGAAGATGACTACCGCGTCGATGCTCTCGCGACCCGCGGCCTGCCAGTAGACGTCCCGCAGGTTGAGCCACAGGGCGAACTCGTCGAGGGTCAGGGCGGCGCCGACTCCGTACGCGATCGCCGTCAAGCTCGCGGACCAGCTCGAGCCGACCCCCTCCTCGATGAGCCACAGGTAGCCCGCCACGAGCAGGATCAGGATGCCCCAGACCAGGTGGTGGATGTGCAGGCTTCCGGAGCTGACGTTGTGGAACGGCCCCACTCCGGCGCGAATCAGGTACGTGATGGCGCGCACGATGCCGAAGGTCACAAGAAATCCGAGCGAGGCCAGGAACAGGCGCTCCCTCCGCTCGCTCTGGAAGTGAAAGGTATAGAGCCTTTTGAGCGTGGCCACGCCGGCGCGGCTAGCTAGCCCGCCAGTGGCTTGCGCCGCCTGGCGCTGCGAGCGATCTCGTCCTCGACGATGACGAAGTCGTTTTTGGGCAGCGAGTGGATGTGCCCCTGGAAGGCGAGCGTCCAGTGCTCGGGTGGCCACTTGCGCACGTAGTCGAGGCGGTACGCGAGGTCCTTGGCCGGCACCCAGTCGGACTCCTCGAGGATGAAGTCGGGCCTGATGTGGACGCGCCACGGGTAGTCCTCGTCGCGGCGCGCCGATCGCCAGATCGGCGTGTGGTCCTCGTACATGGGCGAACCCACCGTGACGGTCGCGGCAAACGCCATCCGGCCGGTGATGTAGTAGAGCACGCGGTCCCCGACCCGCATCGTCTCGACCCGCCGGCGGTGGCGGCTCTTGAGTCCCTGGATGCTGTACCCGTGCTCCCGGGTCTTGCGGAAGTTGTCCGGCGAGCTGACGACCATCCAGTACTGGGCGGAGCGGCCTCCGCCTCCGCCTCCGCCTCCGGACTTGCGCTTGCGCTTGGATCGTCCGGCCCTGGCGGGCCGGTCCGACGGCTGCGCCGGCTCCTCCGGCGGCTGGCTCTCCTCGATGTTGTCGGCCACGGTCGAATTGTCGTCCTACCGGACGATCGGGCGGGCGGGGCCGAGGTCCTCCGGCTCGGGAACGAGTGCCGCGAGGTTGCGAAGCTGCCCGATGTGGCTCATCTCGTGCCGTGCGACGAGGCGGCATACCTCGAGCAGGCTGAGGTCCCCGCCGCGAGGGTCGGTGATGGTCCGCTCCCATTCGACCCTGCCCCAGCCGTGGAGCAGGTCGACCGTCCTCCGGCGCACGCGGGCGAAGTCTTCGAGCGCTTCCTGCAGCGGGCGATCGAGCACCTGGTCCTGCACCGGGTCGATGGTCGCGCGAACATCGGCCGTCGTCTTGCCTTCGAGGTGCGTTCGACGCAAGAGGCCGTCGACCTTGGTGCCGGAATCGAGCATGTGGGCGATCAGCGAGCCGAGCGTCGGGAACGCAGGCCCGTGGCGGTACCGAAGCCGCGCTTCGTCCAGCCCGTAGGCGAGGTCGCTGATGTGCTCCGGCACGGAGCTCATCAACAGCACGGCGTCCGCGGCGGACATCTCCTCCTGGAGTTCCATCACCTCAACAGTACATACTCAAAGGCGGTGGCCCAGGTAATGGCTGCGTGCGAAAAGTGCGGCGCGGACCTCGAACCGGATGCTTCTTACTGCGAGCGGTGCGGGACTCGCACCAAACGGGCCCGCAGGATGGTGGGACTCGCGATCAGGGTCGAGCTTCTCGTCTTCGCGCTCGTCGCCATCCTGGTGATCGGCTTCACCTGGATCTACTCGTCGCAGAGCTGAAGCTCCCCGGCGGAGGCGAAAGCTAGCGCCGGTAGATCGCCTTCCCGTCGACCTCGTCCTTGTTGAGGCGCTTGTTCAGGTGCAGACCCTCGAGCAGGAACTCGATGACCGAGGCGCGAACCTCGGGGCGGTCGGGCAGGCCGAGCTTCTTCAACGCCGTGGCCAGCTCCGGGATGTCGCCGATCGCGCGCGTGTAGGTGCGCGCCGCGATGCCCTCGCCGACCTCGAGCAGGCTGCCTTCTTCGAAACGCGACACGATGCCTTCGAACTGCGCGGCCGAGAAGTGCCGGCTGAACACAGCGCTGACCGCGCCGCGCTCGAGGCGTGCCAGCACCTGCTCCTCCTTGCCTTCGTCGAGCGCTTCGATCTCGACGCGACCCGCGGTCGATGATGCTAGGAATGCGAGGTCGGTGATGCGAGGCACGGCGACCGACTCGCCCAGTCGCGCCGCGCGGCGCACAGCATTGCTCGCGAGGTTCTCGAAGTTCGCGATGGACATGCGCACCGAGACTCCCGACGACTGTGAGATATGAGGGCTGCGCCGCGCGAGGTGAGTGAGCTCGGCGACGATCTCTTTCATGAACGACGGGAAGATGAGCTCGAAGTCCTCGGGGACGGGATGCCTCTCCGACTCCATGATCTGCATCTCTTCGCCGATGGTCAGCGGATAGTGCGTGCGCACCTGCGACCCGAAGCGGTCCTTGAGCGGAGTGATGATGCGGCCACGCGACGTGTAGTCCTCGGGGTTGGCGCTCGCGATCACGAACAGGTCGAGAGGCAGGCGCACGCGATAGCCGCGGATCTGCACGTCTTTCTCTTCCATGATGTTGAGGAGGCCGACCTGGATGCGCTCAGCGAGGTCGGGCAGCTCGTTGATGCCGAAGATGCCGCGGTTGGTGCGCGGCAGCAGGCCGTAGTGGATGGTCAGCTCGTCAGACAGGTAACGGCCCTCCGCCACCTTGATCGGATCGACCTCGCCGATGAGGTCCGCGATCGAGATGTCTGGGGTGGCCAGCTTCTCGCCGTAGCGCCGGTCGCGCTCGATCCAGGCGATCTCGACAGCGTCTCCATTCTTCTCGACTAGGTCGAGGCACCGGCGGCAGATCGGCGCGTAGGGGTGGTCGTTGACCTCGCAGCCCGCGATCGCGGGCACGTGCTCGTCGAGCAGTGAGACGAGGGAGCGCATGATCCGGCTCTTGGCCTGCCCGCGCTCGCCGAGAAGGATGACGTCGTGGCCCGAGATGATTGCATTGGCGAGCTGCGGTAATACCGTGTCGTCGTAACCGACGATGCCCGCGAGCAGCGGCTCGCCTGAGCGCAACCGCGCGAGGAGGTTTCGCCGCATCTCTTGCTTGACGGTCTCGTGTTTGTGCCCGCTGGCGCGAAGCTCCGCGATGGTCCGGGGCTGGGCTGAAGCCACCCTTGCACTATAGACAAGAGAGGAAGGGTTCTTTGTTAGCGATCAGCGAACAAACGCCGACTATCGAAAGCATTTACTCAACGACCGCGGACTGAATTCAGAGCCGCTGTTGTCGCCGGATTGACGACCGCGCGCGGTTAGACTGCTCGGCGATTTGACTCAATCCATCCGCGCCCGATACGAGGCCGCGCATGACGACGGCCGCCCTTTGCTCGGCGGACACCGCGGCAACCCGGCGGCAAATCCTGAGAACACGATGCGCTCGTTCCGCTCAGCCATCGACGCCGGCTGCGACCTCATCGAGTGCGATGTGCACCTGTCGTCCGACGGGCGACTGGTGGTCATCCACGACCACACTCTCGAACGCACCACCAACGGCACTGGCCTGGTCCGCGACCGCACGGCATCAGAGCTGCGCAAGCTCGACGCTGGCCGCGGCGAGCGGATCCCATTGCTGCAGGAGGTCGTCGAGCTGGCGATCGGCAGGGTCGGTCTCGTGATCGAGATCAAGCAGATACCGATCCAGTACACCGGCCTCGAAGAGAAGCTCCTCGCCATGCTCCGGCAGCTGGGTGCGGTCCAGGAATGCGCCGTCATCTCCTTCCATCACCCCTCGATCCGCATGCTCCGCGAGATAGAGCCGAAGCTGCAGCTGGGCATCCTGGAGGGCGCGCGGCCGCTGCGACCGGCGGCGATGATGCGAGAGGCGGGCGCCGACGTCTACTCCCCGCATTGGGGCGCCACCGACCCCGAGCTGGTCAAAGAGGTCCACGCGGCGGGCGGAGCGGTGGCCGTGTGGCCGGTCGACGACGAGGCTGCCATCGCATGGTGCAAGTTCTGCAAGCCCGACTCGATCTTCACCAACCGACCGGTGGAGGTCGGCGCAGCCCTCAGGTCCTGATCCGTTACAGGCGCGCCTCGGCCGGCGTTGCCTCAAATGTGGAACACCCACCTACCATGAACCGGCCGTGCTTGCCGACCGGCCTCCCTTCGAAGATCTGTACCGGGACTATCTCGGTCGCATCTACGCGTACATCCGGTCCCAGGTCGCGACGGCGGCCGACGCCGAGGACATCACGGCGCAGGTCTTCATGAACGCCTACCAGGCTTACGCGCGCTTCGAGGCGCGTAACACGACCCCGGCGGCATGGCTGTTCCGCATCGCCCGCAATGCCACCCTCGACCACTTTCGGGCGCACGGCCGCCGCGAGCGCCTTCGCCGGACGATCGAGCATCAGCCGCAGGCCGAGGAGGACCCGGCGGGCGAGGCGGAGGAGCGCATCCAGTACCGCGCGCTGCTCGGGCACGTGGCGCGCCTTCCCGAACGCCAGCGCGACGCGATCTCGCTGCGCCATTCAGGCCTCAGCTTCGAAGAGGTCGGCACGCTCATGAGCTGCAGCGAGGATGCGGCGAAGATGCTCTACCACAGGGCGCTCAAGGCGTTGAAGGATTCGGTCCAGAAGGAGGGGGTGTAAGCATCCGATGAGTGAGCCGGAGGATGAGCTCGACCTGCAGGCGCTTCAGCGCCAGCTCGACGACGCCTTCGAGACCACGAGGCCGCGCACTGGGTTCGAAGACGACCTGTGGCTGCGTATGCAATCGCGCCGGCCCTTCACCAGCCGCCTGAGCGACGCGCTCGCAGGCCTGGTCCAGGGCATCCGGGCGGTGCCGGCGGTACCGCTGGCGTCTGTCGCAGCGGTCCTGGTCGTGCTGATCGGAGTCGGCATCCTCAACCTGAGCGGCCTGGGGCGAGGTGGGGCCGCCAACTCGTCCGCCCCTCTGGCCCTCAGCGGCGGAGCCACCAGGTCGGCGGCCGGGCCCGTCGGCTCCTTCGGCCAGCTCCCCTCGCCCGTGTTCTCACCGACCGGCGTGGGCCAGGGGCCCGCGTCCAGCCAAACCGCACCCGCGCCCTCGGCCGCCTCGTACGAGGGCCCGGTCGCCCTGACGTGGACGGGCCGGCTCGATGTCTCGATCGGCACAGCGCCCGTGTTCCGCTACTCGGAGCCCTCGACGGATTCGGCCGACCAGTTCGCCGCCTCGCTGGGCGCCGCGCTCGAGCGCCGCCCGGCAGGGCTGCTCGGGCTGTACACGGCCTCGGACTACACGCTGACCGTTCGTGGCACGATCCAGGTGCCGGCGCAGGAACCGGCATATTTCATCCTGACCGCCTCTTCCCTGCCGGGTGTTTCCGCCGCCGGGGCGCAGCCCGCCGACATCGCGGAGATTTTCCTCGCCGAGCACAGCCTCGCGCCGCAGTGGCCGTACACGACCACCGTCGACGGCCCTGCCGACCAGCTCAAGGTGCATTTCCAGCGCGAGTTCGACGCGCCCGGCTACGGCCCGGCCTACCTGGTCGACGGCGGCGGAAACCGCTACGGCATGGAGGTCGACCTCAATGGCAGCCGACCGGTCCTGGCGTCGGGTCCGCTGCCACTCAGCCTCGACTCGGCTTCCTATCCGATCATCACGGCCGACCAGGCGGTGCGAGCCGCTCTCGCGTCGGCTCCGTCGCCGGCGGCGGACGCGGTCGCGCCGGTCAAGGTCGAGCTGACCAGCGCGGAGCTTGTCTACACGCTGGTCGCGGCGGGCGACCACAGCTTTTACGAGCCGGCGTTCCTGTTCTCGGGCTCGTTCCAGGTCGACGGCGTGCAGTACGTGAAGCGGGTGCTGGTGCCCGCACTCGATCCCTCCCAGCGAAGCTAGTAGCCCGTACCAGCCAGATCTGGAGGATCCGGCGTCCCAGGTGGCCGGGCGCCCTGCGGGCGCCGATGCCGGCGTTGCGGGTCGCAGCGATCGTTGTCAGGCACCTATCGGTGCCATCCTCCTCTCGCCACCGCGCCTTGGCACCGGCCGCCTGGAACGCCTGGCGTTCGAACCTGCGGCCTGCTCCGGCTCTGGCCGTGACAGTCCACTAGTTGCCCGGGATTCTGACCGTCGGGCACTCGACCCGATCGCTGGACGAGCTGGTCGCTAACGGCCGCATCACTTACCCGCCGCCGGATACACTCCCGATCTGAGGAAAGGGGATGGGTAAGAAGCAGGTCAGGCAGGTTCGCCAGCAGATGCGGAAGGTTCAGCCGAAGGCGGCCGCGTCCAACGCCGCCGGAGCGACCCGCAAGCAGCGCGAGCGATTCGTCCAGTCAGGGGGGATGCTCCAGGGGTACGCGCCCGAGTTCGTCCTGCGCATCGGCTACTTCTCGGTGGCGGTGGCGGTGATCTGCGTGCTGGTCATCGCGGTCCTGATCGCGTTCGTGCCGCCTGTCTACGGCTGGCCCGATGCGATCGCGGCCTGTATCGCATGGGTACTGCCCATCGCGCTGCTCGCCAGCTTCGTCGCGCCGGGCTTCCGGCTCGCCTTGAAGGATCGGAAGGCCGAGGGCCGCCTCGTCCAGGGCCAGCTGGTCGGCGCCAGCTCGGTCAGCACCTCGATGGGGCTCGGCATGATGATGGTCCAGACGCGCGGCGGCGTGGAGCAGTACCTGGTCCCGCCGGCGCGCCTCAAGCAGGTACCGGGCAACCAGGTGAACGTGGTCCTCACGGTCACGCCGAACCTTCGCCACGTCAAGTCGGTCGGCGTGATGGGGCAGCGCATGGTTGGGCGCGTCGAGCCGCCGGTGCCGCCGGTCATGAAGCGATTGCAGATGCTTCCCCTGCTGACGCCGCTGGGGCTCGCGCTGGGCGCGGTCCTTGGTGACGACGGAGTGGCCCTGTTGCCTATCGAACCGTCCTTGCTCCACGCGACGCTGGCGGTCCTGGCCGGAGCTGTTCTCGCCGGGGCGGTGTACGGCGCCTCGTTCCTGTTGCAGCGCCGGATGATGACCGAGGTCCAGGCCCTCATCCCCAAGACGTAGGGGCCGACCCTGCCAACTCGGGTCTCGGCCGTCCTCGCGTTGCTCTTGCTCGGCGGCTATCACGTGGTGCGCCTGGCCGCAGGCCGGTGCGCCGGCCCCCAGTGCGACGCTTACATCCCCCTCTCGCTGCTGGTTCCGATCCTGGTCGTGGTGATGGTCGCGGTCACCGGTGCGCTGGCCATCCGCGATGCGCGGGCGCACGACCGGCGGTGGTCGGTCCCGCTGATCGCGTCCACGGTGCTGGGAACCGCCGGTCCAGTAGTAGCCGCCGCGGTGTTTCGCGACCAGCCCGACATGGTGGTCGTGGTCGCCACCGTGCTCTTCCTGCAGGCCCCGTTGCTCGCGCTGGCCTATACGCTCAGGTCGAGGTCTTCTCGGGTTCTTTGACCGGCTCGGCGCCGGCTGCCCTGGTGTGGCTCGGCGTCACCAACGCCGGCGTGGGGGTGGCTCCGGGCTTGCCGTAGCTGCCCCTTGCGGGCGGTACGAGCTGCCTGCGCTGCGGGTAGGTCGCGATCAGCAAGAGGCTGAACGCCAGCCCGAAGATGACGGGTCCGAGGTGGAAAGTGGCTCCCCACAGGAAGTAGGAGCCGGCTTCGAACGCCAGGACCACGAAGCCGTACAGGATCCCGGCGCGGACCCAGCCGATGTTGGCCGCCGGGTTGATGGCGGCCGCCATGAGCCCGATCCCCAGGACCGCGCCCGCGGCCGACGCGTGGGTGCCGACCTCCTGGTCGAGCGGCAGCAGCGAGGTCCCGACCAGCGACACGGCGGCCCCGCCGACCATGCCCATCCCCATCAGAAGCATCCCGACCGTGAGCAGCAGCCTTCGCATGCCGCGACTCTATACGGCCGAGCCGGTCGGCGTCACGGTGATTAGACTCCAATTGATGACCAACGACGTTCACATCACACCCGAAGGGCTGGAGGCGGTGCGCAAGGAGCTCGACGAGCTGACCAGTGTGCGCCGGCCGAACATCGTGTCGAAGATCAAGGCGGCTCGAGAGCTGGGCGATCTGTCCGAGAACTTCGAGTACCACGCGGCCAAGAACGAGCAGGGCATGATGGAGGCCCGCATCAAGGAGCTCGAGGCCATCATCAAAAACCACGTGATCATCGAGACCAGGGCAGCCAACGGGGTCGTCTCGATGGGCAGCACGGTGCGGTTCAGCGAGGACGGCCAGGACGAGGAAACCTACCGGATCGTCGGGCCCGCCGAGGCGGACCCGAAAGCAGGCCGGGTGAGCTACGAGTCCGCATTGGGCAAGGCGCTGATCGGTCACCGAGTCGGCGACCAGGTCGAGATCAGGACTCCCAATGGGGCGTACAGCGTCCGCATCGCAGGCATTGAGTAGCTCGACGGCGGCGACAACCCGGCTCGACGATCTACGTCGGTGGATGGCCGGTCGGCCCGTCGGCGCCGCGTACATCACCCACCCGGTCTCGATCGCCTACCTGACTGGTTTTTACGCGGAGCCGTTCGAACGGCTGATGGCCCTCGCCGTGCGGCCGGACAGCGCAACTTTGATCGTCCCGGCCATCGAGCACCAGAAGGCGTCGGCGCATTCGGGCCAGGCCGACGTCGTGTCCTGGCGCGACGGTGAGGACGCCTACGCGCTCGTGCGCGAAGCCCTCGCGGGATGCGCCGAGGTGGCAGTCGAAAAGGAGCACCTCAGCGTCCACTCCGCCGAGTTGCTGGCCTCGCGCGCCGGCGTTCGCGAGATGGTGGACGCCGGTCCCGAGGTTCGACGTTTGCGCCGCACCAAGAGCGATGGCGAGATCGAGCGCCTGCAGCGCGCGGCCGCGATCACCGATTCCGCCGGGGACGAGGTGTTTGCAAGGCTGCGTGCCGGCCAGACCGAGCTGGAGGTCGCGCTCATGCTGGGCGCCCTCATCGGCGAGCTGGGCGGCTCGCTCAGCTTTGAGAGCCTGGTCCAGTCCGGCCCCAACTCGGCGCTTCCGCACATCCGGCCCACGAGCCGCCGGCTCGCCGCCGGGGACTTCGTCCTCATAGACTTCGGCGCTGCCTTCGACGGCTACAAAGCCGACAGCACGCGCATGGGCGTGGTCGGGGAACCGAGCGCCAAGCACAGCGAGATCCATCAGCTCGTCCTGGACGCGCACGACGCAGCGATCGCCTCGGTGCGCGCGGGAATCCCGGCCGGTGACGTTGACGCCGCCGCGCGCCGCGTGATCGACACTGCCGGCTATGGCGACCGGTTCTTCCACCGCGTCGGTCACGGAATCGGCCTGGAGGAGCACGAGGACCCGAGCGCCGACCCGGGCTCGACCATGACGCTCGAGGCGGGCATGGTGTTCACCATCGAGCCCGGCATCTACATCCCGGGCTGGGGAGGCGTGAGGATCGAGGACGACGTGGTGGTCGAGGAAGGCGGCTGCCGGGTGCTGACCAAGTCGGACCGGTCGCTGCGCCTGATCCGCGAGAGCTGATGCTCGCGCCTGGTATGCGGCGGACCGCTCAGAGGACGATGGTCTACAACGCCATCGTGAGGCTTGGCGGCCATTGCACCGCAGAAGAGATCGCGACCGAGCTGCACAAGACCAAGCCAGGCTTTCCGCGCAGCACGGTCTACAGGGCGCTCGAAGCTCTGACGGCGTCCGGGTCGGTCTATGCGGCGCACCTGGGCGAAGGCCCGACCCACTACGAGCTGGCGTCTGGCGACCACCACCACGCCGTCTGCCAGGTGTGCGGGGGCGTCCTGCACATCCAGGACGAGCTGGTCAGCGAGCTCGAGGCCCACCTGGAGCAGGGGCACCGATTCAGACCAGTGCGAACCGAGGTTCTGGTCGTCGGGGTGTGTGACGACTGTTCGCGGTCCCGAGGGATCCCCGCGAAGTCCGGACCTCGTGGGGATGAGAATCCTGCCAGGCCGGTGGTGCGGCGGCGCACCATCGACGCGCATCACCACTTCAACTAGGCGCCCGTCGGACGCCTGATACAGTGGCCGCGACAGCGACCGCTTTTTTGCCGAGAGGGAGAATATGGAATCCAAGATCGTCGGCACCGTCATGCCGGTCCTCGAGCTGAACATGCAGCCGAACGACAAGGTCTTCGCCGAGTCCGGAGAGCTCGGCTGGATGTCGATGGCGGTGCAGATGCAGACCTCGACCTCCGCCGGCGGGCAGCAGGGCGGCTTCCTGGGCGCTTTGGGCCGAGCCGTGGCGGGCGGTACCTTCTTCATGACCGAGTACACGGCGGTCGGAGGGCCCGGCCTCCTCGCGTTCTCGGCCAAGCTGCCCGGCCAGATCCTTCCGATGGAGATCGCTCCCGGCCAGGGCTACATGGTCCACCGCCACGGCTTCATGTGCGCCACGATCGGCGTGCAGTTCTCGATCGGGTTCCAGCAGCGCCTGGGCGCCGGCGTGTTCGGCGGCAACGGGTTTCGCATGCAGCGGCTTCAGGGCCAGGGCCAGGCCTGGGTCGAGCTCCACGGCGAGGTCGTTGTCTACGACCTCCAGGCCGGGAACACCCTTCGCGTGCACCCGGGCCTCGTCGGGATGTTCCAGGAATCGGTCCAGTTCAACATCACGACCGTTCCAGGAATCCAGAACGCGCTGTTCGGTGGCTCGGGACTCTTCCTGGCCACGCTGACCGGGCCAGGGCGGGTCTGGCTGCAGTCGATGTCGATGCAGCACCTGGCGCACGCGATCCAGGAGTATCTGCCGAAAGCCGGCTAGCTTTTCATGTGCCGTCGTCCGCCTAGTTCTGAAGGAGGCTTGCCATGGCCAAGTATCTGATCGAGGCCGGTTACTCCCACGAAGGTCTTAAGGGCCTCGTCAAGGAGGGCGGAAGCGGCCGGCGTAACGCTGTTGAAGCGGCCGTCAAGTCGCTCGGAGGACACCTCGACGCTTTCTATTTCGGGTTTGGCGAGAGCGACATCTATGCCATCGTCGACGCGCCTGACAACGTCAGCGTCGTCGCGTTCGCGCTGGCGGTGGGCGCGACCGGAACCACAGGGCATTACAAGACGATCGCTCTTCTGACGCCCGAAGAGGTCGACCAGGCCGCGAAGAAGGCGGCCGGCGCATCGTACCGAGGCTCTGGCCACTAACCGAGGCGAGTCGTGGCCGACCGCTGGCTGACGTTCGACTGCTTCGGCACGCTGATCGATTGGCGTCACGGGATCCGGACCACCGGGGAGCTGCTGTTCCCGGGGCGCGGCCCGGCTTTCCTCGACGCCTACATCGCGCTCGAGGCCGAGGTCGAGAACGAGGGATCCTTTCACCGGTATCGCGCGGTGCTCACCGAGACGACGCGCCGCGCGGCTCAGCGCCTATCGGTCGACCTCAAGCCTGACGACGCGACGGCCCTGGTCTCGACGATCCCGTACTGGCCGGCCTTTGCGGACGTCGGGCCGGCGCTCGGCGAGCTGCGGAGGAAAGGTTGGAAACTGGCCCTGCTCACCAACTGCGACCGCGACCTCATCGCGCTCACGCAGCGCAGGCTGCCGGTCCCGTTCGATGCGGTCGTGACCGCGGAAGACGTTTCGGCGTACAAGCCCGACCCTGCTCACTTTCGCCTTTTCCAGTCCACCTTTGGCGCGTCCGCCGACGCCTGGATCCACGTCGCGCAGAGCTACTTCCACGACATCAAACCCACCAGCGAGCTGGGCATCAGCCGCATCTGGGTCAACTGCCAGGGCGAGAAGGACGACCCATCGCTCGCCGACGCGGTCGTAGGCGGGTTGGGCGAGCTGCCGGCGGCGGTGGAGCGCCGGGTCAGCGCCCGCCGCTGAAGTCGGCGAGGTCGACGGTGGCGCGGTAGACGCGCCGCGCCGGTCCAGATTGCACCAGGTTTCCGGCCGGCTCGCGCCGCACCGCGAGGTCGCCGCCCGGCATCTGGATGGTGACGTGGTCGCCGACCAGGGCTTCCCGCATGCACGCCGCGGCGACCGCGCTCGCGCTGGTGCCGGACGCCAGGGTATAGCCCGCGCCGCGCTCCCAGATCTCGATTCGCACATGCGCGCGATCGATCACCTCGCACAGCTGCACGTTGGTGCGCTCGGGAAACGCCTGGTGGCGCTCGAGGTGAGGGCCAAGCTCCAGGCATCGCTGCTTGGTCACGGGTTGGCCGAACACGACACAGTGCGGGTTGCCGACCGAGACGAGGATTGCGTCGACGCCGCCGGTAGGGGTATCAAGATGAACGCGCGACGGCTCGCCTTCGAACTTCGCCGGCAGGTCCGCCGCCTTGAACGAAGGCCGTCCGATGTCGATCTCCGAGCTCACCTCCGCGCCGTCCCGTGCGAGCACCCTCACCGAGTTGGCGCGGTCCGCCGTGCGCAGCTCGAAGCGGTCCCCGGCGCCGTGCTCCAGCACCGCGTGCGCGGCGGTGATGCGAAGACCGTTGCCGCTCTTCTGCGCCTCTGAGCGGTCCGGGTTGAAGATGCGCACGATCATCGCCGCGGGGTCGAACGCGAGCAGGCCGTCGGACCCCAGGCCCAGGTTGCGGTCGCACAAAAGAGGAAGCAAAGGGACGATTTGATCAAGCGGTCCAGGCAGGTCCAGGACGAGGTAGTCGTTGCCCAGGGCCTGGTACTTAATGAGATCGATTCGCACTAACGAGACTCCATCAACGGGAATCATCGTCGACCATCGTGGGTTGTCATAAGATGTCGTAAATATGCAGGATCTGAGCTGGCCCGCACAGCGCCTGGTTCACACTCCGGCCTGCTTCTGTAGCTAGTTCCGGCGGTTCGCTCGCGCCCGTGAGGCGCGCCCGTCCGACCGCAGTCTCTACCGAGTCGATCATCGGTAATTGGCATTTTCACGGAGGTATCGGAATTGAGCTCATCGACACAAACCAAAGCGTTGGTCAGCACCAACTGGATCGCCGACCACGCCAAGGATGCAGGCTTGCGTCTCGTCGAGGTGGACGTCGACCCGCGCGCATATGCGGGCGGCCACATCGAGGGCGCCGTCGGATGGAACTGGCGCAAGGACCTGCAGGAACAGCTGAGCCGCGACATCGTGAGCAAGGATGCGCTGGCCAAGCTTCTCGGCGAGAGCGGGATCACGCCTGACACCGCGATCGTGCTCTACGGCGACAACAACAACTGGTTTGCCGCTTACGCCTACTGGGCGTTGAAGTACTACGGCCACGAGAAGGTCCAGCTGATCGATGGCGGACGGGTCAAGTGGGAGAAGGAAGGCCGCGCCTACAGCACGGAGGTACCGACCTATCCGGCGACGACCTATCACTTCCACGGCTCTCCCAAAGAGGACATTCGCGCTTACCGCGACCACGTGCAGTCCAGGCTCGGCAAGGCCGGGCTCGTGGACGTCCGCTCGCCCAAGGAGTACTCGGGCGAGCTGCTGGCGCCAGAGAACCTGCCGCAGGAAGGCGCGCAGCGCGGGGGCCACATTCCGACGGCGGTGAGCATCCCCTGGGGCACCGCTGTCAACACGGAGGACGGCACCTTCAAGAGCCTCGACGAGCTCAAAGAGATCTACGGCGGTAAGGGCATTTTGCCCGACAAAGAGGTCATCGCCTACTGCCGCATCGGCGAGCGCTCTGCGCACACGTGGTTTGTGCTCCACGAGCTGCTCGGATACAAGGACGTCAAGAACTACGACGGCTCATGGACCGAGTGGGGCAGCTCCATTCGCGTACCCATCGAGAAGTAGGGATGGCGGTCACGCAGACGGTCGACCAATCGGCACTCAAGGTCAACCAGACCGGGATCGTCGCCACCGTGCTCGTCGCGGTATTAGGAAGCCAGGCCGTCCCGTGGCTGATCTGGTTGATCCCGCTGCTTGCGATCGTGCTCCTGGCCGGCACCTTCGCGCCGCAGCTCGCGCTGTTCAAGCAGCTCTACTTCAAGGTCCTCAAGCCGCGCGGCATCGTCAAGCCGCGACTGATGGCGGACCGGCCTGAGCCGCACAACTTCGCGCAAGGCCTGGGCGGGGTCTTCCTTGCCATCTCCTCTCTGCTTGTGTTTGGACCGCTGCTCGCGGGCGACTTCCGGCCCGGCCCCGGCCTGGTCCTCGGGTTCGCCATCGCGCTACTCGTCGCAGTGCTGGCTTTCGTGAACCTGGCGTTCGGATACTGCCTGGGCTGCCAGATCTACTTCCAGCTTGGCAAGCGGGGATTGATTCGGGCGTGAGCGCGCAGCTCTGGGCGGTGGCGGCGGTGGGCGCGATCGTGCTCGCCGCCGCCTGCGTGGAGGCGGCTCGCTCGCAAATCGCGCGCCGGCGCGCGATCGGCGCGTCGGCAGCTCCCGCGAGGGAGCCCTACATCCTCTACTTCACCGGTGATAGCTGCACCGTCTGCCGAACCCACCAGGAACCGGCGCTGGCGAAGCTGGGCCCGGTGCGGGTCGACAGGGTGGATGCGATCGAGGACCGAACGCTGGCCGACCAGTTCCACGTCTACACGCTGCCCACCACGGTCGTGATGTCGGCCGAGGGTCGCGCGCTGCACGTCAACTACGGCTATGCGCCGGCGACCAAGCTCGAGCGCCAGCTGGCCGATGCACGGATCGCCACCGTGAGCGTGCCCGCCACCGCATAACCTGGATCGATATCCTGAGTCGGTGATCCACCGACTGGCTGCTGGCGCTTTGCTCCTGGTGATCGCGGCTGCGTGCGGGCAATCACAGGCGACTCCGACCACCCAGGCGATCGTGCTGGGCGCGATCTATCCTCTCAGCGGCCCGCAGGCTCCGGGAGGCAAGGACGAGCTCGCTGGAGTGCAGGCTGCGCTGAAGGTCGCCGAGGCAGAGGGCGCACCCAACGTTCGCCTCCAGGTCATCGATGCGACCACGCCGCAGGCGGCGAGCGATGCGGTCGACACTCTCGTCCACGACTATCACGTGCCCGCGATCCTCGGCACCTATGGCAGCACGCTGTCGGCGGCGGCCTCGACCCGCGCCGAACAGCTGAAGACGGTGTACTGGGAAACGGGAGCGGTCGCCGACCCGATCACAGCTCAGCGCCAGTACGTCTTTCGCACGGTCGCGACGGGCAGCTCGCTCGGACGCATGGCGGTCAACTTCACCCATGACGTTCTGATGCCGGCGACCCACCTGAAAGCGCCGCGGGCGGTCATCGTGCATGTCGATGACATCTACGGCCGCTCGGTCGGGGGCGGGGAGCAGCAGCTGGCGCAGGCGCTCGGCATCAACGTGGTCGACGTCATCGAGTACAACCCCAACGCCTACGATCCCGACATCATCGCCCTCCGGTTGGCCGAGGACCGCCCCGACTTCCTCTACGACGTCAGCTATCTAGACGACGGCATCGCGATCTGGCAGGCCGTGCTGCGCCACCACGTGGCGCTGAAAGGCGCGATCGGCACGAGCTCGGCGTTCTGCATGCCCCTGTTCGGGCAGCGGCTCGGCGCCGACGCGGTCGGCGTCTACGCCGCGGACAAGCCCGACGCGAACATCAGCCCCGCCGCCCTGTCGGCCGTGGGGCAGGCGCTGCTGGCCAGGGCGCGCACGACATACGCAAACGACAACTCGGGCGCGTCGATGGAGATCTCGGCGGTCGCGGGGTTCGTCGGCGGCTGGACGCTGTTCCACGACGTCCTCGCGAAGCTGAGCGGCCCGGTGAGCGCGGACACGATCCGCGTCGCGGCCCTCAACGTTGACGTGCCGGTCGGGGACAGCATCAACGGCGGTGGGGTGAAGTTCGCCGGCGCCGGCGCGCTCGACGAGGGCCAGAACACCCGGTCCGCGGCCGTGGTCGGCCAGTGGCAGGCGGTCGACGTCATGAAGACGGTGTATCCGCCGGCTTATGCGACCGGCGCCGCGATCACCGCGCCCTAAAGGGCCGGAGCTTACTTTTCCAGTGCCCGCTGGACGAGCGTGATGTCCATCCAGCGGTCGAACTTGTGGGCCGCGTCGCGGATTGTACCGACCACCTCGAAGCCCGCTTTCGCGTGCAGGGCCAGGCCGGCGCGGTTGTCGGTGGCCACCGTCGCGACGATGGTCCGGTAGCCCAGCCCGCGCGCCTCTTCGATCAGCTTCGCCAGCAGCGCGCGCCCGATGCCCCGGCCCTGGTGCACGGGGTCGACGTAGACCAGGTCCTCGACGATGTCGAAGCCCCTCTGGTTCCACGGGAAAAGACGTGCCCACCCGATCAACCCGGTCTCATCGGTGGCCACGAGCAGCTTGGAACGTTTGCCATGGGCCTCCCACCACTCGGCGGCCTCCTCGGTGTCAAGGGGTTCCGAATCGATGGTCGCGAACGTCTGGTTGACAGCCCAGTTGTAGAGCCCCACGATCGCGCGAAGATCGTCATGAGTCGCGGGTCGCAGCTCAAACGCACTGCTGCTGTTCGGCCGGGCGCGCGCCGCGCCGCCATCCTTGCGAGCGGAGGGCCTGACCTTGGCCATGGAGACCATTATCCGCGCATGGTTCCGGTGCGCGGTCTGGTACGTTCCGCGCGGTGAAACCCCTCATCACGTTGCCGCTCCCGGGCCCCAAGGCCGCCGCCCTGATCGCCCGCGACTCCAAGGCGATGTCTCCCAGCTTCACCCGCTCTTACCCGTTCGTGATGGAGCGCGGCGAGGGCTGCTGGGTCACGGATGTCGACGGCAACCGGTTCCTGGACTTCACGGCTGGGATCGCCGTCGCCTCCACCGGTCACTCCCACCCCCAGGTCGTGGCCGCGGTGGTGGAGCAGGCCAAGCGCTTCCTCCACATGTCCGGCACCGACTTCTATTACCAGTCCGAGATCGAGCTCGCCGAACGCCTGGAGGCCAGGATCCTGCCGGGGACGCCGGCCAAAGTGTTTTTCACCAACTCCGGCGCCGAGGCGATCGAGGGCGCGATGAAGCTCGCACGCTTCACGACCGGCCGGCCGAGCTACATCGCTTTCATCGGTGGGTTCCACGGCCGTACTTTCGGCGCCCTGTCGCTCACCGCCTCCAAGGCGAGCCAGCGCCGCCGCTTTGCGCCGCTGCTGTCGTCGGTCTTTCACGCGCCCTTTCCCAGCGCCTCGCGAGGAATCACAACCGACCAGAGCATTGAACGCATCGAAGAGCTCTTTGCCACCGTGGCACCGCCGGAGAGCGTCGCGGCGGTCTTCGTTGAGCCGATCCAGGGTGAGGGTGGATACCTCGTGCCGCCGAGTGACTTCCTGCCGCGACTTCGCGAGCTCACCAAGAAGCACGGGATCCTCCTGGTCGCCGACGAGGTACAGTCGGGCATGGGCCGCACCGGCAAGCTGCTCGCTATCGAGCATTGGGGGGTCGAGCCCGACATCGTCTGCCTGGCCAAAGGCATCGCGTCGGGCTTGCCGCTGGGCGCTTTCATCGCGCGCGCCGAGCAGATGAGCTGGCCCCCTGGCTCGCACGGAAGCACGTTCGGTGGCAACCCGGTCGCATGCGCCGCGGGTCTCGCCACGCTCGGTCTGATCGAGGGCGGCCTGATGAAGAACGCGACCATGGTCGGGGCGATGATGCAGGACGGCCTGCGTGAGATCGCCATGACACACCAGCACGTCACGGACGTGCGCGGCATGGGACTCATGCTGGCCATAGAGCTCAAGACGTCGGAAAAGGCCGCTCAGTTGGTGCAGTCGGCTTTCGAGAAAGGACTCCTTCTCCTGACGGCGGGCAGCCGGGCGGTCCGTATCAGCCCGCCCCTGGTGCTGAACCCGGAAGAGGCGGCCACCGGCCTGGAGATCATCGCCTCAGCCCTCGATTGACGCGTCGGCGATGGGCTGCATGGCCGTGGCGGCCGCGCGGTCGTCGCCGGGCAGCGGCGTGACGGTCTTGGCTCTCTGGTCGTCGATCACCCTCAGCGTGGCTTGGAGTTGGCCGACGACAGGAGCAAGCGAGACTCGCGCGAGCTTGGCAAAAGCCGGCGCGAACGTCTCGGTCAGGGTTTTCGTCGAGGCAACGTCGCCGGACTGCGCGTAGCCGAACAGCGCAGCGAGCCTCGTCGCCCACAGGTTGTCGAACTCGATCCCGGCGGCAGTCCCGAGTTGCTGGCTGAAAGCTGTGCCGAGCGAGCCGGCGTTGGCCGCCAGCGCCACAGTCGCGGCGGCCTTCTCGGCGCTGTCTCCTCTGACGATGGCGTCGGTCGTCATCGTCGCGAGGTATGCGTGCTCTTCGAGCAGCGCGTTCAGCGACACGCGCCGATCCACCGCGGGAAGCGCCGGGTCTCCCGGAAACTTGTCCGAAAACTTCTGAGCGATTCGCGACGAGAGGGCGTCACCCAGGCGTGCCGACTGCATGAAGGCGACGTGCAGGTCGGGGTAGGTGGAGGCGGGTTTCTGCGCCTCCTGGTCGTCGATGACCGCCTTGTCTTCGAGCACCTGCTGGCTCATCAGCTGGCTGATCGATTCCTGGGGGAGCTGGGTCAGCGAGGTGACGAGCGCGGCGAACTGCGGCACGAAACCGTTGTCCAGGCCTGACATCGCGCCGTTGGACTTGGCCTGGTTGTGGGTGACGATTCCGATCGCGTAGTCGACGAGGTAGCTGTTCTCCGCGCCCCACGATTGCCAGAGCTGCGTGGCCGCCGTGTCACCGAACGCGGAGCTCATCAGGTCGCGCAGGTCGTTGTCGTTGCTGGTGAGCAATGTCGTGTAGCCGGTGTATTCCTCGCTGTGGTTGACGGCAGCCGCGGACTGCTTGGCGACGAGCATCACCTGCTCGCCCAGCAGAAGGTCGAGCTCCGTCCGCAGGTCGGCGGCCTTGGAAGTGGCCGGGTTGCCCGCGCCGCTAGAGGTGCTGGTCCGCGCAGCGGACGACGAGCCGCCCGGGCTCGACGCGTTAGTGCACGAGATCAATGCGAGCGCGAGCGCCAACGCCGCGAGGACCCTCAATCCGTCGCCATCGTAATGGTCGCCTTACGATGGTGCGACCTTGCCCGAGTGGCTGTTGGTGGATGGGTCGAGCTTCATCTTTCGCGCCTTCTACGCGATCCCGCAGACCATGCGAGGCCCCGACGGGACTCTGACCAACGCGGTCCGCGGGTTCATGGACAACCTGGCGCGGCAAATCACCGACCGCCGACCGCGGCGCGTCGCGGTGACGACCGACGAGGACTGGCGACCGGACTGGCGCGTGGAGCTCATCCCCAGCTACAAGGAGCACCGGACCGCCGAGCCGATCCCGCCGGCGCTCATCCCGCAGATGCCGATCATCATGGATTGCCTGGCCGCGGTTGGGCTGGACGCGGTGGGCCTGGAAGGCTACGAAGCGGAGGACATCATCGCCTCGATCGCCTCCAGGGTCAGCCCGCCGATCGAGATCCTGAGTGGCGATCGTGACCTTTTCAGCCTGGTTCGCGGCCGCGACGTGATCGTGCTGTACCCGGAGAAGGGTGGCCTCGCCACAGTCGACGAGGCCGAGATCGAGCGGCGTTACTCGATCCCGGGCCGTGCGTACTCGGACTTTGCGATCCTGCGCGGCGACCCCTCGGACGGCCTGCCGGGGCTCGCCGGGGTCGGGGCCAAAAAGGCCGCGGACCTGGTGCGGCGGTACGGTTCGATCGGCGCGATGCTCGAGGCCGGGATCTTCCGGGCCGCGGACGCCGACTACCTGGAGAAGGCGCAGCGAGTGGTGGCCCCCGTGACCGATCTCAAGATCGAGATGCCGCGCGGTAGGCGCGACCGCTGGCCCGACGATCCCACGCGCGTGCAGGATCTCGGCGCCAGGTACGGAATCGCAAGCTCTTTCGAGCGGCTGATCAATGCGCTGCAGTCCATGCCGGCGCTTACAAACGCCTGATCCTCAGCGCTGATTGATCTGACAACCTGCGGCCAACGTATGTCCGGTCATGACGCTGACTTGGATCAGGTTTCGTCGCCGCCGCTCGAGCCGCTACATGATGTGGGGTCGTGGAAACAGGGCTCTGCGTCACGTGCCGGCATTCCCGCAGGGTTCCGGGGAGCCGGAGCACGTTCTGGATGTGCGAGCGCTCCCTGACGGACCGCTCGTTCCCGCGCTACCCCAAGCTGCCCGTGCTGCGGTGCCGCGGCTTCGAGCCTGACCCGGTCAAGCCGCCGCCGCCCCCTTCATGACCGTCATCGCCTGAACCGCCAAAGGGTCGATCATTGGCCGGGCGCCCACCCGGCCCTGCGCATTTGCAACGAGATCGGCCTCGGGCGTGTTTAGGAGACAGATGGAAGCGCGCGAGAAGGTCTTCGAGCGGATGGTCCACGAGCACCAGGACCGGATCTTTGCGCTCGGGTTCGCTCTTACCGGCAACCGCCACGACGCCGAGGAGGTGGCCCAGGACACGTTCCTGCGCGCCTATCGCGCGCTCGTCACCTACCCGCCCGAGCGCATACGCGATCTCAAGCAGAGTGCCTGGCTGCACCGGATCGCGCTCAACGTGGTCCGGAATCGCGTACGTGGCGTGAAGCCCCAGCTGGTCGAGCTGAACGGCAGCGAGCCGGACCGATCGGCCGGCCCGGAAGAGGACGTCATGCGGCGGGCCGACATGGTCGCGCTGGCCGCGCGCGTGGCGGGCCTGCCGCCCCGCTTCCGCGAGGCGGTGGTCTTGCACCACGTCCAGGAGCTGTCTTACGACGAGGCGGCGGCCGCTCTCGGTCAGCCGGTGGGGACGGTGAAAGCGAACGTCCATCGCGGACTAAAACTGCTCAGAGGAGGAGACGATGACAACTCTCAGGGATGACCTGAAGCGGCTTGGCTCGGTCAAGGCGCCTCGAGGTTTTGCGGACCGGCTGCTGGCCCACGTCGGGATGGCAGACTCATATGCCCGCTTCAACACCGTGCTCGGCCCCGTCTACGTGGCGTGGAATCGCAACGGGGTCTCGGCCGCGGCGCGCATGGCCTCGGCGCACGAATTCGAGGCTTGGTTCCGCAAAGACGTCGGGCGGCAGCTCGCTCCAGCGGCCGCGCCGCCGGACCTGGCGGAGAAGATCACCGACGAGCTGCACGGCAGTCGCCGTCTCCGTTTCGACCTGCGCGGCCTCACCCCGTTCGAGCAGGCGGTCCTACGCAAGACGCTCGAGATCCCGCGCGGCGAGGTGAGGCCCTACGGGTGGATAGCACGTGAGATCGGGCACCCGGCAGCGGTCCGAGCGGTGGGGAGTGCCCTGGCCAACAACCCGATTCCCTATTTCATCCCGTGCCATCGCGTGGTTCGCACGGACGGCAAGATCGGTAACTATGGTGGCGGCGGACCGGATGCGAAACGGTCGATCCTGACCATGGAGGGCGTGCAGCTGAAGCGCCTCGAGGAGTTCGCGCACCACGGTTATCGCTACGAGGGCGTACGCACCACCAGGGTGTTCTGCCTCCCCACCTGCTACCAGGGCAAGGCCGCCAACGAGCGTAACGTCGTGCGGTTCCACGACGAGGCCGAGGCTCGCGCCGCCGGATACCGGCCCTGCAAGCACTGCCGCCCCGCGGCCGCCTAGTCTTCGAGCGGCGCGACGGTGGCGCCGAGCGGCGAGCCGGCGCGGTGCAAGCGGTGCGTACGCGACAGTCCGCCGTCGAAGTTGATCGCCCTGCCCCCGTGGTAACGCTCGGGCGTGGGGCTGCGATGAGGGGTGTGGCCGAACACCACGCGCCGGGAGCCGGTCAGCTTGAGCCAGCGCTCGAGGCGTTCCGGTTGGGTGGCGAAGGCGCTGCGGCCGCTCAGCACGTTCCACAGCCGCGCCTCGCCTCCCGAGACAAGAAGGTCGCGCACCGTCGAGTTGATCGCGGCCATGGGATCGGGGTCGTCGATCGCGATCAGCTCGAGGCAGTCGTCGTTGCCGCAGTGCTGGAGCAGGGTCCGGTCGGGCAGCCGTATCAAGGCCGTACGCGCGCGCATCCATTGCTGGAGTGGCTCGTCGCGAGCAAGCTCCGCCAGGTCGTGAGGCTGGCCGCCGATCCCGACCCAAAAGCCGACCCGGGCCGGGTCGCGGAGCGCCCAAAGCATCGCCACCTCGTGGTTCCCCAGCAGGACGTCGGAGTTGGGGCGGTCGCGAGCGAAGCGAAGGGCTCCGACGCCGAAATCGCCATAGTCAACGAGGTCTCCGAGAAAGATCGTGTGCCAATCGGAAGCCGGGTAAGGCTTCAGCGCGGCGAGAAGGCGCTGGAGATCTCCATGCACGTCGCCGACGATCAGGACGGGGAGCTCGGCGGGGGCCATATCCCCGATCGTAGTCGGGCGCTGGAGGTGGCCATTCGGGGGTCGGTTAGAATTCGATTCGGTCCGTAGGGGCGTAGCTCAGTCTGGTCAGAGCATCGGTCTCCAAAACCGAGGGCCGAGGGTTCGAATCCTTCCGCCCCTGCCACTTTCCTCAAGCTCGCGGCGCCCTGCAGTCCGGGCGCCGGTCCGGCCGGTTTTCCAGGATTCGTAAAATCAAGCGACCCGGTTAGACTCCAAGTTCCGGAATCGAGGCGCCGGCCTCGGAGTCAGGCCCTGGGCCGCTAGCTCAACTGGCAGAGCGCCGTGCTGATAACGCGGAGGTAGGTGGTTCGAGTCCACCGCGGCCCACCAACGGTTTGATCTGGATTAAGGCCCGTTGAGTGTGCGGGCCATCTTTTTGTTGCGTGATCGGGGAGCCTGCTGAGCACGGATGGCACGGACAAAAGGGCCCGGACGTCTTGTGGTTTACACTCGGGCCAATATGGGATGGAACTACAGCCCCACGCCGCCTGAAACTGAGGCGGCGAACGTGCTATCCGCGTATCAGGAGCGGCTGCGCCGCGCCGAGTTGGGCGACCTGCTCAAGGTCAACCTCGACACCGAGCCGCCCGCCTCCCGCCGTCTCAACGCTCAACGGCTCCGGAACGTGGTTTCGCTGATCCTCAAGCGACTCTCCCGCCCGCGGCGGACATCAGACCGCGACCCGTCCCCTTAAGCCAGACCGCAGCAGGCGACTGCAGGACGACGAAGGCGACGAGTGGAGCCTTCTTGGGGCCCCATTGCGCCGACGGAGGCAGAGGCGATGCTCAAGGACCCAGCGATTCGCGTCGCCATCCATGACGACTTTGCTCAGCCAATCCGCTGGCTGGCCGATCGTGATCGGGAAAGCGCTGTTCGCGCGGCGCTCGCACCTTGGTTTCGCTCCCAAGGCGATACCCGGCAGTTGAGTCGGCGGAAGTACCAGCGGATCGGCCGGCTGTTCAAAATCACCGTGTGGCAGATGGCTGAGCGACGTCTTCTGCTCTTGACGCAGATTGGTACTGCGTACTAAACCGGCGTCTGGATCGGCCAGCGGAGGCTGATCGTCCGACCAACGATCTCAGGCTGGTTCGCGTTACGTCGTGCCCAGTAAAAGGGCCAATCGACCGGCGGGTGTGAGTCCCGCCCCCGCAAGCCGCCAGAGGAGCGGGGGAGCAAATTCTCCGGCGTCGGGTGAGAGCCCGGCGACGAAGCGAGAAGGAGCGCAGCCGCAGGCCGCAACGAGAGTGAACTCTGTCGCATCGAAAGAACCACCCGTAAGGGACCGAGCGGGCCGAACCCGGCGTAACGAGGTGAAGGCAGCAGTCCGGGCTCTGGCACCAGCTTCAACGTCGCATTCGAAAGCGTGGTCCCGCTGATTGCCGCCCTGATCCTCGGTGACACTCACACCGCCCTGGTGGTCGCCAGCGCGGTCACGGGCACATATGCTCTTGGCGTCATCTCGTTCCGCGGGCGTCAGTTCGTGCAGACGCGCGCCGTCCGGTTGCGTTCGGGCCAGGTGATGTTGGTCACTGGGGTGACGAGCACAACCCTGTTCTTGCTCAACGCCTTCTTCTTTGCCTCGGTCGGAGTCTATGCGCTGGCTCTCTGCTTCCAACTCGCCACCGCAGCAGTGAGCTTCTACAGCTTGATCGCCGACACGACTTAGCGAACACCGGAGTCGGGCCGTCGATCACGGCCAGGACCCCAAGGTGAAGCTCCCCAATCGTGATCACAGATAACGCGATTCATGAGGCGTATCAGGCCAACCACACCCGGTATTCCGCTTTCGTTGCCAGTCTCGTCAGCCGGCCAGGGAGCCCAGGGCGATCTCGCCTGCATCGCTCGAGATGTGGATCCCTGTTACGGCCGGCTTCCCCTCGTGCACGACGATCGGGAGCCGATGGTTGCCGAGCCAGGCCGCCAGGTGGGCAGGGTCCGCCTGGAGGACGAGACTGGCGATCCTGGCGCTGCCGACGAGATGGTGGACCGGCGTGCTTCCGGGGAGTGGTGTCGCCGTTCCCCATTCAATGAAGAAGGGAAGCGACGGCTCAGCTGCCGCCTCATCAATCCCGGCACTGCGCCATGTTACCGGCAGGTCTGAATGAGGCCGAGGGGGCAGGAATCGGCAACGCTGATTGAGGCTGGTTTCATAGGCTGACATCGGACCGGGGAAGACCCGGTTACGAAATGACCCTCCCAGTCTTGGTGGG
>Ga0307372_10001934_pt1 | contig 35093 bp, 34 predicted proteins | sample OX1MG_FD_202533 | JGI IMG/M metagenome (GOLD analysis project Ga0307372, IMG submission 202533) | Soil microbial communities from Risofladan, Vaasa, Finland - OX-1 | ecosystem: Environmental > Terrestrial > Soil > Coastal area > Acid sulfate soil | place: Finland: Risofladan, Vaasa | collected...
CGCTCGAACGACGGGCAATTCAACTTGGTCTGCGTGGAGCTGTGCTGGTTAGCTATGCGCGAGAGTGGATAGTGAGCATAGAAGATATTACCAGCTTCGTCCACGAGCAATACCAGCAGCTCCTTTCACACAATGAGGTACAACTGGTCACACCGCGAGAAGAGATCTATCCAGTACAGGATGAGGTGGTAGCCAGACAATCGGGTGTGTCGTTTATGCACCACTCGTAAATATTTGTGGATGGCTTCGATGAACTTTGATTACATCAAGGAGGCGGAACATGAATACGCTGATTGAGCAGTTCTTTAATGCGATACAATTGTGGTCTGAACAAATGCAGACGCCTGATGAAGATATTCGACAATATATCATGAATTGTGTCGGGTGCTTTGATGAAAGCGAGGACATTGAATATAATATTGACATGGTACAGCGACGTGTAGAGATGCTCACCCAGGTTATTCACATTGATGAGCGGTTTCTCATCACAGCCCTCGTTCGCGAAATAGAGCAGATATTTGTAGACCAGGTAAACGATGCCCGAAAAGGGGAACACTCCAAGAGGGTACTCAAGATACAAGACGTCAAACGGAAACGATGGGAACAGGCGTCAGAGCAGGAACGCCAATCCGCCGTTTTTCAGCATTCTATGAATAGGCTTGAGCAGTTTGAACAGAGCATTTTTCCTACACCAGAGCGCATTGCTGAGATGCACCGTTCCCTTGAAGCATGGCGAGAGGTCACATTCCCAATTACCAGAATATCCTCATATCCTTCAGGGGAACTTTTTCAAGGGGAATAATGGCTACTTGTATACATTACCCTCCGAGTACTACTCATGGGAAAGTAGCGAGCAATGACTAAAGCAACAACGGCCTATGTCTGCTGATAATTTGTGGCGGCGATACCGCAGGAAGCGCACAAGAAGGCATAGATATACGCTTCAACATTATAGAGATATTGCCCGACAAAAGTCATGAGCCGCTGACAACGCAGACAACATGGATAATCGGCATTTTGCACCCAACTTGGACAGCCTCCCAGGTGTGACCCATGATCAATGTAAGGTGTTCTTCGTGCCGGGCCTAACACCAGGGTCTGTTGCGGAAAAGTCTCCAATAGCTCCTCGGACTCGTCTTCATCAGGAATGCTCAAATATCCCTGTGCTTTCCCATTCAACTTACTCCATACAGAAGTTCCTTCTCCATCAACTTCCGTAAAGACTGGTTCCGCCTGTAACGAACAATTAGGGCAGAGTGCCAGCCGCAGTCGTGTTCCCTGTATGCCGAGAAATCGCATACGCGAATCGGTCAGGTTGATGTCAAACAGAGTCAGCAGTGGCATCACACACCAGCCGCACACACCTTCATGCGGCGTCAGGACTTCCACAGGGCTAGATTGTACTTCTGCTGAAAAAGTTTGTGCCTCTACCAGATCATAATTGACCGAGTAATAGAGATTGCGCCGGGCTCCTTCCGGGGTCAGTTCCCATCCTCCATTTTTAACGTAGTGTTCAGGCGGATAGTGCATCGCCGTTTGCCAGGCAGGAGGCACAGTTCGCCAGTGCTGAAACTGCACCTGGACCGTTTCATCACCAATCCAGGCAAGCGCACTCAGTAACTCTCCTCGCTTATAACAGGAAGAAATGCCGGATTCCAGTAAGGCAATGATTTTATCGCGAGTGGGCGCATCTGCTTCACGAAATATCTGCTCTTGCGCAAAGGCCAGATGACGCTCAAGAAAGAGAGAGGTCAATCCTTTGAGAGCATCAGGAACCGATTTTGCAAGATTCGTCAATATCTCTTGAGGAAGGAGATCAGTAGACTCCGGGATGGCATCATATCGTTCCAATGCTGCCAGGGCAATTTCTCGTCCTTCCTCTACAGTAAGATGCCCATAAGACGCCTGCTCTCTTGCTATTGCCAGCAAGCCTCCCGCTTGCTCAAAGGCTTTAACGTATCCATCAAAGTCCCATGTCGCCTTTTCTAATGCTGGAAGGCCATAGGAGATACGGATGGCTTCAAGGATAGGGTTCATAACTACACCTCTTTTTCATCTCTTGAGAAAGATTGCATTCAGATCTTCTATGTACAAGAAGACTTTTCTGCTGTAACGTATCTAAGAAGCGACAGTATCAATCAAAAACATCATTGATACTACAGCCACCTCCAGTACTATTAAGCAACTCCCAAAGAGTTACTGCAAGATTTTGAATCGCATCTCTAGCCATAGCGGGCGGAATGGTGCCATTCTTGGCTAAGAGTTCTGCTTGCAGCGAATTTAACAGGCTATACACAGCACTATTATAGTGACCGTGAGAGCCCAAATGCTGAGGTAATCCAACAGACGTTGAGTCTCCCCACTGTGTTGGTAATGCAATGCCATTCCAAGCCTCATTAAACCAATCATCCTGCACAGCATTAACCGCAAGAGACACTAAACTATGAGGGGTTTTCCCAAAAGCTGTAGCACAAGGAATAACATGTTGTGCTTGATAGTCTACATCCCCATTAAGCCCTGTTATTCTGCCTCTTAACCGTGTACTACTACAGTCATTATGCACCACCCACTGCCCTTGCCCCACCACAAAGGTGTGATCCTGCGCGACCTCTAGATTGTACATCACCTTTGTCCCCGGCACAATCTTCCAACCCGTAATCACACCAAACCGCCCATCAGCCCGCAGCACATGCATGCCTACTTTGAGTTGCCCGACCGGCACAAAGCCTTTTTCCAGCGTGAAGAACGGGTGTTTCTGATTGGTATGCAGCACCTCTTGCGTCTTCGTCACCTTCGTACTATGTAGAGCGTGCGTGTCACCACATTACCCCACGAGTCGTAGGCGCTGCCATACATCTTGCCGCTTTTATTGGCGCAGGTGGCGCTGAAAACTCGACCGTTTGTCAAGGGCAAATGGAAAGTATTCCACTCTCTTGATGAATCTTGATAAAATCTGGTTCAGGATGATCCTATGTGAGCATGATGTGGTGGACAGAGTGCTTCAGGAACCCCATCCCAACCCGTAAAATCCCGCCTCACCAATCGTGTCACTGAGTAACGTATCTATCTCTGTATGTACTTATTTTTAGACATTATCCATAATTTCTGTGAAAGACGCGAACACGACAATGAAAACTATAAAGACGAAGAAGCAGCGCAGACAACCTTTCAGGGTTGGATTTACTGCCGGTCTGCTGGCCGGGGTCGTAGCGTCCGGTATCATGCTATTGCTCAGCGTGGCCTTTAACGGCATATCACTGCCGGAAGTTTTTGGTTCGGAATTGACGGCACTGATGCCGGCAAGCATGTTTGATTATCTGCACCAGACCATTGGTGGTGACGCGAAACACTACCTCTTCTATGGCATTCTGGTTGGACAATGCCTTGTCTTTGCTGTAAGCGGCGGTTTGTATGCTGTGGCGCTACATAAAATAGCGGCACGGCGCAATCAAGAGCCTGCTGACGGACGGATTTCAGTGTATCATGGAGTGTTGCTGGCATTGATATTGTGGCTGCTCAGCGGGCTGGTATTGTTGCCGTTGACGGGCGGAGGCATTTTTGGCGCAACCTTGACGGTTGGTATGACCAGTACCATGTTGAGCCTCGGCATCGTGGGCATTGTTTTTGGCGGTATCTTCGTTTACAGTCACAACTGGTTGGCTACACGTCTCAACGCCGTGGATGACGCGACAGGGAGCAGTGAGGAGAAAGCTATTGCGCGACGCCGTATCCTGCAAAGCGGTTTCGTTCTGGCCGGTGTGGGCTTGCTCGGCGTGGGAGCGTGGCGCTTTATTACGCGGGGTATGGATACGGTAAGCGTGCCCGTGGCGCGGCTGACGCAGAACTTCAAGAGTAAAATTGTGCCGCCACCAACGCCCAACTATGGCACGATCTATCCGGCACCGAATCTCTCGCCCGAAATCACCTCGAACGACCAGTTCTATATCGTCTCGAAAAATCTGTTCGCCGACCCGACCGTGGATGCCGGGCCGTGGCGTTTGACCGTGAATGGTGAGGTAGAGCATCCTTTGACGCTCACCTACCAGGATTTATTGGCGCAACCGATGCAGCAACAATACGAATCGCTGATGTGCATCAGTAACGAGGTCGGTGGGTCCTACATGAGCAATGCGCTCTGGGAAGGCGTGCGACTGCAAGACCTGCTCAATAAAGCTGGCGTCAAGGCGGGCGCAATCAAAGTCGTGTTCTACGCGGTGGATGACTATAGCGATAGCATTACGGTAGAGAAGGCAATGGAGCCGACCACCCTGATCGCGGTTCGGATGAACGGCGTAACCTTGCCGCAGGGACACGGTTTCCCCGCACGTATGCTGGTGCCGGGTATTTATGGTATGAAGCACTGCAAGTGGTTGACACGCATCGAAGTGGTCAAGCAGGATTATCAGGGCTACTGGCAGCAGCGCGGGTGGAGCGACCCGGCACCTGTCAGACTGACCTCACGTATAGATACTCCTTTTACTGGCTCAAGCATCGCCGTCAATAAAGTAACATATATTGCCGGTGTGGCTTTCTCAGGCAATAAAGGCATCAGCGAAGTGGATGTTTCGCTGGATGCAGGGCAGACGTGGCAACGTGCCACCCTCAAACAACCACATTCAAACCTCACATGGGTGCTGTGGGAACTGCCGTGGCGGCCAACGACGCCGGGTGATTACACCGTCGTTGTGCGTGCCGTGGATTTGGCCGGCAATGTGCAGAACCCCACTGAAGCGCCACCTGCCCCAAATGGGTCATCTGGCTACCATACCATAGACTTATCCGTTTCTTAGCATATAGCAATATACCAATTTTGCATTTTTCAACAGATGTGTCCGGTTTTTGCCTCTTCAATGATTATACAGGTTAAGAGGCGAAAATATAGAACAAGAAAACGGGAATGACCTTGTTGGAGCGGATAAGGCCAGAATGGTGACAGATGTTCGGGTGGTAGAGAGTCTACGGGCAGGTGACGCACAGGCCTTTCGTGATTTGATCGAACGGCTGCAGCAACCCATTACCGGTTACTTACATCGCCTCGTGGGTAATCGAGAAGTAGCCCTTGACCTGGTGCAGGATACTTTTTTGCAGGTGTATAAAGAAATAGGGAAGACTTCTTCCGATCTTTCTCTAGACGCCTGGATCTATCGTATTGCCACAAACTATGGGCTGCGCTATCTTAATCGGCGGCGTTTGCGACAATTTGTCGGGCTGGAAGGCCCGAAGAATGCACCAGAAGATTTTAACAAATATCTGATGGTGGCGGGACCGGAAGATGAGTCGGAGACACGCATTCTTGTACATCAGGCTCTCGCTCAATTAAAGCCGCGGGACGCAGCATGTTTGCAACTGCATTTCGGCTGTGGCTTTACATATGAAGAGATTGGCAAGGTGCTGGTAATGACTCCAGATGCAGTACGGAAGTGCGTGGCACGTAGTGTAGATAAGTTTCGGGTAGTGTATGGGAACCAGCCCACACAGGGGGTATGAAAAAGTGGGAGACGCAGGTAAAGTAGAGTTATGCCGGGATACAGGTGGCAACGAGACAATGATGGCAAGCTCCATCTAGAAGACGATGTTTTACTGGCGTATACACGGGGTCAGTTAGCCGCTGATGTCGTGCTGCTCGTTCAGCAACATTGCGCGAATTGTATGCGCTGTACAAAAAAATGTGCAGAGTATACGCGCATTGGCACGACGTTACAGCACAATCTGATGTATGCAATGCCGGTCTATCCATCTGTTGTGAATTTGCTGGGTAGCGCACTGGATAACCCGGCGGCTGCTTCGGCTGCTTTGCGTCAACGTAGAGAAAACAAAAGACGTGTACGGAAAATAGCTGGAGGTAAGACATTACGCCTGTTTCCAGGAACCGGCGTTTTCTCTCTTACTGTTTCTATTTCATTAGTGCTGTTAATGGTTTTGCTCGTTTACACTCTCACAACTCATATAGGTATTCTGGCGATAAGAGGTATCAACCCACCTGTTTCACCAGCCATAGTGCCTCAGCCAACGGCGAAGCCGAAGCCAAAGCCGACGAAAATTGTCGTTACGGCCACTTCCAGTACTGCTGTGAAGGAGCCAACTGCAACGCCAACAGGTACGTCAAAACCGGTGATCTGGATATGCAGTTCAAATGCAGACCTGGCACAATCGCGTTTACGTATTTGCGGCAAGAACTTTAAAGCCGGAGATAGAGTTATTGTGGCCGGAAACTTTTCAGGCCCTGGCCGCAGAGGGGGGATGCCGACTATAGCAGATGCACAGGGCGATATCAACGTCGTATGGACGATCCAGAATTGCCACAGCATTCCCAACATGGTTTTCGCGTTTGACATGACACATCTATTCGTGGTTCCGTCAATCCCCGTCAATGTCTCGCTTGGTGGATGTCCTCCTCCAAACGTGGATCCGGGTGGTGGTTGGCCAGGTGGCCCAGGTGGCCGTGGTCACTGATAGCAGCAACAATACACTATCATAGTGATACGAAATAGACTTATTCATAGCTGAGTACGATTATTATCTCGCATACAAGAGAAGCCTGTTGCGCGAGTCAACACGGGTGAACGGGTGAAAGGAAGTGATAGTTATGGTCCGACAATGCGCATGGTGTTTACGTTTAATCAATAGTCAAGGTGAGCAAATTTCAACATTTCCGTTGCCAAAGTTATATGTAGCGACGCATGGTATGTGCCAGAACTGCGGCCTCCTCTGGATGGAAGCCGTAGAGAAGCAGAACGAGGGACAGAAAGGACAGGAAATAGGACCTATGCAGATGGGTCAAACAGGGTCCTTTATAGAAGAAGCGGAGGACAAAATCTCTCTTGCTATTTAGAGGTTGGTGTTGAGCGGTTGATGACTCTCCTCATATGAGGAAATTTGTCAGCATTGTTCCACCTTCTTCGTGAAAAGTCGGGTCGCGAATGCTCATCTTCCCGTGAGTACGTTGCATATCCCCCCCAGGATGCAACAGCGACCCGGCTTTTTATATTACAAAGGGAAGCACAGAAACAGCAAAGAAGCATCCACCGCAGCGCAGTGGATGCTTCTTTGCTGTTTCTGTGCTTCCCCCTCTTATGCCTCTCCGGCGGGAACCGTGATTTCTTCCAGGGAGAGCAGCAATTCGCTGATTGAGGGACGACCGGCGAACTCGGTATAGATACTGACCTTGCGGCTTTCGCGTGAGTCATGTCCAAATTTGACATAGCCGTCAATCAATGCGAACAGGGTATGATCGCGCCCGACGCCAACATGATCACCGGGCTTAATTTTTGTGCCGCGCTGGCGCACGATGATGCTGCCAGCTGTAACCAGTTGTCCGTCGAAGCGTTTGACTCCGAGCATTTTAGGGTTGCTATCCCGACCGTTGCGGGAGCTACCCATACCTTTTTTATGTGCCATGACTTATTCCTCTGTCTCGTCTTCAGTCTCTGTATCCTCTGCCTTGACGGTACGACGACGACGGGTGCCGCCGCTGCTGTCAGTATCGGCCGGGGAGGTGGTTGTCTCATCGGTAGTTGAAGGCGTCTCCTCAGTAGGAGTAACCATCTCATCATTCTCTTCGATATTTTCGGTGGGTGTCTCTCGCGTCGTAGGAGCCGCGCCGGTAATCAGGCTTTTGCCTTCAGCTACGATATCGTCAATCATCAACACGGTCAGTTCCTGGCGGTGTCCACGCTTGTGGCGATAGCGTTTCTTTGCTTTGTACTTGAAGATAATCAGCTTTTCGCCGCGTGCCTGTTTGACGGCGGTTGCAAGCACCTGCGCGTTGTCCACATAAGGTGCGCCAACCATTGAGGTATCCTCATCGGCGATGAGCAATACCTCGTCAAACGTGACCTGCGCTCCGTCTTCCACTGCCAGCCGGTTGACTTCAAGCGTCTGACCGACAGAGACTTTGTATTGTCGTCCACCACTTTTAATTACTGCAAACATAATAAGCGTTGTGTTCCTTTCCCAATCCTCGCAAAAAGGCTCCAGGCAGATACGTAGGTGGCGTGGGTGGGGGCCATCCTGTACTGTTCTAGCCGTGGAGAAGTACCCTCAAGGGTACAGCCTAAGCCGTCTTATTATAGTCAACCCACGGCGTTTTGTCAAATTTCAGACTACACGAATCTACAGATACGGCTACGGGTAGGGACAGCGTATGCATATCGTCGCTTCAGGCGCGAGTCCTGCCTACACGCCGCAGCGCTGTGCCAGCCAGTCTCAAAAAAGTGGATATATAACCAGGAAGTATGTTATAGTGATAGGGAATAAACGCTTATCCTTCCCGTTTCGCAGGTTCCCGGCCTTCAACGAGAGACCCTGTGGTCGGCAACCTGAAATGAATCACCGGTAATTTGTTATGTTTAGAGCTAGAAAGATTCCCAGAGCAGAAACAGTGCGCAATCGTCGTTTCCCTTTCTATGGTTTTCTGGCTCTCGCTTTGTGCTTGACCGCGTGGACATGTTCCTGGCTGCGTATCCAGCCTTTTTCCCCATATACATTCTTCCCGCTCTGGTTGGGCTATATCCTTTTCGTTGATGCGCTCGTCGTTGCGCGGCATGGTAAGTCGCTGTTGACCCGCGCTCGCTGGCACTATAGTTTGCTCTTCATCACCTCAAGCATTTTCTGGTGGGTCTTCGAGGGTCTGAATATACCCGTGCAAAACTGGCATTACGTCCTTGATAAACCCTATAGTCCGCTGGCCTATTTTCTGATTGCGAGCCTGAATTTCAGTACCGTGCTGCCAGCCGTGATGGAGACTGCCGAACTGCTCTCGACCTTCAAGCCGCTTCGCCCACACCTATCCGCTGCGGAATCCGGCCCGCGTCTGCCACTGTGGGTACTAGTATTGGTTGAGGTGTTGGGTATTGTTTGCCTTATTCTGCCCTGGCTATTCCCGCAGTACTTTTTTGGCTTGATATGGCTCTGTGTTGTGCTTGTGCTTGACCCGATCAACAATTTTTTCGGGCGCAAGTCGGCACTGGCACATATCGCCGTCAACGACTGGCGTTTCTTTGTTGTTCCCCTCGGCGGCATCACCTGCGGCTTCTTCTGGGAAATGTGGAACTACTACGCGTTGCCAAAATGGTATTATACTATTCCATATGTCGGGTTTTGGAAAATCTTCGAGATGCCCATGCTCGGCTATTCAGGCTATTTCCCTTTTGCGCTGGAGCTATTCGCCATGTACCAGTTTGTGCTGCTGCTCACTCGCCAGAAGGAAGATTACCTCGCCCTGTGATATCATAAAGTTCACACATGCCTATCAAACCCAACCCGTAATCAGGAGGAAGTATGGACGCAGCCCTATCAGATGTGGTTGTCATTGACCTGTCGCGAGTCTTTGCCGGCCCTTATTGTACGATGATGCTGGGTGATATGGGAGCTACCGTTATCAAAGTGGAGCAGCCCGGCAAAGGTGATGATACGCGCCAGTTTGGCCCACCCTATGTCGCTGGCGAGAGCGCCTATTACCTGGGACTCAATCGCAACAAGCGCAGTATCACGCTCGATTTCACGAATCCCGCGCATAAACAGCGCTTGCTCGAGCTGATTGAGACAGCGACGGTGCTGGTAGAGAACTTCCGTCCTGGCACGCTTGAGCGGCAGGGATTGGGTTATGAAGCTTTACACGCGCTCAACCCCGGCCTGATTTACTGCTCAATTAGCGGCTATGGACACGATGGCCCTTACGCCAACCGCCCCGGTTATGACTTTGTGGCCCAGGCAGAGTCCGGTCTTATGTCGGTGACAGGTGACATTGACGGGGAACCGCAACGTGTAGGTTCGCCCGTTGGTGATACCTCCGCCGGTATGTTTGCCTGTATGTCTATCCTGGCGGCGCTCTACGTGCGCAAGAGTACAGGCAAAGGGCAACACATAGATATTTCGCTCTTCGAGTCCACTGTCTCGCTGCTCGGCAATGTCTCATCCAACTATCTTATTTCCGGTGCAGAGGCCGTGCGTTACGGCAACGGTCATCCGAACATCGTTCCCTACCAGGCATTTCGCACTCGTGACGGCTATATTGTTGTCTCCTGCGGCAATGACCGCCTGTACCAGTCGTTTTGTCGCCTGATCGAGCGCGATGATCTCGCCGCCGACCCGCGCTTCGCCACCAACCCGCAGCGCGTGCGCAACCGCAAAGAACTTATTCCTGTTCTGCAAGAGCGTTTTTTACAGCGTGATACCGCTGATTGGTTGGCGGCGTTACGTGCTGCCGGTATTCCCTGTGGCCCCATCAATACCGTCAGCCAGGTGTATGACGACGAGCAATTGAAGGCTCGTGGCTTTATCTGGGAGTGCGAGCATCCCACTGCCGGTACCATCAAGCTATCCGGTTCGCCCATGCACTTCTCAGATACACCCACACGCCTCTACAAAGCCCCACCCCTGCTAGGCGAAGATAACGCAGAACTGGGATGTTCAGAGTGATAGTGGGTTATCATCCTGCCTATCTTTATACCGTCTTAAAGTCCATCAACGGATTTTTCGGACTCTATGTTCCTAAATTGCTGAGCTTAACTGAAAAGAATGGTTTGTTATAACGCAATATATGATATACTTGGGTAAACTCATTTGCTATGCCGAGAGAAGTAGGTATATCGTATGTCAATAAAAACCTCAGAGTACATAGATGTAAGAGCGCAAGCATTAAAATTAGGACTCACGGTGCCAACGGCTTTAGCACTACTACCAATTAATTTCGATACAGCTAATAATAAAGACGAGTTAGTTCATGAAGATTCTGTTTTAACTGTCAGAAAACTTTTCCGACAAGCAGGAATAACAGAGACAAGAATTGAGAAAGAGGGAGAAAGAATTCCTTATGAACAACGTAAATCTTTTGCATGGGTTGCACCAACTTTATTTGTTAGTGCTTCACTGCTAAGCCAGAATTCCAATGTTGTTTCCATTGCACTTAATGTCATATCTAACTATCTTACAGATTACTTCAAAGGCATTGTTAGTGATAAAACCGTGAAAATTGATATCGTAGTCGAGCAAACGCAGCAAAAGAAAAGTAAGCGTATACAATATGAAGGCAGCTTAGAAGGACTTGACGAGCTAACTCAGGTACTGAAGGAAATAAGCAATCTATGAATGAGAAAGTACAAAAATTTCAAGTAGAGTTTAGTGAAGCTGCTAATGAATTTCAAAAGTTTTGTTTTATGACCAGAGCAAAGGAGCTACAATTAGAAGCCTGTACAGCATTAGAAACATTAAGGTCACAGGCGAGTAAAATCAAACAAGAAGTAATTCACTCTCAAGACGAAGATGCAGCAAATGCAATGCTTAGCTTTGAGGAAATGATTGACGCTCTTTTAAATGAGTTACGAATGTGGGTCGCTTTGAAAGAAGATGCTGCTGATGCAGCATGGAATTATCTTGTAAGTGCGCAATATGCAGCAAGAACAGCAATGCAAGCTCATTCTGTAGCGAACCATTTAAACGGTTATGTGAATCATCTATATATGCTAGAACAAGTCCTTTTCCCTCCATTAGGTTTCTTGAGTCCAGGAGTGATTATCGAGCAAAGCAAATGTTCTATCTGCGGACAAGAATATGGAGAATGTGAGCATATTGTTGGTAAGGCGTATATGGGTGAGATTTGTCTGAGAATCATTGAGAAAATCAAGGAAGTAAAGGAGTTTTCACTTGTTTCTGAACCTGCTAATAAACGAGCAAGGATTGTCCGTCTTACGGACGAAAATGGGATACTTAGAGACGTTATGACATGGAGGGTCGTTCCAAAACCAGGTGAATAATAACCCGGAGGCTGAGAACCAGGAGGATTTCAATGATAGATGAACAGGATAGATTAATAGGATATGCTGTTAGCAAGGCTCATTTAAGCTGGCTTAATTTCAATATTAAAAATGATCTTATTGATTTAAATGAACTCCTTCAAACAGATATGTTGAGGCAACCAGATTTACGGGGAAATTCTGTTGAAGCAGATGAAGAGTTTATTAAAAAAGCGAACCAACTAGCGCAATCACTGCCACGCTCATTAACAAGCCAGGAGTTCATGGAGAAGCAATATCGAGAAGGTAAACTTCTTAATCTCCCCAGTCGAAAACCAATCACAGCAGAAGAAAAAGCAGAGCGCGAACGACTTGCACGAGTGTTCGGCGAAGGTAAACCCATGTCTGAAATAGTTATCGAAGACAGAGGTCTCCTTTAATGGGAACCTACTATCTTGACACTTCAGCTATTGTCAAGCGATATGTTAATGAGCAAGGACAAGCCTGGATAACAGATCTTTGCGAGCCATCTTATGGACATACCTTATACATTTCGCAAGTTGCAACAGTAGAAGTTGTAGCAGCTATTTGTAAAAAGGCACGTGAGCAACGTATAACTATTACTGACCGGAATAACTTCATCAGTGTCTTTCAACAAGATTGCCACAACTCTTATGGAATAATGCCAGTCACAACAGATATTTTTACATCTGCTGCTAAATTATGCCTCACACATAAATTAAGAGCATATGATGCAGTACAATTAGCCTGCGCCCTCAGTTTACGGGATGATATACAAAAAAATAAAGCACCGCTACCAATTTTTACTTGCGCAGACAATGATCTTCTTCGCTTTGCTTCTATTGAAGGATTAAGTACGGTAAATTTAAATCTTTATGCATAGGTAAGAAAATCCCCATCGGTTGATGTAAAATCCAGCTACCGTCACAAGACATCTCCTATCACCTATGTTATAATCCCCCCATGATTATAGGCATAAGTCAGATTACGTTGCATTTGCCCGATGCTCATTCGTTAAAAGAGAAGAGGCAGGTGATCAAATCGCTGATGGCGCGAGTGCGCAACCAGTTTGAGGTCGCGATAGCCGAGGTAGAAGAACAAGACCGCTGGCAAATCGCGATCCTGGGCGTCACCTGTGTGAGCAATAGCCACAAGCATGCCGACGAAATTTTGTCGCACGTGCGCCGTTTTATAGAGGAGACACGCCCCGATATTCAGGTCAGCGATGTCGAAAGCGAAATTATGAGCTGGTAAAAAAGCATGACGTTACAACAGTTGGATACCATGCCGCCAAAACCCGTCTATGTGTTGGGCGTGCGCGTTGACCGCGTCTCGCAACAGCAAGCGTTAGACGCAATGGAACAAATGATAGCCCATCATCGTGCAAATATGGGGGCCGGTGTATCGTGTCCGGCCTGCCAACAAATTATTACCGTCAATCCTGAATTTGTGATGGCGGCGCAGCAGAATGAGGCCTTTCGCGAGGCGATTAACAATGCCGCGCTGGTGTTGGCCGATGGTACGGGCGTAGTGTGGGCTACGCGCTACCTGGGCAAACCCACACCTGAGCGCGTCACCGGTATTGACACGCTGCCCCTGTTAGCGCAGCGGTGCGCGGCACATGGCTATCGCATGTATTTGCTTGGCGCGGCCCCTGGTGTCGCGGAGATAGCGGCGGCCCGATTGCGAGAACTGGCACCGGGCGTGGAGATTGCTGGAACATATGCCGGTTCGCCCGCTCCAGAGGAAGAAGATGCTATTATTGAGCGCGTGCGAGCGGCGGGAGCGGATGTGCTGTGCGTGGCCTATGGCGCACCGGCGCAAGACCTGTGGATAGCCCGCAACCTCGCGCGCCTGCCGGTTGCAATCGCAATCGGTGTGGGCGGCGCGTTTGATTTTCTGGCGGGTCGTCAGAAACGCGCCCCACGAGCAATGCAGCGCATGGGCATCGAGTGGCTTTATCGCCTCTATCGCGAACCCTCGCGCTGGAAACGCATGCTCGCTCTACCACGCTTTGCGCTACAGGTGGTAGTGAAGGGACGGAGCAGCAGAAGGGAACAGACACATCATGACGCTTGATATCACAGCCGCGCAAACGGCTGCCGAGCGCAACGAACGGCTGTGCTCGCTCATCAAGAACTTTGGCGGCAAACGCTTGTTGGTAATTGGTGATATGGTGGCCGACGAATATTTGATTGGCAGACCGGCGCGTATCTCGCGTGAAGCGCCGGTGCTGATTCTTGAGTTGGAGGAGGAGCGCACTCATCCGGGTGGCGCGGCGAACGTTGCTGTGAACGCTCGCATGTTGGGCGCGGAGGTCTTTCTAGCGGGCGTTGTTGGCGATGACCTGTCCGGACATCGTTTACGTCAGGCGATTAGCAAGCTCGATATGCACCAGGAGGGTATCGTGACCGCTACCTCGCGCCCAACGTCTACAAAGACGCGCATTCTGGCAGGTAGCCCACAGATTGTGCAGCAGCATATCGTGCGTGTTGACCGCGTGGATACCTCCGATCTGGAGCAGCCGTCGAAGGGACAGATTCTTGACTATATCCGGCAGATGTTGCCCTCGATTGACGCTGTCGTGTTGTCAGACTACGAAAATGGCGTGATTAGCCCGGAGATTATCGAGAGCTGTATTCCGGTGGCGCGGCAACACGATAAGATTGTGGTCGTAGACTCGCATGGCTCCCTCTTCCGTTTTCAGGGCGTGACCGCCCTGACGCCCAATCAACCAGAGGCGGAACTCACGCTGGGTACGACGATTCATACACAAACAGAATTGGAGGCGGCGGGCAGAAGATTGCTGGAAGGGAGCCACGCGGAAAGCGTTTTGATTACTCGTGGCAGCGAAGGCATGAGCCTGTTTGAGGTGGATAAGCCCCCTCTGCATATGCCGACCTATCCCTTCGACCACGCCAGCGAGATTGTGGATACCAACGGCGCGGGTGATACCGTTGCCGCAACCTTTACACTGGCACTAACCGCCGGGGCAAGTAAGGCGGAGGCAGCCACCCTGGCGAATGCTGCCGCCGCGCTGGTTGTGCGTCGCCTGGGCACCGCCAGCACGACACCGCCCGAATTAATGAACATATTGCGGTAGGAATCAACCCCGTTGGGGCTGATTGAGGATAGTATGCAAAAAATTGACCTTGATACTCGACATAAAATAATAACAAGAGATGAACTGGCCGCTATCGTGCGACACCGGCAGGTTAGTGGTGAGCGCGGCGTCTTTACCAATGGCTGCTTTGATTTGTTGCATCTGGGCCATGTACGCTATTTGCAGGAGGCGCGAGCGTTGGGTGATTTTCTTATACTCGGTCTCAACAACGACGAGGGTGTTCGGCTCTTAAAAGGGCCGGGCCGACCGCTTGTGCCTGAAGGCGAACGGGCAGCGGTGATGGCGGCGCTCTCCTGTATAGATTATGTGACTATCTTTGGCGAGCCAACAGCCGGGCCATTGGTTGGGCTATTGCAGCCCACCATCTATGTCAAGGGCGGCGATTATATGCATGCCGGTACGCGAGAACCCGATCTAAGCCGCTTACCAGAGGCAAAGGTGGTGCAGGTATATGGTGGTATCGTGCGCTTGCTCCCCTATCTGCCAGGACATTCTACCACTGCATTAATCGCGGCGATTCAGCAATTGCCTGAACGCTCTTCATAATACATACTATCTGGAGACTATCCTGTATGGCAAAAAAACCTGTAAAAAATCGTTCTCAATCATCGAAAGTTACTCCGACCGAAGATGGAGTATGGCAGACATCAAACGCTGTTGTGCCACCTGACGGACTTAATACGTCAGGCGGAAGCGATACATCAGTTCCTACAGAGCAGTCGCTCACGTCTGTGACGGTAGTGGTAGCGGGTTCGCCCGAAGCCGACGCGGCGATGTCGCCTATCCCGGTTGCGGAGCATGTTGGGGGCGAATCATTGTTGAGTGAGCGGCGTCATATCGTCAAATCGGCGACGCTGGTCATGCTGGGCAATCTGGGTAGCAGCCTGATGGGTATGGTGCGTCAGCTAGTCGTTGCCGCATTGGGTGCCAGTATTTCCGGCCCCTTTTTCGCGGCAGGCTCGTCGGCGCAGACGTTCAATGACTTCCTTATTAATGGTTCTGTCAATGGCGCACTGATACCAACCTTCAATGATTATGCCGCGCCCGAGCAACGCGAAGAGTTGCGGCGTATCGTCTTTACCGTTCTCAATCTCGTGCTGCTGGTGATGTGTACAGCCACGCTGATTTTCCTGCTTATTTCGCCGTGGTTTGTCTATGATGTACTGGTGCCAGGCTATCAACCCGCGCAAAAGCTATTAACCTTGCAATTTGCACAAATTATCTTTTGTTCGTTAATTATACTGGGACCGTTCGCTGTGTTACAGGCGGCGCTCTTCGCTCGTAAAGAGTTTGGCTGGCCCGCGGTCGCGACGGCGGCTTATCATGTTGGTATTATCATCGGCGCGGGCGTGGGAACCATTGTTGGGGATCGTTACCTGGGGCAATATGGTATCGCCTTTGGCGTGCTGCTCGGTGCTGCCGGAGAAATTGGTCTGCTTGTACCTGGTTTGCGCAACCAGCGTCTGCGCTACCAGTTCGTCCTTGACCTGAAGCATCCTGCACTGCGGCGTATTTTGAAGCTCTATGGCCCGGTCGCGTTCAGTTTTCTGGCAAGTGCGATGATCGCTTTTCTCGATCTCAATCTTGCATCGCGCACTCCCGGTCATGGCGATGCGAACTACACAGCAATGCGTTTGGCGACAACGCTGATTCAGTTCCCCGGCGGACTGGTGGCAACTGCGCTCTCGGTTGCCGTGCTGCCGACACTCACGAAACATGCCCGGTCGGGCGATAGCGAGCGCTTCAAAGCAACATTGCTGCTGGGCTTCCGTCTGGGCCTCTTGCTGATGATTCCCGCCGCCGCCGGTCTGATTGTCCTGCGCACGCCCATCGTTGATTTACTGTTCCTCCACGGTCACTACACGCCTGAAGAGGCGCGTTTGACTGCTATTGCTCTGCAAAATTACTCCTATCAATTGCCTTTTGTCGCAATGGATCAATTGCTTATCGCTGCCTTCTACGCTCGTAAGAACACGATTACGCCCGTAGTGGTGGGTGTCGTCAGCTTCCTGGGCTATCTGGCGGTGGCCTTGCCTTTCTGGCAGACCATTGGCATGCCCGCGCTGGCCTTCGCCAATACCGTGCAGAACTCGTTGCACGCGATTATTCTGCTAGTGCTGTTGCGACTGGCGATTGGCCCCTTGCGCGTGCGCGAAACTCTTCCCGCGCTGGTCAAAATCCTCGTGGCAACGGCGGCAATGGTGGCAGTCGCCTGGAGCTTGCAACTGCTATTCACGCATGTGGCGCTCTTCTCGCTCGACCATCTGCTGGGTCGCTTGTTGGTAGTGATCGTTGCCGGTAGCATCGCCTCGCTCGTCTACATCGGCGGCGTCATCCTCCTGCGCGTGGAAGAGGTGCGCCTCGTAAAAGTCGCCGTACTGGCGAAGCTTGGCAGGTAGGGGCCCGATTTATCGCGCAAATACGACATCGAGCGGTCAATAAGCATGATATAATAAAGAGAATTCAGCTTCTATCTATGCCTTGCAACTTGAGAGGACAAGCTTACCTATGACCCACCTGTATATTATTCGCCACGGCCAGGCGATCAGCGCGGCACAACGAACTGTCGGCAATACCCGATTGTCTCCCCTCGGCATCCTACAGGCCGAACGACTGCGCGACCGTTTAGCCGCCACCGGCGAGATTGCCGCCGATGTGTTGATTTCCAGCACACTGCTACGCGCCCGCCATACCGCCGAGATTGTCGCGCCCGCTCTCGACCTGCCCATTATTTTTGATAGCGAGATTGAGGAATGGCGTGACCCGGAGGAGGCTGAAGGGCAAAGCGAGAAGAAATACGGCGCAGCATTCAGAGACACCCCTTTCGACCAGAAGCCGTTTTATAAATTTGCGTCCAACAGCGAAAGTTGGTCCCAATTTATGCTGCGTGTATGTACCGCCCTTAACCGTATCACGCAGGAACACGAAGGGAAAACCATCGTCCTTATCTGCCATGGCGGTATTGTAGACGCCTCGTTTCTCTTCTTTTTTGGACTCAGCACACTGCAATTTCCCAAAGCTTTCTTCAATACGCGCAATACTTCTATCACTCACTGGCGCAACACCTCGTATGTGAACTCTTTTCCGCCAACCTGGGTGCTGCAAAAATATAATGATACTATGCACCTGCGTGATATAGATACCCCCGCACGTATCCCCTGGGACGGCCTGCGTGCGCAATCTGCTTCCGCCCCTGAAAAGCCACAGACTCCCACCGAAGTTGAAACGACGAACGAGTAGGGACCGATGATGACGATGAACAAATGAATGCACCAATGTGTTCATCGTCATCATCGGTCCCTACGTGGGTGGGTGGGTTATTTCGTTAAGGCATGGTTCAAATGGTCTTGACAGGTGTGCAGCAACAGCAAGGTCCAACCGTGTCATGCTGAGTGCAGCGAAGCATCTGCCTGCCCGGCGAGAGCGATGCTTCGCTGCACTCAGCATGACACGGTGTGACTCTTCACCTGTCAAGTCACTTTGCCCTTTTTGAACCATGCCTAATGCGCTTTAATCTGTCCGCGTTCTGATATCCTCCAGGATGTGTGTATCCTGAAGGATGGCGGCGCGGACGGGCTTACGCTGTCCTTAATCGTTCACAGAAAACATTAACCCAAAAATAACTACTTCTTAACATAAATTTAACATTCCGATAACATAGGGACGATACGCTATAAATGTGAATGGTTATGAAAAGCAAACGTATCCTTTTAGCAAGGAGATTTCATTTATGTTACGTGAAGATCAACCGTACTCCCCCGCTGTTGAGGGAGATGCAGTCTCTTCAGCACGGTCAGGGCAGTCGGTGCTAGCTGCATTAGATAATAGCGCACTGTCCCGTTTCCACTTAAAAGCAATGTTAACATCGGGCATGGGGTTCTTTACAGATGCCTATGACCTCTTTATTATTGGGGTTGTTCTGGCAATTCTTACCCCGCTCTGGAATTTATCACCGTTCCAGGTTTCCTTAATTGGCAGTACCTCGCTGATTGCTGCCGCTTTTGGCGCGATCCTTTTTGGACGCCTGGCGGACTTTGTGGGTCGCCGCGCCATTTATGGCTTTACACTGATTGTGCTGGCCGCCGGTGCCATCGCATCCGCGTTTTCTCCCAACGTCCTTTTCCTGCTCATCTTCCGCTTCATTCTGGGGCTTGGTATTGGCGGAGACTACCCATTGAGCGCGACGTTGATGAGCGAATATGCTAACCGACGTGACCGGGGCAAGTTGATTACCATGGTGTTCTCGATGCAAGGTGCGGGCTTGATACTTGGCCCGCTGGTTGCCATTATCCTGTTAGTGGCTGGCATCAATCATGATATTACGTGGCGCGTTATGCTGGCCCTTGGTGCCGTTCCTGCCCTTGCTACCTTCTACTTGCGTCGTCAGATTGCTGAAACACCACGCTTTGCCATTGCCATGCAGGGCAAAATCGAAGAAGCTCATCGCACTGTCCAGATGGTGACGAAGCAACACATTCAACAAACTCCCTCTACGGCGCAATCGCTGCCTGAGCAGAAACAGGAACAACAAACGGCCAAACCAAAATCATGGCTCTACCTGCTCTTCACGCGCCGCTACCTGCTCTGGCTGATTGGCACCGCCGGTACATGGTTTCTGCTGGATATCGCCTACTATGGCACAACCATTTCCAGCCCGCTTGTATTGAAATCGCTTAATCCACACTCCAATCTCGTCACCAATATGGTCTATACCCTCATCATCTTCGCCGTGGCCGCGCTGCCAGGCTATATCCTCGCGGCGTTCACTATTGACAAACTGGGACGGAAATGGATACAGTGCGTTGGCTTCGGCATGATGGCACTGGCCTATGGCGTGCTGGCGCTCTTCCCCGCCCTCTCGGCTATCACGTTGCCATTCCTGCTCATCTACGGTCTGAGCTACTTTTTCACGGAGTTCGGCCCTAACGTGACCACCTTCGTTTACCCCGCCGAGCTTTTCCCGGTCATGGTACGCTCGACCGCGCATGGTACGGCTGCAGCATTTGGTAAAGTTGGTGCCTTCATCGGTGCCTTCGCCTTTCCCTTTCTGCTCACTACCTATCATCTCCCTGGCGCAATGGCCTTCGCCGCCGTCATCTCCGTGGCAGGTCTGGTACTCACCTTCCTGACGCTGCCCGAACCCAACCAGCGTTCCCTCGAAGAGATTTCCGACGAACACAACGTCCGCGCCGAACACACAGTCCGCGAATTAGTTTTGAGGTAAGAGACAGGATAGGCATGAACATCATTGACTTTTATCTGTTGGAGCAGCAACGACTGCACGAGTGGATGCGCAACAGCATCAGCGACCTCACGCCGGACGAATGGCATGTTGTCGGTCAAGGCAATGCCAACAATATTGCCTTTCTGGTATGGCACTGTGTGCGTACCGAGGACAACATCCTGCGCTTCATTTTGCAGGGGCGTCCGACCATCTGGCAGGAAGGCAACTGGCATGAGCGCCTGGGCTTACCCCCACGAGTCCAGGGAACAGGCATGGCGGTAGACGAGGCACGCACATTTCATATCGCCGATATTCACCTCTTCATGGAATACGCCAACATCGTCTGGCGCGAATTTGAGGAGTATACCGCGGCCATCACGGATGGTGGAGCGGCACTCTCTGAACACATGGTACTGGTGAAACCGCTTGGCAACATGCCTGCGATCCAGGTTATCGGGCAAGTGTGCATCTCCCACTGTTTCATCCACCTGGGAGAAATCGCCTACATTCGCGGCGAATTGGGGAAAAAAGGGTTGCCGTATTAATAAAGGCGTAGGGCGTCAGGCATTTCGCGCCGCGAAATGCCTGACGCTCTACGCCTTTATTAATACAGGGTGCCACATATGTATCTTCTCGTCACTTACTGACGCGATAGATTGTCCATCGGGCGACCATGCCACAGCGCGTACCCATGCCGTGTGATGCTCATACATAAACTCCAATTTTCCTGTCGAAGCTTCCCACACCTGAACAGTCGTATCGTCTCCGGCGGATGCTATAGACTGACCATCGGGCGACCATGCCAGCATCTTAACAGGGCGATTGTGTCCTCTAAACAACGTAGGGGCCCGATTTATCGCGCCCGGTCCCCATACCCGCACCGTCGTATCCTGTCCGCCGGAAGCAATGTATTGACCATCATGAGACCATGCCATTGCATACACTGCACCAGCATGACCGCGATAAGTGAGGGAGATGGAGCCGTTTTGAGCATCCCACACCTGTACCGTGCCATCAAAACTGGCAGAAGCTATGCGCGTTCCATCCAGTGACCAGCCGAGCGCGAAAATCCTGTACTGGGCTTTATGTGTATAAATATGTTTGCCGGTAAGAGCTTCCCAGACCTGAACGGTGCTATCGCCAAAATCTCCGCCTGATGCAATAGTTTGTCCACCGGGAGACCACCCTACTGTACGCACAAAGCGCGTATGTCCGCGATACGTTGCCAGTGTATTGCCACTCAACGCTTCCCACACCTGCACAATACCATCAGTACAACCGGAGGCGAGGAAGCGACCATCAGGCGACCATGCTACAGATAATACAACATTGGTATGCCCGCGATACGTGTAAAGAGTCTGCCCACTCTGAGCATGCCACACCTGTACCGTCTTATCACGTCCACCTGATCCCATATATTGCCCATCGGGTGAAAACGCCAGAGCAAAAACGTTGTCGGTGTGACCAGCATACATCAATGCTCTTTCGGCCCTTCAGTCAGCAGATTCACAGCGTGGGGCAAGACAGGCAGGATGCATTCAAGGCACTCTTTGACGGCTTTAGGACTGCCGGGGAGATTGACAATCAGCGTATGCCCACGTGTACCTACGACGCCTCGCGAGAGCATGCCGAAGGGCGTATGCTGGAGACTTACTGCTCGCATCGCCTCGGCAATTCCTGGTGCCTCGCGCTCAATCACGGCTTTTGTGGCTTCGGGCGTGACATCGCGTGGGGCAAGGCCGGTGCCGCCGGTGGTGAGAATGAGGTTCAGAGATTTTTCATCGCTCCACTCACGTAGGGTAACCTCTATGAGTTCGCGTTCGTCGGGGACGATAGCGCCTGTTTCGATAATAGCACCATGCATCTGCGTCACCATTGCGCGTATTGTTTCGCCGCTCGTATCCTCCCGCGCACCTTTCGCGCCGCTATCGCTGATGGTCAGTACGCCAATCGTAATCATGCTGATTTCCAATCTATGCGCGGACGCGATAAATCGGTCCCTACCCGCGGGGGGCTAATTCGCGCATCAACGCGCCTATTTGTCGGCGTGAGCCATAGAGCCAGACGGTATATTCATCGGGCAAATCCTCAACCTCAACCTGGCACTGCATCTCAGAGGCAAGCTTACGAGCGATGATGAACATTTGCCCACGCTCCGCACTGTCGCGACTCTGCGTACTCAGGGCCAAACGTCCCAGTTTCTCATCTTGGCTCAAACCTGCATTCATCAATTCGGTGAGCGAGTCAAGACCAAAGACAACGCGCAACGGCGGCATTTCATTCAAGTCGGATGAACCGTTGCCGTTTTTGCTGTGATCGTGCGCGGTCTCTGCCTGTATTTCCACGTTGCGCGAATCAATTTCGACATAGACCGAGCGCAACTTTTCCAGTATTAACTGACGTGCCTCTTCTGGCGCATCGGCGCGAGGATGGACATAGGCGAGCAAGTTCTGTGCCGGGTCGGAATAGATAAATGGGCGTGCGAGGGCTGACCGCCGTCCACACACCGGGCAGGTCGCGACATTCAATAAGCCGGCCAGCACAGTATAGCGCAACTGCGGGTTCTGCGCGATATTGACATATTCATAAATCGGGCTGCTGTACACCTCGCCACACGGGCAGGTGAACGTGCAATTTGTTGATCGAGACATAACAGACAAAATGGTAATTTCTTCCTTCCAGGATACAACCTTGATGATGTCAGTATACCATATTCATGAAGGAAGAGGGCAAGGACAAGCCACATCTCCAGGGCAATCGCATCTAAATGTTGAGAGGGTGGTAAAATAGAGTCAAAAAAAAGAGGAGATGAGAAGATGGAAGAAGTGGCTTTACGAGACCTGGAAACGCTCTTTGCGCAGGTGGAGGATCCACGAGTGGAACGAACGAAACTGCATCGATTACGCGATATCATCATCATAGCCATCTGTGGAGTGATCTGCGGAGCAGAAGGATGGGTAGAAATCGAAGAATTTGGCAAGGCGAAGCAAGCTTGGTTCACGGACTTGCTCAGTTTGCCCAACGGGATTCCCTCCCATGACACCTTTGGCCGGGTCTTTGCCCTCATAGATCCCAAGCAGTTTGAAGCGAGTTTTGTGCAGTGGGTAGAGGGGATCAGCAAAACGGTGCAAGGGGTGATTGCCATCGATGGCAAGACCTTACGCCGCTCGCATGATCAGGCAACAGGCAAGAAAGCCCTGCATCTGGTCAGTGCCTGGGCCGTGGAAAATCGCCTGGTGTTAGCGCAACTGGCGACCGAAGAGAAATCGAACGAGATTACGGCGATTCCAGTCCTCTTACGGCAATTAGCATTGGTCGGCTGCATTGTCACCATTGATGCGATGGGAACCCAGACCAAGATTGCCAGGCAGATCATCGAGCAAGAGGGCGACTATGCGCTGGCTCTCAAAGAAAACCAGGAGACCTTGTACGACGAGGTGCAAGCGACCTTTGCGCTGGCGAAGAAAGACGCCTTCGCGGGTCTGCAATGGGAGTCGGAACGCTGCGTGGAGAAAGGTCATGGTCGCCTCGAGATACGGGAGTACTGGACCATCAGTGATCCCGAGATCCTGGCCTATCTGGACCCGGAGAACAGGTGGAAAGGCTTGCGCGGCATCGGCATGGTGCGAGCCCAACGGCACATGGCTCACGAGGACACCGATCACACTCGCTACTTTCTGCTCAGTTTTCCTTCAGTGAAAACGTTTGCTCACGCAGTTCGTAGCCATTGGGGCATTGAAAACAGCCTGCATTGGGTGCTGGATGTCGCTTTTCGCGAAGATGACTCGCGGGTAAGACTTGGTCACTCCGACGAAAACCTCGCGGTGTTACGCCACATCAGTCTGAATCTGCTCCGTCAGGAACCATCGGCTCGGGTTGGCATTCATGCCAAACGTCTCAAGGCGGGTTGGGATAACCACTATCTCCAGCGCGTTCTGGATGGGCTTAATTAGATGCGATTGCCCTGGCCACATCTCCTACTATGAACGCTTAGGAGAAACGGCGGCGTTCATAGTAGGGGCTGTGGCTTGTCCCTGCCCTCCGTCCTGCTCGCCAGCAATACACATTACCCGATAGCCAACACCCTGTTTCTATGCTAGAATAAGCTTCATCATTAAGCAATCTTTGGATCGTGAGGAACCGTCGTTATGAGTCCGCAACCAATCACGGAAAACACTCTTTTTTATGGTGACAACCTGACTATTCTGCGTGAGTATATCCCCGCTGAGAGCGTTGACCTGATCTATTTGGACCCACCCTTTAATTCTAATCGAAATTATAATGTGCTATTCAAAGACGAAAGTGGCAGCGATAGCCAGGCCCAGATTACCGCCTTTGAGGACACCTGGCATTGGAATCGTGCCGCCGAGCAAACCTACCACGATCTGGTGACAGATGGCCCCGAACATGTCGCGAAAATGATCGGGGCCTTACGTGATTTCGTTGGCAATAACCAGATGATGGCTTACCTTGTTATGATGGCAACTCGCCTGGTTGAACTGCATCGCGTTCTCAAACCCGCCGGAAGCTTATATTTACACTGTGATCCGACCTCTGACCATTATTTGAAAATTATTCTGGACACCATCTTTAATGTGCAAAACTTTAGGAACGAGATTATCTGGCAACGCACCAATGCCAAAGGAAACGCTTCCACCCGTTTTGCCAAAAATCATGATGTTCTTTTACATTACAATAAATCAGACAAAGCAACATGGAATCCTCAATATACTGTGCATAGTCAGGATTATATAGACAGCTTTTATCGCTATGTCGAACTTGAAACTGGACGAAAATATGGCCTGGACAACCTTGCTAACCCGAACAAAGACCGCCCCAACCTGACGTATGAGTTTCTTGGCGTCACTCGTGTGTGGCGATGGACAAAAGAGCGCATGCAAGAAGCTCACGCTAAAGGGCTTATTTTGCAAAACCATCCTGGAGGTGTACCCCGGTTAAAACGCTATCTCGATGAGCAAGAAGGCATTCCAGTGGGCGATGTTTGGACTGATATTCCCCCAGTTCAATCGCAATCGAAGGAACTGCTGGGATATCCCACCCAAAAACCTTTAGCTCTGCTTGAGCGCATTATTGTAGCCAGCAGTAATACAGGTGATAGCATCTTGGACCCGTTTTGCGGCTGTGGAACGGCAATAGCAGCAGCACAGAAGTTAGGACGTAAATGGATCGGCATTGATATCACTCATTTGAGCATTGCCTTGCAAAAATATCGCCTTGAGGCGATGTTCCCAGGCATTCAATTCGATGTTGTCGGGGAACCAGAGGATGTGGGAGCGGCGCGGCATTTGGCACAAAGCGATCGCTATCAATTCCAGTGGTGGGCGCTCTCACTCATCCGCGCCAAACCACTTGGTGGTCAGCAGGGCAGTAAGACAGGCAAGAAGGGCAGCGATAAAGGCATAGATGGCGTTATCACCTTTATAGATGATAACACCGATAAACCAAAACGAGTGCTGGTACAGGTCAAATCGGGCCACGTCAAATCTGCCGATGCGCGTGACCTCGTTGGCACCATACAACGAGAGAGCGCCGTCATTGGCGTACTGATTACGCTCGAAACCCCTTCACGCGATATGACAACCGAAGCTATCAGCGCGGGTTATTATCATGCTTCGGGTTGGAACAGAGAGTATCCGCGCATCCAGGTCTTGACGATAGACGAATTGCTGCATGGAGCTACCGTCCAAATGCCGCCACAGTACGGCACCTTTAAACAGGCAAAACGGGTGCGCGAAGTTGCGAGTGAGCAACCAGAATTGGAGATGAGCGAGTAGAAAAAAAAGAGCATCACTTTACCTCCGTCTACTCTTACTCGCCGCCTTTCGCGAGACCATGAACTTCAACCCCTGTCGCTCGACAAATCCCTGAAACTCGGCGTAGAATTCGGCGCGGTCTTGCATACTGATTACTGATACGGCGTCGGCTGTTTCGATGGCATAGGGGTAGCCGTTGCCACCGGCGATAACTTCGGCGCGGACAACATCCATCACCGGTTCCAGGATGCCTTCTTCGAGCAGCCAGCGCGGGAATTCCAGGCGTGCGGGTGATTGACCCACGCCGGTTTGCAGGTAGCAAAATGCCACTTGTTCGCGATACTCGCCGTAACCCTCTAGGATATCGCCACGGGCGCAAATCATCGCAGGCGTGCGGTCGCCCCAGTTGAGCCGACCTTTCCACAGCAACGCATCGTGTATTCTTTTAGTGTCGCGCAATGTAGGATGTGGTGAGGCAATATCGAGACGGCGTAACATCGTGATAATGTCCCGCGCATAGCTCGTATCAATATAGCCAATCAATGGCACGCGCTGCTCCTCCGATGTGCGCAGCAAGGAAACCGCCGCAGCGATGTAGCGTTCACGGTAAGGGCTGGGCATGGTCAGCGCGAAGGAGACGACGAGCGAACCATCGAAGAAGACGACGGGACTGTATGCCGGGTCGCCCGCACGACGCGCATGCGCGAATTGTTCCATCTGCGTACAGAGCGTCTCAATTTCCAGCATATAGCGTCGCAGCGTCACCTGCATATCCGAATAGGGATAGCTATCGGGGTCTTTGCCTTCCGCTTTGGACTCTTCCATGATTTCTTCGGGGGCCAGCACCTCTAAATGCACATCCTTTGTGTAGGGCATACCGCGCATATGCGGATTGGCGAAGAACCCCACCTGTACGAGTGCCACCGGAATAGAAGCGTCGCGCCACGGCTGTAACTGGCTGCCGTCAACCGCCAGCGTCGTGATGCCCTCGATACATTCCGCCCACGAGCGGGCCTGTTCGTGATTGGCGAATTCGCGCCCGAAAGGAATAATGGGAACTTCTCTGGACGTTGTGGTATCCACCGAGGCCAGCCAGCGATCAAACTCAATCGTTGGGCGAGCGCTCGCCGCCATGTTGTTCTCTTCTGGCGGCAGCACGCGCTCCATATGCGTACTCGATGGAAAGCGCGTATGCAATGTCTCCAGCGCAGTGCGATATTCTGTTAACTGTTCGCTAAACGTGCCGTCATAGAGGCCGAACTGACCCTTTTTGAGTTGCAACGCGGCATGCAATTTTCCCTTATGAAGCATGCACCCTCTCCTGTTCCCTTACCAATATTTCGTCCTCCGTCATCAGGCGCGTCTCGCCGTTCACTTTTTGTAGGCGTACCAGGCTGTCGAGACCTTGTTCAAACGTGTCGTCGTGGCTGATGACTACCAGTTGCTCGAAGCCGCGCACACGACGGATTTGTTCCGCGAGGTTCATGCGCCGCATTTCATCCATGTTCTGTGTTGGCTCATCGAAGAAGGCAAGATTGAGCGAGGAGAGCTTTTTGAGCAGGGCGAGTCGCACAGCAAGGGCCGCGCTCATCTGCTCACCGCCGCTTAGTTGCGCGAATGTGCGGTCAACGCCGCCACGGCGCAGAATAATTTCATAATCGTTCTGCCACGACAATTGCGCCGAGCGGTCGCCCATCACTTCGCCAAAGATGCGGTTCGCCTCCGCGGAGATATCGCCCAGCATCGCCTTCAGAACATATGGCGCGGCCTCTTTGAGAATTTTGCGGAACTGCTCCATCATTGTGTGCAGTTCTTCCAGCGTTGCCTGTTCCTTCTCTGCCGTTTCCAGTTCTAGCAAGAGCGCCTCGGCCTGTGTTATCTTCTGTTCCAGTGCAACGATATCCTGCTGTGTGCGCTGCATATCGCCGGACAATCGCTTCAGATTGCCATGCAACTCGGTCAATTCCGCGCTGACTGCCTGAAGTTCCTGCTCGTTGAAAGCGGCTTTAGCTTCCTCAAATACTTGTTCAGCAATACTCAGCGCCTCTCGCGCTTGCTCGGTCTGGCTCAACATAGCCTCATACGCCTGTTGCCGTTGCGGCAGCAGTTTTGCCGCTTGCTCATTGCGTACATAGTTGGCGTGTCCATTGTGGCACTGTTGCAGAATACCTTCCTGGTTGCCGATATGCATATCAAGCTCCGCATAGGTCGCGAGTTGCTGCTCCACCGAACGCAATTGTAGTTCCGTCTGTTCTTGTTTTTGCTGTTCAGCTTGCAATTGCTGCTCGTACACTGGCCCCTGCTTGATAGTCTCCTGCTGGGCATGTCGTTGCGCTCGTGGGTTATTGAGAGCGGTTAGCGCGGCATTTGCTTGCTGCAACTGCTCTTTGCTGCCGCTCAAATCCTTTATCTGCCGCCGTCGTTCCTGGATGATTTCTTCAGCCTGTTGCGCCTGCTCTTGCAGTTGCTGCACCTGCATACGCAAACCATCCAGTTTATTCACCTGGTCACTGGCTTTCTGGCTCTCTTTGCGCTCGGCCTCTGCTTGCACGATTTGCTGATCAATGCTCTTGAGCATCTCCAGGTCCTGCGCCAGTTCCGTAACCTCTCGCTCAATCCGCGTGATTTCCAGTGCCAGCCGTTGCAGATGTTCAGCAGCAGTGTCGCGCTGCATGGTAAATTGCTCCATCTTTGCCAGCCTGTCGGCATATTTTTGCGCAAGTGTGATGCGTTCCGCCACCGCCGTTTGTTGCTGGCTGAGCGTGTTGAGGCGCGTCCGGTCCTCAGTAATCAGGTTATCAAAATAGGATTCCAGGCTGGCGATGCCGCGCTGCTTAATATTCTGGCATGGCTCATGTAAGAATGGGCATTGCCCGCCCACTGATTGCTTGCGCGATGTCAGGTAGCCGTCAATATTGCCTTCTAAGCGGTAACGTTGCTCTGAGCATTGCTCGTATTGCTGGCGCAATACCGGCAATTCCTCTGCCTCCGAGCGATGTTCCTCAACTTTCGCAATGTTGCTTTCCGCTTGACGCAAACGAATCGAAGTACTCTCACGCTCTTCCAGTTTCAGCCGCAACTGTTCGCGCTTCTCGTTCACCTGTCGTTGCTTGAGACCTCGCTCCTTCCCCTGCACCTGCAAATTCGCTATTGCTTCCATACGCTCTTGCAACAACTCTGCCACAGGTTGCAAAGGCTCGATAGCAGCAATAGTACGCTGCAACGCCTCCTGCTTTTTCAGGTAGTCGTCGCGCTGCTGTACCAGGCGTTTGCCTTCCACAACGATGCTCTCATACAGTTTGACATTGCCCATTAGCACATCGCGCTGTTTTTCTAATTCCACCTGCTCATCAACAAGTGGCAAGAGTTCCAGTAAACGGCGATTGGCGACAGCAACCTCTTCCAACCGACCTTGCAGATGCCCGATGTTGGTCGAAATCTTTGTCAGGGTTCTCGTGTTTTCAGCTTTGCGCACGAGCAGCGCATCGCGTTTCTGTGCATCGGAACGTAATTGCTTCAACGCAGTTTCGGCCGCCAGATACCGTTCGTAATCAGCAATGCTTGCTTCCACAATCTGCTGAGCGGTACGTGCAAACTGCAAATCCTTTTCGCGATCGCTCAGGCGAGCCGAACTGGTATTGTACTTAGTCTCGCACAGGTCATACTGTTGTCTTGCTTGCTGTAGTGCCTGTTCTCGTTGCTTCAGCTCTTTCTCGCGTGCATCCAACTGCTCAAGATGCTGTGTTCCCCGCGTGAATTGTGCCGTCTGCTGCTGGTGAAGTTGTCGTGTGGTGGCAAGTGAGGCGTGCCAGCTTTCCAGATCGCGGGTCTCAAATTGCAATCGCTGTATCTCTCGCTGTTGCGTCTGTACCTGCTCTTTATAGACTTTTTGCGCATCGAGCAAATAATCCGCGGCGGTTTTGTAGTCCTCTATCTGGAGCAAGGCATCGAATGTCTGCTTACGTTTCCCCGCCGCTTCCAGAAATATTGCCGTAAAGGTTCCCTGTGGCACGCCCAGCGCATCGCGAAAGAGCGCATTCAGTGAACGTTCGCGGTCAATGCCGAACAGTTCGTGCAGTTTATCCGACACGTCTGCCCGTTGTTCAACCTTATAATCGGCCTCGCAATCATAGATAAACCAGTACGCACCCGCGCCGCAACGTCGCTCAACTGTGTACGTTCGATCATCGCCGCCAATCAGGTGGACAATGACTCGCCCGTACTTTTCGCCTTCGCGCACAAACTGCCCCTGGTTATACGGCAGGTAGTCGAACAACGTGTAACCGATAGCCTCCACAATGGTAGTCTTACCCGCCCCATTAGCCCCACTGATAGCCGTTGTGCCGCGCCGGAAGTCAATCGCCATTTGACGATAACTTTTAATATTCTCTAGCTCAATGCGTGTAATCAGCATAGTGATGTTGCTTTCTTAATCAGATACCGCGAAAATTACTTGCTCTCAATTCGCTATTCTCCTGCACATCGCGAAATGTGGAAATGCTCTCCTGCACATCGCGAAATGTGGAAATGCTCTCCTGTAGGGGCCGATTGATCGTGCCCACCGCCGATTTATCGGCAACGTGGACACAGGCCGATAAATCGGCGGTGGACACGGTAAACCGGCCCCTACATTGGTACATCAATTTGTTCATCGTCATAATCGGTTCCAATGGATGGCGGACGCGATAAATCGGTCCAGAGCGCATTATCGCCACCCATCCAAAAGGATTGCTGATATACCCATCGGATGGTGGACGCGATAAATCGGTCCCTACGGGCTTACGCGGAAGACGGACATGCGTGAACTTAGGGAATTTGTCAGTTCAACAAGGTGGTCGAGCGACTGCTGCATCTGGTAAATATGCGCGGTGATTTCGCCCGTCATCCGTTTGATTTGCTCGATGGCATCCACTACCAGTTGCGATTCTTGCGCCTGGCTATCGGCGGCGTTACAAATACCCTGGATGAGATTTGCCATCTGTTCCGTCACGACATTGATGGCTTCGAGCGTGACACCAGTTTGCATCACCAACTCGGTTTGCATGACGACCTGTTGAGTGCTTTGTTCGACGCTGCGCGAAACGGCGGTTGTCTCGTACTGAATATTGCGCACATGATTTGAGACCTTTTGCGCCGCTTCAGAACTGCGTGTCGCCAGTGAACGCATCTCCTGTGCGATAATGGTAAAGCCTGACCCCTGCTCACCGGCGCGAGTTGCTTCAATCGCTGTGTTGAGCGCTAACAGGTGCATGCGTGTGGTCAGGTCGCTCATAGCGATCAATGTCTCGTTAATTTCCTGCCCACCTTCACCCAGACGTTTCATGATGCGTGACGAAAGCATAGTCGCTTCGCGTACCTGACCCATGCCTTCAACGGCGCGATCAATCGCTCCTTGCCCGTCCAGCGAAGCTTCCATTGCTTCGAGCGCCACGCGAGACAATTTGCCCGCCTCCTCGGATACTTCGTGCATAGTGAGCGCTACCTCGTCAATCACATGCGAGATATGGTGAATGTGTTCTTCTTGCTGGCTGGCATCGCGCACCAGCAGTTCAGAACTGCGTTGCACATCGCGGGTATGATCATCCACTGCCTGCGTCACCATCTGCACATCGCCAAGAATCCAGCTCATTGTCGCCGCCAGGCCATTAATGGCTTCGCCAATAGGTTGTAGCTTCTCATGTTCTGAACGCACGCGCACACGCAAGTCCCCCTCCCGAATTTGTTCCAGATCTTCACGCAGAAGCGCGATGGCCTCTTCCAATGCCCGGTGTTCTGCCTCTCGCTCCTCAAAAATACGTGCATTGTCAATGGCAATGGCCGCCTGATTAGCGAAAAGTTCCGCTATCTCAATGCTCTGCTGCGTCGGCTTTTTGCCATCCACGGGGTCATCAAGCGAAAGAAAGCCCAGTAATTCTTGTTTTTTCTCTTCTTGTCCTGAAATAATGCGTGGGCTGAATAACGGGACAATCAATGCATCGTCAGGATGCCAGCCGCCGGGAACGTAATCTTCTACCGATTTGTTGGTAACAGATACAATATCAGAGAAGTTGTCAGCATACTCGTGCGGTATAAAATAACTCTGGCTAATACGGTAGTCATCACGCATGAGGCGCACCACTTCTTCGATAGGCCGCCGTGCCTCTCGCAGCACGCTCTGGTTATTTTCTGACATACCAGTGAATGCCACCGGCGAAAGATTCTCGCTACCTTCCTCAGCCAGGTGAATGACCGCAATGCGAAAGCCGGTACAGTTGCTAATCGTAGCCACCATTTGCTGAAGTACTTCGCTCAGACCCAGTTCGGCCCGCAAAACATTTCCCAGGCGCAACAATTCTTTGATTTGCCGCGTCTCTATGCTCCCGTTTCCATTCGTTGGCTGAAATTGTGCTGTGCCATCGTTGCCCGCGGCAGCTGAAATCGCATGTTCACGTTCCCATTGCGCCTGCTCAGCCGGAGAACGGAAACGGACGCGAAGCGGCACAAACCGACCCTGTGGCCTTCGTTCTGACATGGACTCTTGCTCTCTTTTGCTCTCTCAATGAACTCGGACGCGATAAATCGGTCCCTACGGTCGTGCTAAAGACCGTCCCTACAGGTTCTGAAGAATTGTACTGAGGATAGCACAATCTCCGTCGGTATACAAGTCCGGTGGCACAGATGGGTGTGCGCCCTGTAGGGGCCGGTTGACCGTGCCCACCGCCGATTGATCGGCCATGCAGGTCCATTTTGCGAGATCGTTAATTGGGCACGGGCCGATTATGAAATTTCACTTTTAAATGGGGATATATTTACACTTATGCTATCCCTGCTAATTTGTGAAACTTCATTATCGGCAATCCAGATAAAATTTGCAGTATCGTTAATTGGACACGGGCCGATCAATCGGCGGTGGGCGCGATCAATCGGCGGTGGGCGCGATCAATCGGCCCCTACAGGGCGTTGTAGGGCTTGTAATACCCCTTGAGAGTGCGTGGCAAGCGACCTGCCAGGTAGGTGCCATCGGGGCGATGCTCCTCCTGTTCCACATGGCCGCGACGATGGAATAGTTCCACCAGTTCGCTCTTGTTGAACGGGATAATCACCTCTACGGCTTCCATACTATCAGCAAGCACCTGGGAGATTTTTTCGAGCAACACTTCCAGACCGTTGTGTTTGAGCGCTGATATCGGAACAGCATTGGGGTAGAGCGAGGTATCCACTTCACTTGGGTCATCAAGCAGGTCAATTTTATTGAGCGCGGTCACGCGAGGTTTGTCTCCTACTTCCAGGTCGCGCAGCACATCATTGACCGTTTCGCTCTGTTCAATGGCGTTCTCGTGGCTGACATCTACCACTTCCAGCAACAGGTCAGCGTCGGTGACTTCTTCAAGCGTGGCGCGGAAAGCGGCAATCAACTTCGTTGGCAATTTTTGTATAAAGCCGACCGTATCAGTGAACAGCGCCTCCTGATTGCCCGGTAGCACCACATGACGTGTGATGGGGTCAAGCGTGGCAAAAAGCTTGTTTTCAGCCACAACATCCGCCTCGGTCAGCGCATTAAAAAGGGTAGATTTGCCGGCGTTGGTATAGCCAACGACCGCAATAACGGGGATAGCTTGCGAGGCTCGCTGCTGCCGGTGCAATGTGCGCTGCTCGCGTACCTGCTCAATACTTTCACGCAGGTCGGAGATACGACTGCGAATGCGGCGGCGATCAATTTCCAGCTTTGTTTCACCAGGGCCACGCACGCCAATAGCACCACCTGCCCCTGTGCCGCCCGCTCCTCCTGCACTGCGCGAACCGCCCGCTTGCCGCGAAAGCGTAACACCTCGGCCTGTCAAGCGGGGTAAGCGATACTCTAATTGTGCCAACTCAACCTGTAAACGCCCCTCGCGAGTACGAGCGTGCTGCGCGAAGATGTCGAGAATGAGCGCGGTACGGTCAATTACGCGCACTTCAAGAAACTTTTCGAGGTTTCGCTGCTGCGAAGGGGATAATTCGTCGTCACAAATCACCAACTCAAATCCCAGTTGTTTCTCCAGGTCGCTCAGTTCTTGCGCCCGTCCCTTTCCGATATAGGTGGCAACGTCGGGATGATGCAATCGCTGAATCATCGTTCCAATCACATCCGCACCTGCTGTACGGGCTAACGTACCCAACTCGCTCACGGAGTCCTCAACACTCCAGACGCTATCCTGTGCATCACTGTCAACAGCAACCAGATAGGCATGTTCAGGCGTGCCGCGAGCGCCAGTTTCGCTGAAACGGTCTTGCTTTGTCGTAATTGTTATTCCTCACCTTCACTTTTTTTATCAGGGCTCCACGTAAGTGTATCATTACCTTATTATAATGTATACGCTTAGTCGGGGGTTCAGGACAGAGGAAAACCCTTTCAGTATTCGTCTGTTCTGAAACTACCGAATGCTGCGCAGAGCATTGATATGCGGCACAATAAAGCTGTTTACCTGCGCAAACAGGCTGTTATGTGTCGCGTTCAAGTAGAAGGTTTGCCAGCTACTGAATTGCGTAGTAGAAATGGTGACGGGCAAATTATGTATGTTTTGCAGGAAGGTACCCAGGACGAACAACAGCACAGCCCAGAGTAACCATGCCTCAATAAAACCGATAAATCCACCTGCAAGCCTATCACCCAGACCAACCAGGGGGATTTTCAGGATTACGCTGCGCACCGTTGTCCCAATGATATGCAATATGACGACGGTACCAATGAAGAGTACAACATACGAGATTAAGGGCGTCGCCGGGAGATTGTTGGCGGAAAGCAGGGCCGTGAACTGCGGACCGAACAGGTATGCCACGACAAAAGCAATTGGAATACTCAATAGATTGACAAGACTGGCAATAGCTCCATTGCTAAATCCGTTCAAGACCAACAGAATAACTGTTGCGACAAACAAAATGTCTATGATACTTAGTGAGCCTGGCATCTTTGCAGACCTCCATGTTTTTAAGATGTATTGTATTGCGGATGAGCATATTATACACATGTATTGACGTAACGTATAGAGCAGTTGTAACAAAAAGTATGTGAGTTTATTCACAGAGACACAAATTTATAGGCAGACAGACGCCCACAAGGGCAATGCCATTCAAATAAGAAGAAGCTCGCTTGATGGTGGAGGACGGGCGACCACAAGGGCCAATACATCTCACTTAAGGGCCTCTGAGGTGAGGAGGAAAGCGAGCGGATCGAGCAGAGCGACAAAGTCGAGAAACTG
>Ga0307372_10001936_pt1 | contig 35036 bp, 31 predicted proteins | sample OX1MG_FD_202533 | JGI IMG/M metagenome (GOLD analysis project Ga0307372, IMG submission 202533) | Soil microbial communities from Risofladan, Vaasa, Finland - OX-1 | ecosystem: Environmental > Terrestrial > Soil > Coastal area > Acid sulfate soil | place: Finland: Risofladan, Vaasa | collected...
CTCGGTCTGACGGATGGCGCGGGCCCGGGCGTGGTCGATGACCACGCGTCGGGCGATGGTGAACAACCAGGTGCGAAGCGTCCCGAGGTTGGTGTCGAAGCGGTCCCGGGCCCGCCAGGCGCGGATGAAGGTCTCTTGGACGACGTCTTCGGCGGCACGGGGGTCGCCGAGAGAACGCCGGGCGTAGCCGTAAAGCTCACCACCATGGGCCAGGAAGGCGACGCGCAGGCCCGCCGCATCGGCCGACTCCGACACCGGGTCGACCCTCCCCGCGGTGGAGGCCGTGTCGGCGACAGCAGGGTCCGTCGGTCCTCCGGGGCTCACCAAGGTCGTTGCGTCTTCCTGGCCCTCGGGGGCCTCGATCGCGGACGGGATCAATACTTGTAGCCCCCGCCCGACGCGGCCGTTGTCGTCGGTGCTTTGGTCGTCGTGGACGCCGTCTCCTTGGCCACCGAGAAGCTGGCCACGCCGTTGCCGGTCACCTGGCCCGGCGACGAGTCCGAGACGAAGGTGTAGAGGAGCATCCCGTTGTAGGTGACCTGGAGGGTGCCGTCGGCCTGCTTGGCCGTAGCCAAGGTCCCCGACACGCCCGAGGCCAGGGTGGGCGTCGTGCCGGCGGGGACGGTGACGGCGGGCCACGCCTGGAGACAGGCGCCCGTGCACATGTTGGTGGTGCCCCCGTTGTTGGGCCCGTAGGTGTAGAGGGCCATACCCGCGCTGTTGACGAGGATGGTCCCGAATTTCGACGTGCTGGTCGTCTTCACCGTGGCAGCTGCGGCGGTGGTGCCCGGAGAGGAGCCGCCGGTGCCCGTGCCCGACCCCGAGCGGGGAGGTGCCGTGGTGGCGGTGGTCGGGCTCGACGATCCACACGCGGCGAGGGTGAGGGCGACGACGGCCAGGGCCGCCACCGGCGTGCCGGGGCGGGCGAGGCGCTTGAGCGCGAGATGGGTCATGAAGGTGCTCCCTTGATTGGTCTTCACCAAAGGATACGGACGAGGGGGTGGGGACCTTCAGCGAGGGTCACGCTGTGCGTGGCGCCGCCTGGGTACCGTGGCCGGGATGGCCGAGGAGCGCAACGCCCCCTCGGGGAGCGGAGCTGGCGGCGAGCCCGACGTCGGGGAGAGCGCCGACGAGGCCCGCCGGGACGAGGCCGAATGGGGCGAACGGGCGAAGAGCGAGCCGCGTTGGCCGGCCATGTTGGCTGTCTCGGCCGCCGTGGGGCTGTACTTCGCGCTCCCCGACAAGTTGATCAGCGGCCTCGGGCCCCGATGGCTCGTGCCTGCCCTCGAGGGCGTGCTCGGCGCCGCGCTGTTGATCGCCAACCCCCGGCTGTCGCGCGAGTCGCGCCGGCTGCGACCCGTCGCCATCTTGCTCATCGCCCTCGTGAACCTGGCCAACGTGGTGACGTTGGGCGAGCTCGTCCACGAATTGCTGGCCGTCCACGTGCACGGTCGTGACCTGATCTATGCGTCGGTCCCGGTGTGGGTCACCAACGTGCTCGTGTTCGCGCTGTGGTACTGGGAGCTCGACCGGGGCGGGCCGGTGGCGCGACTCGAGACGAAGCGGCGCCAGCCCGACTTCCTCTTCCCGCAGATGACCGCGCCCGACGCCACGGTGCCCGACTGGTCACCGGCGTTCATCGACTACCTCTTCACGTCGTTCACCAACGGCACGGCCTTCAGCCCCACCGACACCATGCCCCTCACGCCGTGGGCGAAGATCCTCATGATGATCCAGTCCCTGGCATCGCTCCTGACCGTCGCCCTGGTGGTGTCACGCGCCGTGAACATCCTCAATTGACCGACGCCAGTTGACCGACGCCAATTGACCGACGCCAATTGATCGAGGCCGCCATCTTCGACATGGACGGGTTGCTGGTCGACAGCGAGCCCATCTGGCACGACGTCGAGATCGATGTCTTCGGTCGTCACGGCGTTGACCTGACCGTGGAGCGTTGCCTCGAGACCAAAGGGATGTACCTCGGCGATGCCGTCGAGCACTGGTACGCGCGCTACCCCTGGAGCGGGACGACGCAAGGCGAGGTGGCTGCCGAGATCACCGAGGCCATGGCCCGGCGCCTCGAAGCGGCCGTCGAGCTCAAACCCGGGGCAGTGGAAGCGCTCGACTTCTGTCGGGCCCGGGGAGCGGCGTTGGCGCTGGCGTCGTCGTCGCCGCGTCGACTCATCGACGCCGTGGTGGGCCGGTTCGGGCTCGCCGAGGGGTTCGGCGTGGTGCACTCGGGTGAGGACGAGGTCGTGGGGAAGCCCGACCCCGGCATATTCCTCACCACGGCCCGGCTCCTCGGGATTCGCCCCGAGCACTGTGTCGTGTTCGAGGACTCCGCCGCAGGGGTGCTCGCCGCCAAAGGTGCGGGCATGGCGTGCGTGGCGGTGCCCGAGGTCGACCCGACCGCGGCATCGGGGCTCTCCGGTGCCGGTGGTGGTGGCGAGGCCCTGCTCGACGTGTTGGGGCGCGCCGACGTGGTGCTCGGCTCATTGATCGAGCTCGACGACAAGGTCTGGGCCCGCCTCTCGGCGCTGTCGAGACCCTAGAAGCTCAGGTCGACCCGGCCCGGCGGGTCATCTCCGAGGTGTAGTCGGGGAAGTAGTCGGAGATGACCACCAGGCTGAAGCGGCGGAGGATCGAGGTGGCGGGCTCGCGATCGAGGAGAAACTCGAAGGACGCACAGACGAGCCGTTCCTCACGCCCGGGTGGCCAGCCCAGATCCTCGGGGAGATGGGAGGGCACGGTCACGGTGTGGGAGGTGGTGATGGCACCATCACGAACCTCGACGTCGAAGGTGCCGTTTGCGGCCGGGGTGGCGCGGATCGTGCGCACGGCTCCGAGGGTAGTGTGAAAAAGCCCGCGCCATGACCCCGTCCGGGAGGACATGACCCGTCCAGGAGGAACAGTGTCCGATCTCTACGACATCCCCATTCACACCTTGCAAGGAAAGCCGTCGTCGCTGGCGCCCTACAAGGGAAAGGCACTCCTGCTCGTCAACGTGGCGTCGCGTTGTGGCCTCACGCCGCAGTACACCGGCCTCCAGAAGCTCCAGGACACCTTCGGGGACAAGGGGTTCAGTGTGCTCGGCTTTCCCTGCAACCAGTTCCTCGAGCAGGAGCCCGGCACCGCCGATGAGATCGCCGAGTTCTGTTCGGTCAACTACGGCGTGACGTTCCCCCTGTTCGAGAAGATCGAGGTGAACGGCCCGGGTCGTCATCACCTCTACGACGAGCTCACCTCCGTCGCCGACGCCGACGGCGCGGCTGGTGACATCCAGTGGAACTTCGAGAAGTTCCTCGTGTCGCCCGAGGGCAAGATCGTGACGCGGTTCCGACCCGGTGTGGAGCCCGAGGACCCGGCACTCATCAGCGCCGTCGAAGAGGCTCTCCCGAGCAGTTCGTAGCGGGGACCGGTTGAGGAGAGGTTCGTCGTGGACAGCACCGTCGTGACCCTCGACACGTCGCGGCGCCAGATCCTCGACATCACCGACCACGTCGAGACGTTCTGCCTGGGACGCGGCGACGGGTTGTGCTCGGTGTTCGTCCCCCATGCCACCGCCGGGGTGGCGCTCATGGAGACGGGGTCGGGATCAGAGCCCGACCTGGTCGACACCCTCGACCGGCTCTTGCCGCGCGACGACCGTTACCGACACCGCCACGGTGCACTGGGCCACGGCGCCGATCACCTCCTCCCGGTTCTCGTGTCGCCGTCGATGGTGCTGCCGGTGCTGGCCGGACGGGTGGCCCTCGGCACGTGGCAACGGGTGGTGCTGGTCGACACCAACGCCGATAATCCCGAGCGCCAGGTCCGACTCAGCTTCGTCGCCGACTCCTCGGCGCAGCTGGGGTGATGATGCCGCCGACGGTGCGGGCTTGTGCTGGGCTCATCGGGCGCCGAAGATGGCGGCCATGACCGATCACCGATCCCAGGCCGACTCGCTCTCCAAGGCACTGCATCTCGCCGTGGCGCCCATCGGCATCTCGTTCGGGAACCAAGCGCCCGCCGGTGTGCCGGCCTTCGCCGAGCCCATGGCCGAGCCCGCCTCCGACGGTCGCGCCGGGCGGGTGGCGGCGGGGTGCGTGTTCTGGGTGCGGGCCGCGGAGAAGAGCTTCACCACGGTGCCCGAGGACCACGGCAACTGCTCGGTGGGTCGGTTCACCCACGGTCTCGCCAGCCTCGAGGAGGTCGCCGGCAACGATGACGTGGCCGCGTTGCTCGGGTCGGGATGGGTCACCCCCGAGGCCGTGGGCACGATCCCGTCGATCTCGGAGCGCTCCGACGTGATCACCTACGGGCCCGTGGCCGAGGCGGCCACGGTGCCCGACGTGGTGCTGTTGCGGGTGAACGGGCGTCAGATGATGGTGCTGTCCGACGCGCTGCCGGGGTTGAAGATCGAGGGCAAGCCGCAGTGCCACATCGTCGCCCTGGCCAAGGAGCACGGCGAGGTGGCCGCCAGCGTGGGATGCGCGTTGAGCCGGGCCCGGACCGGCATGCGCCCCGACGAGATGACCGTGGCCGTGCCCGGGAGCCGGCTCTCGGAGGTGACCGACGCCGTCGAGCAGACCGCGGCCATCGACACCGTGGTGGCCAAGTACGCAGCCGACGACGCCCGGCGTTTCGCTCCTGCCTCTTGAGGAGGACCAGCCCGTCCGGCTGATCCTGGCTTCGGCGTCGACCACTCGCCTACGCGTCCTGCGCGACGCCGGGTTCACACCAGAGGTGATGGTGAGCGGGGTCGACGAGACCGTCGACGCCCCCGACACCGCCACCGCCGTGGTCGAGCTCGCCACCCGCAAGGCCATGGTTGTCGTCGACCGCTCCCCGTCGGGCCTCGTGCTCGCGTGTGATTCGTTGCTCGATCTCGAGGGCCATGCCCTCGGGAAGCCGGCGTCGGCCACAGACGCCGTCGACTCCTGGCGCCGGCTGCGGGGGAAGGTGGCGGTGTTGTGGACCGGGCATTGGCTCAGAGACACGAGAACCGGGAACACCGTCACCGAGGCGGTGTGGACCACGGTGCGATTCGGCACTCCCACCGATGAAGAGATCGATGCCTACGTGGCGACAGGGGAGCCGCTGCGCCTGGCGGGTGGGTTCAGCATCGAGGGCTACGGAGCACCCTTTGTCGACAGCATCGACGGGGACCCGAGCAACGTCCTCGGGGTGTCGCTGCCCGGGTTCCGGCGGATGTTGGGGGTCGTCGGTGTCTCGCTGACCGATCTGTGGTCATGACCGAAGTGGCTCGTCGGTCTCGAGGAGCGACTTGAGGCTCGAGAGCACCTGGGGCCAACCCTGGCTGATCCTGGCGATGACGGCACTGCCTTGCTCGAATCCGTCATGGATCACAGTCAGCTTGACCATGTCGCCGACGGGTTCGAGCTCGAACGTCGCCCGGGACCGCTTCTCGCTCGAGGCCCGGGTCACGAACTCGTCATCCATGCCGCGCCGTGCGGCGAGCTCGGGTGTGAAGGTGTGCCAGGTGTAGGCGAGTCGCCGGTAGGGTTCGGACTCCAAGATGACCTGTTCGCGGTGCGCGACGGTCACATGGCCGAAGTTCCACGCGACCTCCGACCCGACCTTCCAATCCGTCTCGAAGGTGACGTTCCAGTAGCGCTGCGTGAAGGCCGGGTCGGTCAAGGCCTGCCAGAGTTGCTCCGGTGTGGTGTTGATGTAAGTGGTGTAGACGAACGTTGGCTTGTCCATCGTGGTGTCCTCCAGTGCTCGCTTCAGATCGGCCTGGGCGCTGACCCGTTCTCGGTCGTAGTGCTGGATCCAGCGCTCCGCGATCTCGTTGATGGGGGCGGGGTTCAAGAAGTGCAACTTCACCCGACCACGGCGGACCGTGGTCAAGAGGTTGGCCGCCTCCAAGATGGCCAGGTGCTTGCTCACCGATTGGCGGGTCATGTGCTGGCCTTCGCAGAGCTGATGCAGGCTTTGGCCGCCGGTGTGGTTCAAGCTGTCGAGCAAGCCCCGCCGGCTGGGGTCGGCCAAAGCCCGGAACACGTGGTCGAGCTCGCTCGTGTCATGACGTTGCGGCGCGTCGTCGCCGGGATGGGGCCCAACCGGCATGGTTCGATCAACGCCAGCTGCTGATGGCGGCGTCGTCGGGGTAGGCGACGGAGTCCGAGCCTTCGAGCCAACGTTTGAGCCCGAGGAAGAAGTAGCCCCACTTGGTGCTGCAGTGGTGCATGAACTCGGATGGCTGCTGCCAGTCGGCATGGGTGAACAGCACCACGGTCTCGTCGCCCATCGAGCGCAGCTCGAAGGTCAGGTTGGTGCCGACCCACTCCTCGGGGCCCTCGACGCAACGCCAGGCCACACGGGTGTCGGGGACGAGGTCCACGACCTCCATGACCGCACTGGGATCGGGTGACCCGAAGAAGAACTCCAGATTGCTCCCGATGGCGGACTCGCCCTTCACGTCTCGGGTCCAGAAACCCCGGAGGCCGTCGGTGGTGGCGAACGCCTCGTAGACCCGGGCGCGAGGGGCGGTGGTTCCGATCCGATGGCGGATGTCAGGCATGGGGGCTCTCCCTTGTCGTCGAGACGCTGCTCAATATGCAGCTGTCTGGTTGCCTTTACGATAAGCAACCAAAGGGTTGCATGTCAACGGCATTCCGGGGCCCGTCGTAAGGGCGGGACGAGAGGGAGAGATCAGTAGGACTTGGGCAGGTGGAGGGAGTGCTGGGCCACGAAGTTCAGGATCATCTCGCGGCTCACCGGCGCGGTCCGCATCAACCGGGCCATGCCCCACATGTCCGCCAGGCCGTACTCCGACGACATCCCGTTCCCCCCGTGGGTCTGGATGGCCTGGTCGAGCGCCCCCAGGGCGGCCTCGGCCGCGGCGTACTTGGCCATGTTGGCGGCTTCCCCGGCCACGCCGGCGTCAGCTCCCGAGTCACACGCCCAGGCCGCCTTCTGGCACATGAGCCGAGCCAGCTCGACCTCGATCTTGGCCTTGGCCAACGGGTGGGAGATGCCCTGGTGGCGCGCGATGGGGGTACCCCACACCGACCGGTCCCGCGCATAGGCGGCGGCCTTATCGAGCGCGTAGCGGCCGATGCCGCTGGCCATGGCCGCGGTCATGATGCGCTCGGGATTGAGGCCCACGAACACCTGGCGGAGCCCGTCGCCCTCGGTGCCGAGGAGTCGGTCGGCGGGGACCTCCACGTTGTCGAAGAACAACGTGAACTGCTTCTCCGGGGCCACGATCTCGACGGGGATGAGGGTCTTGTCGAGACCTGCACTGTCGAGGTCGACCAAGAATAGTGACAGGCGGCCCCGGCCGGTGTCCTCGTCGACGCCGGTGCGCGTCACCACCAACACGGCCTCGGACTCGTCCGCGCCCGAGATGTAGTACTTGGTCCCGTTGAGCCGCCAGATGTCGCCGTCGCGTGTGGCGGTGGTGGAGATCTTGTGGCTGTTGGACCCGGCGTCGGGCTCGGTGATGGCGAAGGCCATCTTCAATTGGCCCGAGCCGAAGCGAGGCAGCCATGACTGCTTCTGGGCTTCGGAGCCGAAGTGGGCGATGATCGTGGCGCAGATGGCCGGTGACACCACGAGGAGAAGCAGCGGACAGCCGTTGGTGGCGAGCTCTTCGAGGACGATGGCGAGTTCTGCGATGCCCATTCCGCCTCCCCCGTATTCGGCGGGGACGTTGACGCCGAGGAACCCTGCTTCGGCCAGCTCGTTCCACAACTCGTCGGTGTTGCCCCCGCTGCGGGCCCGCTCGGCGAAGTAGCTGTGGCCGTACTTCGAGGCGATGCTCTCCACGGCCTCGCGCAGCATCTGTTGTTCGTCGGTCTCAGTGAAGTCCATTGCTCACCTCGGGTGGTCGGCGGCGGGTATGTCGGCGAGGAGCGCGACGGGCACCTCGACCAGGCGCGAGCGGAGGAACTCGCCCAGGCTCTTGGCCTGGGGGTCGGGCCGGGTCGATGAGGCCACGCCTTCGCCCAGCAACCCGTGGACCACGAAGTTGAGGGCGAGCAGGTTCTCCAGCTCGTAGCGGTCGACCGCCAGCGCGGCGGCTTCGGGGAGGAGTTGGCGGAAGCGCTGCACCGTGAGCTCGGCCGCCAGCCAGGCGAACCCGGCCGGGCTGCGCGCCCACAGGCCCACATTGGCATTGCCTCCCTTGTCGCCCGAGCGCGCCCCGATGACGGTCCCGAGCGCCATGCGCCGGGTCTCGCCCCCTGGCCAGCTCGGCGTGCGGGCATCGCGGCGCGTTGATCGAACCTCGGCTCCATCACCTGTTCCCGGTGAGATCGGGGTCGGGGCGATGACCACGCGTCGGCCGTCGTCGTGGAGGACGGTCTCGTCGATTCCGGCGCGCGGCACGAGCGCAGGCCAGAAGACCCCGTAGGCGGTGCCCTCACCGGGTGGGGATGTCAGGTAGAAGCCCGGATAGCTCGCCAATGCCAATTCGGTCGCGGCGTTGGAGAAGCGCCGCCCCACCACCTCGGGATCGGGGTCCTTGACCGTGACGCGCAGCTGGGCGCTCGCCTGTTCGTTGGTCGAGGCGTCGGGGACGTCGGTGCGGATGAGGCGGACGTCGTAGTCCGCGAAGCCCGAGGCGCCTCCCACGATCTCGTCCATGGTGCGGCGTACCAGCGACGCCTTCTCGTCGATGTCGAGCCCGGTGAGGACGAAGGTCATGGTGTTGCGATATCCACCCAGCAGGTTGATCGACACCTTGAGCTTCTCGGGTGCGGGCCGACCCCGGACCCCAGAGACGCGCACCCGGTCGGGGCCGTCGTCCTCGAGGCGGATGGTCGAGAAGTCCGCCACCACGTCGGGGTTGGCGTAGAGCGGGCCACCGATCTCGTAGAGGAGCTGGGCCGTGACGGTTCCCACCGACACGAGACCACCCGTGCCCTCGTGCTTGGTGATGACCGCAGAACCGTCCTCGGCCATCTCGGCGATGGGAAAGCCGGGATGCTCGAGGCCCGGCACCTCGCGGAAGAAGGCGTAGTTTCCTCCGGTGGTCTGGGTGCCACATTCGATGACATGTCCCACCACCACCGCGCCGGCCAGGCGGTCCCAGTCGGTTCGGTGCCAGCCGAAGTGCCAGGCGGCGGGGCCGACCACGAGCGAGGCGTCGGTGACCCGCCCGGTCACCACCACGTCGGCGCCGCCGCCCAGGGCCTCGGCGATCCCGAACCCGCCCAGATAGGCATTGGCACTGACGGGATCACTCCCGGCCTCGGCGAGGGGTCGGCCCGTGTCGAGGTGCGCCAGCAGGTCGCCCTCGGCCTGGAGCGAGGACAGACGACCCAAGATGTCGTCGCCCTCGACATGGGCGACAGCAACTTCGATGCCGAGCTGGGCAGCCAGCTCGCGCAGGCTTTGGGCGAGGCCGGCGGGGTTGAGGCCTCCCGCATTCGCCACCACCTTCACGCCGCGCTCGACGCAGGTGCCGAGGACCTCTTCCATCTGCCGGTAGAAGGTGCGGGCGTACCCGAGGGCGGGGTCGCGCTGGCGTGACTTCCACAAGATGAGCATGGTGAGCTCGGCCAGGTAGTCGCCGGTGAGGACGTCGATGGGTCCTCCGTCGAGCAGCTCGCGTGGTGCCGCCAGGCGGTCACCGAAGAAGCCCGAGCAGTTGGCGATGCGGAGCAGCCCCGGTGACGTGGCGGTGTCGGGCATCAGGTGACGCCGGCCTCGTCGGGGTCGGGACCGTCGATGACGACCAGCAGACGCCCCGACTCGACCTGCTCGCCCGGGGTGACGTGCACCTCGGTCACGGTGCCGTCGCTCGGGGCCCGGACCTCGTGCTCCATCTTCATGGCCTCGATGGCGACCAGGGTGTCGCCGGCGCGCACGGCGTCACCGACTGTCACCGCCACCTTGACCACGGTGCCGGGCAGGGGGGCCACGAGGGCGCCGGCGGCCAGTTGGCTCCCGGGCAACGGGAAGCGTTCGACCTCGATGAATGTCGAGGACCCGTCGGGTCCGTCCACGAAGGAACTGAGCCCGACCCGCTCGACCTCGTAGCGGCGCGACACGCCCTGCGCGGCGAGGACCACGGCGTCGGGTGTGCAGGAAAGGATCGAGATGTCGTCTCGGTGGTTGCCGTCGACGGCGACCAGTGTGCACGACCCGGCGCCGTCGAAGCGGTAGTCGACCTCGACACCCCCGTCAGGCCCGGTGAAGGCCATCGTCTGCGGCGCCGAGGGGTTGTTGCGCCAGCCCGACGGCATCGCGACGAGCACCGGCGCCTGGGCGCGTCGCTCGGCTTGGGCTGCCAAAGCGGCGGCCACGGCGTGGAGTTGTCGCGCCGAGACGTCGGCCAGTGGCGCGCCGAGGACGGCCGGGTCGTGACGCACCAGGAAGCCGGTGTCGATGTCGCCGGCGAGGAATTCGGGATGGCGGAGGATGCGCACCAGGAGGTCCCGGTTGGTGGTGACGCCGTGGACCTGGGCCCGCTCCAGCGCGCCGGCCAGGGCCCGTGCCGCCTCGGTCCGGGTGGGGGCGTGCGCGATCACCTTGGCCAGCATGGGGTCGTAGTGGACCGATACCTCCGAGCCGTCCTCGACGCCGCTGTCGATGCGGACCACCGACGTGGCCGGGAAGCGGAAACGGTGCAGGTGCCCGGCCGAGGGCTGGAATCCCCGGGTGGCGTCTTCGGCGTAGAGGCGGGCCTCGATGGCGTGCCCGGTGATGGTGGCGTCGAGGACCTCGGTCGGTAGTGCCATGCCGTCGGCCACGAGGAGCTGGAGCCGGACGAGGTCGAGGCCGGTGACGAGCTCGGTGACGGGATGCTCGACCTGGAGCCGGGTGTTGACCTCCAAGAAGGCGAAGCGGCCGTCGGGGAGGACGAGGAATTCGACAGTGCCGGCGTTCACGTACCCGATGGTGCGGGCCGCGGTCACCGCGGCCGCCCCCAGCTCGGCGCGCCGCTCGGGCGTGATGACCGGCGACGGGCTCTCTTCGAGGATCTTCTGGTGTCGGCGCTGTATCGAGCACTCGCGCTCGAAGAGATGGACCACCGTGCCGTGGAGGTCACCGAGGATCTGCACTTCGACGTGACGAGGACGAACCACGTAGGGCTCGACGAAGACGGTCCCGTCGCCGAAGGCAGAGGTCGCTTCTCGTCGGGCTGATGTGAGCGCGTCGGCGAGCGCGTCGGGGCTCTCCACCACGCGCATGCCTCGGCCACCGCCGCCGGCCGAAGCCTTGACCAGGACGGGCCAACCCAGTGCCTCCACAGAGTCGGTGACCGCACTGTCGAGGGTGTCACCCGAGGGGATCTCCACGGTGGGGAGGACGGGCACGCCCGCGGCCGCCATGGTGGCCTTGGCGTTGAGCTTCGAGCCCATGGCCTCGATGACCTCGGGCGGGGGTCCCACGAAGACGAGCCCGGCGGCCAGACAGGCTCGGGCGAAGCCGGCGTCTTCGGAGAGGAACCCGTAGCCTGGATGCACGGCGTCGGCCCCGCTGCGCAGCGCCGCTCCCACGACGGCGTCGACGTCGAGGTAGGTGTCAGTCGGCGTGGACCCGGGCAGGCGGACGAATGCGTCGGCTTCGGCGACGTAGGGCGCGTCGAGGTCGGGGTCCGAGCACACTGCCACGCAGCTGATGCCGAGCAGATGCGCGCCTCGGATGACACGACGGGCGATCTCGCCCCGGTTGGCGATGAGGAGTTTCTCGATCACAGGGTCACTTCCGAAGACACAGTCACATCCGGAACACGCCGTAGCCGCGCGTGCCGTGGATGGGGGTGTTGTGGATGACCGAGAGGCACATGCCGAGGACGTGACGGGTGTCGCGGGGGTCGATGATGCCGTCGTCGTAGAGGCGACCGGTGAGGAACAGGGGCAGGGACTCGCGTTCGATCTGGGACTCGACCATGGCCCGCATGGCCGCGTCGGCCTCCTCGTCGAAGGCCTCGCCGCGCGAGGCCGCGCCCTGGCGGGCCACGATGGACAGCACCCCGGCCAGCTGCGCGGGGCCCATCACCGCGGAGCGGGCGTTGGGCCACGAGAAGAGGAAGCGGGGGTTATAGGCGCGGCCGCACATGCCGTAGTTGCCCGCTCCGTACGACGCGCCGATGTTGACGGTGAGGTGGGGGACCTGCGAGTTCGACACCGCGTTGATCATCTTGGCGCCGTCTTTGATGATGCCCCGCTGCTCGTACTCCCTGCCCACCATGTATCCCGTGGTGTTCTGGAGGAACAACAGGGGAACGTCGGTCTGGTTGCTGAGCTGGATGAATTGGGTGGCCTTGTTGGCCTCTTCGCTGAACAACACGCCGCGGTGGTTGGCGAGGACACCGATGGGATACCCGTGGATCGACGCCCAGCCGGTGACGAGGCTCGGTCCGTAGAGAGGTTTGAACTCGTCGAAGCGCGACCCGTCGACGACGCGGGCCAGGACGTCGCGGGGGTCGAAGGGGACGCGGAGGTCCGCCGAGGCGACGCCCAGCAGCTCGTCGGGGTCGAACACCGGATCATCGGCCGGCATCGACGGGGCCGGGCCCTGTTTGCGGTGGTTGAGCCGCGACACGATGGCGCGTCCGATGCGAATGGCATCGGTCTCGTCGGTGGCGAGGTAGTCGGCGAGGCCGCTCACCCGGGCGTGCATCGACGCGCCGCCGAGCTCTTCGTCGTCGGACTCCTCACCCGTCGCCATCTTGACGAGAGGCGGTCCCCCCAGAAAGACCTTGGAGCGCCCGTCGATCATCACGATGTGGTCGCTCATGCCCGGCACGTACGCACCGCCCGCGGTGGAGTTGCCGAAGACCAGGGCAATGGTGGGGACCGCCGCGGCCGAGCGTTGGGTGAGGTCGCGAAAGCCGCGCCCTCCGGGGATGAAGATCTCGGACTGGGTGGGAAGGTCGGCCCCTCCCGACTCGACGAGGCTGATCGAGGGCAGCCGGTTCTCGAGCGCGATGTCGGCCAGGCGCGACGACTTGCGCATGGTGAAGGGATTGGTGGCCCCTCCCCGCACGGTGGGGTCGTTGGCCGAGACGAGGCACTCCACCCCGCTCACGACGCCGATGCCCGAGACCAGGCTGGCTCCCACGGTGTACTCGGTCCCCCAGGCCGCCAAGGGCGCGATCTCGAGGAAGGGGGAGTCGCGGTCGAGGACCATCTCCACCCGGTCGTGAGCGAGCATCTTGCCCCGGCTGAGGTGGCGTTCGACATAGCGCTGGCCCCCGCCCCCCCGGGCCACGGCCAGCTGCTCCTCGACCTCGGCCAGGGCGGACTCCATGGCCGCCCGGTTCTGGCGGTAGGCGTCGGCGCCGGGGTCGATCGTCGAGGTCAGGCGGGGCATGGGGCGGGGGAGGGCGTGCTCGGTGGCGCGTCGGGGGCACTCGAGGTCGTCGTGGACTGCGCTGTCCCCCCCGTCATCGGGTGACAGACTAAACCGCATGGAGATGAGGCCGCTCTCTGCCGTCGTGCTCGCCGCCGGCGAGGGGACACGGATGCGCTCGTCGCGCCCCAAGCCCCTCCACCGGTTGTGCGGCCGCCCCATGATCCTCCACGTCCTCGACGCGCTGGCCGAGCTTCCCGTGCACAAGGTCGTGGTGGTGGTCGGACATCGCGGTGACTGGGTGACCAAGACCCTCGTCGATCACGCCCCGCGCTCGCTGGCGATCGAGTTCGTCGAACAGTCCACGCAGCTCGGGACCGGCGATGCTCTCGCCGTCGGACTGACAGCTCTCCCCGACGGGCTCGTCGACGCCGACGGGGACGTCGTGGTGCTCCCCGGTGACACGCCCCTCGTACGCCCGCCCACGCTGGCCGCGCTGGTGCGCCACCATCGGACCACCGGGGCAGCGGCGACGCTCCTCACCGCGGTGTTGCCCGACCCCACCGGCTACGACCGCGTGGTGAGGGGCAAGGACGATGCCGTGGTGCGCGTCGTCGAGGCCGCCGATGTGCGCGAGGACGACGCCTTCGTCGACGAGGTGGCCACCACCATCCATTGCTTCCGCCACACCGTGCTCGCACCCGCCCTGCGGCGGTTGCGTCCCGTGGTCCGCACCGGCGAGCACTGCCTCACCGGCATCTACGCCGTGCTGCACGACGCCGGCTACGGCGTCGAGTCGCTCGTGGTGGGCGACCCCATGGAGGCGGCCGGAGTGAACGACCGGGCCCAGCTGGCCGTGGCCGACGCCGAGTTGCGCGACCGGATCAACGAGCGGTGGATGCGGCGAGGGGTGACCATGTGGGACCCCGAGAACACCTATATCGACGCCAACGCCAGCCTCGAAGCCGACGTCGTGCTCCTCCCTGGTGTCGTGATCCAAGGCGAGTGCACCTTGGGTGCGGGGGCGGAGATCGGTCCTGACTGTCACATCGTCGACAGTGCGGTGGGGGCGGGCGCCAAGGTGACCAAGAGCTCGGTGCTGCGAGCCGAGATCGGCGTGGATGCCCGGGTGGGGCCCTTCGCCGTGCTCGGGCCCGGCGCGCAGGTGGCCGATGGTGCGGTGGTGGGACCGTTCTCGTCACTGGGGGCGGACTTCCCCGCGCTCGACTGATCAGTTCTCGACTGAGGGCGCCCGCCTGATGCGCCCGGGCGCCGGGCGGATCAGGTCGTCTGGACGATCAAGACCGAGCAGGGTGCCTGGTGGGCGACGGAGTTCGGGACGCTCCCGAGCACGCGCCGGACCCCGGCCATGCCCTTGTTGCCGACCACGATCACATCGGCACCCTCCTCGTCCGCCACGCGGACGATGGCCTCGGCCGGATCGCCCTTCCCGGTGTGGCCCTGGACCGAGACCCCTTCTTTGCGGGCCATGGCGCACTGGTCTTCGAGGACGGTGTCGGCCGCGCCCCCGGGCCCGAGCTGCTCACGGAATTCCTCCGGGACCCCGGCGGTCCGGACCGGCTTGGGCTTGTAGGCGGTCACGATGTGGAGCGTGGCACCACACAGCTTGGCGAGCTCGATGGCGCGACCGACGGCTTCGTTGGCGGTGGCCGAGCCGTCTGTGCCGACGACCACCGATGAGAAGATGGGCATCGATCAGCCTCCCCGCGCAGCCTATCCATGCCACGACCTGGTCGCCTCTCGGGGGTGACACGGAACCTCGGCGGCGAAGTAGCGTTCGGGCACATGGAGCTGGTTCCGAAGAGGCGTCTCGAGCTCGTGTCCGGGAGATCACACCCGGCATTGACCGAGGAGATCGCCAAGCATCTCGGCGTCGAGCTCGGTGGAGCCAATCTGCGGGAGTTCGCCAACGGCGAGATCCACTGCCGCTACGAGGGCTCGTTGCGGGGCAGTGACGTCTTCATCGTCCAGACCCACTCGGGCCCCGTGAACGACTCGATCATGGAGCAGCTCATCATGATCGACGCCGCCAAGCGGGCCTCGGCCAAGCGGATCACCGCGGTCTGCCCCTACTACGGGTACTCGCGCCAGGACCGCAAGGCGACGGGCCGCGAGCCCATCACCGCCAAGCTCGTGGCGGACATGTTCCAGGTGGCCGGCGCCGATCGGGTCGTGAGTGTCGACCTCCACTCCGGACAGATCCAGGGCTTCTTCGACGTCCCATTCGACCATCTCACCGCCACGCCGGTGCTCGTCGAGGAGCTCCACCGGCTGGGGACGAGCGATCTCGTGATCGTCGCCCCCGACGCCGGTCGGGTGCGGGTGGCGGAGCGGTTCAGCCAGCACCTCGGGGCGGACCTCGCCTTCGTGCACAAGCGCCGCCCCCGGGGCACCCACAACCAGGTCGAGGCGCTCGACGTCGTGGGAGAGGTCCAAGGTCGCCACTGCGTGCTGATCGACGACATGATCGACACCGCCGGGACGATCTGCGCCGCCGCGGAGCTCCTGGCCGAGCGAGGGGCGGCGGACATCTCGGCCATGGCCACCCACGGGGTCTTGTCCGACCCCGCCACCACGCGCCTGGAGAAGTCGCCGCTCAGCCGGGTCGTGGTCACCAACACCCTGCCCATCTCCGACGAGAAGCACATCGAGAAGCTCCAGGTCCTCTCGGTGGCCAAGCTCATCGCCGATGCCATCGACGCCGTGTTCGAGGACACCTCGGTGTCGGAGATCTTCGGGGGCGACAACCTCACCTGACCAGGCGCGGGGCTCGGCTTCTCTCCCCGGTCCCCGGCCTTCTATGCTGGGTCGCCCGTTCGTCGCATCCGAGGAGCTCTTCACCCATGGCCGAATTCATCCTGGAGGCCGAGGCCGGCCGTCCGTCGGGCTCCAGCTCGGCTCGCCGGCTGCGCCATGACGGCAGGATCCCGGCCGTGGTCTACGGCCCCGGGGTCGACCCCATCCCCGTGTCGGTGGCGGCACGCGAGCTGCGGGCCGCGCTGAGCACCGACGCCGGTCTCAACGCCGTGCTGTCGCTCCAGGTGCAAGGCAAGAAATTCCTCACCATGGCGCGCGAGCTCCAGCGCCATCCCGTGCGCGGCAGCGTGACCCATGTCGACTTCCAGGTCGTCGACCCCAACCGCGAGGTCACCGCCGAGGTCACCATCACCCTCACCGGAGAAGCCCTCGAGCTGCACCGGGCCGACGGTGTCCTCGAGCAGCAGATGTTCTCGCTCACCATCAAGTCTCGACCCGCCGACATCCCCGCCCACCTCGAGGTGGACATCAGTGATCTCGTCATCGGGTCCGCGGTGCGGGTGTCGGACATCGCACTGCCGCCCAACGTCATCACCGAGGTCGACCCCGAGTCGATCGTGGCCGCCGGCCAGGCGCCCCGGGTCCAGGCCGTCGAGGGCGAGGGAGTCGAGGGCGAAGGAGTCGAAGGCGAAGCCGCCGAGGGCGAAGCCGGTGCGGCGGGAGCCGGAGAAGCATCGGCCGACGCCGGGGGCGAGTCGGGCGGGGAGAGCTAACCCCTGCGGCGCCTGCTGGCCACGTCCGGCAGGGGTGCGGCGGCCGACCTCTTGGTGGTGGGCCTCGGCAACCCGGGAGCGGAATTCGAGCGGACCCGTCACAACCTCGGCGCCGAGGTCGTCGAGCTGTTGGCGACGCGTCGAGGCCAACGGCTGCGGCCCGAGAAGGGGACTCGAGCCGTCGTGGCCCAGTCACGGCTCGATGACCACCTCGTCGTGCTGGCCGTGCCCCAGACCTACATGAACGAGTCGGGCCTGGCCGTCTCGGCGCTCATGCGGCGGTTCCGGGTCCCTTCCACCGACCGGGTCGCCGTCGTCCACGACGAGCTCGACCTGCCCTCGGGGCGGGTCAAGGTGAAGGTCGGGGGCGGCACGGCCGGTAACAACGGGCTCAAGTCCATCCACGCCCATCTCCATGACCCGGGCTATCTCCGGGTCCGGATCGGCATCGGGAAGCCCCCCGGGCGCGAGCCCGGTGCCGACTACGTGCTGCACCGTCCCTCGCGTGCCGAGCGCAGCGCGCTGGACGTGGCTATCGAGACCGCCGCGGACGCCGTCGACGTGATCGCCCTCGAGGGCGTCGACGCGGCGATGTTGCGGTTCAACGGCGACACGCCGGGCTGAGTGCGCCGTCGATAGCCTGCAGGGGTGAGCCTCCGCTCGCTTCCCTCTCTTCTGCGCAACGAGCCCGCCATGGTCGACGCCATGGCGGCCGGTGCGAGCGCGCTGGCGGTGCCAGACGCGGCGGTGGCCTATGTGGTGGCGGGCATGGGTCGGCTCGGCGAACGACGACCCCTGCTGGTCGTGACACCGACCGTCGGCGACGCGGAACGTCTCAGTCATGACATCGGGGCGTTTCTCGGGAACGACGTCGTCGAGCTCTTCCCGGCGTGGGACACGCTTCCCTTCGAACGGGTCAGCCCCGAGTTGTCGACGATGGGGAGACGGCTGCGGCTCCTGTGGCGGTTGCGCGACCCCTCGAGGGCGCCCGACGTCGTCGTCGCCCCGGTCCGGGCCCTGTTGCAGCGGTTGGGCCCGGTCGAAGAGGCGGCGGTCCCCGTGGTCGTGTCGCGCCGGGACCGTCTCGACCAGAAGGAGCTCGTGGGCCGGCTCGTGGGACTCGGCTACAGACGCGAGTACCAGGTCGAGCACCGGGGCGAGCTCGCCGTGCGAGGCGGGATCGTCGACGTCTACCCCTCGACGGCGGACTTGCCGGTGCGGATCGACCTCTGGGGCGACGAAGTGGATCGGCTGACCGAGTTCGATCCCGGCGACCAACGGTCGGTGACCGATCTCGAGACCATCGAGCTCTTCGGGTGTCGCGAGGTCCTTCCCACCGATGCCGTCCGGGCGCGCGCCGCCGCGCTCGTGGGCCGCGAGCCGTGGGGACGGTCGCAGTGGGAGCGGCTCGCCGAGGGACAGGTCTTCGACGGGATGGAGTCGTGGTTGCCCTGGCTCGTCGACGAAGAGCGCGTCCTGCCCGACCTGGTGGGCGCCGGTGGGCGGATCGTGCTCGTCGATCCCCGCCGGATCCGTGATCGGGCCGTCGAGCTCAACGACGAGGAGGCGGCCCTGGCGGGAGCCCTCGCCGTGACGTGGGGCGTCGTCGAGAGTGCCGGCGTCGGTGACCGGACCGGGGGTGACGGTGAGGACGACGATCCGTCGGAGCGGTTCCCCCGGTTGAACGTCGCCTTCGAGCGTCTCCTCGGGCGCTCGGTGGCTCCCGTGCTGTCGATGGTGCCGGTGGCCGAGTCACCGTCGACCCCCGCCGTCGTGGCGCGCCGCATCGAGCCCGTCCACGGCGACCGGGCCTTGCTGGCGGCCCGGTTGTCGGAGCTGATGTCGAGCGGCTACTCGGTGACGGTGTGCGCCGAGGGTGCGGGGTCGGCGTCGCGGTTGGCCAATGTCCTGGCCGAGGAGGGCATGGTCGTCCCTGTCGTCGCGTTCGACGCCGCCGCCGCCGACGGCGACACCGGACCGGGGCCCGACTTGTCGCGCCCCGGTCTTCGGATCGTGGTGGCCCCGCTCGAGCGGGGCGTGGTGGTGCCCTCGGCCAAGGTGGCGATCCTGGCCGAGGCCGACTTCACCGGCCGCCGTCGTGCCCATCGCCCGGCCCGGGCCCGGGCCCGGCCCACCGACGGGTTCTTCGACGACCTCGCACCGGGCGACTACGTCGTCCATCGCCAGCACGGCGTGGCCCGGTACACCGGGATGGTGACCCGGACGGTCAACGGGGCGTCACGGGACTACCTCTTGCTCGAGTACCGGGGCGCCGACAAGCTCTATCTGCCTTCGGACCAGATCGAGGTCCTCACCCCCTACAGCGGGGGCGAGTCACCCACGCTGAATCGGCTGGGGGGGTCGGAGTGGCAGCGGACGCGGGCCAAGGCCCGGGCCGCGGTGCACGAGATCGCCCAGGAGCTCGTCGAGCTCTACCGCTTGCGGCTGCACATGAAGGGGTATGCCTTCGCGCCCGACACGCCCTGGCAGCGTGAGCTCGAGGACTCCTTCTCCTTCACCGAGACCGTCGACCAGCTGCGCGCCGTCGAGGAGGTGAAGAGCGACATGGAGTCCGACATTCCCATGGACCGGTTGGTCTGTGGCGACGTCGGGTTCGGCAAGACCGAAGTAGCGGTCCGGGCCGTGTTCAAGGCCGTCCAGGACGGCAAGCAAGCCGCCGTCCTCGTCCCCACGACGCTGCTGGCCCAGCAACACGCCCAGACCTTCGCCGAGCGCTACGCGGGGTACCCCGTCAGCGTCGAGATGCTGTCGCGCTTTCTCACCCCGGCCCAGGCGCGCGACGTCGTGGCGGGCCTTGCCTCGGGGGCGGTGGACGTGGTGGTGGGGACGCACCGGATGTTGGCCGGCGACGTCAAGTTCAAGGACCTCGGCCTCCTCGTGGTGGACGAGGAGCAACGGTTCGGCGTCAGCCACAAAGAGACCATGAAACAGATGGCGGCGGGTGTCGACGTGCTCACCCTCACGGCCAACCCCATCCCCCGTACCCTCGAAATGGCATTGACAGGCATTCGCGACCTCTCGCTCATCAACACACCGCCCGCGGCGCGCCAACCGATCCTCACCTATGTGGGGGAGTTCGAAGAGGCTGCTGTGGTCGAAGCACTGCGCCGGGAGCTGTTGCGTGAAGGCCAGGCCTTCTTCGTCCACAACTGGGTCCAGAACATCGAAGCCGTGGCGGCGCGTCTGCGGGTCCTGGTCCCCGAGGCCCGCATTGCCGTGGCCCACGGGCAGATGGACGAAGGCACACTGGAGCAGGTCGTGCTCGACTTCTGGGAGAAGCGGTTCGACGTCTTGGTGTGCACCACCATCATCGAGTCGGGCATCGACATGCCCACCGTGAACACCCTCGTCGTCGATCGGGCCGACCGGCTCGGACTGGGCCAGCTCCATCAGCTCCGGGGCCGGGTGGGCCGTTCGGGTCAGCGCGCCTATGCCTATCTCTTCCATCCCGCCGACAAGGTCCTGTCCGAAGCCGCCTACGAGCGGTTGCGGACCATCGGCGAGCAGACCGAGCTCGGGGCGGGGTTCAAGATCGCCATGCGCGACCTCGAGATCAGAGGGGCGGGCAACCTGCTCGGCCAGGACCAGTCGGGCCACATCGCCGCGGTGGGATACGACCTCTATGTCCAACTCGTGGCCGAGGCCGTGGCCGAGATGAAAGGCGAGCCACTGCGGCCCGCCGTCGAGGTCAAGATCGACGTTCCTTCTGACGCCCATCTGCCCTCGGACTACGTCTCGCGCGAGGACCTCCGCCTCGAGGCCTACCGGCGCCTGGCCTCGGTGAGTGCCGAGTCCGAGGTCGACGACATCCGCGCCGAGTGGCTCGATCGCTTCGGCCCGCTCCCCGCGCCCGCCGAGGGGCTCCTGGCTGTGGCCCGGCTCCGTGTGGAGTGTCTCCGGACCGGGGTCCGCGAGGTCTCGGCCACCCCGGCCCGTGCCGGCCAGGGAACGGGGCGGCCCGGTCGGCGCGGCTTCGTGGCCCGGATCGCCCCCCTCGAGCTGCCCGCCTCGGCGCGTGTCCGGCTGCGCCGGTTGCGCCCCGAGTCCCTGGTCAAAGAAGAGACGCACCTGGTGGTGGTCCCCCTGCATCCCGAGGAGGCACCGGTCGAAGCCCTCACCGCGCTGTTGGCCGAGCTCGTCCCCGCCGCGGGGGTGCTCGGCGGCGCCGAATCGTCTGGTGCGGGGGCGCGCCGGTAGAGTGCCCGTTCCGTGAAGCGCCTCCTGGCATTGGTCGTCGTGGGCGCGCTGTGCACTGCGGCTGCAGGCTGTGACCTGTCGCCCGATGCGGCCACGGTGAACGGTCTCACCATCTCCCAGTCGGAGTTCCAGGGCCAGCTCTCGGTGATCTCGGGCAGCACCGTGGCCCAGTGCGCCTTGTCCATCGAAGAGGCCCAGAGTGGGGGCACGCTGCCGACGGTGGCGGGATCGGGCCAGTCCACGGTGTCCACCCGGTTCGCCGCCTTCGCGCTGAACGGGCTCGTGGCCCAGACCCTCGAAGAGAGCGCCCTGGCCAAGCGCCACGCCGCCGTGACCACGTCGGACCTGGCTGCGGCCCGGAAGGACTACATCTCCCAGGTCGAGGCGGCGTCGACCCAGGTCACCTCGCCGTGCAACCTCACCGGCGCCGATCTCGTGAACCGGCTGCCCAAGGCGTTCGTCGACAGCCAGGTCCGAGCCCTGGCCGCCCAGGAGAAGCTCGAGGAGGTGGTAGGCCACATCGACGTCAGTCCGACCGCGGTCCACGGCTACTACAACACCCATCGGGCCGAGGTCACCCAGCTCTGTCTGAACTTCATCATCGCCTCGGACCAGGCCTCGGCGCAGACCATCCACGACCGGATCGCGGCGGGGACGACGTTCGCCGACGCGTCGAAAGGTGTGGGGGTCGACGCCAACACCCCCCCGGGCGGGGCGGGCCCGTGTGTCTTTCCTTCCGACGTGGTCTCACAGCTCGGACAGACGACGGCGACGGCCGTCGAAGGACTGGCCGACGGACAGTTGGCTCCGCCCCAGGGGATCTCGGTGCCCAACCAGACCACCGGGGTCAGCCAGACGATCTGGATCGTGATCTCGGTGCGTGCCCATCAGCTCGTGTCCTTCGCCAACACCGAGGCGGGGTTGCGCCAGGAGATCCTGGCCAAGGGTGGTCCTGCCTTCAGCACCGCGCTCGGCCACGTGGTGCGTAGCGCCAGCGTCGAGCTCGACCCCCGCTACGGGACCTGGAACCCCAACCGCGGGGTGGCGGCCCCCACACCGCCCAAACCGGCCTTCGTCTTGAACCCCTCCCATGACGGGTCGACGTCGGGCTCGTCCATTCTCGGCTCGGGCGGCCAGTCCGCCGGTTGACCCAGTCCGCCGGATGACACTGTCCCCGGGCATGTCCGCGCCCCGGACAGCCGGTCGTCCCCGAGTGACGGTGGTCGGCCTCGGCCCCGCCGGTGCCGACCTGGTCCCGGCGGCCACGCTCGACGTGTTGGGCGGCGCCAGTTGGTGCTTCGTGCGCACGGCGCGCCATCCTTCCGCCGCGGTCGTCGACGGCGTCGCGTCGGGGCCCGTCGAGTCCCTCGACCGTCTCTATGACGCCGCGGAGACCTTCGACGACGTCTACGCGGCGATCGTGGAGACGATCGTGGCACGCGCCCAAGGTGTCGCCCCGCCGGGGTACGTCGCCTATGCCGTTCCCGGCTCGCCGCTCGTGGCCGAGCGCGCTGTCGTGCTGTTGCGGGCCGATCCCCGGGTGTCGGTCGACGTCGTCCCCGCGCCCTCGTTTCTCGACCTGGCCTGGGACCGGCTGGGTGTGGATCCCGTCGACGTCGGGGTCCGCCTCGTCGACGGGACGGACTTCGCCACCGCCGCGGCGGGGGAGCGAGGCCCTCTCCTGGTGGCCCAGTGCCACAGCCGGGCTGTCCTCGGAGCGATCAAGCTGGCCGCCGACGACGCCTCGGGTGAGGACCCGGCGCGCCGGGCCGTGTTGCTCCATCATCTCGGGCTCCCCGACGAGCGGGTCGTCGAGGTGTCGTGGGCCGAGATCGACCGCACCCTCGAGGCCGACCACCTCACCGCCTTGTGGGTGGCCCGCCTCGCACCTCCGGTGGCGGGCGAGCTCATGGCGTTGGAGGAGCTGGTCCGGACGTTGCGGGCCCAATGCCCCTGGGACCAACGCCAGACCCACGGGTCCCTGGCCCGTCATCTCCTCGAAGAGGCCTACGAGGCCCTCGACGCCATCGAGGTGGTCGCCGCCACCGAGCCCGATGTGGCGCCGGAAGACCTCGACCACCTCGAGGAAGAGCTCGGCGACCTTCTCTTCCAGGTCTACTTCCACGCGCAGCTGGCGACCGAGGAGGGCCACTTCACCCTGGCCGATGTGGCCCGGACCCTGCACGACAAGTTGGTGAGCCGCCATCCCCATGTCTTCGGTGATGCCGCGGCGACGACCCCCGAGGACGTCGCGGCGCGCTGGGAGGTGTTGAAGAAGGCCGAGAAGGGCCGGGCCAGTGTCACCGACGGCATCCCCCGGGCCCTTCCTGCCCTGGCCCTCGTGGCCAAGCTCCAGCGCAAGGCCGAATCACTCGGGATCGACATGGGGACCCTCGCCGATCGACGCCGCCAGCTCGAAGGGGGACTCGAGACCCTCGAGGTCAGCGCCGAGGCGTCGGGGGAGACCCTCGAGGCCCAGGCGCAGACATCCGAGGCGCTGGGGGAGCTGCTCTTCGCCTTGTCGGACGCGGCCCGCCGGTTGGGGGTCGATCCCGAGACCGCCCTCCGGAGCTACGCGGGAGGGTTCCGCCGCCGCATCGAGGACACCGAGACCGACACCGGGATTGGGCCCCAGGGAGAGCCGGCGGGCTGAGAACCGGTGCACCTGCCCTGGTGGGTGGGGGTGGAGGCCGAAAAACCGGTGTGGAATCAGGGCTCGCCGGGGTGTCTCTGTTCTCGCCGCCTCCGCCGCCGGCTCGTGCCCAGCGAGTAACTTCTACAACACTTACAACAGGGACAACAGCGAGCAATGACTGCCATTGAAAGGATCGCGGCCCGGGAAGTCCTCGACTCCCGCGGCAACCCCACCGTCGAGGTCGAGGTCGTCCTCGACTCCGGCGCGGGCGGCCGCGCCATCGTGCCCTCGGGTGCCTCCACGGGCGTCCACGAGGCGACCGAATGGCGCGACGGAGGGGAGCGCTACGGCGGCAAGGGCGTACTCGGCGCGGTGGAGCACGTCAACGGCGAGATCGCCGAGGTGCTCGGCGCCTTCGACCCCTACGACCAACGTGGGATCGACATGGCCCTCATCGACCTCGACGGGACGCCCTCGAAGGGCCGACTGGGGGCCAACGCCGTGTTGGGGGTGTCGTTGGCCGTGGCCCGGGCCGCGGCGGTCGACGCCGAGCTGCCCCTGTTCCGGTATGTCGGCGGAGCCAATGCCCACGTCTTGCCGGTGCCCATGATGAACGTCCTCAACGGTGGCGCCCATGCCGACAACTCCATCGACTTCCAGGAGTTCATGATCATGCCCGTCGGAGCCGCCTCGTACTCCGAGGGCCTGCGCTGGGGGGTCGAGACCTACCACTGCCTCGCCCAGGTGCTCAAGGCGCGTGGCCTGTCGACGTCGGTGGGAGACGAAGGGGGCTTCGCACCGAACCTCCCGTCGAACGCCGAGGCCGTGGCCATCTTGATGGAGGCCATCGAAGAGGCCGGTCGTGTGCCCGGCGACGAGGTGGCCATCGCGCTCGATCCCGCCACCAGTGAGTTCTTCAAGGACGGGGCCTACCAATTGTCGGGTGAGGGTCGGCGGCTGTCGTCCGACGAGATGGTGGCCTACTGGGTGGAATTGTGTGACCGCTACCCCATCGTCTCGATCGAAGACGGCATGGCGGAGGACGACTGGGACGGATGGGTGGCGCTGACCGCGGCGCTCGGGGACCGGGTGCAGCTGGTCGGGGACGACATCTTCGTCACAAACCAGGAGCGGCTCGAGCTCGGCATCGAACAGGCCGCGGCGAACGCCATCCTCATCAAGGTCAATCAGATCGGCACGCTGAGCGAGACGCTCGACACCATGGCTCTGGCGACCCGGTCGTCCTACGCGTGCGTGATGTCGCATCGTTCGGGTGAGACCGAGGACACCACCATCGCCGATCTCGCCGTGGCCACCAACTGCGGACAGATCAAGACCGGCGCGCCGGCCCGATCGGACCGGGTGGCCAAGTACAACCAGTTGCTCCGCATCGAAGAGGAGCTCGGCGAGTCCGCCGCGTACCTGGGCGGCGGTGCGTTGTCGATCGGGTCGCGAAGGAGCGGCTCCGCCCAGTGATGCTCAGCCGGGTGAGACGTCAGCCCCAGCACGCCGCCAAGCGAGCGCGCCGCCACCGTCGGCATGTGCAGGCCACCTCGCGGTTGCCGAGGTCCCATCTCCATGTACTCCGGCCCCATCTCCACATCCCCCGACCCCATCTCCACGTGCCGCGACCCCAACTCCATGTGCCGCGCCCGCGCGTAGCGGTTTCGTCATCGACCGCGGCACTGGTGGCGTTGGTGGCCCGGTGGAGAGGCGGTCGGGCCACGCTGTCGCTCGAGCGACGACGGGCCCGGACCATGCTCATCGGGGCGATCGTGTTCGCGTGCATCGTCCTGCTCACGAGCTTCCCCATCGGCGGACTGCTCTCGCAACGCTCCGCGCTGTCGAGCACCGCGCATGAACTCACCACCGTGGAGGCGGAGAACGAGATCCTCGGCCGCCAGGTCGAGGACCTCTCCAACCCCGCCACGGTCAGCAACCTGGCCCGACAGGACTACGGATTCGTGGCCAAAGGCCAACGGGTCTACGACATCCTTCCCTCCTCGAGCCCGTCGCGCTCCGCCCTGGCGGCATCGGGCCAGGTTCCGCTCAACGGGCCGCCCGTCGTGCCGGGATCGGCCCGGTCCCAGGCGCTGATCGGGGTGGTGGCTCCCGCCACGGCGGCGAGCTCGTCCCATGCGTCGGGCTCCGCGCCTGCCGGGGGCGGCGGCTCAGACGGTGGCAGTTCGGTCGCCGGCAGCGGGCCCGCGCCGCCCGAGCCCCACAGCTATTGGGGTCGGGTCGTCCGGACCCTGGAGTTCTGGAACTGACCACTCCTCCGCACCCGTTCGGTGAGCCCGATCGGGAGGCGGTGGCCCGTCTCCTCGGTCGGTCGCCGGCAGGGGAGTTCACCGTCGTCGTGCGCCGCCTCGACGGGACTCCGGCTGTCATCGAGAACGCACCGTTTCTCGACGACGGCCGGCCCATGCCCACGCTGTACTGGCTCGTCGACGCGGAGGTGCGCGACGCGGTGAGCAGGCTCGAGGCCGGTGGCGGTGTCCGGCGGGCCGAGGCGGTCGTCGAACCCGAGACCCTCGCCGCGGCCCATGCCCGCTACGGTGCGGCACGGGATCGTCGCCTCCCGGCCCGACACACCGGTCCCCGTCCGTCAGGCGGGGTGGGCGGTACGAGCCAAGGGGTCAAGTGCCTCCACGCCCATGTGGCGTGGTTCCTGGCGGGCGGCGACGACCCGGTGGGTCGCTGGACGGTGGGGGAGCTTCACCTCGACGTGGCAGAGTTCGTGTCCAGCACACCGACTGGTGAGGACGACCATGGATGAGCGTGCCGGGCCCGTCGCCGCGCTCGACTGCGGGACGAACTCGACGAGGCTGCTCGTCGTCGGCACCGACGGGACCGTGCTCGAGCGGCTCATGCGGATCACCCGCCTGGGTGAGGGCGTCGACGCCACGCACCGGCTGTCCCCCGAGGCCGTGGCGCGCACGGTGTCGGTCCTCACGGACTATCGGACCGTCATGGACCGCCACGGTGTGGTCCGAGCCCGCCTGGTGGCCACCTCGGCGGCGCGAGACGCCACCAACGCCGAGGAGTTCCTCTCCGCCTCGCTCGATGTCACCGGCGTCCCCCCCGAGATCCTGACCGGGCTCGAAGAGGGTGCGCTCTCCTTCGCCGGCGCCACCGCCCATGTCCCCCACGAGGCGCTCGGCCCCGGCCCAGTGCTCGTCGTCGACATCGGCGGGGGGTCCACCGAGCTCGTGGCCGGCGAGCTCGTGGCCAGCGAGCTGGCGCCGAGCGGACCCCGCGGCGCGCCGGCGTCGGTGGCGGCGGTCTCGCTCGATGTCGGATGCGTCCGGGTGACCGAGCGTTTCTTGCATCACGACCCGCCGTGGCCCGACGAGCTGTCCCGGGCGCGCCGCACGGTCGACGCACAGTTGGCCCGCGCCCGTGCGGAGCTCCCCCCCTTGGCGCCGGGAGGCCTGCTCATCGGCCTGGCCGGCACGGTGTCGACCCTGGCTGCGCTCGATCAGCGATTGGCCCGCTACCAGCGCGAGGCCGTCCACCACCTGGTTCTCGGTCGCGACAAGGTGGCGCACTGGTTGGAGACGCTCGTCGCCGAAGACAGCCGGGCTCGATTGGCCCGCCCGGGGATGGTGGAGGGGCGGGCCGATGTCATCGCAGGCGGTGTCCTCATCCTGGACGCGGTGATGGACGGATTCGACCGGGACGCATGCCTGGTTTCCGAGGACGACATCCTCGACGGATTGGCCGCCACCTTGTTGTGAGTCGTTGCGCGCGGCGTATGGGTCAGCCGGGAGGAGCCGTCGACTCGGGACCGCCCCGCGGTTGCTCGTCGACCTCGGTGGTGTCGGGCCCGACAACGCCCCTCATCGGAGTCATGGCGGTCATGAGCCCGATCTCCTGTGCCAACGCGGTCTGTCGGGCCGACAGTCGGGCGAGGCTCAACGAGAGATGGAAGACGAGCACCATGAGGAACAGCACCGCCAGCAGCAGCACGAGGTCGGGGGCGTACGCGATCCCGACGAGGTGCGACACTCGATCGAGGAGGTGGATCGGGAGTGTGGCGCTCACCAGGACCATGACGAAGCTCACCGACAACCACAGCAACGCAGCCTGTTCGCGCAGTTGTCGGCGCCGCATGGCCACCACCGACACCACGAGGAAGCCCACACTCAGGACCATCGCCAACACGATCGCTCTCATGAGGCCTCCTTGCCCTTCGACGTGCCCTTGCGGTTCAAGCTACCGATGACGAGCGCGACGGTCACCCGTGCCATGTAGTAAGCGGAGCGCAGTCCGGCGATGCTGGACTGTCCGTGGCTTCTCGGGGCCATCCGGACCGGCACCTCCTCCACCCGCAATCCGTGGCGGCAGGCCAGGACCAATGATTCGACCTCGGGGAAGTCGGTGGGGTAGGTCCGGGCGAACAGGGCGATGCCCTGGGGGCCCACGGCCCGAAAGCCCGACGTGGTGTCGGTGAAGGTGTCGCCGGTCCTCCATCGGACCAGGGCGGCCAGGAGTCGCATGGCGATCCGGCGGCCGGCCGGCGCGACGTAGTCCCCGCGCCCGAGCCACCGCGACCCCACCGTCATCTCGGCCCGACGGCTGCGGATGGGGTCGAGCAGCCTGTCGATCTCGGCGGGGTCGTGCTGATCGTCCCCGTCGACCTGGATGGCGAGGTCGAATCCCTGGCGCAAGGCATAGAGGTAGCCGGCCTGCACCGCCCCTCCGATGCCGAGGTTGACCGGGAGCGTGATGACCGTGGCTCCCGATCGCAGGGCGCGCATGGCAGTGTCGTCGTCTGAATCGTCGTCCACGACCACGATGTGGGCATCGGGGACGACCATACGGAGGCGCCCGATGACTCGGGTGATGGACCGCGCTTCGTTGAAGGCGGGGACGACGACACAGACTCGGGAACGTCGCCTTGTTAGGTCACCTGACCGGGACATGTCCGTCGCGCCGTCGACACCGGGGGTGTCTTGCTCGGCCATCAGATGCTGCGAGGTCATGGTGTGGATGTCGGATCCGTTCCGATCTCGGGGGGCAAGGCGCCTCGGGCCGGCTCGCCCCACCCGCCCGGAACGGTCCACCGAGACCAAGTTTGCGCTCCCCCTCACAGAGCGAAATAGCGTCTCCGGGCAGGTTAGCCTCCGGCGCTGTGATCTCGAGGTTCTCAAACCTTCGGGTGCGAGTCAAGCTCGTCTCAGTCGGATTCGATCGCGTACGATGCCGTCTGCCGGGCGCGCGTCCGGATCGGAGACGTGCCCTGGGTTCACGTTGGCCACGGTGTCCGCCGTTATTCTTGGCGCGCATGGCGAGCGGGCCCCGGTGGGTCAACCACGACTCATCGACTTCGAGCCCTGGAGCCCTCAATGTGTTGTGCCGCACCCGCGAGGTGTTGGCGCGGTCCCTCGACCCATGAGGGACCATGACCATTTCTGACGTACGGCAGAGCAGTCGAGAGCAACGCCAACGACCAAGCCTCGGTCACGTGACTCGATTGGCGCGTCGCACGACGACATGGAGTACCGCACTCTGGACCAACCCGATCACCAGCGCGGCGGCTGTTGGTGCGGTCTTCACTGTGGCAGCGTGGCCGGTGCTCTCTCTTTCCCCCGCCACCGGGCTTGACCAGTCGTGGGGGTTCGGACTGGCTTCGGCCGCGGTCAAACACATTGCGTGGGGGCCCAACCTCGATTTCACCTATGGCCCTTTGGGGTTCCTCACGGTCCGCACGCTCTACTTCGGCTCGACCGCGGCGCTGGCGTTCGTCTACCAGTTCGTCGTTTTGTGGGCACTGTTCACCTTGCTGTTCCGATTCTGTCGGGCCACGTTGCCGCTGATTCCTGCCGCCCTCGTCAGCTACGGAATCGGTGCAACAGCCATTGCGCTGGTCGATCCCGGCGACCTTCTGATGGCGCCCACAATTCTCCTGGGCATCCTGGCCCTTCGCCAACAGCAGACCTCTGTCCGCCGCCTTCTGGTCACCGTCCTCATCACGGTGAGTGCCCTGGGGTTCTTCATCAAATTCGCGGACGGGCTGGTCCCACTGGGGATCGTGGTGGTCATCGTTGCTCTGGGGCGAGGAAGGGCGCGGGTACTCGAGGCGGCCGGCTCGGCCGTTGTCTTCGCCTTCGTCTTGATCGTGACGTGGTTGGCCACCGGCAACGGTCTCGGTTCGCTTCCCGCCTATTTCCGGTATGGCGCCGCCATCGCAAGCGGCTACTCGGGTGCGATGCAGTTGGAGATGGGTCGCACCGACGAGTGGTTCTATGCCGTCGCAGTCCTTGTCATCATCGCCACGTTGACATTCTTCGGGGTCCGATCAGCCAGCAGGCGAGAACAAGTGGGGACAGCCCTCATCTTGGTCGGATACACATGGTGGGCGTTGAAAGAGGGATTCGTCCGGCACGACGCTCACGACCTCATCTTCTTCGGACTGATGTTCGTGACCGTGGCCGTGTGTGAATTCTCGTTGCCTCGATCTCGCGTGCTCTATGTGACAGCCGTGGCCGTTGTCGCCGTGTTGGCGTGGTCGGCCGCCGGAGCCATTCCTCCGAATGTGCTGGCGTTCTCGGCCGACGCGCATGGATTTGGCCATCAACTGAATACCATCGCCACACGTCAGCTTCGGAATTTGACTGTCAATGCCGCCAGAGATCAGATGCGTCAGACCTACGGTCTGAGCTCCGCCATGCTCGACGAGCTCAACGGCCATTCCGTGGCCATTGAGCCTTGGGAGAACAGCGTGGCATGGGCCTATCCGTCGGTCCACTGGGATCCCGAGCCTGTGCTTCAGACATACTCTGCCTACACGACGAGTCTTGACGTATTGGACTCTGACTTTCTGGAGTCGCGCCAAGCCCCGACGCGCATCTTGCAGCAAGCGCCCGCCGCGATCGACGGAAGAAATCCAGCCTTCGAGCCACCCACGACGACGGTGACTTCGGTGTGTCGGTACGTGCAGGTCGACGCCAGCGCGGCGTGGCAGGTCCTCACACGAGTGCCGGACCGGTGTGGGGCCCCTCGGCTCATGGCCAGAGAGACGGCGACCGTCGGGAGACCGGTGAAGGTACCCGCCGCTTCTCCCGGGACGATGGTGGTCGCTCGTTTCGAGTCTCTCCCCTTGCCCATCACCTACGAGTTCGCCGCTGTCGTCTTGAAGCCACCCATCATGTTCATGACCGCTTCCGGGCAGCGGGACCGATTCATCGTAGGAACGGCCGGGGACCTCCACCTCCTCCGTCCCGCTTCGTCGACGGGGTACACAGCCCCGTTCGTGCCGGATGGGATCTCTACGTTCGAACTGAGTGGTGCGGGGATGGCTCAGGGCACATCGCACTATGTGGTGAGCTTCTACAGCATCAGGGTTGCGACCAGGTGACCATGCGCACCGGTCCGGCAACCGGAGCCGCCCCGGCCATAACCCGCTTCGAGTGGGGCCGGTGGAAAGAGCAAAAGGAACGCTCTGGCGTCTGGCTCCCGATCTCGACCATCGTCGTTGCTGTCGTCGTCGCCCATGCACCGGTGCTCTTCGGGTGGCTCGACCCCAATCCGATCCACATCGTCGGCAATGTCGCCACCCAGACGACGCCCGGCCCGCTGCCCGGGTCCCCGTTCGTCGATCCGAACATCGGGTTCGGCGGACAAGCGTTGAGTCACCGCGCCATGCTCGACTGGTTCAGCGGTCAGGCCCCCTGGTGGAACCCCTACGAAGGAGTGGGAGCGCCGTTGACCGCGGGGTTCCAGGCCGGGTCGTTCTTCCCGCCGTCACTGTTGACCTTGCTCCCGAACGGACAGGTGTTCTTCCGCGTGATCCTCGAGACGACGGCGGGCATCGCCACCTTCCTTCTCCTGCGCCAGCTCGGCCTCCGGCGGTGGATCGCGACGCTCGGTGGCGTGCTGTTCGCTCTCAACGGGACGTTCGCCTGGATGGGCCACGCCCCCTCCAACCCCGTGGCGTTCTTGCCCCTCTTGCTCCTCGGCATCGAACAGGCATTCCGGGCCGCGGAGGACGGTCGGCGAGGCGGGTGGCTGCTCGTGCCGGTGGCGATCGCGCTGTCGATCGTGGCTGGTTTCCCGGAAACCGCCTTCATCGACGGCTTGCTGGGCGCACTGTGGATCGCGTTGCGGTTGTTCCAGGGGTCTCCTCGGCGCCGACGGGTGTTCGCGGCGAAGGTCGTCACGGGGGGAGCGGTCGGGCTCCTGCTGGCCACCCCGTTGCTCGTCGCCGTCTACGCCTACTCTCCCTACGCCAACATCGGTCTCCACGGCCAGGCCGTCGACGATGCCCTTTCTCGAGCGGCGGGGCCGCTCCTCGTCGTGCCCTATTCCTTCGGACCGATAGACGCCTTCGGCCCGTACAACCCCACCGGCACCATCGCCAACGTCTGGGGCGGTGGGTTCGTGACCACCTCACTGCTCTTCCTGTCCTTGGTGGGACTGGCCGGAGCACGCCATCGGGGTGTTCGCATCGCCATGGCCGCCTGGGCGACGTTCGCCCTCATGCGGACCTTCGGCGTCGGCATCGCCTACGAGATGACCAGAGTGATCCCGTACCTCGACCGGACCCTGTTCTCGTCGTACTCGGCGCCGTCGTGGGAACTCGCCATCTTGGTCCTTGCCATGTTGGGCCTCGACGATCTCATGGACAGGCGGGTCAACACACTGTGGGTGGCGGGCGCCGCCCTCGTGAGCCTGGCCCTGACCGGTCTTGCCGTGCACATAGCCCGGTCATACCTCGGCGACATCCGCACAGCTCCGGGTCACGAGCTCGCCGCGAACCTCAGCGACGCGTGGGCGTTCCTCGTCATCATCCTCGTCTTCGCCGGCGCCGTTGGTGCCCTTCGTTCCTGGCCTGTGGCCGCACCGTTGTTGTGTGTCGTCATGTTTCTGGACGTGGCGGGGATGTTCGTCGTACCCGAGCTCTCCAATCCGCGCAGTGGACAGATCGACACCAGGCTGATCGCGTTCTTACAGGATCATCTCGGCACCAACCGGTTCTATACGTTCGGGCCCATCTCACCGAATTATGGGTCGTACTTCGGCATCGCATCCATCAACGTGAACGACCTACCGGTCCCGAAGATCTGGGCCGACTACATCACCACCAACCTTGACACCAACACCTTTCCTCTCGAGTTCACGGGCTACGTACGAACGCAGCCCGACGGACCGACGGCGGCGCAGGAATTTCGGGAGCACATCGCCAACTACGGCTGGGTCGGGGTGAAGTACGTGGTGACTTCGGGCACGACCGATGCCGATTCTCTTGCGGCTCCAGGTCAGCTCCGGCTCGCCTTCGACGATCGATCGTACGACGTGTTCGAGCTCGAAGGGACCGCACCGTTCTTCCAAGCCCTGCGAGGACAGTGCACGGTTCGATGGTCGTCATGGAATGCGGCCACGTCCCGCTGCTCGCACGCCACTCGGATCGTCAGGCGAGAGCTCTACATGCCCGGTTGGTCCGTCTCGGTCAACGGGCGGCCGGGGTCCATCAGCAAGTACGGCGGGCTGTTCGAGTCCGTGACCGTTCCGGCCGGAACGACGACGCTGTCATTCGAGTACACCCCCGGGCACGAGTCATGGGGTTGGGCTGCCATGGGGCTCGGGGCGGTGGTCCTTCTCGGTGAGGCGTATCTGAGCTGGCGCCGCCCTCGTCGTGACAGTGGTCGAACGAAGGCGTACAGCTCCTTGGGTTCCCGGGGCGGCTGAGGGTGGCGCTGTTGACATGGCCCACCCCGGATGGCTCGTGCGGGGTTGCTCGGGGGGCTCGGGCGCAGTTCCGGTCTGTCACGACAATCCCGTAGGATTGTCCAGATGACCGAGAAGAGCTGGCCCATCGATGTCGCGGTCATGGGCGGCTGTGGCCACGTCGGGTTACCTCTCGGGATCTCTCTCGCCGAGTCGGGCCTGAACGTCGGTCTCTACGATGTCGACCTGGGTGCGGTCGACAGCGTCGGCTCCGGCAAGATGTCTCACTGGGAACCGGGTGCGCCCGAGGTGCTCGAGCAGGTCCTCGAGCAAGGCAGGCTCTCGGTGTCGGCCGACGCATCGATACTCGGAACGGCCGAGCACGTGATCGTGGTCCTCGGAACCCCGATCGACGAGTACTTCAACCCCGACCCGCAAGCCGTTATCAAGGCGTTGGAACGCGTCTCCGACGAGTTGAACGATGGGCAGCTGCTCGTCCTGCGCAGCACGGTGTTCCCCGGTGTCACCCAGATGGTCGAACGGCTCATGGACCGGCTGGACAAGGCTGTCGACGTCGCCTTCTGTCCCGAGCGGATCGCCGAGGGGCGGGCCATGGAGGAATTGCACACGTTGCCCCAGATCGTCTCGGCCCGAAGCGACCGGGCCTTCGACCGGGCCGCGGCGTTATTCGGGCACCTGACAGACAAGATCGTTCGGGTCTCTCCCGAGGAGGCCGAGCTCGCCAAGCTGTTCACGAACTCGTATCGCTACATCAAATTCGCGGCCGCCAATCAACTGTTCATGATGGCCAACGACTTTGGTGTGGACTTCGAGCGCATTCGTGCCGCGGTCATCGAGGACTACCCGCGGGCTGCTGACCTTCCCGGTCCCGGATTCGCGGCGGGGCCGTGTCTTCTCAAGGACACGATGCAACTTGCCGCCTTCAACAACAACAACTTCGCCCTCGGCCAAGCCAGCATGCAGATCAACGAGGGACTTCCGCTCTATCTCACGGCGCGCATGGCTGCACGCTACGACCTGGCCTCCATGACGGTCGGCATCCTGGGCATGGCCTTCAAAGGGGAGTCCGACGACAACAGGTCGAGTCTCGCCTACAAGCTCAAGCGGATACTTGGGGTGCGCGCCGCCGGGGTCTTGACGTCAGATCCATACGTCACGACCGATGGAAATCTGAGGCCACTCGAGGATGTGCTGGACTGCTCGGATCTCATCGTGATCGGTGCGCCGCACAAGGTGTACGCCGAGATGGACATTTCCCAACCAGTCGTCGACATCTGGAACGTCCGAGGCGGCGGAGTTTGCGTATGAAACCTCGGGTGTCGATCGTAGTCCCGGCCTACAACGAGGGGAGTGCGATCGAGGAGTTCCTCGGTCGCGTGCTCGAGGCCGTTGAGCTCCCATGCGAGCTGTTGGTCGTGGTCGACACGCCCGACGACACGACCCTTCCCCATGTCGAGAAGTACGCAGCCGCCGACCCACGGGCCCGGCCGTTGCTGAACACGATCGGACCGGGTCCAGCCCAAGCCATTCGATCCGGGATCGAAGAAGCACTGGCCGAAGTCGTTGTGGTCACGATGGCGGACGGATCGGACGACCCCAGGCAGATCGACCAATTGGTCCGGTTGGTGGAGCGAGGTGTCGTCGTGGCGGCCGCCTCCCGGTACTCACGGGGCGGACAGCAGGTG
>Ga0307372_10001938_pt1 | contig 35005 bp, 27 predicted proteins | sample OX1MG_FD_202533 | JGI IMG/M metagenome (GOLD analysis project Ga0307372, IMG submission 202533) | Soil microbial communities from Risofladan, Vaasa, Finland - OX-1 | ecosystem: Environmental > Terrestrial > Soil > Coastal area > Acid sulfate soil | place: Finland: Risofladan, Vaasa | collected...
AAAGCGGCGTTGTAGAGTTCGCGTGTGCGGTCAAGCGTCCACTGCAAGGTACGAGCTTGTTTGCCAGTTGGGTACAGGCGGTACTTAAAGCTTTTCACGTTGCTCCTTTTGTAAGCGTTCAAGCTCCTGTTTTGCCAACCGATCGAGAATGGCAACACTGGTTTCACCGGTCATGGCATGGATGAAACGCGGCGTTTGTCGTGTCCGTTCCCATATGCGGGTTGTTCTGTAAGTGTTTGTATCCATGCATGTATTTTACTACAACTTGCGTCAACTGTCAAGCAATCCCAACCCATCACGCCCCACAAGGTAGGCCCTTGTATCCCCCGCTTGAAAGACGGGGGTTTTACGGGCCGACGTCATAAATAAATCCAGATTCCACAAACTCATCTCACTCACTCGCCCGCCAATGCTTTAAGATGAATATGGTATACTATGCCACAGAGAACTATCCTTTCGTGTGCTGATACACAGGGTATGCGCTACTGACCAGGGCCTATCGTTCTAACGCTATTTCATTGCTGATGATGGCGTCATATAAGGAGGGACCAGGTGGCGATTCGTGTTTTGATCGTTGACGATCATAAGGTAGTGCGCCAGGGGTTGCGCTTATTTTTGCGGGTGGACCCCGACATTGAGATAGTCGGGGAAGCCGCTAATGGTGCTGAGGCAGTTGAACGTGCCCGTCAACTCGCGCCCGATGTCGTGTTGATGGATATTCTCATGCCCGTCATGGATGGCATCGCGGCGACCGCCGCTATCAGAAAAGAACGGCCAGAGATCGAAGTGCTGGGCCTCACCAGTATTTTAGAGGACTCGGCGGTAGTTGAGATCATGCGTGCCGGTGCCATTGGCTATCTGCTCAAAGACCTCGATGGGGATGATCTCTGCCGGGCGATTCGCGCCGCCGCCGCCGGGCAGGTACAACTGGCACCCGAAGCTTTTGCACGCCTCATGCGCGAACTTCGCCCTCCCGAACAGATCGAGGTACTGACCGAACGCGAACAAGATGTTTTGCGCCTGCTTGGTCAGGGACAATCCAACAAGCAGATTGCCCGCTCTCTCCACCTGCGCGAAGAAACGGTGAAGACGCATGTGAGCAAGATTCTTCACAAACTGGGGGTGCAAAGCCGCACTCAGGCCGTTCTCTATGCTATGCGCAATGGGCTGATGTCAATCAAGTAGAATGAGAGACTGTATGCCAGATACCTATCGCTCTTCTTTTCTATCTACCAACTGGGACGGTGGCGCATCAGCGTATCCGCTATTGTGCCTGGACCGCCTTGAACCCGCGGTAATTGTGCCACTGCTGGAGATAGCACGTGATGGTTATCTCATCTGTGACGCGGGTCATAACTGTCTCTATGCCAACCGGGCGGCTTGCACTATTTTTGGTCGGGCTGCTGACGAATTGCAGGGGCAGCCAGTGAGCGCCTTGTTTCCCCATAAAGGACGAGAGATTGCCGAGCAGTTCACATTGCGTCCTGACCACTGGTCGGCAATCATTTTGCGCCCAGGTGGTGAGAAGCGCGAAATCGAATGCACGCAGACCGTTGTTGAGAGCCAGGGTGAATGGTTTACCATTATCATGATCCACGATATGACTGAACAGCGTCAGCTTGAACGCAAGGCGGAAGTGCTGGCACAGTTCGCGACGAATATGGCGTGCGCGGATTCGTTGGAAGCAACGTTGAACGCGCTGGCACGCAGTGTTGTGACGGCAACAGGTGTCATGGCCTGTCTCGTCCCGCTCATTAGCGGTGTGCCGCCGCAATTTCGCGTGATTGGGAGTTATGGTCTCCCTTCAGGCTACGCAACCGATTTGAGCAGACTGGTGCGGAGCGGCGTTTTCCCGCCGACATTGCAGGCATTCGAGGAGCGGCGCATCGTTGTCGCGGAGGGTATCCGCCAGTTGCACCTTGCCGATGCACGTTACACGCCGGTACACCCGTTTTTGCGCGAGGTCGGTTGGGATACTGTCGTCTGCATACCGCTCATCTACCGGGGAGTGAGCCTGGGCGTCTTTACCGTGTATTATCCACCGGGGCCACCGCCGGCAGAGGGTGAAATCGCCTTCTTTTCAGCCATTGCGGACCAGGCGGCCGTGGCAGTGGAGAATGCACGTCTGCTTGTTGCCGCGCAGGAGAAGGCCGCGCTGGAAGAACGCCAGCGCCTGGCGCGAGAGTTACATGACTCGGTCTCGCAGGGGCTCTATGGCATCACACTGGGCGCACAGACCGCACGCACTTTTATGGAATCCGATTGCACACATGCCCGCGAATCCCTTGATTATGTCCTCTCGCTGGCAAAGGCCACACATACTGAGATGCGCTCGCTGATTTTTGCTCTGCGTCCAGAGTCTCTGGCGAGCGAAGGAATCGTGGAAGCTCTCAACCGGCGTACAGCAGCCATCACCGCTCGCCACGAATTACTGGTAGAGACGCGCCTGTGCAATGAACCTGAATTGCCGCTGGAAATGAAAGAAGCCCTCTATCGTATTGCCCAGGAAGCGTTGCACAACATTGTGAAACACGCACATGCTACGTGCTGTCAACTGAACTTGTATCAGCATCAGGGCGCAATCGTGCTGGAGGTGTGTGACGACGGTGTTGGCTTTGACCCATCTTCTCCGTTTCCAGGACACCTGGGGCTACACTCAATGCGCGAGCGGGCGCTGCGCCTGGGCGGCACGCTCGAACTCGCCAGTATCCCTGGCAAAGAGACGCGCGTGAGGGTTGTGCTTCCTCACCCCGAACCGTAATTGTTGTGCGTACCCTCACTCTTTTGGGGGATACAGAGCTTCCCCTGAAAGTAGCGTTGCCGCGCTATCGTTTGCGTGATGTATTATCGGACATTGTATGGTATACCTGAATAGCAGGTAGTTGGGCTTATCAATGAAGAGATGTGAAGGAGAATGCGATGAATATTCGCAAGGCAGACCATGTAGCTCTACTTGTAGCAAACGTCGAGCGTTCGTGCCATTTCTACACGCAGGTACTGGGGATGGTGGAGGTTCCGCGCCCGCAGAGTTTCAATTTTCCCGGTGCCTGGTTGCAGTCAAACAACTTCCAGATTCACCTGATTGGCGAGGAGGTCGAAGGGCTGGCGCGGGACAGGAATCCCGGCTATGTTGCCAGTGAACTGGCGGTAGGACACGCAACGCATGTTGCCTTTGAGGTGAATAATCTGGAGGAAGCTATGCAGCACCTGCACGCGCAAGGAGTAGAGATTGCCGGTGGTCCTCGTCCTCGCGGCGATGGCGTTCAACAACTGTATATCCTTGACCCTGATAGCTACGTTGTAGAACTCTTCGTCTGGGCATCCTGAAGACCAGTAGCATGTAATCATGTACTCTGAAAAAAGCAGCATTGCTCAATACAGGTGCGATGGTTGTGGAGTCATAGTAGTGGCGACCACAAGAGCCGCCACTACTATGACTCCACAACCATCGTACCTGCCCGACACCTGAAAACGGTCAGAAAGAAAGAGGTGATTGTCTATGAAGCCATCGCGTTTTTCCTACTTTCTCGCCCGCAGCGTTGATGAAGCGGTGCAATTGCTCGCGGAGCAAGGCGAGGAATCGCGTGTATTGGCCGGCGGTCAGAGCTTAATGCCATTAATGAACATGCGTCTGGCTCGGCCCTCGGCGTTGGTAGACCTCAATGAGATTGGTACGCTTGCCTATGTGCGCCCCTGGGATGGCGGCGTGGCCCTGGGAGCCATGACTCGTGACGCAGACCTTGAACAGGCCAGTTTAGCCGCCGAGCGTTTACCCCTGCTGGTAGAAGCCAGTCGTCAGGTCGGGCATCCCGCCATTCGCAATCGCAGCACGGTTGGTGGCAGCATTGCACATGCTGACCCGGCGGCAGAACTGCCTGCGGTCATGTTGGCCCTCGATGCCGAACTTGAGGCACGCAGCGCATCCGGCAGTCGCACCATTGCCGCCAGGGATTTTTTCCAGGGGCCATTCGAGACCAGTCTTGTGCCTGGCGAGATTCTTACTGAGATTCGCGTTCCGGGGTTGTCGCCGCGCAGTGGCAGCGCCTTTATGGAGTTCGCACGCCGGGAAGGCGATTATGCCCTGGTGGGCGTTGCCGCGGTTGTGGCACTCGACGAAGATGGCACGATTGCCTCTGCACGGCTTGGCCTGTGTAGTGTTGGTCAAACGCCTGTGCGGCCAACCGCCGCCGAGTCCCTGCTCAAAGGCAAACGCCCTGCTAAGGATGCCTGGCAGGCGGCGTCAGAAGCCGTCGTTGCCTCCCTGAACGAACCTCCATCGGATATTCATGGCTCCGCCGACTACAGACGCCACCTCGCGGGCGTCATGACCAGACGTGCTTTAGCCCTCGCTGCCGAGCGAGCAGAAAGGAACCGCTAATGGAAGATGATTTCATGCCGGTACGTATCTCTGTCAATGGCGTGACGCATCGCCTGTTTCTCGAAACGCGCCGCACCCTGCTGGATGTCCTGCGCGAAGATATGGGCTTGACAGGCACCAATGTTGGTTGTGAACACGGCAGTTGTGGCGCATGTACCGTCTTACTGGACGGCAAGAGCGTTCGCGCCTGCCTGTTGCTTGCTGTTCAGGCCAACAATCACGAGGTTATGACGGTCGAAGGATTAGCACAAGACGGCGAGATGCATCCTCTGCAACAGGCGTTCTGGGAGAAGCAGGGTCTACAGTGTGGTTTCTGCACGCCGGGTTTCCTCATGACTGCTTATGAACTTTTGCAACAGAATCCCGACCCGACCGAGGAAGAGATTCGCTTCGCCCTTTCTGGCAATACCTGTCGCTGCACAGGCTACCAGCATATCGTGGATGCAATTCGTTCCGCCGCGCAAGCGATGCAGCAGCAAGCCTCTGTGACAACCCCATCGGGTACGACAGCTTGAGCGTAATGGAGGAGAAAACTGCGATGACAACGACAACGAATGGGCGTGTGTGGATAGGTAAAGACATCAAACGGCGCGAAGACCCTTCTCTACTGATGGGTACCGTCACCTATGTCAATGATTTCAAAGTCAATGGCATGTTGCATGCCGCCGTTTTGCGCAGTCCCTATGCGCATGCCCGTATTCTCAAGATTGATACAGAGGCGGCACGTGAACTGCCGGGCGTCTATGCCGTGCTGACTGGCCGTGAGGCCGCTGAAGTGATCGGGCCGGTGCCGGCCTTTTGTGCCGAGCCGGTGGTAGAAACAGCTATCGCTGTTGATAAAGTGCGTTATGTTGGTGAGGCTGTGGTGGCTGTCGCCGCCGAAAGCCGCTATATAGCGGAAGATGCGTTGGATTTGATCGAGATCGAGTGGGAACCCCTGCCGGTTGTCACCGACGCGGTGAGTGCGTTGGAGCCCGGCGCTGCCCTCGTTCACGAGAATCTTGGCACCAATCTTGTCTACGATCACGTCTTTACGTTCGGCGACGTGGACAGCGACTTTGCCAGTGCAGAGCATATTGTGCAACGTCGCCTGCGTTGGCCGCGTGCGACTGCGGCACCGATGGAGCCAAATGGCGCGGTCTGCTCCTATGATCCGGCGAAGGGGACGATGGAGATCTGGTCCAACACCAATATGTTGAACTCGGCCTCCTGGGTCATGTCCGCTATGCTGAAGATACCGCCGCACAAGCTCAACTTCTATCCCATGTACACCGGCGGTAGCTTCGGCAGCAAGCACTTTCTGGGCAAAATCATCGGCATCGCGGGCGTACTCTCGAAAGTGACGGGACGCCCGGTCAAATTCATGGAAGACCGCATGGATAATCTGATGGCGAATGACTCACAGGGGCCAGATCGCATCTATGATGCCCAACTCGCCACGACGAAAGAGGGCAAATTTGTGAGCCTGCGCCTCGCGACCATTGATGATTACGGCGCGTATTTCATTTTTGCTATTACCGGCAATACCAATATGATGGCGCAAATTACCGGCCCCTACACGTTCAAGAGTGTGGAGACGAGCATCAAGGCTGTTTTGACGAACAAGAATCAGCAGACAGTCTTCCGGGGGGCCGGGTCGGATGTCGGCAACTGGGTGCTGGAACGATTGGTAGATGCTGCCTCGGAAGAACTTGGCATTGATGGTGTTGAACTGCGCCGCCGCAATTTTATCCAGCCCGACCAGTTCCCGTACAAAATGCTGACCGGCAACATTTATGATAGCGGAAACTATCCCGCTGTGCTGAATATGACGCTGGAGCATGCCAACCTCGATTACTGGCGTCAGGAGCAGGCACGCGCACGACAGGAAGGCCGCTATATCGGTATTGGTTTAGCCACGGCACAGCAGCGCAGTACCTACAGTTCGACCGAATTCTGGTTTCACAATCCGGGTCCCGCGACCGGCCTGAACTCAACGCCGGAGAGTGTGCGTATCGGCGTTGGCCCTGCTGGCGGCGTTACGGTCACGATGTTTTCACCATTCTGGGGCAACAGTCCCGAAACGGTGGCTGCCCAGGTAGTGGCGGAGGAACTGACCATTGATCCATCCGAGGTCAACGTGACCTATGACAGCACCGCGCACGCGCTGCCCAGCGCAGGCCCCGGCGGCAGTCGCTTGACGGTGATGCTTTCGGGAGCCGTGCGTGGAGCGGCGGGACGCTTGAAAGAGAAGATGTTCAAGATTGCCGCCCATATACTCGAAGCCAGCGTTGATGACCTGGAACTGGTGGATGGGCAAGTCAGGGTCAAAGGCGCACCCAATTCTGCGGTCAGCATTGCCGATATCGGCATGAAAGCGTACTGGTTCAAGCTTGATCTGCCGCCGGACGTTGAAAGCGGCCTCGAAGGCACCTATACCTATGACCATCCCTACGCAACAAAGCCGAGTGATGACCGCAAAGACCTGGGATCGTTCTACCCCATTATGGGACACGCCGCCCACTTCGTTGTGGTGGAAGTTGATGTTGAGACGGGCGCGGTCAAGTTCCTCAAGTATATCGCGGTTCATGATGTTGGTACCGTCGTGAATCCGCGCTCGCTCAAGGGTCAGATTCGCGGTGGCATTGCCCAGGGCATCGGTCTCTCCTTGTTGGAGGAGGTACGCTACGACAAGGATGGGCAAAACCTGACCTCTACCTTCGTGGACTACCTGCTACCCTCGTCAAACGATGTACCCGATATCGAAGTGTACCACCACGAGACCCCGTCACCCTTCACTGCCTATGGCGTGAAAGGCGGCGGCGAAGGTGGACGCATGGTCGCGCCTCCCGCCATCACAAGCGCCATCGAAGACGCACTCAAGCCCTTCGGCGTGAAGATTGGCGAGATGCCAATGACACCCGAAAAGATTGTCAGGTGGGTCAAAGAGGCACAGACACATTAACCTTGTAGGCTGGTTGACCGCGCCCACCGCCGATACACCGGCGGTGGGCGCGGTCAACCAGCCTACAGATAATCCAGGGAGTTTTTTTCATGCTACTTCAGGGAAAAGTCGCGGTTATTACTGGGGGTGGGCGCGGGATCGGGCGGGAAATTGCCCTGGCATATGCGCGTGAAGGGGCAAAACTGGTGCTTGCCGCACGTTCTGTGCCAGAACTGGAAGAAACACGCAATGCGATCACCGCTATGGGAGGGGAAGTACTGGTCGTTCCAACTGATATTCGCAATGAGCAGAGCGTCGCGGCACTGGCACAGCAAACGCTTGAACACTTTAGTCGTGTGGATATCCTGGTGAATAATAGTGGGATTGCAGGGCCTACCGCGCCGCTCTGGGAGATCGCGTCGGCAGAGTGGGAAGAGACCTTCGCGGTGAATGTCACGGGAACATTTCTCTGTTGTCGCGCATTCCTACCCTCTATGATGCAACAGTCGGCGGGCTGTATTGTCATTATTGGCTCTATGACTGGCAAGCGACATCTGCCGGGACGTACCCCCTACGCGGCGAGCAAGCTGGCGCTGGTAGGACTCGCACGCACGTTGGCGTGGGAGGTAGGACCGTATGGTATTCGGGTGAATGTGATATCGCCGGGGCCGGTCGAGGGCGCACGCATTGAGGGAGTATTGCGCAAGCAGGCCGAGATGAAAGGCATTAGCGTGGAAGAAACTCGCCGGGCGTTTCTGAGCGATTCACCGCTCGGTCGCCTTATTCCTCCGCGGGACGTAGCCGCCACGGCTGTCTTTCTGGCTTCCGACCTGGCCCGCTCAATCACAGGCGAAGACCTGAACGTTTCGGCTGGCATTACCATGTATTGATACAGCACATGTCGTTGCTCATCTATATTTTCAATTGGAGGCATCGCTATGACCAGATTGGTTGATCTGACGCAAGACATCTATCAGGGTATGTACGTTTACCCAGGGCATCTCAAAACGGTAATCTGGGAACACCATTCGCACGAGGAGACCAGACATAACTTCGAGGGGGGCTTCTCCTACCAGTCCAGAGGATTGCTCATGAGCGATCATGGCCCAACGCATGTTGATGCGCTGAGTCACCTCGACCCACGCCCGGAGGCTCCGACAATTGACCAGATGTCGCTTGATCTGTTTTATGGTGAGGCTACCTGTATTGATGTCTCGCATAAGGAGCCACGAACCTATATCACTGCCGACGACCTGGAAGCAGTAGCCTCCCGTTCGCCAGTTGAGATTCGCAGGGGCGATATCCTGTTGTTCTATACGGCAACCTTCAATCGCCATCATGGCACAAGAGAGTATTTGAGCCAGTATCCTGGCCTTGACGAATCGGGTAGCAACTGGCTGGTTGAAAAGGGCATCAAGACCTTTGGTGTAGATTCACCAAGCCCTGACAATCCCATCAGTCGCACCTATCCTTGCCACATGATGTGCCGCAAGCACGGTATCACGCACTATGAGAATCTCGCGCATCTCGATCAGGTCGTCGGAAAACGCTTCACCTTTGCCGGTTTTCCCCTGCGCATACGAGGAGGTACAGGCTCACCCGTGCGAGTCGTTGCCATCTTCGAAAGTTAACGCACAGCCAGAGGCATAGTGATACTATCACGCCGACGGAAATGCAGGGTAGCATACACAGAGTGCAATGATGCAGATCAATAAATAAATAAATGCACCAATCATGGTTTCTGTAGGGGCCGATTGATCGTGCCCACCGCCGATTTATCGGCCCCGCGGCTAACCGTTGACGTATTTAAGTTTGGGACACAGGCCGATCAATCGGTCCCTACATTGGTACATCAATTCGTTAATCTGCATTATCGAGTCCGTATTCCCAGTTTCATTTGTTAATCTGCATTACTGCTCCCCACGAGTTCATGCCCACCTATTCCTGCTATATCTCTTGCGCTTTTCCCCACAACACGCTACACTGTAGGGGCTATCAAACCATTCATCTGGATTGAAGAGGGGAACATGCTGCTTACCGCGTCACAGAAAAAGGCCATTGACCACTATTATGCGGAACTCGCTGCCTACCATGCCCATAAGGTCACGCACGAAACGGCTGTACGCAGCGCCTTCCAGAACCTGCTGGCGGCCTTCGCGCCATCTGCCAGTTGGACATTGATACCCGAACAGACGCTTGCCAATGGCAAACGACCCGATGGCACACTGCGCGATAGCTTCAATCTGCCTCGCGGCTACTGGGAAGCCAAAGACACGAAAGATGACCTCAGCACCGAGATTCGCAAGAAAATCGGGTTGGGCTATCCCATCACCAACACTATTTTTGAGGATACGCGGCAGGCAGTCCTCTACCAGAACAACAAACTTGTGTTGCAGGCCGACCTCACACAGCCCAAAGAACTGACCAACGCCCTTGACCTCTTTTTTCACTATGCGCCGCCCGATATCGAAAACTTTGAACATGCCGTTGACGACTTCAAGGAGAGCATCCCTGATTTAGCGCAGGGCCTGCTGAAGGTGATTCAGGAGGAACATGCCCGCAACAAAACGTTCGTCTCCGCCTTCAGTGCCTTTCTTGAGCAGTGCCGCACATCGCTTGACCCCAACATGAGCAGTGACACCGTGGACGAGATGTTGATACAGCACCTCTTGACCGAACGCCTCTTCCGTACCATCTTCAACAATTCAGATTTCACCAATCGCAACGTGATTGCCAGTGAGATAGAGAAGGTGATACAGGCACTGACCAGTCGTGCCTTCAATCGCGGCGAATTCCTCAAAAGGCTTGACCGTTTCTACGTCGCCATCGAAAACGCTGCCCGCAATCTGGACGACTGGACGGAGAAACAGCACTTTCTCAACACCGTCTACGAGCGTTTCTTCCAGGGCTTCTCCGTCAAACAGGCCGATACGCACGGTATTGTCTACACGCCGCAGGAAATCGTGGATTTCATGTGCGCCAGCGTAGACGAAGTGCTGCAACGCGAGTTCGGCTCCTCGCTCTCGACGCCCGGCGTGCAGATACTCGACCCGTGTGTTGGCACTGGAAACTTCATCATCAACCTCATCCAGCGCATGTCCGGTGGCTCGCTCGCCTACAAATACGCCAACGACCTCTTCTGCAACGAAATCATGCTGCTGCCCTACTACATCGCCTCCCTCAACATCGAACACGCCTACTACGAACGCACCGGCGAATACAAACCCTTCGAGGGCATCTGCTTCGCCGACACCCTCAATCTTGAAGCTCAGCAAATGGAACTGTTCAGCGAGAGGAACACCGAGAGAATACAACGAGAGAGGGCGGCGCAAATTATGGTGGTGATCGGGAATCCACCTTATAATGTGGGACAAACAAACGAGAATGACAATAATAAAAATCGGCGCTATCCAATTATTGATGCACGTATACGAGAGACATATGTAAAGGACTCCAAAGCAACTAATAGAAATGCGCTCTCTGATGCCTATGTCAAGTTTTTCCGCTGGGCGGTAGACCGTCTACAAGGACGTGATGGTATAGTATGCTACGTTTCAAACAACTCTTTCATTGACCAGATGGCTTTTGATGGAATGCGGAAGAACCTGCTGCAAGAATTTACGCAAATTTATCATCTTGATATGCATGGTAATGTGCGTAAAAATCCCAAACTTTCAGGTAGTACGCATAATATTTTTGGCATTCAAGTAGGTGTTGGTATAACTATTGCAATACGCGCATCACAACATCGGACACGGAAACTATTTTACTATCGTGTGCCTGAGTTTTGGCGAAAGACCGAGAAGCTTGCTTTCCTTTTAGAGAATGCTAGCATTTGTGGTATTGATTGGCAAGAAGTACAACCTGATGAAAAATATACTTGGCGAACTGAAGGTTTGCGACCTGAGTTCAACAGTTTTCTTTCGGTGGGCAAGAAGGAAGCCAAAACTTCTCGTCCTGTTGAAGTAGATACTATTTTCAAAAGATATTCTATCGGTGTACTTACGAGCCGCGATAATTGGGTGTTTGATTTTAACGCTAATGCTTTGGAACAAAAGATTAGCCGATTTATTGAGACATACAATACTGAGATTGATAAGTGGAAACGAGCAGGGGAACCAAATGATATTGACAACTTTATTGAATATGATGATACACGTATTAAGTGGAGTCGTGACCTTAAAAGTGATCTAAAGCGGAAAAGGTATGCTGAGTTTAATCCAAACAAGATACGCACAGCCTTGTATCGTCCTTTTACAAGAAGGGTCTACTTTTTTGATCCTATTCTTTCTCAAGACATTGTTTTACAACCAACCTTCTTTCCTGTTCCTTTTACCGAAACAGAGAATAAGGCTATTTGTTTGACTGAGTCAGGATCAGAGAAACCATTTATGGTTTTAGTGACAAGGGCAATTGCAGATTATCATCTAGTAGGTGCAGGTGCAGGCGCACAATGTTTTCCCTACTACACCTACGCCGAAGACGGCACTAACCGGCGTGAGAACATTACTGATTGGTCACTCTCGCAATTTCAGGCGCGGTATGGTGATGAGGTGACGAAGTGGGATATTTTTCATTATGTGTATGCTATGTTGCATCATCCACAGTACCGCGAACGGTACGCGGAGAACCTTAAGCGTGAATTGCCGCGCATTCCTTTGCTCAGCAAACAAGAAGATTTTGAGGTGTGTGTGCGTGTGGGCAAGCAATTGATGGAATTGCATTTGCATTATGAGCAGGCGGCGGAATATCCGCTCAAGTGGGTTGAGAACCGGGAGGTGCCTGTGAACTGGCGTGTGGAGAAGATGCGCCTCTCGCCCAATAAGGAAACGCTGGTGGTGAACGAGTGGTTGACGTTGGCTGGCATACCGGCGGCCTGTTCCCAGTACCGGTTGGGCAATCGCTCGGCCCTCGAATGGGTGATTGACCAGTATCAGGTGAGCAAGGATAAACGCAGCGAGATTAGCAGCGACCCCAACCGCGAGGATGAGCCAGAATACATCGTGCGCCTCGTCGGGCGCGTCGTGACGGTGAGCGTGGAAACGGTGAAACTTGTTGAGGAGTTGGCAGGGGCGGTGGCGCAGGAGGATTGGATGGGGGAAGAGATTGTGAGTGCTTGATACTGTCCGAGAAGCGGACGGATGCCCATAAAAATGATGCCATTGAAATGCGGAGAGGCACAACTCGACCACGGACGCCCACAAGGGCAATGCCATGCAAATAAGAAGAACCTCGCTTGATGGTGGAGGACGGGCGACCACAAGGGTCATCCACCCCACAGCCACACCCCGCTCGCCCCTACTCTATCCGGGTAGAACGGGCATCGCGGCATAGTAGGGACGGGGGTAGTGCGGACGTGGGGTAGGGTCCCTTGCGGGCGTCCGTTGCCTTCCACCACGAATCGCGCATGCTTCTTATGTGACCGGCATTGCCCTTGCGGGCGTCCGTCTTCCGGTTCTAGACGTATTCATCCACAACAAATAACTGACCAGAATTATGCATGAACCAGGAATCCAGCTTTCAGGCAAGGTCTCCTGTTCGGGATAAGCGACAGCAAGCTCGCCCGCCTCGTGTTCAAGGCGGTATAGCTCGACGGCCCGAATGCTGTCTGGTAGAACTCAACTGCATGCTTTCGCTAGTATCTGCATGCCTTGAATATATGATGAAATTCAGGTATACTTTGCCCAGGGGAAAATATCAACATTTTTTCATCATCGTAGTGAAATAATTCATCGTTTAGCAATTCAACTCGTCCTGGTCCATGCATGTCGAAAGGATGTTCTCACACATGACTTTTCTATCACGCGGGTTGCGCCTGCACACTTTCGTCCTTGTAGGCGTAGTATTGGCCCTGCTCCTGTTAAGCGGGTTCGCGAGCGGTTCGGCTTATGCCGCGATAAAGCAGCATGTCGTTCAGCCAGTGCATCAGGTACGGCCCACGTCCATCAGGGTTGGCAATGGTCCCTTAGCGGTGGCAATGGGCGACTTCAATGGCGACGGCAAGCTTGATCTTGTCACCGTGAACGAGAAAGATGGCACAGTGAGCGTGCTGTTGAGCAGAGGGGATGGCACCTTTGCGCCCCGGATCACTTCTTCCGTTGGACAGATACCCGTAGCGGTAGCGGTGGGCGATTTCAACGGTGATGGTAAACTTGACCTGGTCGTCGCGAACAGCGGGGATAATACTGTGAGCGTGTTGTTGGGCAAGGGAAACGGCGCCTTCGCGCCCCAGGTTCCCTACGCTGTAGGCAAAAGTCCCTCTTCCATAGCGGTCGGCGACTTCGACGGCGATGGCAAACTGGACCTGGCTGTCGCGAATCATTATAGCAATACAGTGAGTGTATTGCTCGGCAAGGGCGATGGCACCTTTGACCCCGCGGTCAGCTATGACGTTGGCAATGGCCCCTTTTCCGTAGCGACAGGTGACTTCACAGGTGATGGCAAACTGGACCTGGCCGTCGCGAATCTTTACGGCAATACAGTGAGTGTGTTATTGGGCAAAGGGAATGGCACTTTCGCGTCGCAAGTGACTTACCCGGTTGGCAGTTATCCTGTTGCCCTGACGATAGGTGATTTTAATGGCGACGGCAAGCCAGACCTGGCTGTCGCGAATGAAGCAGATAGCACAGTGAGTGTGCTGTTGGGTAAGGGAGACGGCACCTTCGCGCCTCAGATTACCTCCCCTGTCGGTAAAGTCCCCTATGCTCTAGCGGTGGGCGATTTCAACGGTGACGGCAAACTCGATCTGGTCACGACGAACGTCGGGATTAACACAGTGAGTGTGTTACTGGGCAAGGGCGATGGTACCTTCGCGCCACGGGTCACTTATTCTGCTGGCAGAAGTCCCGTTTCCGTGGCAGTGGGTGATCTCAATGGGGATCATTTCCCTGATCTGGCTATAGCGAACCTCATTGATAATACGGTGAGTATATTGTTGGGCAAGGGAAATGGTGCTTTCAGTAGTAATACGGTACGTGTGACAGGCCATGATATTACTGCTATTGCCGGGACCTTTTTCACCGGCCCGGTCGCCAGCGTGATTGGAGCCGAACGAGCCAACGATCTGACGGCGACGATCAACTGGGGCGATGGGATGCCACTTTCGAGCGGGACAGTGAGCGGCACCGACCCATATACCATTACCGGCACCCATGCGTATATAACTGCTGGCCGCTACACCATCATCATCAAGGTTGCTGATAGCAACCTCAATTCGATCAGCACCGCAACGGCCACAGCCACTGTCACTATGCCGATCAGTCTTACCGTCAGTGGTTAGAGCGTGAACGCGACGGAAAGCAGTGTCTGTACCTGCAAGCGTCAAGTATTCACCTGTTTCTGCCGAAAAAGGAATATAGATGCACATTGTGGGAGGTATCTGGGGAGATTACTGCTCTTCCAGCCCATACTGTCCTGCAATGTGCATCTTTTTGTCTTCTGGTGGGTCAACATTCTTGCGGGTGCAGGTAGAGAGCAAGAGACAAGGAGATTAGTTCATATATTGTTCGACAAGTGCCAGCAGCGCATCCATCTCAAACGGTTTCGCCAGAAAATTATCGGCACCGACCTCTTCTGCAATTGCGTTAATCCCTTTCTGTGCTGAAAGTAAGATAACAGGCATATGATGGGTCGTGGCCTGGCTCTTTAAGAAAGTGCAAATTTCCCGTCCATCGGTATCGCCCAACCAGATATCAAGGAGCAGTAGCCCAGGGAGAGGCGGACAAATCTGATATACCTCAGTTCCACTGAGCATTATTTGCACTGTGTACCCAGAATCTTCCAGTATCATTTGCAGCACATCAGTAATGCCAGGGTCATCTTCAGCAACAACGATGCGTTTCCTCATGGGAGTACTCTTTCTTGTCTGTCAGATTAGTGCTTACGTTGACTTCGTACATGGAATAGTAAAGGAAAACGTGGAACCTTCGCCGGGAGAACTCTCCACTGACATGCGTCCTCCTAGCTGCTTGATGATCTGATGGGAAATATAGAGACCTAATCCCAGGCCAGAGATAGTTTGTTGTGTAGGCCCTTCTACCCGGTAGAAGAGTTTAAAGATCTGTGCTTGCTTTTCCTGTGAGATGCCCATGCCAAAATCCTGTACGCTCATAGTGACCGCACCTCTAGCAGCACCAACATTTTCATTTGCTATGGCCCTCACCAGAATCGTTTCGGCTTGAGGAGCATATTTGATGGCGTTGACATTATATAATAGCACATCTGGAGTGAAGATGCTAGCAAGTTTATCAACGATAATCGCCACCTTTTGCAGCGAGCGAGATTCCAGGGGAAAACACGACGGTGGTGGGAGGCATGGGCATAATCGCGTCCATGCCTCCCACCACCGTCTGCCGATTAATCGGCGGTGGGCGCGATAAATCGGCCCCTACAGGGGTAGTTCGTTAATCAGTATTGTATCATCATTTTGCCAGGCTATGTGCCTTACGGAACGGGGCGCTGACGCGGTGCAAGTGTTGCAGAATCTCCTGATATGATTGCACGATACCCGTCTCATAGTAGGGGATAGCATGTTCGGCACAGAAAGCTCGCGTGATGCGTTGGGCTTCCGGCAAGCGGTTGCGCGGCATGGCGGGGAACAGGTGATGTTCGATCTGGTAGTTCAAACCGCCATACCAGAAATCCGTGATGGGATGCGCTTTCACATTGCGAGCTGTCACGACCTGCCGGTATAGGAAGCCCATGTCAGTTTCCTTTTCCAGCACGGGCATACCCTTATGATTTGGTGCGAAGATTGATCCCAGGTACAGACCAGAGAGGCATTGATGCACGAGCATGAACAGGATGGCCGGCCAGATGCCTAAGGCGAAGAACAGCAGGCTCACGTAAGCCACAATGTGAATGAGTATGAGCGCAATTTCAAGCGCATGATATTTCTCTCTTGTGCGTATCAGGAAGCGGATACTCGATCTCTGTAAGTCAAGCCCGACCAGCATTAACAAGGGAAAGAAGAAGGCAGCCTGATGTCTGATAACAAAGCGGGCGAATGTTCCTTTTTTGGAGATGTCTTCCCCTGTGAAGGAAAGCAATGGAATGTTTATATCGGGATCGAGGTCGCTTTGATTGGGATGACTGTGATGTTTATTGTGCTTGTCCATCCACCAGCCGTTGCTCATACCGATGAGCAAATTGCCTGCAATAAGTCCGATGAGGTCATTTTTCCACGTCTTTTGGAAAATCTGCCGGTGACCGGCTTCGTGACCGAGCAGTCCAAGTTGCGTGGTGATAAAAGCGAGAAAGACTGCATTGAGCAGTTGAAGCCAGAAAAGATGTACCAGGAGCAAGAAGGCCACACTTAATGCCAGGAGGCCCAGCAAAAGGATCATCTTGAGGGTATAGTACACAGGTTGTTTTTCCAACAACCCATTCTGCTTCATCAGGTTTTTGAGTTCCGCGTATTCACGTGCAGCCTGTGGCGCGGAATGCATCGCATTGGTACGCGGCATACTATCAATCATGAAAGGGATTCCTTCCGAAATTAGGCAAGCGGCATGGGGACGGTGAGCGAGAAGCATACGAGATTGCTGTCAGGTAAGTTCTCTGTCTCAGTCCATGTGTGCCGTCTGCGTCATGACGAGCTTGAGCAACACACAACGGCAGCAAGACGGAGAAATCTTTTCCACGAACACTGCGTTTAATGCCAGTCAATCTCTTTTTTTATACAAGTTCTTATTTTGTTTTGTACCGAATACTTATTAGAGCAAAAAACGGTGGCATTTGTTTCATGAGGTGATACCTGTCCTCGATTTTGATAAATGTTGTAATTTTATTGAAAATAGTGTATAATTAAAGAGTCTCATCTAGTGGTTGAGGCATGCTCCGCGAACATATCCTTTTTTGAAATGGTACTCAGAGTTCGCCTCCTCCTCTCAGGAAGGACGATTTCTGGGATGGGCTTGTTTACTCGCTTGCTCTGCTCTAACCTCTCGCATGTCATGCATCCTATGCATCCTATGCATCACCATTTCCTCTCGTTGTGTCGTAAACATTTGAGCAAGATGTGTGCTTAGAATATCGCAGTACTAAAAAGTGTCCAGCAAAAGGAAGTAAATTTATGGCAAGCCAGAAGCAACTTGATCGTCTTTCATCCGGGAAAGCACTTTGGAATAAATGGCGACGCGATTTCCCTGATGTCCAGGCTTTAGAGCCAGATTTGCACGCGGCTGATCTGCATGGTGCGGATTTACATGAGGTTGATCTCCACGGAGCCGATCTTACTGAGGCCAATCTACAAGGTGCAGACCTGCGAGAAGCGGATTTGCGAGAAGCGGATTTGCGCAATGCCAATTTGCGTGGTGCCGATTTGAGTGACGCTAATCTTTTTCAGGCCCATTTGCATAGAGCCGACTTACGTGGAGCTATTCTTTGCCGCACGAATTTGCGCTGGGCTGATCTCAGCAATGCCGATTTGCGTGGTGCAAACATGGACGGTGCAATCCTCGGCAAAGCAAAATTTGATGGGGCGAACGTCTCCAAAGCAGACTACAGTGGCGCAAACCCCAACACGCCCGATGAACAGACGCCCTTGCCTGTAGTGACAGGCGTCTGAAGAATCGCGCACAGGAAATGAGCAATCAACGAATGAACAAACAAGCATTCCCGCAGTCCTCTTACCGGAAAATATCGGAGATTACTACGACGATGGAAGAACGTTACTATGTCCAACGCATTACAGAGCAGGTTTTTTTGATCCGGGAGCGCGTGTCTATGGACGGAGAGCCAGGCCCGAATGACCGCATTGCCCGATCATTCGATATGCGTCACGATGCATATGCATATGTTGACACTGTGAACGAACTACAAAAGAAACTCGATCAAGCCCATGGTCACTGGGTACAGAGTGCTATCAGTGCTAAATAAGAAAGGCAGACAGGGCCATGGAAACGAATAGAGACGGAACCTACTTTCAAGAGGGTGATGCTGTGCGTATCAAGCGCACAGGGGAGACAGGGCGCATCAATGCCACAGATGGCGGTGTTGTCTATGTCCTCATGGATAAAACCAACGAGACCGCGCTCTTCTCAGCCTATGTGGATGCCGATGCCGCTATCGAGCTTGTCACGCCAGAGGCTGTGGAAACCATACGAAGAAACCACACCAATTAATACGTATTATTTCTTCTTCACGTTTAGACTAAAATAAGCTCAGGCAATCTCCTCTTGCAGAAGATCGCCTGATGGGATAATGTTTCCTTAAACGAAAAACAAGGAGGAGCATTACCCACATGAACCTTACCACATTGAAAGACTATCGTCACGACATCTTTGGCTGCTTTGGACACGCCAAAGATGTCCTGTTCAATACGGTGGATGCGCTCATCACCGAAGATCGCGCACGGTCGTTCCCTGAATTGTCGTTGTCGCCTGCCTTTGAGCGGAGCTTCCCGAGTTTATATGAAGGCATGCAAGACGGACAGATTGACCAGCAACGCCTACAACAGGTGTTTGCCCGCTTTCTCCCCCGGAGTCACCAGCAGGACCTGGTGTGGGTGGGCATTGATGTGAGTGGCATTGCCCGTCCGCATGCACGCACCTCGGCTGAACGCAGTGCGTTGTCTGTGCATAATCTGCCGGAATGCAAAAAGCCGATCACCTTTGGCTGGCAGTTCTCGACAGCGGTGGTCTTGCCCCCCACACCCAGCAGTTGGACCTATCTACTCGATCAGCAACGCGTCAGCACGGACACGACCGCGGCCCAGGTCGCCTTTGCGCAACTGCGGCAACTGGTGCCCTTGCTGCCAGCCACCACTATCGCCGTGCTGGATCGTGGCTACCACTCGACCTGGTTGTGGTGTCAATGCAGCACCCTGCCCATCAAAGGAACGCTGATCCGTCTCAAAGGCAATCGCTGTTTTTATCGTACCGCCCCTCCAGCCAGCGGCAAACGCGGAGCGCCACGTAAGGATGGGGCGAAATTGCAACCGGGCGATCCCGCCACCCATGACCGCCCGGATGGGACATGGGAGGGACAGGATGCTGCTGGCCGATGCATCCAGCTGCGCTGGTGGAAGCAGCTGCATGTCAAAGAGGCTCGCAGGTTGGACGTGACCGTGATCCAGGTGGTGCGTCCTCATGCGACCAACAGCGAGCGGGACCCACGGGTGAGTTGGTTGGTCTGGATTGGCGACCAGCAAGCCGATCTGGTGCCAATTGCCCTGGGTTATGCCTTGCGATTTAGTCAGGAGCATGGGTATCGCTTTGACAAGCAGTCCTTGCTCTGGGCTGAGCCACGTTTGCGCACCCCTGAGCAATTTGAACGCTGGAGTCACATCGTCGCCATTGTGCACAACCATGTGGTGTTGGCACGCGAGCTGGTCGAGACAGAGCTGCGCCCCTGGGAAAACACGCGGCGTCCCAGCTCTCCCCAACAGGTGCGACGCGGGCTGCAGCAATTGTTGCCCACTTTGGGGACCCCGGCGCGTCCACCCCAACCCCGTGGAAAATCGCCGGGTCGGGTCAAAGGGGCCAACGTACACAAGGCCCCACGCTTTTCCGTCGTGCGCAAGGCCCCAAAATTGCCACGAATTGTGTCAAATTGATCGTCTGACGCGCTTTTTCAGCAGAGACGCTTCTCTCTATGGAACTTCTTCTGAAGTTCTGTTACCTTCGCTTAGTCTAAACGTGAATTCTTCGATACTTCCATGTAAATCATCAACGACATCGCATCCAGTCGCATCACGTTCTCCTGCGATCCCTGTACTTTGATGGCACCTTGCATGTAGGTGCCGGCGGGATTGGCGTCGCACCAGAAGATATCGGTCAGGTCTTCGCTGCTGCCTCGCACGATGAGGTCAGGTTGCTCAAACGCACCGTCATGAACGCTGGCGGTGGAGTCTTTTATCACCATTGTATAGCCAGCACCGATATCGGTAGCCTCGATGTAGATAGTGCAATTCCAGTTGCGCAGTGAGCGTACAACGCGCTCGCTTTGCCGGGCCTGCATGACATAATCATCGAGCGCTTCACGCAATTCTTCCTTTGTTGCCATAATAACCCCCTCTGCTTTATTCTTTGCCCAACGCGGTCAATATCTCGGCTGCGACTCGTTCGCCGGATTCAACCGCGCCGCTCATGTAGCCGTTCCAGACCAGCGCCGTCTCCGTACCCGCCCAGTGGATGCGCCCAATTGGTTCGCGCAGCGCCTTGCCGTAGGCGGTCATGACGCCTGGGGGCATGTAGCCGACGTAGCAGCCGCGGGAATATTCCTCGTCAGCCCAGTTCTGCTCAATATACTCGTATGGGTTGCCCGCCTGCTCACCAAAATAGCGTACCAGGCAGGCGAGAACGGCGGTGCGGCGCTCTTCTACGCTGTGTTGTCCCCAGTAGCGGCCCTCATTGCCTTCAATGAAACCCATCAAAATACCCGGCGTACCATCCGGCGGCGAGTTGTCAAAGGTGACATGCACAATGCCGTCATCGCTTGCCACCTGACCGGACAGGCCCGCAGCTCGCCAGAAAGGCGTTGCGTAGAGGCAATGGACTTTAATAACGGTACCCATCGGCATACGCTGCGTCAATTGGTCGCGCAACGCCGGTAGATGCGGACGATAGCGCAGACGGCCCGCGAGCGTTGGCGGTATCGCCACAACCACACGCTGTCCCGTCACGACAAGTTCGTCACATTCAACTCTCACCTCATGCTCGTTCTGCATGATGCTATGGACGGGTGCGTTCAAAATAACCTTCGTTCCCAATGCCTCGGCAAGCCGGTTGGAGAGTATTTGCGCACCGTCGTGAAAGCGGCTTTCCTGCGCACCTCTCGTGACACTAATCAGTTCGTTGAGGCTGCCACCGGAATGAATATAGAAGAGGGCGTGCAGCAGCGAGAGGTCGCGTGGCTCGGCTGAGAATATCGCCTGGATGGCAAGTGTGATCCACATGCGAGCGCCATCCGACAAATGTTGATCGCGTATCCACGTGTCAACCGTTTGCGAGTCCCATTCCAACGCTCTGGGAGCATCCCAGGGAGCATCCAGTGGAACCTCTTGCGCCATGATATTGAGTTCGAGCATGGTCTCGATCAGTTCCATCGTGACCAGCGGGTCATGCATCGGAATCGCATCAGCGTAGGTGGAGAGTTGCCCATCGTGATACTCGATATTCTCACCGTCAACATAGGTAGGGAACGTCGTTGCACCGACCTGTTCAGCCAATCGAATGATATGCTGTTGTGTCGGCCCAATCCACTGCCCGCCCATATCTATGGGTGTACCATCGCTCGCCGGTTGCGTGCAGGTGCGCCCGCCCACTCTATCTCGTGCCTCCAGCACCAGCACGTCAACACCCGCCGCCGTCAACTCGCGTGCAGCTGTTAATCCCGCGAGTCCCGCTCCCACAATAATGATATCGGTCGAAAGATGTCCCTTGCTCGTATTGCTATTCATCGTCGAATCACTTTCTTCTGGTCTTATCGGCATAACCGAAAGAAGAGGTTGTGTTGGTTGACGTGATGATAGCATGGATAAGAGGGGAATTGCAAATGGTCAGATGTTACAGATAACCAACAGATAGCAGCAATTTGCCACTGCAAATTGCTGCTATCTGTTGGTTATCTGTAACATCTGACATAAAAGGCCTACTTGCTCTTTACACATTGAAACGCGCTAAATGGGCCGCTATGATTGGCGGGCATGTGACCGCGGATATGCGTACCCATCTCCTCGTACTCTTCACATTCAATGGTGCCGTACTGGTGGAATTGCGCGACCAGTTCGCCGTGTTTGTAAGGAATCAGCACGTCGAGGGAGACGAATTGTGCCGTCAGGTTTTCGCTGATGCAGCGCAAGAGATCATCTATACCATCGCCTTTGAGGGCCGATACCTTGACCGTGGGCAGGTTTGCAGCCATGCCAGTCAAGCTTAGCTCTGTGTCAGGCGGTAAAAGGTCGGCTTTGTTCAGGGCAATGATGGTTGGGCGACCACCGGCACCAATCTCCTCCAGTACCTCTTCCACGGCCTCTACCTGGCGATTGACTGCCGGGTACGCGGCGTTGACGACATGCACGAGCAAGTCTGCTTCGGCAACCTCTTCGAGCGTGGCGCGAAAAGCCGCGACCAGCGTTGTGGGCAGGTGTTGTACGAAACCGACGGTGTCGGTGAGCAAAATTTCCTGCCCTCCGGCGAAACGCACGCGCCGTGTGGTGGGGTCGAGCGTGGCGAAGAGTTTGTCTTCGGCAAGACTGTTTGCGCTGGCAAGGCGGTTGAGCAGCGTTGATTTACCGGCGTTGGTATAGCCGACGAGTGCCACGACTGGCGCACCTGTACTCTGGCGTCGTTCGCGGTGCAGTTGGCGATGAGTGCGCACATGCTCAAGCTCTTCCAACATCTGTTTTTTCTGTCGTCGCAACAAACGGCGGTCAACTTCGATCTGTTTTTCACCTTCACCGCGCTGCTGCACGCCACCTTTCTGACGCGAAAGGTGCGACCACTGCCGTGCAATACGGGGCAAATCATACTCGACCTGCGCCAGTTCGACCTGCAAGCGACCTTCGCTGGTATGGGCGCGTTGGCCGAAGATGATCAGAATGAGCGCCGTGCGGTCAAGCACCTGCATCTCTAGCTCGCGTTCCAGGTTGCGGTGCTGGCCCGGCGTTAGTTCCATATCAAAAATGACGGCATCGCAATTGTGGAAACGCGCCAGTTCCGCGACCTCCTTCACCTTGCCAGAGCCGAGTAATGTACCGGGATGCGGCTTCTGTAAACGCTGAATTACACGGTCGGCGCACTCTATGCCAGCGGTGGTGGCAAGTTGTGCCAGTTCGTCCAGCGACTCTTCCACCGGCCACTCGCTATCTTGCGACGTAGAGGCCATAAAACCGATAGAGACGCCGACCAGAATGGCGCGTTCGGGAGCGCGAGCCAGCAAGCCGCTCATCGGTTGCTCTTGCCGCTCTTCGTTTGCACCTGGGGTATGTTGTTCTGTCATAGTATATACTCCTTCAAGACTGGGACATACGCTGTCTTCGTCTGTAATCTGTTCATCAGGGTTAAGTGCAGGTGTGAAGTGGTAGCTGGGAAAGGATGTGTACGGAAGATAGTCGTATCAGGAGTATCTACAGCAACACAGTTTTGAACAATAAAACCTTTTTCACCCTGCTCCATAGCGTAACACACTGCCGCGACATCATGATAGATGCCGCACATACATATATGTGCGTTCCGCGTTAGTTCTAAGGTTAGATAAAGGTTATCACTGTTGGCTTACTCCTGCGTTGTAATTGACTGCTACTACTGTACACGAGTGTTGGGGGAATGTCAAGTTTTTGTGATAGATGCACTGACGTTATGATATAAGAATAGCTCATCAATAAGAAGGTGAAGAGGATTGAGTGGAGGGCAAGCACGTGATAAACTGAGGGAAAAGAGGAAGAGAAGAGGACAAGGGAGAGCATGGAGAGGAAAAAGGTAACCGGACCTCCAGCGGAGCAAGCGAATGTGGTCCAGGCCAGGCTCAACTGGCAGGTAGCGTGGAGAGATGATGAGAAAGTCGCCCAGGCGCTCTATGCCGGAGAACCGATAGAAGAGATGCATGAGTTGAGCGATGCCGGATTGCTGGATGAATTTTTTGTCTTTCTCACAGACCTGGGCATGCTGGAAGCGTTTGAACGGGTGAGTGTGACGGGAGTGAAGCGAACGCTGATCCCCACCGTCCAATTTGTGCTGCTGTATTTTCTCAAAGTGCTGTTGGGCGGGGAGTCGATGAATGAATTGCCCCGCGTCTTGTTTAGCGACCAGGCCTTGATGGAGTTGGTCGGCTTCAACGCCCACCAATGTGAAAACGGGCTGACCAAACGTGGAGATGCCAGTCGCCTGACGAAAAAGAAGCAGGGACCGCTCACGGCCCAATGCCTGGCGGATAACATCTGCAAAATTTCGCAAGCAGAGATGGAACGCCTCTTCAATTGCATGGTGCAATTGCTAGCGCGGCGGAAACTGTTCAGTGGCAAGTTGGTGGTCGCGCTGGATGGCAGTAAACTGCCGACGCCCAAAAGCTATGCGGGCTGCGGCAAGCTCAAACAAACGCGCAGTGTGAAAGTCAAAGGGCAAAAGGACCCGGTGACGCAAGAGTATTACCTGTATGGGTGGAAAGTGCTGGTGCTGATCGAGGTGCAAACGCGCTTGCCGTTGGTCATGAAACTCGTGCCCATCCAGGAGTATGAAGGAAAGTGGCTGGTGCCGCTTTTGGAGCAAGCCCGGCAGAATCTGGGAACGCATGCCCACATTGGGACCATCGTGGTGGATCGGGGATATCTGGATGGAGAGGATTTGTGGTGCATTCATCAAAAAGGCGTGATCTTTGTCATCTGTGGCAAAACCACCATGGCCGTGACGCAAGACGCGCAGGCGTTGGCCAAAGGGGAACGGTCTTCTTCTCGTGTTTGGATCTGCCGGAGAACATAGCTATTCCCTCCGTCCAGCCGACGACACTCATGCTGGCCAGAGAGTTCGCCTGTTCTGATCCAATCATGCTGGCAAAGGGCAACGCCCTCAGTCAAAACGTTTTGACTGAGGGCGCACGCTCACCTGTCCATGCACTGCCTCATGCAACAGCCAGGCAGACCTCCAATGAGGCGTGTTGCTCTCTTCCCCGGTTGCCTGATGCGGTAGATCCCGCGTCTCGTCAGGAAAAATGGGAGGTGATCCACTGTGCCACTGCACCTTCCCAGACCGCGGACTGCTTTTGAAGCGCGAGATCATGCCCGTCCTGGGGGACGATGATGACCTGCAACCTCGCGTCAGGGGAAAAGAAGGACGCTTCATACTGCGCCACACTGCTGCTGTTCGTGCAGTTGAATGTACCGAGGCAGAAGAGGTTATCGTACTGCCCCAAAACCTCCAGCACCGGCACGTGAATCTGCCTGGATACCGTGCTGGCCTCGATGGTAAAAAAGGAAGCCAACTCGGCAACGGTGATGGTCTCCTTGGTCGCCTCATCCTGGGCGATGGCTGCGGGGTCCGCGTTGGGCAGATAGTAAAATAACTTGCCGCGCGCACCAGGAATAGTCGTGATATCCCCCGGCGGCAGCCCCTTGAAACGCGGGTCGGGGTCGAGAAATGCCGGGTAGATTTCGGTTGCGAGAAGCTCTACCTCCGCCGGGTCCACAAAGTGGATGAAACCGGTGAGGATGACGCCATCAGGTCGCGCAAGCTGCGGATCGGCAGCCTCGGCAATGCTGATGGACGATCCGACGCTATGGCCGACGAGTACCACCTTCTGGAACGACGGTCCTCCGTACCCACCAGTTTTGAGATCGGTGACCAACTGTGAGAGTACGTAGGCGTCAGACTGGATGGTTATCAACGCGGGAAGTGGATGACTGCTCTGCCCGACGCCGATGCGGTCATAGTTGAACGTCGTGAGTCCCTGTGCGCCCATAGTCTGGACGTAGGAGTACGTATGCTCCTGACAGGCCGGGCAGTTGAAGTTCCAATAGCTGCTGTTGTACGTGGCACCATGTACCAGGAGTTGCACAAGGTCGCCTGGAGTTCCTTGATAGCAGAGCCAGGCCGCGACAGAGTAGGGTGTGGGATCCAGCACCGACAGGTGTACTGGAACGGTATAGGTGTTGCTGCACTGAGTGGTCGCGATCGCACGGGCAACTGGGGAGACCGCGAGGCCGGCGAGCCCAGGAAACACCAGCGCGATGAGAAAGAGAGACCGGCTGAAGCAGCGCTTCAACGAGAAGCGCGAGGGAGGGCGACGTTCCTTCATCTTACCACCTTCATCTTCTGGCTCTTTTTCCTGTCCATTGCTGCCCAGGTACGCAAACGCTGTGAAAAGCGAGGAAGGGCTTTCCCATGCCATACAAGAGCGCACGCAGGAGGAGGACGACAGACAAAGAGTTGTGTCTTTGACAAAAACTCAGTTCACCCATACAAGCTGAGTGACGGACGTGTATCGATACTAGCATACGAAATGTGTGAAATGCTGTCAAGGCAGTGTTGCCTGATTGCAGGGCTTTTGAGTTTACCCGTTTTGCCTTGAAAGCTTGCCGAGCAACAATTGTAGTGCTTCGCGTGGTTGTGCGCAAAAATGCCTCATTTGCTTTGCAACATTTTTCACCCCTATAAAATCCAGAAGTGCAAGTAATCCCCCATTGAGTACCGCTATTAGGGGTCAGCATATCCAATCCTGCTTTCTGTACGCTAAGCCAGGAGTGGAGTGAACCCATGTTGCCGGACACAGAGGGAAGTCAACTTCCGGGTAATCGTGTAAAGGCCGCTTCAAACTCAGCAGGAGGCACATAGCCGAGGCTGGAATGAAGTCTCTTCTCATTATACACTTTTTCAATGAAAACTGTCAAGTTCTCCTCTGCATCCTCTCTGATATTTTGATATAAGGATAAACACATCCATATGAGCGTCAGAAAAGGTCGAGATGGCATCAAAAAGCCGTTTTCAAAGACCAAAATCTTCCGAAGGAGTTGCAAAGTGAATCTCTCGTACCGCAAATGCATCTTTTACTCCTGCGCGTTCTCTGAAAGAAAGATACAGATGGCGCTGTTCGCAAAGAAATGTGTGTATAACACTCCTTTTTAGCCTCATATAGAAGAGCTTATTCCTTATATCAAAATATCAGGATAGATGCATCAAGAAACAGGCCAATTTTTGCGGAGCAAAAATTGGCCTGTTTCTTGATGCATCGTGTCATTTTATGCCTGTTTCAGCAACTCGTCATGCTCAGTGGCGTAGGGCATGATGCGGCCTTCGGGCATGAGCAGCAGTGTGTTCGGCTTGAGGAAGCGCACGAACTCGACATCGTGGGTAACGGCGATGATAGTGCCGTTGTAGTTGCCCAGCGCCTCACCAATGATGCCGCGTGACAGCACGTCGAGGTGAGTGGTTGGCTCGTCGAGAACCAGCAGGTTTGGCCCGTCAAGCACCATTTTTGCCAGCGCCAGGCGTGTCTTCTCACCGCCGCTCAGCGTGCCGACTTCCTGGAAGACGCGACTACCACTGAAGAGGAAACGGCCTAAGACGCCGCGTACTCGTTTATTGTCCTCCGGCAAAACCTCCGTAGCCTCGTTCAGCACGGAATTACTGTAATCCAGTCCCTCGTTTTCCTGCGCATAGTAGCCAATGCGCACCCGGTCGCCCATCGTGACATTTCCTCCGTTGATTGGAGTCATATCGAGCAACATACGCAGGAGCGAAGTTTTACCCGCACCGTTGAGTCCAATCACGACAAGTCGTTGCCCACGCTCAACCGCGAAGTTGATGTTGCGGAAGATTTCCCGCGAACCATAGCTTTTGGTGAGATGGTCAGCGCGTAGCACTATCTGCCCGCTCGATTGGCGCACCGGAAAGTCAATCTTGATGCGGCGGCTATTCTGCGGCAGCGCGGGCTTGCTCGTTTCCAGGGAGGCAATACGTTTATCTACCGCAATACGCTGGCTGACGCGGGTAGCACCATAACCACGCAACTTCTCGGACGTTTTGCGCAGACGGGCAATCTCCCGTTCCTGTTGCGCCTTTGTGCGTTCCATCAATGCCAGAGCATCGCCCGTCTGCGTGACATAGTTGGAATACGTGCCTTTATATTCCTCAAGTTTGTGCGTGAACTCATTGAGGCGCAACACTTTATTGATGCTGCGGTCGAGCAAATCCAGGTCGTGCGAGATGATGAGCAAAGCGCCTCTGTAGTCTTGCAGAAACTCCATCAGCCAGCCAGTCGCATCAATATCGAGGAAGTTTGTCGGCTCGTCGAGCAACAGGAAGTCGGGATTCTGGAAGAGCAAACGCGCCAGAGCCAGTTTGGTCTTCTGGCCGCCACTTAGCGTTTGCACAAACCTATCCAGGGTCACGCCGCCCAGATTGAGACCCGCGACCAGTTGTCCGGCGCGTGCGTCGGCATCGTAGTAGCCCAGGCGATCAAGCGTATCCTGTACCTGCTCGAATTGTCGCAACAATATTGGCAAGTTGCCGTTGGAGGCTTCTGCCATCTTTGTTGTTAATGTGTCATACAACTCAATGGCGGTATCGAGGCCAGTGCTGTTGAAAATGTAGTCACGCACGGTGGAACCCTCAGACACCGTTGTTTCATGGGCCACATCCTGCGATAGATAGCCATATGTGCGCGGCAGCATGGCATGTCCGCCGTCGCTCTCTTGCACTCCGGCGATGATTTTGAGCAGCGAGCTTTTCCCCGCGCCATTGACGCCAATCAGACCGGCTTTTTCTCCCGGTGCGACGGTAAACGAGACATCATCCAGCACGAGGCGCGGGCCATACGAAAGTGATATATGATGAACTTGTAACATAATTCCTTCTTGCTTGAACGTAATGAGAAAAACACTAAATGCATTGAAACGCACGATGCCATAAGGCAAATGGCAACAGAGAATTTCTGTTTCGGCGACATACGCCGTCTGGTGGGTGAGCAACGCATGTGGTTACTCGATCGAGGAAGGAAAGTAGCGAAGAGATGCGGAAAGAATAATCTATGCGCTCGTGATTACAAGCGATGATATTATAGAATAGTGGCATGGCTTGCCGCTATCCGCGCTGTGTGTGCATCAATGTGTGCCAGTTTCCTGCCGCGTAAGCCCGGCGTGTTCGCCTACGCGGCTGGATCAATCGTGAGATATACTGCCTGTAACATATGTGTAATGACTTCCTCTTGTGCGATAGATACTGTTATAACTTCCTTATCATACTAACATGTGAAGCAGTGTGTGTCAAGGCAAATATTTACAAGGGTGCGCGTGGTCATATAAGTGTCGCCCTCTTGTGGAGGCTATTTCCTATAACCAGGCACATTTCTCACGCGCACCAATTTACGCCATTTATGCAGCAAAGGTCCCTATCGCCCAACGGGCCGTTGCCTCATCTGGTGCGGTAGCGATTTGTCGGGCAAGTATGCTCAACTGTTCGAGTTGCCGAATATTTCCTACTTTTTCTCGTACCAGAGGTGTAAGGGTCGGAAAGCGAGAACCGACAACGAGTACAACTAGTTCTTGAGACACCTCAATGGCTCTAGCCTCACCTCTGATCTCACCAATAGCCTCGCCTTTGGCTTTACCTCTGGCCTCGCCTTTAGCCTCACCAATAGCCACGCCTTCAGCTTTACCCCTAGCTTCGCCTTCAGCTTTACCCCTGGCTTCGCCTTTAGCCTCAGCTTCGGCTTTGATGCGTTGGATTTCAGGGTCTTCGTCCCATAATCGTTCAAACATACGCAATCGCTCCTGTATTCGCTGTTTTTGCTGTGGTGCGATTGTCTCAGCTCGCCGCAGCATAATACTCATCCAAACAAACTGACGCGCTATCAAGGCATCGTCCTCTTTGTAATATTCTACCATTTCCTGCATAGCTTGTAAAAGAAGGTTATCTGTTACGCCTTGCATCGTGGGCAACAATGGGTAAATGCTCAACGCATGGTCGCGTACATATTGCTCGGCGTCCAATTGCCACAGAGGCAACACTTTGAAATGCAACGTCAATAACTCTTCTTGCCGACTGACGATACGCAGAGGCGACTCTGCCATCGTTACACGAAACGGATAAATGATGATCGAGATGATGGGTAGATGGTATTCCTGATAAATATTCGCATAATATGTGAGTAACCGGGCTGTCATGTCCTGGTCGGTACTAGACTCAAATTCCAGATGTAGAATGTGATACTCGTTCCGGTACAGGACTTTGAAGACGCGGTCGGCTCGCATGGTTGGTCGTAACAGTTCTACATTAAGCGTCTCAATGTATGTCGCTCCATCTAAGAACAAGGGTAAAAGGGTGCTGGCAAAAGTCTGCACTAATGCTTTTAAGGTACTATCAAACGGCTGGTATTCGCTGGTCATCGTTTATGGGTCCCCCTCCCATCTTTCGCCGCATCATACCATATACCTTAACTCTATTCAAGTAGTTTCATGTGATAATGGACATTCATTGTTTCTTATGTGATATCATATAAGTGCCGAATCAGACGAATGTTCTTATATATCTCTATGGCTTCTGATTTCTATGCACATTTATGATTACTAAAGAGGAATAGCAGTGATCGTTTTCCATGCAATCTGGGATAGCGTTGTTTCAGGCAAATTACATCTGTGGGCTGAATCCTCAACCATGCCTGTTATGGCTGCGAAACGGGGCAAACGGGGGAAGCAGGTGGAGGAGCAGACTCAAACTCACCCATTTACATTACCTTATAAGACACTTAGGGAAGCGTTGGGAGAAATCGCAGGTAGTTTGCTGGCACAAAGTGCTGAACTGGATGCGCTGACTCTGCGTTTGCCGTCAACAGCAAAGGGACCGCAGTCGTCGCCGGAACTCATTCGTGAGCAGGAAGACGTTGGGCAGGATATTACCGGCTTCAAAGCATGGGATGTGGAGACGTTAACGCTTGCACCAGGAACGGCGCTTGATTTTCTCCTGTCATTACCTGACAACGCTCATCGCGGCATCGTTTTTGGTGGCTCTCTACGCTTCTGGTCAATGGCGGTGCGTTTTGCCTCTGAACTGATTGTTGGGCAAGCATATATGCCCGCGCTGCAAGAGAAGAAACATGACGGGCGTGTGACGTATCGTGCCGCGTGGCAAGCCGTTTTATCAGACGATGATACTGGACGAATGGCGCAACTGGCGCAACTGATGCCGCCGGTGTGCTGGTCATACCGGCCGTTGGGTGATAAGCCCGCCTCGCTTCCGCGTGAAATGCTGCTGCATTTCCTCAATGCCACGGTTGATGCTTTTGTGCGGGAAAGCCTCTCTGTGAAAGACCTTCTGCCAGTACAGAGTCGTCAAAGCGCGAAGACACTCACACTTCCAGAACAATGGCTTACCTCGCTCGCTTCTGGTGATGGGACACTGACCGGTACGGCGAAGGAATTGCGTGTGTTCGCGCAGACGCTACAGACGTGGTTAGGTCAACTCTCGATAAAAGAGGCTGATTCCTCGTTTCGTACCTGTTTCCGGCTTGACCCGCCTTTCGGAGAAGATACAGAAAGCAAGGACTGGCATATCAGCTTTCATTTGCAGGCAAAGGATGATCGCAGTTTGCTGGTACCGGCGGAGCAGGTATGGCGCGAGCGTTCAGATACGTTGACGTTCCTCAAGCGCAAATTTGAGAATCCACAGGAGCGTTTACTGGCAGACCTGGGCAAGGCGTCGCGCCTCTTTCCCGCGATTGAGGATAGTTTGAAAACGGCTCATCCCAGCGAACTCACGTTGGATACTGAGCAGGCGTACCAGTTTTTGCGCCAGTCGGCTCCTTTGTTGGAGCAGAGTGGTTTTGGCGTGCTGGTGCCACCGTGGTGGAACAAGGCCAGCGCTAAACCTCGCGTTAAATTGAAAATCAAAGGGACAGGCGATGTCGCAAGTCGCGGTCTGCTCAGCCTCGATGGCATTGTGGCTTACGATTGGAAAGTTGCGATAGGCGATACGACGCTTTCCGCGAACGAATTTGAGGATTTAGTCAGCCTGAAAATGCCGCTCATCCAGGTACGCGGTCAATGGGTCGAACTGCGTCCAGAGGAGATAGAGGCCGCCATCGCTTTCTTCAAAAAGAAGCAGGGCAACGGCACAATGACTTTTGGCGAGGCACTGCGTCTGGGACTTGGACAGGACAGTGCCGAGGTGGGCTTGCCAGTTGACGGCATAGAGGGCGATGGTTGGATGCAGGATATTCTTGACAAACTTTCCGGCAACAGCAAATTAACGCCCGTCAAGGTGCCACCAACCTTCCAGGGCAAGCTGCGCCCCTATCAAGTTAAGGGTGTTTCGTGGCTTGCTTTCCTGCAACAATTCGGCTTCGGCGCGTGTCTCGCAGACGATATGGGATTGGGGAAGTGCTGTGCGCCAGATACTCTTTTGTTTGTTAATGGAATGTTACAGACAGCAGAAGAAATCTGGCAGCGTAACGCGGGCGAGACAACGTTTGATGGTGAAGGCTATTGGACCGACTCGACAGAGCAATTGTTGACGAATTCGCTTGATGAGCATACCGGACAAATTGTGCAAGCTCCTGTTAAGCATATGTACCGTCAACAGGTACATACCCATTTACGTAAAATACGACTAGAAGATGGTAACTGCATCACAATCACCTATCCGCATAAATTGCTAACGCATAAAGGTTGGACAAATGACTTACATGTCGGCGATTACGTATGTGTTCCAGCACAACTTATCTGGCACGGAAAATCAGAAGATCCCGATCTGATAAAAATGCTTGCATGGCAAATAGCTGAAGGTTATGAGATAAGTAATGTCTCGACAGTAAGAATAACTCAGAAAGACACTGCAATACTTGAAGAATTGAGGCAATGTTTCCAACGAATCGGCAAAAAGTTTGGTATTAAGATTAATTGCCCTACTATTAATACTGGTCAGATTACCAGGGTTCCTAATTTGAGAATTACCAGTATTGAGTATCGGCGTTTTCTTGAAAGAAAAGGATACGAGTGGGGTAATTTATCATCCAGTAAGCGTATACCAGACTTTATCATGCAAGCAGATCTTGATAGCATAAAGATTTTTCTCAGGAATTACTTTGAGGCCGAAGCGTCAGTCATTGAAAGTATGCATAGTATTGAGATTAGCACGGCTTCACCTGTAATGATTCAGCAACTGTCTTATCTTTTGCGAAGATTTGGTATCTGGATGCGTATATCTACAAAGCAAAAGCGAGCGACAAATGGGGCTGGAATTTTTCGACCGTATCAGATTGGCGTTCTTGGTGGAAATGCCGCAAGAAAATTCTACGAGGAGGTTGGTTTTCTTAGTGAGCGAAAACAGCAAAAGCTTGAGAAAATTTGTGAGCGCATTAGTAATACGAATGTAGAAGGTATTCCAGCTTCTGAAATTATGACACAAACGGTGGCTGCAACAAAGCTACCAATTCGCCATTTTGGAATGAAAACCGTCTATATTACTGGCTCTCAACAGTTTTCAACCGCAAGTTTACAGAAGGTTGTTTCTGCGTTCGATGATATTTTAAGCGGTGAAGCTGAAAGAGTGTATCGAGAAAAACCTACTTCAAAATGGACAGTACAGGCTTTAAATGCTTATGCTCAATTGGATACGCGGCTGTTAGCTGTGACAAGGACTGAGTTGCAAAGATTGATTAATCAAGAAGTCTACTACTGTAGAATCAAATCAATAGAAGATATCGAGTATGACGGTTGGGTATACGATTTTGAAGTTGAACAGCATCATAACTTTGTAGCAAACAATATACTTTGCCACAACACCATTCAACTTATCACCCTCTTATTACATGAACGCCATACCCAAAAAACGTTACACGGCCCAAGTTTGATTATCTGTCCCATGTCCATTGTTGGCAACTGGCACAGGGAGTTGCAGCGCTTCGCACCGTCGCTTTCGGTAATGATTCATCATGGTGCGGAACGATTGACGGGACCGGCATTTGAGGAAGAGGTATGCAAGCACGATGTGGTGATTACCACGTATGCGCTGGCTTTGCGCGATAAAGAGCATCTCTCCCATATTGACTGGCAGTACCTGGTGATTGATGAGGCGCAAAATATTAAGAACGAGGCGGCGAAGCAGACGCAGGCGATAAAGAGTATTCCAGCGGTGCATAAAATAGCTCTGACGGGGACGCCGGTCGAGAATCGGCTCTCGGAACTGTGGTCAATCATGGAATTTCTCAATCCGGGCTACCTGGGGTCGGGAACGGATTTCCGCAAGCATTTTGCCATTCCCATCGAGCGTTATCACAATGCCTCGAAGGCCGAATCGCTTAAACACCTGATACAGCCATTCGTGTTGCGGCGTGTGAAGACCGACAAAACGATTATCAAAGATCTGCCTGATAAGATGGAGATGAAAGTCTATTGCAACCTGACACAGGAACAAGCATCGCTCTACGAGGCCGTGGTGAAGGAGATGATGGAGAAGATCGAGGATTCCGATGGTATGGAGCGACGAGGACTGATTCTGGCGACATTGATGAAGCTCAAACAGGTGTGCAACCATCCGACGCAATTTATCGGCGATGGCAGCAGCCTTTCTGGGCGTTCCGGCAAACTGGCACGTTTGGAGGAGATGCTGGAAGAGGCGCTGGCGGAGGGCGACAAGGCGTTGATTTTCACACAATTCGCGGAGATGGGAAAGTTGCTGCGTACTTATCTCAAGGAAACGCTGGGTCAAGATGTACTGTTCTTGCACGGCGGTACGCCCAAGAAGGAACGCGACGCGATAGTGCAGCGATTTCAGGAGGATCGGCATGGCCCACCCATTTTCATTCTCTCGCTCAAAGCGGGCGGTGTCGGTCTCAACCTGACGGGGGCGAATCATGTTTTCCACTTTGATCGCTGGTGGAATCCCGCCGTGGAAAATCAGGCAACTGACCGTGCATTCCGCATCGGGCAACTGAAAAATGTGCAGGTGCATAAATTTATCAGCGTTGGCACGCTAGAAGAGCGCATTGACCAGATGATCGAAGACAAAAAGGCACTGGCAGAAAATATCGTTGGCAGCGGCGAGAACTGGCTCACCGAGATGTCCACATCCCAGCTCAAAGAATTGTTCGCACTGAGCCGCGAAGCTGTAGGAATCTAATATGGGCAAACGCTATCATAGTAGTGGCGACTCTTGTGGCATTGACTCCAGAAAATAGGACCAAGCGATCACAAGCGCATGTTCAATGAGGGGCGTGCGGAAGCCACAGGACAGAAGTAACCCCACTGCCTTGCGGTGACGAGAGCGCAGGAAGCATAG